>WNFI01019583.1_pt1 | contig 11116 bp, 9 predicted proteins | sample 5400471 | NCBI WGS metagenome assembly WNFI01 (sample SAMN13153348, study PRJNA577476) | soil metagenome | isolation source: 100 cm saprolite on Douglas fir-dominated hillslope | place: USA:California | collected 2013-09-17 | reverse complement strand
CCTGCAGATGAAACTGGCCAACGACGGCTACGCGGCCGAGTACGACAGCCCCGAGGCGAAAGGCCTTCCCTCGTGGGCGGTGTGGAAGAACCAGGCCTTCGGCACCACCTACGAGCCGGTCGTCTTCATCTACAACAAGCGGTTGCTCAAGCCCGAGGAGATCCCGCATTCCCACGCCGAGCTGGTCAAGCTGCTCAAGAGCAACCCGGAGCGGTTCAAGGGCAAGCTCACCTCCTACGATCCCGAGCGCTCCGGCGTGGGCTTTCTCTTCATCACCCAGGACGCGAGCGTCGATCCCAACTTCAAGGAGACGGCGCAGGCCTACGGCAGCGTAGGGCCGAAGCTCTACCCGAGCACCGGGGCGATGATGGAGAAGGTCCTCTCCGGCGAGCACCTGCTCGGGTTCAACATCATCGGCTCTTACGCGATTCTGAAGCAGAAGAAGGATCCGTCGCTGGGCATCGTCTACCCGAGCGACTACACGCTGGTGATGTCGCGCATCGCGCTCGTCCCCAAGGCCGCCAAGCACCAGAACGCGGGCAAGGTCTTCCTCGACTATCTCCTCTCGGCGCGCGGACAGAAGATCATCGCCGACCAGTCGCTGCTCTTCTCCATCCGCTCCGACGTCGAGGGAACGACCTCCGCTGCAGGGCTCGCCAAGGAGCTGGCGCAGAGCCTCAAGCCCATCCCGGTGGGGCCATCACTCTTGACCTATCTCGACCAGTCGAAGAGGCTCGAGTTCCTCAAGGAGTGGCAGCAGGCGCTGGGGACCAAATGACTCGACAGGCCGGGCGCTCAGGCCGCGCCGGCCGCTCGCGAGCCTAGCGCGGCGGCGAACAACCTCTTCCAGGGGGATCCCAATGCCACGCAGNNNNAAGGCAAGCTGGTCGTCTACTCCACCACCGACGCCGCGCTGGTGGTGCCGCTGCTCAAGGATTTCGCGGAGCTCTATCCCAAGGTCACCCTCGAATACAACGACATGAACAGCACCGAGCTCTACAACCGCCTCATCAGCGAGGTGGCCGCGGGAGCGGGGTCGGGCGACTTCCTTTGGAGCTCCGCCATGGACCTGCAGATGAAGCTGGCCAACGACGCGTACGCGCTGGCCTACGCCAGCCCGGAACTGCCGCACCTTCCGCAGTGGGCGTCGTGGCGCAACGAAGCCTACGCCACGACCTTCGAGCCGATCGCGTTCGTCTACAACAAGCGCCTCGTCAAGCCCGAGGAAGTGCCGCAGTCGCACGCAGAGCTGGCCAAGGCGCTGGCGGGAAATCCGGAGAGGTGGCGCGGCAAGGTGACCGCCTACGATCCCGAGCGCAGCGGCGTGGGCTTCCTCCTCATCACGCAGGACGCGCGACTCGATCCGAATTTCGCGGAGACCGAACGCTCCTATGGAAGGGTGGGCGTCAAGCTATATAGTAGTATCGGCGCAATGCTCGAGCGCATCCAGTCCGGCGAGCACCTGCTCGGCTTCAATATCTTCGGTTCCTATGCCACCGCGCGGCAGCGAAAGGATCCCTCCATCGGCATCGTCTATCCAAAGGATTACACGCTGGTGATGTCGCGCGTCGCGCTCATCCCCAAGGCGGCCAAGCACCCCAACGCGGCCAAGCTCTTTCTCGATTACATCCTCTCCAAGCGGGGCCAGGAGCAGATCGCCAAGGCGGCGCTCTTCTCCATCCGCGACGACGTGGAGGGCGAGACCACCGCGGCCGCGCTGAACCGGGCGCTGGGCGGAACGCTCAAGCCGCTGCCGGTGGGGCCGTCGCTGCTCGTCTATCTCGACCAGGCGAAGCGGCTCGAGTTCCTCAAGCAGTGGCAACAGGCCATAGGGACGAAATAGCCGTGCGGCAGGGCTCGTGGGGCCGCGTCGCGGTGGTGCTCGCGACCGGCCTCGCCATCCTCTCGCCGCTGGGGATCATCCTCTACCAGAGCTTCCTCGACGCGCCGTTCTTTCAGGGTTCGGCGAAGCTCTCGCTGTCCGCGTTTCGATTCGTGCTGGCCGATGCGGACTTCTACCGCGCCTTCGGCAGCACGCTCATCGTCGCGGTGGGGATGACCGCGGTGGCGGTGCCGCTCGGAGGACTGCTGGCCTTTCTCATGGTGCGCACCGATCTGCCCGGGCGGCGGTGGCTCGAGCCGGCGCTGCTCATCCCCATCTTTCTCTCACCGGTGGTGATCGCCTTCGGCTACGTGGTGGCGTTGGGGCCGGTGGGATTCCTGACGCTGCTCTTTCGCGAGACGTTCGGCAAGGCGCCGTGGAACCTCTACTCGCTCGCCAGCGTGACCGTGATCGCCGGCCTCACGCACATTCCCCACGTCTACCTCTACACCAGCTCGACGCTGCGAGCGATCGGCAGCGATCTCGAGGAGGCGGCCACCGTCGCCGGCGCCGGCACCGCGCGGATCGCCTGGACGGTGAGCCTGCCCATGGTGCGGCCCGCGCTGCTCTACAGCGGGGTGCTGGTCTTCTTCCTCGGCTTCGAGCTGTTCGGGCTGCCGCTCATCCTCGGCGATCCCGAGGGCATGCTGGTGCTCTCGACCTATCTCTACAAGCTCACCAACCGGTTGGGCGTTCCCTCGTACCAACTGATGGCGGTGGTGGCGGTGGTGATCATGGCCATCGCCTTTCCGCTGGTGTGGCTGCAGCGGCGGCTGCTCGGAGCCTCGGGGCGCTTCGTCTCGGTGCGCGGCAAGGGCCTCAAGAGCGCTCCCTTGCGCATGGGGCGGTGGCGCTGGGTGGGCCTCCTCATCGTGCTCGCCTGGCTGATCGCGACGGTGGCGACGCCGCTCGCAGGAGTGCTCCTGCGCGCCTTCGTCACCAACTGGGGCGAGGGCGTGAAGTTGCGCGAGGTGCTGACGCTCGAGCATTTCACCGAGCTGTTCGATTATCCGAACCTGGTCCGCGGCGTCGTCAACACCATGGTCATCGGCGTTTTGGGCGGCGCGCTCGCCGTCGCCTGTTACGCCGCCATCGCGCTCGCGCAGCACCGCTGGCAGAGCCGCTGGGCCAAGGGGCTGGATTACCTAATAATGGTCCCGCGCGGCATGCCGGGGCTGGTCGCCGGGCTGGCGTTCTTCTGGGTGTTCCTCTTCGTGAAGCCCATCGCGCCGCTGCGCGCCACGCCGTTCAGCCTGTGGCTCGCGTACACCGTCGTCTGGCTCGCCTACGGCATGCGGCTCATCTCCGGCGCGCTCTTGCAGGTCGGGCCCGAGCTGGAGGAGGCGGCGCTGACGGTGGGCGCGTCGCGCGGCCAGGTCACTCGCTACGTCACGCTGCCGCTGATCCGATTCGGACTGCTGGGAAGCTGGTTGCTGGTGTTCCTCATCTTCGTGCGCGAGTACTCGACCGGCGTGTATCTGCTGGGGCCCGGGACCGAAGTGATCGGCTCGCTCATCGTTTCGCTCTGGGGCACGGGCGCGATCGACATCGTCAGCGCCCTCTCCGTCATCAACGTCCTGCTGGTCGGGCTGGGCCTCGCGATCGCTCTCCGGCTGGGAGTTCGCCTCCATGAGTGAGCTGATGGTCTCGAACGTGCACAAACGCCTGGGTGACAGCGACGTGCTCAAGGGCGTTTCCTTCGAGCTGAGCAAAGGCGAGGTGGTCGCGCTCCTGGGTCCGTCCGGGAGCGGGAAGACGACGCTGTTGCGCGCCATCGCCGGGCTCGATCATCCCGACCAGGGCAGCATCCGGCTCGGCGACCGCGTGCTCTTCGACGGCGCGACGGGCACGGCGCTGCCCGCCGAGCAGCGCGGACTCGGCCTCGTGTTCCAGTCGTACGCGCTGTGGCCGCACCGCACCGTGCTCGAGAACGTCGAGTACCCGCTGCGCGTGCGCAAGGTGCCGGCGGCAGAGATGCGCGAGCGGGCGCACACGGTGCTGCGCGAGATCGGCCTTACGGCGATGACCGGGCGCTACCCGCACCAGCTCTCGGGCGGACAGCAGCAGCGGGTGGCGCTGGCGCGCGCCATCGTCTACAAGCCTCCGCTGCTCCTGCTCGACGAGCCGTTGAGCAACCTCGACGCCAAGCTGCGGGAGGAGGCGCGGGTGTGGCTGCGCGAGTTGATGCGGCGGCTGCAGATCAGCGCGGTCTGCGTCACGCACGATCAGGTCGAGTTCATGGGCTCCAACAACCGCCTCTCCGGGAAGGTGATCGAAAAGCGCGGCGCGATGGCGCGCATCGCCGGCACGGGCTGGGCGCTGTGGGGGCAACTGCGCGGCGATCGCCACCCGGGCGACGACGCGACCGCCATCATCCGTCTCGAGCGCACGCTCATCCAGGGCAAAGCCGGAGACAACTGCCTGCCCGCGACGCTGGAGGCGGCGGCTTACCTGGGGGACCGTTGGGACCATGTCTATCGCGCGGGAGACTTGCGCGTCCGCGCCTGGGCGAGGACGGCGCCGGCGCAAGGTCCGCACTATCTCTGTTTTCCACCGGAGTCGCTGTGGATCTTCTGAGCAGGAACCCGGACTTTTATCGTCGTACCTTCGCCAGGAGCGCCGCTGATGGCGAGCTCGCCTCCCAGCAGCAAAGCCCGCTCCCGCATCCCCAGGATCCCAAGTGAACTGCGATCTGAAAGCTGCTCTTCGCCGATCCCTTTACCGTCGTCGTGGACTTCCAGGGTCATGCTGCCGTCGTCTCTGGTCAGTCGCACGGCCACCTGAGTCGCGTTTGCGTGCCGTGCGACGTTGGTAAGACTCTCCTGGAGGATGCGAAAGAGCGAGGTGGCCAGCTCCCGATCGGTGACGATGTCATCCTCTGGCAAGTCCAACCGGCAATCCGTCCCGGTCCGGCTCTGGAATTCCCTCGTGGCCCATTCGACGGCAGCTGTCAGGCCCAGGTCGTCCAGGACTCCCGGCCTCAGGTCGTTTGATATCCTGCGTACGGACTGGATGGTCTGGTCGATCAGCCTCAAAACGGAAGCGGACCGTCGTTCCTTGTCTGCCGGCAGCCCCTTGATCAAGGAGCTCAACTCGATCTTCAAGGCCGTCAAAGTCTGACCGAGCTGATCGTGAAGCTCCCGCGCCACCCTCTTCCTTTCCTCTTCGCGCACGGTCTGCAGCCGTCCAGCGAGCGCGCGCAACTGGCCGAACGAATGCTGCAGCGCCGTTTGAGCCCGCTTGCGCTCGGTAATGTCCTGGAAGCAATTCATGGCTCCGATCAATTCTCCGTCGCCATTTCTCAAGGGGACGATATTTACCAGCACCGTGATGCACGATCCGTCGGGCCGCTGTATCACCATTTCCAGGTCGCGAGCCTCGGCTCCGGTCCTGAGCACCTCCGCCATCTTCGATTTGTCGTGAGGCACAAATGTGCCGTCGGGAGCATAAAGGTGCCAAGAACCGCAATAGCGCTGCGCCGTATCCCCAAGTCTTGGCTCGCGTCCCCACAATTCCACGGCCCGATGGTTGTAGTGTTGGATGATCCCCGACGTGTCGCACGCATAGACCGCGACAGGCATCACTTCCACCAAGCGGCGGAAGCGCTCTTCGCTCTGCCGGAGAACTTCCTCTGCCCGTTTACGCCCGGTCATGTCGAACATGACCTGTCCTCCTCGAAAGACGCTCCAGGCAGTTTATTTAGGAGCAGGCCCACGCCGCAACCCTCTCAAACTTTACATCCGTCTCACGGCAACATTCCGAAACACTTTGCTTCGGGCGCCAACTCCGCGAGCGAGCGATCGACGCATTTCCGCCCCGGAGTGGATCTTCCGCTCTGAGGAAACGCTAAAGGTGCGCTTGGTGCGAGGTGGAAAGCCGCGCGCCCGCGAACAGCACGAAGAGGCCGGCCATCCCCAGTGCGGCTACCGCTCCGCCGATCATGAGCAGCCCAAAGCTCGGCTGCGGCAGCGGCCGCAGGACCAGCATGCGCGCTCGGCGAGAAGTCCCAGCAGGACGCCGCCGGCTGCGATGGTCATGGGCTCGCCCCGTGCTCGTCGTGCGATAGGCCGCGCACGATCGGCGCCACCTGGCGCGACTCGTGCAATAAATGCGAGGCGTGACGACTCCAAGCGACACCTCGGCCGATGTGCTGCGCGGCGAGGCGCGACACCCGCTTGAAGCGTTCTTCGCTCCCCGCAGCGTCGCCGTCATCGGCGCGAGCGATCGCCCAGGCAGCGTCGGCCGAACCGTGATGTGGAACCTGGTCACCAACCCTTTCGGGGGCACGATCTTTCCCGTCAACGCGAAGCGCGCCCAGGTGCTCGGGATCAAGTGCTGGGAGAGAATCGCCGCGGTGCCCGAGACGATTGACCTCGCGGTCGTGGTCACGCCGGCGCCGGCGGTCCCTGGCGTGATCCGCGAGTGCGCGGCGGCGGGGATCGGCGCCGCCATCGTCATCTCCGCGGGCTTCAAGGAGTCCGGCGCGGAAGGTGTCCGGCTCGAGCAGGAGATCCTGATCCTCGCGCGCGAGGCGCGGATGCGCATCGTGGGGCCCAACTGCCTGGGGATCATGTGCCCGCTCACCGGCCTCAACGCGACCTTCGCCGGCGCGATGGCGCACAAAGGCAACGTCGCCTTCCTCAGCCAGAGCGGCGCGCTGCAGACCGCCATCCTCGACTGGAGCCTCGAGGAAAACGTCGGCTTCAGCGCCTTCGTCTCGCTGGGGACGATGCTCGACGTCGGCTGGGGCGATCTGATCGACTACCTCGATCACGACGGGCGGACGAAGAGCATCCTCATCTACATGGAGTCGGTGGGCGACGCGCGCGCCTTCCTCTCGGCGGCGCGCGAGGTGGCGCTGCGCAAGCCGATCATCGTGATCAAGGGCGGCCGCACGGCGCAGGCCGCGCACGCCGCTGCCTCCCACACCGGTACGCTGTCGGGCAGCGACGAGGTGCTCACCGCGGCCTTCCACCGCACCGGCGTCTTGCGCGTCAACTCCATCGGCGACCTCTTCAAGATGGCCGACGTGCTCGCCAAGCAGCCGCGGCCGGCAGGCAAGCGGCTCTGCATCGTGACCAATGCGGGCGGCCCCGCCGTGCTGGCCACCGATGCGCTGATCGCGACGGGCAGCGAGCTGGCCAAGATTTCTCCCCAGGCGCTGTCGAAGCTGGACGCCCTGCTTCCGCCGCAATGGAGCCACGGCAATCCCATCGACATCCTCGGCGACGCGGACCCCGAGCGCTACCAGAAGGCGCTGGAGATCGCCGGGACCGAGAAGGACAGCGACGGGCACCTCGTCATCCTCACACCGCAGCAGATGACCGAGCCGAAGCTGACCGCCGAGCGCCTCAAGCTCTACGCGAGCCGGCATCCGGGCAAGCCGCTCCTGGCGAGTTGGATGGGCGGGACCGCGGTGGCGGCGGGACGGCGCATCCTCTCCGACGCGGGCATTCCCACCTTCGACTATCCCGACACGGCAGCGCGAATCTTCAGCCACATGTGGAAGTACTCGTACAACCTGCGCGGCCTGTACGAAACGCCGGCCCTCGCCGAGGAGCTGCGCTCCGGGCATGGCGAGGCTGAGAAGATCCTGCGCGAAGCGCGCGCCGACGGCCGCACGCTGCTCACCGAGCTGGAATCGAAGCGCGTGCTCGAGGCGTACGGGATTCCGACCGTCGAGACGCGATTGGCCACTTCCGTCGAGGAAGCGATCCGCGAGGCGGAGGCGATCGGGTATCCGGTGGTGCTCAAGCTGCATTCGCGAACCATCGCGCACAAGAGCGACGTGGGCGGCGTGCAGCTCGACCTGCGGGGCGCCGAGGAGGTCCGCGGCGCATTCGCCTCCATACGCGGCCGCGTGGGTCCGCCTGATTTCGAGGGCGTCACCGTGCAGCCGATGATCCGGGGCGGCGGGACCGAGCTGATCGTCGGCAGCAGCGTCGATGCGCAGTTCGGGCCGGTGCTCCTCTTTGGCACGGGCGGCGTGCTGGTCGAGGTGTTCAACGATCGCTCGCTGGGACTGCCGCCGCTCAACACCACGCTGGCGCGCCGGATGATGGAGCAGACGAAGATCTACGGCGTGCTCAACGGCGCGCGCGGCCGGCGGCCGGTGGATCTGGCCGCGCTGGAGAAGCTCCTGGTGCGCTTCAGCCAGCTGGTGGTGGAGCAGCGGGCGATCAAGGAGATAGACATCAACCCCCTGCTGGCCTCTACAGATCGGCTGATCGCTCTCGACGCACGCGTCGTCCTGCACGGGCCAGAAGTGCCCGACGACGAGCTGCCGTCATCGGCAATCCGCCCGTACCCGACGAAATACATCGGCACGGCCGATCTGCGCGAAGGCGGCGTGGTGAGCATCCGCCCCATCCGTCCCGAGGACGAGCCGAGGATGGTGAAGTTTCACGAGACCCTCTCGGAGAACAGCGTCTTCATGCGGTACGCCGGGTTCATGAAGCTCGACGCGCGCGTCGCCCACGACCGGCTGGCGCGCATGTGCTTCATCGACTACGACCGGGAGATGGCGCTCGTCGCCGAGCGCGCGAGCGAGATCGTCGCGGTGGCGCGCCTCATCCGCCTGCGCGGGAGTCGCGATGCGGAGTTCGCGCTGCTGGTGAGCGACGTGCTGCAGGGACAGGGCCTCGGCCACGCGCTCTTGTCGCGGCTGTTCGAGGTGGGCCGCGACTGGGGTCTCGAGCGGATCGTCGCGGAGATCCTCCCGGACAACGCCGCGATGCGGCGGGTGTGCAAGGAGCTCGGCTTCACCTTCCACGGCAAGACCGGAGCGAGCAAGGACCTCACCAGCTGACCAGGTGCTCGAGGTGCGCCGCCACCGAACGCCCGAGCGCGCCCAGGTTGTAGCCTCCCTCGAGCATCGAAACGATCCGCCCCTTTGCTTTACGCGCGGCGAACGAACGAAGCTGGTCGGTGACCCAGGCATAGTCGGACTCGACCAGGCGAAGCATCGCCATGTCGTCGTCCCGGTGAGCGTCGAACCCGGCCGAGATGAAGAGCATCTCGGGCTCGAACCGCTCGAGCGCCGGCATCCACTCCTCCGTCACCGCGGCGCGGAACTCCTTTCCCGAGCTGCCCGCCGGCAGCGGAAGGTTGACCATGCGCTCCGAGCGGCCCTCGACGCCGCTGCCCGGATAGAAAGGGTGCTGGAAGGTCGAGACCATGAGGACGCGCGGGTCGTCGCGGAAGATGTCCTCGGTGCCGTTGCCGTGGTGCACGTCGAAGTCCGCGATCGCGACCCGGGCGAGGCCATACTGCTCGAGCGCGTGAGCCGCGCCCACCGCCACGTTGTTGAAGAAGCAGAAGCCCATCGCACGTGCGCGCTCGGCGTGGTGCCCGGGCGGACGGACGCTGCAGAAGGCGGACTCGGCCTTGCCCGCCATCACCAGATCCGTTCCGAGCACGGCGGCCCCGGCCGCTCGCGATGCGGCGGACAGCGTGTGCCGGTTCATCGCAGTGTCGGGATCGAGCTGGACCAGTCCGGCGCGCGGCGCGAGGCGCTCGAGCGAATCGAGGTATGCGGCATCGTGGACGCGGAGGAGCTGTTCGCGCGTCGCCTGCGGCGCCTCGACGCGCGTGACGAGATAGTCGAGCCGGGACGCGATCAGCCTGTCCTCGATCGCCGACAGCCTCTCGGGGCGCTCAGGATGGCCTTCGCCCATCTCATGCAGCCAGCACTCCGGGTGCGTGATGAAGGCGATGGCCACGGCGCGGACGATACTCCGATCACTGCCGTAATTCCCGCTCTTCGCTCACTCGAGAGCCTGCGCGAAATCGGCGATGAGATCCTCGGCCGCCTCCAGGCCCACGCTCACCCGCAAAAGCCCGTCGGTGATCCCTACGCGCTGCCGCTCGCTCGCGCTCAGCCCCGCGTGCGAGGTCTCGGCGGGCTGCGTGATCAGCGTCTCGCAGCCGCCCAGGCTGGGGGCCTTGATGGGCAGGGTCATCCGCTCGAACAACCGCGGCACGCGCGCAGCGTCGCGCAGCTCGAAGCTCATCATCGCGCCGGGGAGCGCCAGCAGCTTGCGCGCCCGGGCGTAATCGCGGTGGCTCTCCAGCGACGGATGGTGCACGCGCGAAACCGCGGCGTGCCGCTCGAGAAAGCGGGCCAGTTCCGAAGCGGTCTGCGACTGCTGGCGAAAGCGCACCACCAACGTCTTGAGGCCCCGCTGCAGGAGGAAGCAGGCGTGCGCGTCGAGCGAGCCGCCCAGGTGATCCAGCTTGTGCTTCACCTTCTCGATCAGCGCCCGCGAGCCCATCGCCGCGCCGGCGATCAAGTCGCTGTGGCCATTCAGATACTTGGTGGCGCTATGCACCACCACATCGAAGCCGCGCTCGATGGGCCGGAATCCCAGAGGCGTCGCGAAGGTGTTGTCGATGACGCTGAGGAGCGCGTGCTTGCGCGCGATGGCCACGATGCCTTCGAGGTCGGCCACGCGCACCAGTGGATTGGTGATCGACTCGCAATAGAAGACCTTCGTTCCTGGCCGCAGCGCTTTTTCCCAGGAGCCCGCGTCGTCGCCGCTCACGCGCGTGACCTCTATACCCAGCGCAGGGAAGTCGTGCGCTAGGAGATCGTGCGTCCCGCCGTAGAGGCTGTCCTGCGCGATCAGGTGATCGCCTGCGCGCAGCAGGGAGAGGAGCACGGTGGAAATTGCGGACATTCCGCTGGAGGTGGCCAGCGCCGCCTCCGAGCCTTCGGCCGCCGCGAGCTTTTGATGGAGCGCGTCGTGGCTTGGGGTATTTGAAAGGCGCCCATAGCGGATGTCGTGATATGCCGCCCGCTCCTTCGTCTCGTAGGTGCTCGACTGAAAGATGGGCATCGTCACCGAGCCGCCGATGCGCGGCTCGCCCGCATGAACCAGCATCGTCTCGAGCTTGGGCTTCGACATGGAGGTCTCCAGGAAGGGGCCTGGCGCGATTGTGCACGGGACGCGCGCGGGCCGCCACCCTCCTCAGCGCAGCGGCCGGAAGAATTCGCGCAGGTCCTCCGCGAGCAGCTCGGGCTCTTCGAAGGCCGCGAAGTGGCCGCCGCGCGGCATCCGCGTGAAGCGGCGCAGGTCGTAAGCGCGCTCGGCCCACTCGCGAGGCGGCAGATCGATGTCTCCGGGGAAGAGCGCGACCGCGCAAGGCAGCTGTACGCGCTGGCCCGGCGCGAGCCGTCTCGGTGGCCGGTCGCGATCGTAGTAGAGCCGGTTGGCCGAGGCGACGGTCCCGGTC
>WNFI01574541.1_pt1 | contig 11117 bp, 8 predicted proteins | sample 5400471 | NCBI WGS metagenome assembly WNFI01 (sample SAMN13153348, study PRJNA577476) | soil metagenome | isolation source: 100 cm saprolite on Douglas fir-dominated hillslope | place: USA:California | collected 2013-09-17 | reverse complement strand
ATCAGGTACTCGAGGTTGTCGTAGGTCGGCTACCTTCCCGGTGACAAGGACGAGAAGCTGCGGCCCTGGATGCAGCCGATCTACGACAACCTCGAGTACCTGATGGCCTGCATCTACAAGGAGCAGATGGCGGCGGACATGATTCGGCACATCCAGGACAAGGGGCTCTTCGAGGCGGAAGCGCTGACCTATATCCGTGGCCGGAGCATCCCGCAGCAATTCATCATCGTCGACGAGGCACAAAATCTCACGCCGCACGAGGTCAAGACGATCGTGTCGCGGGCCGGCGAGGGTACCAAGATCGTCCTCACCGGCGACCCCAACCAGATCGACCATCCCTACCTGGATTTCCGGAGCAACGGGCTCTGCTATGCGATCGAGAAGTTCAAGAACAATCCCCTGGCCGGCCACGTCACGCTCACCAAGGGCCAAAGGTCAGAACTCGCGGAGCTTGCTGCCAAGTTGCTGTAGGCGGTCGCCCGATTTGAGAGCATTGCGATAGTGGATCGCACGCTCGTTGCTCTCGATCTCGAGACCACCGGCCTCAGTCCCAGGCTCGATCGGATCATCGAGGTTGGGGCGGTTCGGTTCCAGGGCGACCAGGTGCTCGCCACCTTCCAATCACTGGTCCGGCCGGAAGTCGGCATTCCCCGCGCGGTCCAGGAGCTGACCGGGATCCGCGATGCCGACGTGGCCGCCGCGCCCCAGCCGGAGCACGTGCTGGCGGAGCTGATCGACTTCGTCGGCACGAGTGGGGTCGTGGCGCATAGCGGCAGCTTCGACCTGTCGTTCCTGGTCGACGGCGGAGCGGAGCCCGCCTACCTGCTGTTCGACACGCTCGACCTGTCACGGATCATGCTGCCGGCCGTGCCCAGCCACAGCCTGCCGCATCTTTCGCGCCAGCTCGGCCTGAGCCATCCGCATCCCCATCGGGCACTGTCGGACGCGGACGCCGCGCGGCAGCTCTTTCGCTACCTGTGGCAGTTTGCGCGCGGCTTCCCGGCAGAGCTGCTGGACCGGATGGTGGAGGTGGCCGACGGCTGGCCGCATCCGATCCACAATTTCCTGAAGGAAGCGCGGGGTGCCGGTTCCAGCGGGGTCGATAGCCTGCCACCGGCGACCGTGTCGCCGGTCAGTGCCGGACGACCCGACACACCCTCGACCGACCCGCAGACGATCCGCGCCCTCCTCGGCCCCGATGGTCCGATGGCAGGCCTGCTCGACTACTATGAGCTGCGCGAATCACAGCTGCAGATGACGCTCGCCATCGCCCAGCTCTACGCCCGCGGCGGTCGCCTTCTGGTCGAAGCCGGCCCGGGAACCGGCAAGTCACTCGCGTATCTGGTGCCCGCGGTTCACCATGCGGTCGCCAGCGGTGAGCGGGTCGTCGTGGCGACCAACACCATCACCCTGCAGGAGCAGCTCGAGGTGAAGTTCAAACTGCGGATGCTGGTCTGGCTGGCGCAGACCCGCCACGGTGATCGCTCCGAGATCAAGCTCAATGGATTCGACGAGCTGTTCTGGCTGCGGGCGGCGTCGAAGGCGGATGACTGCCTGGCCGCACACTGCGAAAATTACAAAACCCAGCGGTGTTTCTACTGGAACAGCCGGCGAGGGGCGCAGGACGCCGACCTGATCGTCACCAACCACGCGTTGCTGCTGGCCGACGCACTGAACGGCGGCTCGGTCTTACCGCCGCACACGCACCTGGTGGTGGACGAGGCGCACCAGCTCGAGGAAACGGCGGTCGACGCGCTCACCCAGCGGGTGGGCGAGGAGGAGGTGCTGGAGAGCATCGACGGCGCCCTGACCTGGTTCCGCGCCGCGGTCGGCCCGCCAGGCGACGCCGTGCGCACGGCGGCCGCTGAGGCGAAGCAGGCCGTCACCGATTTCTTCCAGGAGGCCCGAGCCATCGTGGCGCAGCGACAGCCGGAGATCCCCGTGCGGCCGTCGCGAGAGGAGGCCGTCATCCTCGACCCACTTCTTCGGGCCTCTTCGGAGATCGTGGCGCTCTCCGGCCTGGCGGGCAAGCTCGCCGACCAGGCGATGCGGCTTCGTCGCGCCCTCGATGATGCCGCCGCCCAGTTGCCGTTGGAGAGCAACCCTTACGCCCAGCGGGAGCTGGACCTCTTTGCGACCCAGCTCCAGGGACGGGTGGACCTCATCCGTCAAGCTCTGCTGCAGCCGCGGCCCGACCGACTCTACTGGCTCCGAAGCGAACGTCGTTCGGGCCGGCCGCTGGTCCAGGGGGCCCCGACGACGGCCGGCCGGGAGCTACAGGCCCGAGCCTTCGCCGGCAAGGAAACGGTGGTCTTCACCTCGGCCACGCTCGCGGTCGCCGATTCCTTCGAGTACTTCAAACGCGGTGTCGGGCTCGAGGCACTGAGCACCCACGAGATGGTGCTGGCCTCACCCTTCGACTACCTATCGCAAGCGCTGCTCTGCCTGCCGACCGACCTCAAGGATCTCAGTGACGTTGCCTTCCTCGACCAGGTGAGCAGCGTCGTCGGCGAGATCGCCGAAGCGATCGGCGGCCGAACGCTGGTGCTGTTCACGTCACATCAACAGCTGCGGGATGTTGCCGAAAGGTTGCGGGTGCGCACCTCGCGTGGCGATCTGACCGTGCTGGCGCAGAACCTGGATGGCACGCGCCGCCAACTGCTGGCGCAATTCCAGGACGATCCGCGCAGCATTCTGTTAGGGAGCAGCAGCTTCTGGGAAGGGATCGACGTTCCCGGCGATGCCCTCTCCTGCGTGGTGATCGTCCGGCTGCCCTTCAGAGTTCCGAGCGATCCGATGCAGCTGGCGCGGAGCGCCACCCTCGCCGACCCCTTTGGGCAGCTGGCGCTGCCAGAGGCCGTCTTACGCCTCAAGCAGGGTTTCGGCCGGCTGATCCGGCGCCAGAGCGATCGCGGGGCGGTCGTCCTGATGGACCACCGGATCGCGAACCGGACCTACGGCACCGCCTTCCTCGATGCCCTGCCGCGTGCCGCCGTGCACCTGGGGCTCTGCGATGAGATGGCGCCGGCCATCGCGCAGTGGCTGGCCCGCGGCCGGCCCACCCGGGTCTCGAGTCGCGAAGTCAGGGCGGCCGGGCTGCCGCATCTCAACGCGTGATGGCCTCAAACGGGCGGCTCGCCGTCGGGCTGGTCCAGATGGACCCGGCCCTTGGCGACCGCGCCCGCAACCTCGAGCGGCATCGCCAATGGGTGCGGCAGGCGGGCGAGGCCGGCGTCGAGCTCCTGGTTTTCCCGGAGCTGAGCCTGACTGGCTACTTCCTCAAAGACCTGGTTCCGGAGAGCGCGATCCCTCTCGAGGGCGCCGTCATGGATGAGCTGCGCTCGCTCTCGCGCGAGCTCGACGTTGTGGTCGGTGCAGTCATCGAAGAGCCCGATCATCGGTCCTTCAACTCCAGCCTCTATTTCAGCGGCGGCGAGCTGGTCCACCTCCACCGCAAGGTGTACCTCCCGACCTATGGGATGTTCGATGAGCGGCGTTATTTCGCCCCCGGTGATCGTTTCCGCAGCTTCAAAACAGGATTTGGGCGGGCGGGGATGCTCGTCTGCGAGGACATCTGGCATCTGTCGAGCGCGTACATTCTGAGTCTCGAGGGCGTCGACATGATCATCTGTCCCTCCTCGAGCCCAGGACGGGGCATCACGACCGACGAGCGGCTGGGAACGGCCGAGTCGTACCACCTCGTCACCCGGACCTACGCCCAGTTTCTGACGACCTTCTTCCTGTACTGCAACCGGGTGGGGTATGAGGACGGCGCGAACTTCTGGGGCGGTTCGATGGTCATCGGCCCGAACGGTGACATCATCGCGGAGCAGCAGGATGCCGACGAGGCGCTCATCGCGGAGCAGCAGAATGCTGACGAGGCGCTCGTCGTCGCCAATATCGACCTGGGCGACGTCCGCCGCGAGCGGCTGGCCAATCCCTTGCTGCGCGATGAGCGGATCGAGCTCACCATCAACGAGCTGCGTCGAGTGTGGCATGAGCGCATCCGCAAGCCTTTCTGAGCCCGTCTTTCAACCGCTGCGGATCAATCCCGAGCTCGTCCGCGGGATTCTCGTCGGCTTCATCCGCAACGAGGTGCGCAAGGTCGGTTTCGAACGGGTCGTCCTTGGCCTGAGTGGCGGGGTCGATTCGAGCCTCGTCGCCACGCTCGCCACCGAGGCGCTCGGGCCGAAGAACGTGGTGGCCTTCATCATGCCCTACAAGACGAGCGACCCCAAGAGCAAGACCGATGCGTTGCAGGTCGTGCAACAGCTCGGCATCGATCATCTCGAAGTCGAACCAGCAACAAGACCGAGCTGCTCCTTGGCTATGGCACGATCTACGGCGACATGGCGAGTGCGATCAACCCGATCGGCGACCTCTACAAAACCCAGATCTGGCAGTTGGCCGACGCCCTCGGTGTGCCGACGGCTATTGTGCAGAAGGCGCCCTCGGCGGACCTCTGGGCGGGCCAGTCGGATGAGACCGAGCTCGGCTTCCAGTACCGGATGATCGACCAGCTGCTCTACTACCTTGTGGAACGGCGCTATTCGGTCGAAGAGGTGAAGAAGCTCGGCTTCGATGCGGCGTTCGTCGAGGACATCGTCCGCCGCGTCCGCGAGAATCAGTACAAACGCCGCCTGCCGGTGATCGCCAAGTTGTCCTCGCGCACGATCGACCGCGATTTCCGCTACCCGCATCATGGAGTCGGTGCCGCTTATTGCCGCCGAGGACACGCGGCACACCATGAAATTGCTGACCCACTTTGGCCTGCGCCGCCAGCTGATCAGTTTGCACGCGAAGAACGAGGCGCGCCAGCTGCAAACGATTCTCGCGCGGCTCGAGCAGCATGACATTGCGTTGGTCTCCGACGCCGGCACGCCGGCGCTCTCCGACCCGGGAGTGCGCCTCGTGAGCGCCGCGGTCGCCGCCGGCTACCCGGTCGTGCCGATCCCCGGACCCTCAGCGGTGCTGGCCGCGCTGGTGAGTTCCGGCCTTCCCACCAACCAGTTCACCTTTCTCGGCTTTCTGCCGCGCAAACGGGGCGAGCTGGAGCGGCTGATCCGCGAGACCGCCCTGGCCAAGCGGAGCTTCGTCTTCTTCGAATCCCCGCATCGGATCCAGCGGACATTGGATATAATGGCGTCCGCCCTCGGCCCCCGCTCGCTGGTGGTGGCGCGGGAGATCACCAAGCTCCACGAAGAGTTCTTACGTGGAACGGCGGCGACGCTCCTGGAGCACTTCGCGAAATCTCCACCCCGAGGCGAGCTGACGGTCGTGGTAGCCGGCAGCGATTGGGAAGGCCTCAAATGAGTAAGTTCTACGTCACCACCGCGATCGTCTATCCGAACGCCGCGCCCCACCTTGGCTTCATTTATGAGTTGGTCGGGACGGACGCGCTGGCGCGCTATCACCGCCTGCTTGGCGACGAGACCTTTTTTCTGACCGGAACCGACGAGCACTCGCAGAACGTTCGGCGGCGGGCGGAGGGAGAGGGAGTGTCAACCGCCGAGTTCACCGCGCGCATGGCCCATTTGTACGGGGTGCAGGCCTTCATCACCAAGATGCAAGCGCGGGGCGACATCTACAAGGGCGCGTATGAGGGCTGGTACTGCGTCTCCTGCGAAGCCTTCAAGCAGGAGGCCGACCTCAAAGATGGTTACTGCCTGATCCACCCAACGCTCAAAGCGCAGTGGCTCACGGAAGAGAACTACTTCTTCAAGCTTTCGAGCTACCAGGATCGGCTGCAGCAGCACATCGACAGGCATCCGGACTTCGTCCAGCCAGAGGCGCGCCGGAACGAAGTCCTCGGCTGGCTCAAAAGCGGCCTACAGGACTTCAGCATCTCGCGGTCGACGATCAAATGGGGCATTCCCTTCCCCGGCGACGACAAGCACGTCGTCTACGTCTGGGGCGACGCGCTCGTGAACTACATCACCGGCGTGGGGTATGGGAATGACGAAGCGATGTTCAAGCGATGGTGGCCGGCTGATCTCCACGTGATCGGGAAGGACATCACCCGGTTCCACTGCCTTTACTGGCCGGCGATGTTGATGTCGGCCGGCGTCGCCGTCCCCAAGCGCGTTTATGCCCACGGCTTCCTCACGGTCCGCGGCGAGAAGATGAGCAAGAGCGTCGGGAACTATATCGACCCGTTCGAGGCGGTCGATCGCTTCGGAGCGGAGGCGGTTCGCTATCTGCTGCTCCGCGAGCTGCCATTCGATCGTGATGGCGATATCAGCTGGGGGACGATGACTGATCGGTTCAATGCGGATCTCGCCAATGACCTGGGGAACTTTGTTTACCGAACGCTTTCCATGCTGCAGCGGTATTTCGATGGCAAGGTGCCGGCCCCCGACGGAGACGCGACGGCGCTGGACAAGCAGCTCCAGACCGCCTTCGAGCGGGCTGTCCGCGGGCAGGACAAGCATATGAAGGCGCTCGACTTCACGGGCGCCCTCGATCTCATCTGGGAAGCGGTCAACCGCGGCAACAAGTACATCGAGGAAAGCGCCCCCTGGGTCCTGGCTAAGCAGTCGGATCAGCGCAAACGACTGCAGACCGTGATGTACAACCTGGTCGAGGCGATCCGGCTGACGAGTTACTTGATCGCGCCCTTCCTCCCGGAGACGGCAGGCAAGGTCGCCGCGCAGATCAAGGCGGACCTGAAAGCCCCCTGGGCGACCGCCCGGGAGTGGGGGAGACTGGCGCCGCGCACTCAAACGGCGCTCGGCGGTGTCCTCTTTCCACGGATCGAGAAGCCGGAGCCGGTCGCCTGATCGATTCGCACGCCCATCTCCTGCACCTGCGCGAGCCGCTCACGCCGAAGCAGGCGCTGGAGGAGGCGCGGGCCGCCGGCGTGGAGGCCGTGCTCAATATCGGCGACGACGCCTCGGACAACCGGCCGGGCGTGGAGCTGGCTGAGCGCATCCCGGGACTTCGGACGACCATCGGCCGGCACCCGCACTCGGCCGGTGATCCGATCGGTGCCGCCGAGCGGCGCGAGCTGCGGCAGATGGCCAGCCATCCGACCGTCGTGGCCGTGGGAGAGATCGGCCTCGATTACCACTTCACGGACTACCATCGCGTTCCGGCACGCGATCAGCAAAAGGTCTTTCGCCAGATGCTCGGCCTGGCACAGGAGCTGGAGAAGCCGGTGGTGCTGCATACGCGCGATGCCTTCCCGGATCTGCTCGCCGTGCTCGACGAGTTTCCCGGAGTGAACGGCGTCTTTCACTGCTTCAGCGGCAACTCGGCGTTCGCCGCGGAGGCACTGGCCCGAGGCTTCTACATCTCGTTCGCCGGGACCGTGACCTATCCAACCGCCCACGGGGTGATCGGCGCCGCCAGTATCATCCCGCTGGACCACATGCTGGTAGAAACCGACTCGCCGTTTCTACCGCCGCAGAGCCGGCGCGGGCAGCCCAACGCCCCGCGCTACCTGGTCGAGACCGTCGAGCGGATCGCGAAGCTCCGAGCCGCCACCGTCGCCGAGATCGGTGAGGCGACCGCGCAGAATGCCATCGATCTGTTTCGGTTGAACCACGCCGGCTAGCAAGCGCCCGCTGGATCTCGCCGACCCATCCGTGATCCGCGGTGTCGCCCGCCGCTTCGGCGTCCGGTATCTGCGCCGTTGGGGACAGAATTTCCTCGCTGACCGCCACCAGCTCGACCGGATCGTCGAAGCCCTCGAACTCGTGCCAACCGACAACATCGTCGAGGTTGGTCCGGGTCTCGGCGCCTTGACCGTGGAGCTGGGGGGCCGTCCAACGTCCGCATCGTCGAGGCCGACATCCTGCGCACAGCGGTGAGTGCGCTGCTGCCCTCGCCCTATCGGGTCGCCGGGAACATTCCCTACAACCTGACGGGAGCGCTCTTCGTCCACCTCTTCGAGCAACCACAGTCACCGGCGCGGATCGATCTCCTAGTGCAGAAGGAGGTTGCCGAACGTCTCGTGGCCCCAGCCGGTGGGTGGAGTCTCGCGACCCTGGGGGTTCGCGTCTACGGTCGACCCGAGCTCACGATTCGGGTCCCCCGTAGCGCCTTCTTGCCGCTGCCACGGGTCGATTCGGCCCTGGTCCGGATCAACCCCGATGCCGAGCCCGCGATCCCACGTTCTGACTTACCGGACTTCTTCGAATTCGTTACACCCTTCTTCCAGGCTCGTCGCAAGCAGCTGACGTTTGTGCTGGGTCGACGGCGGAGCATCGGCGGCCCGGAGGCTCGCGCCCGATTGACCGTTATAGGCATCGACCCGGCGCGCCGCGCCGAGACCTTAACGCTCGAGGAATGGAGGCGACTTTTCGAGAGTGAGCGGAGACAGTGACAACTAGCTACGATTTAGGCGCCTTGAAGGAGCCAGACGAGGTAGGCGCGGGGCGCGACCCGCGCGACATCATCCTCCCTCAGCCGGGCTTTCGGACAGTGCTCGCCAACCGCGACTTCCGGCTGATCTGGTCGGCCCAGGTCGCCTCTCAGCTGGCCGACCAGTTCTTGATGTTCGCCCTGCTCATCCTGACCTACAGCATCAGCCGTGCAAGCACCCACGGCGCGGCGCTCTTTCTCGCGTACACCTTTCCCTCGGTCTTCCTCAGCCCCCTCGCCGGGGTGTACGCCGACCGGCACGACAAGAAGCGGTTGATGCTCTTCACCAACGCGATCCGCGGCGGCCTGATTCTGCTGATCCCACTCAGCCAGGTCACCCCCTACTTCGAGCACGTCACCTGGCACCTTTTCGTCATCATCTTTCTGTTCGCCGCGGTCGGCCAGATCTTTGCGCCCGCCGAGGCGGCGTCCATCCCCTTCATCGTGGGGACCGAAGAGCTGATGACCGCCACCTCGATGTTCACCAGCACGGTGATCGTCACCCTGCTGGTCGCTGTGCCGCTGTCGACCCTCGCCGTCCGCTTCCTCGGGACAAACTCCCCGTACTGGATCGCCGCCGCCCTCTTCCTGCTGGCAGCCTGGCTGATCTACCTGGTCAGGACTGAGCTGCACGCGCGAACCCACGAGACGCTCGCTCTGAAGACCGACATCCTCTATGAGCTGCGAGAAGGCATCGCCTACATTGCGGCGCGGCCGATGGTGCGCTTCGCCGTGGTGCAATTGAGCCTCACGATTGCGGTGATCTTCTCGATCTTCGTGCTGGCGCCCAGCTACATGAGCACGGTGCTGCACCTGCAGGTCACCGACGTCTACCTCTTCCTGGCACCGGCCGTGATCGGGATGCTGGCGGCAGCGTTCTATCTGGGCCAGTACGGCCGCCACTTCCGCCGGAGCCGGCTCTTGATCGGAGGACTGCTCTCGGCCGGCGTCACGCTGATGCTGATGGCCTCCGTGCCCTACCTGCTGGAGCAGCTCAGCGTCGGCTGGCTGCTCGTCTCCTTCCCGGTGGTGTTTGGGTTCATCGGGGGCCTGGAGTTCGGCATGCTCTTCATCCCGGCATTCACCGTCTTGCAGGAAAAGACGGAAGCAGAGTTGCGCGGCCGCATCTTCGGCGCCATGTTCACGGTGGTCAACGCCGCCGTCGCCATCCCCATCCTGCTGGCGGGCGGCCTCGCCGACCTGTTCGGCGTCACCTGGGTCATCTTCGGCATGGGCTGCCTGCTGGTGGGGAGCGGCCTGATCTCAGCGCTGGCCGGCCGCCGCAGTCCGCTGGTGCCACCAAGTCTGTCGACGAACGGTAAGGCACCGGTATAAAGGCGTGACGGAATCTGACCCGGCTGGTCCCTTTTGCGTGACCTTTCGACTCACGCTCGCCGATTACCGTTCTGGAGTTCGGCGGCTATCCTGGGCCCTTTTGGGATTCAAGGTGTTAGTCCTGGTGACGGTCCTTGCCGCTGTCGGCGGAGTCGGGTCTGCATTGCTGGGTTACGGGTTCCTGGCGCTCGTCCTCTTATTGGTAGCAGTGGCCTACGCGGCAATGCTTGCCTGGATCCTGTTCATCAGGCCTGGGCAGCACTACCTACGGCGGGCAGACGTACGTGGCGAGCAAACCCTCTGTTTCTCCGACAATGAGGTTTCACTGACCTTCGTGAGCGGTGATTCACGGGTCAAGTGGTCGTACTTCGTTGGCTTACTGGAGACGAAAGACCTTTACCTTCTTCGGCACCCGCTGAAGCAACTGGGCACAATCATTCCCAAGCGAGCCTTTACGGGGGCAGATCCCGAGGCGCGGTTCCGTCGCTTGGCCCACCAGATCGGGAAATCGAGCCAGCCGCCGGGCCGGACTCCAGCGTAGGCGAGCCTCCCGAATACAAATTGAATCGGCTAAACTGCCGCCCAGGGCGCATAGCTCAGTTGGTACGAGCGCTTCCATGACAAGGAAGAGGTCACAGGTTCGACTCCTGTTGCGCCCACCAAACCCGAGGCGAACGCGCTCGGTCGGTATCGCCGAGTCCGGGAGCGTCGACGCCCGCTTCGTGATCCGCAGGCCAGCTTGATGTTGGCCTGAAGGCGAGCGGGGTCGAGGCTCGAGTCGAAGAGCGGTACTCGATGGTTCGGCGGCTGTCGAGGATGTTTCCGTAGTTCAGGCCAACGCCGTGGCTCGCGCCGACCCCCGGTCACAAGAAGGGCAACATCGCCACCGATGGCATTGATTGGCAGGGCACCGCAGGCCCGCGGGACCGGTCAGGCTCATGGCCTGAACTAGAAAGGGCAGCACCTCGATGCCTGTGTTCCTCGAGATCTTGCCGTCAGGTATCAGGCGGGACACCTGTAAGGCATCAGCCGAACCATCGAAGGTGTCCATCACGGTGTCAGCTGAGCGCCCGCGCCGCACTGGCGCCCAGCTGTCCTGAATCGACGTTCCATTGATCCTGCACGACTCAAACCAAAGGCTGCCGGACCATCAGGCCCTTGCCTTGTGGGCGACCTTCCCCTGCTGGAGGATCCGGATGGCATTGCCGAAGGGGTCGCGGACGCCCATGTCGGTGCCGTAGAAGTGGTCGGTGGGCTCCTGGGTGAAGTCGGTGACGCCGCGCGACTTGAGGGTCTCGTACAGACCCCGGATGTCGTCCGCCTTGAACACGAGCCCTCCCAGCGCGCCCTTCGTGATCAGCTCGCGGAGCTGCGCAGCGGTGGCTTCGTCATGCACCGGCGGGCCCGGCTCCTCGAGG
>WNFI01670437.1_pt1 | contig 11118 bp, 11 predicted proteins | sample 5400471 | NCBI WGS metagenome assembly WNFI01 (sample SAMN13153348, study PRJNA577476) | soil metagenome | isolation source: 100 cm saprolite on Douglas fir-dominated hillslope | place: USA:California | collected 2013-09-17 | reverse complement strand
TAGATCTCACCGTTCAACACGATCCATATCGAATCATCTTCATTCGAGATCGGTTGATCGCCGCCCGCCACATCGATGATGGCGAGGCGGCGAATGGCAAGACCCACCCCCTCAGACACGTAGAAGCCATCACTGTCGGGCCCGCGATGCGCGATGGCCGTGTTCATCTCTTGCAAAATTTCACGATCTCCCAAACGGCTGTCGGCATAGGACAACCCACAAATTCCACACATTATCTGGTCGCCTTCTCCAAGATTGACTGGTATTCCCGGGCCACGCGGTCCCAGCCAAAGTTCTGTTCGACCCTTTTGCGGGAGGCCCTTCCCATTTTCTCCCGCAGCCCTGCCTGAAGGAGCAGCGGCCGCAGTGCCTCTCGAAGCGCGCTGACCGCCTCGGATGGGATCAGCACGCCGGTCTCCCCGTCCACAACCAGTTCTTCACTGCCTGCGATCCGTGTTGCCACCACCGGCAGACCGGAGGCCATCGCTTCCAGGACCGCATTCGGCATCCCTTCGTGACGGGAAGGAAACAGAAAAAGATTGGCGCGCCCATACTGCTCATTGAGTTGATCCTTCGTTTGCCATCCTAAAAAATGCATGCGCTCCACGAAACCAGATGCCCGCGCCATTGCCTGCAAGTGGGGCAATTGAGGCCCGTCGCCTGCAATCACCCATTCCCACTCAAGATCACCAAGAGCGCTCAGTGCCTGCAAGCCGATATCAAGTCCTTTCTGATACACCACACGACCTACCGACAGGATCCGGGCCACTGACCAATCGCGCGCTGGCGCGGAAAATTTCTCCAAGTCGACACCATTTGGGACGATCAGAATGTCCACTCCTGGGTCAAAGGCAACGGCCAGGGCGTGCAGACCGCTGCTGTTGGCAACCACTGCTTGAGCCTCGCGCCAGATCCTATGAAGGATGGGTGCCGCCATTTTATGGTACAGCCGAAAATCATAAGGACGGAATCCCGGGACGTCCCCGCCGCGCAAGGATACTACATAAGGAATTTTCGATATTGTTTTCAGCCACCAGGCCACTGCACCCGAAGGCAGCCCGAAAAAGGCAAGGGTCACAGCCGGTTTGAAATCGCGTACAAGGGAGCGGGTCCGAACGAGTGCCGTAAGAATAAATGATATTTGTTCAAGCGCATTGGAGCGATCCTCCCTTCTACGCAATGAGCGGATGCGAAGAATTCGAACTCCGCCGTCTATTTCATCCTGCGGCAGTTCGCCATAATGGCTGGTGAGAATCAACACCTCATTCCCGAGCTGAGCCAACAGGCGGCTGATGTTGGCACTGGCATTCGCGGCTCCTCCACCGATCGGAGGATATTCGCTGTTGAGGATCAGGATCTTCATGACTTAGGAGCCGGAAGGCTTTTCGAGATAGAAGACATTCAGGAAACACCAGTTGGGGTAGCCCAGCAGGCGGTTATAAATTTTATGCAGCCATATCACATTCGAAGGCATGATCAGGGTGAAGATGGAAATGATCGGAAAGGTCGGGAAGACGCCCACCCGCCTCTGGATCCGAAAGTGATTTCGCAGCATCTTAATATATTCAGCCACCGGCCGGTCCCCGGGGTGGCGCTCGATGCTGGAGGTGCGTACCAGTTTGCCGGTAAAGAAAAAGGAGATGCGCGAAGCAAAATGCGCCAGGTTTGGAACGGTGATCAGGGCGCGTCCGCCAGGTTTGAGCATACGGGCAAATTCCGCCAGTGCCTTTTCCTGGTCGGAAAAAATAAGGTGTTCGATCACATCCAGGCAAATAATGATATCCACAGAACTATCTGCAATGCCGGACTTGAGAAAATCGCGCTGCACGATGAACTCGGAGGAATAATTCAAATCCATACCGGTGATATCGTAACCGGCCTTGCGGAATTCGTTGACCAGTACGCCCTCCCCACAGCCCATATCATAAATGACCTGGTCGGTGGAACAGGCATTGAGAAACTTGCGGGCCAGTGCAATCTTTTCCAAGTAGACCGGCAGGTAGGGCCAGTCTTTTTCGGGGTGGATATGATAGTCACCGCGGTGGGCGTATTCACCAGAACGTTGTTTCATGATCACCTTAGGGCGAGGCGGAGGTGGGCGGCAGAGGTGGACACTGAGGGGCGGTGCGCGGTACGTAGACCTGAACGTTCGAGGATTGGATGGTCAGGACGGGGACATACTCACAGAGCAGCGGATAGGCCACGAGGCGGTTCCATAGCGCGCTCTCTTCGGCAAAATCCCCGCTTTTTGAATCCAGGTTTTGCTTGGTGGCCACGATCGCAGCAAAACGGTGGGTCTGGAGGTCTTGATAGAATCGATGGAGATAGGGCTGGTTGCCCGAGAGCGCCATTTCCATCAGCGCGATCACCTCATAATCCTGAACAATGGGAACATTGGGGATCATGCCGAAGGTCAGCAGGTGCCGTTCATAAATAAAAAGCACCTGCCCGGATTTGCTGTAAGACTGCATGGTCTGACCCAGGGTCGAGAGATCCGCAGAAGCCTCCACCGGGTCATATTGAATGGGCGGAAGCACTCGTGAGAGCGAAAATCCCACCGGGATGATCAGCAGAAAAACGATGATCGGCCAGGGCACCGTCTTCATGGGCTGCCTGGATACGCCCTCCGATGCGACACGTCCGACGAGGACATACCCAGCGATCACTGCCAGGATAACCATGAATGCATCCATGTTATGAAGATCGCCCCCTCCTCCGATCTTGGAGCTTACGACCAGGCCGCCGACGAAGAGGATGGCAAGAATCGCCAGGAGGCCCGTCCAGCGCAGTGGGCCCAGATGGATCAAATGACTCCGAAGGGCCCATACCACGAGCACGATAAGCGGCAGCGAAACAAGCACAATCCCGAAATACCTGGCCCGCCAATGCTGCCGCGAGACCTAGGCCGCTCCACAGCAGGGGCCTCACAAAATAATCCCGCACTCTTCGGGCCCCGGATAACGGTTCTTCGAGCAGATAGAGTGTCAGCGCGAGCATCGCAGGAACGGGGAACCAGTTGAGGCGGCTCATACCCGCCCAGAATGAAGCGACGATCACGGCGGCCAGCGAACGCCCGGGATGCCGGGCGGATACGCCCAGAAAAATGATGATGATGCAGATCTGCAGGTGATAGTACACCGCGCCCTGGAACAAAAACAAAAATAGCCAGGCGAGCAGAAATAGATTTTGTTCCCTCTCTCCCAGACGGAGGCGGCGGGTGAAGGACCAGCTGGTTAATCCGGTCAACCCAAACCAGAGCAATGCCTGCCAGAGGCGGTCTGCCCAGAGCGGCAATCCCCTCAGGAGGAAGGGGATGGCAAGCAGAAAATAACGGGTCGCGTGCCAGATCGAAAGCGGTAGTTGTTCTCCATAGAGGGACCTGCTGAACAGCAGGGATCCATAATAATACCGACTCGCCTCGGACCAACCCAGGGAAAATGGATAATCAGAGAGACCTTGAAAGATGACATACGTTTGAAAGATGACCCCATCCGCTAACAGGCTGGAAGTGAACGAAGCTCCGAGGGAGGCGCGAGTAAACAGCCTGATTCCGGCGGCCTGGATCAGAACCAGCCACCACCAAAGCCAGACCACCGGGAAAAAGCCAGACACGGCCCGGCCGAAGAAGTCATATTTCACGGTCCACAAAAGTGGAAAAGCGGCCAGGATCAGGCCAAGGCCCAAAAGCTTCCAGGCGATCTTTGAAGGATCAAATTTGATCTTCGGCCAAAATGAACTCAATGCCTCCGGGTGGAAAAGTAAATAGACTCCCCCTACGATATTTAATGAAAAAATCAACATGACAGCGACCCAGCTGTAGCGCGTGCGTATCTTCAGCAGGGCCTGGGTCTGTTGTTCGGTCTGGTAGATCGCGAGAGCGCTGATCGCAATGCCGACCGCAAAGTATATTCTGAGGAAGGTTTTCATACTTTCAGACATGAAGATGCCACACCGGGTTGGATCGGACGAGATGCACGAGAATTTATTTCCCTTCGGATTCCACGACCCGATCCGTATCCAGTGCGGTCAGAATACCCGGTAGATAGATCGCCCCGACCAGGCTGACTGCCAGGTACAACGCACGGATCAGGACTGCAACGGTCAGGCTGAGGCCGGTGGTCAGTCCGGCAACGCTAGAAAATAGAAATGTCAGGGTGAGTTCCTGGACGCCGTAGCCATTGATCGATATGGGGACCAGGGTCACAAAATAATTAAGGCTCCATAGACCCGCGATCAACCAAAAGGCTACATCGCCCCCCAGCCCATGGATCAGAACATCAATCGCGACGAAGGTGCAGAGCATATGTCCCCACGTACATCCCAGGGAACCCAGGATGGAGAGCGGCTGCTTGAGCCAGATGGAAAATGTTTGCAGAGTACGCGTGATAAATTGCCTTAAGCGGTTGAATCCCGCCGAGATCGCGAAGGACTGGCTGACGGGGTTAGGGCCGAGGCTGTGTAATGCCGGGATCAGGCCGAGCGGAACCACAAAGATCATTCCCAGCACGCCCACCAACCGGTCGGCAGCGATGGATGCCAGGCAGATCGCCCGGTCATATCCCATCTGCATCGCGCCCAACAAACGCACGACATCCCCACCGATGGTCGTCGGCAGGAAATTCGAGGCAAATAATCCTGTAAATGTCAGGGAAGTTGCATCAGAAAATGGGATCTGAACGCCGCCGGACCGCAGAAGGATGAACCAGCGTCCGATCACAAAAAATCGTGAAAAGAGAATGAACAGGCACGCGAGCAGGATACTGGAGGGCGAAATTTTCTTGAATGCATCGACAGTTTCGGCCCAGCCTACCTGTCGGACGAGGAGAACGATCAAACCGAGAGAAAGAACCGTTCCGATCAGACGAAATATGAATTGACGGCGGTCCGATACTCGAATGTTCATTTCTTCCTGGGATTGGCACGAATGATCTCCCGCACCGTATACGTTGGTTTTTGTTGAGACTCATGATAGGTTCGCACGAGCAGTTCCGCGATCAATCCCATCAGGATGGACTGGAACCCCAGAATAACGAACATGACGGCCAGTTGAAAGAGAGGCGAGCCGAGAACCGCGATGTTTTGAAAGCTGCGGCGGATAAAAAGATACAGGAGCGTGAGGGTGCCGATCGAGATCGATCCGATCCCGGCCCCTCCAAATAGATAGATGGGCTTGTTGGAATAGCTCAGCAGGAACTTCACCGTGAACAGATCGAGCAGAACCTTAAGAGTTCGTTCGAGTCCATATTTGGCTTTTCCAAATCGACGGGGGTTGTGATGGACGACGACCTCCGTGATGCGCGCTCCGATCGAATGGGCAAAAACGGGGATGAAACGGTGCATTTCACCATATAAACGGAAGCCTTCCAACGCGTCGCGCCGATAGGCTTTGAGCGTACAGCCGTAATCATGCAGGTGCACACCGGTTACCCAGGAAATTAATCCGTTGGCCAGCATGGAGGGCAGAGTGCGCAAGATGACATTGTCCTTGCGGTTCTTGCGCCAACCGCTGACCACATCATATCCTGCGTCGATTTTTGCCAGCAGTAAGGGAATATCGGCCGGGTCATTTTGCAGATCGGCGTCCAGCAAAATGACAATTTCGCCTTCTGAGTGATCGATGCCGGCCGCGATGGCGGCCGTCTGACCGAAGTTCCGGCGAAAAGAAACTACCCGGACGTGGCGCGGGTCGCTCTTCACGAGAGCGCGCATGATCTCCAGACTCCCATCCGTGCTGCCATCATCGACGAAGATCAGCTCCCATGGTTTTTTCAACGGGAGCATGGCTTTCCGGATCGCGTCAAAGAGCGGGACTAAATTTTCCGCCTCGTTAAAAACCGGGATCACCAGGGAAATGTACGGCATTCGCTTAGAATCGGGGAAAGGTGGGCGCCAGGAGAAAACAGGCTGACTACGCCTTGATCAGCGCCTTGCAGCGTTCCAGATCGGAGTCCAACATGATGCTGACCAGCTGTTTAAAATCGGTCGTGATCTCCCAGCCTAATGCTTTGCGTGCCTTACTTGGGTCAGACACCAGCAGATCTACTTCAGCCGGACGATAAAACCGTTCGTCTTGAACGACAAAATCATTGTAATCCAAACCCACCCTGGCAAATGCAATTTCGCAGAATTCCCGGACCGAATGGGTCTCGCCGGTGCCCACCACAAAATTATCCGGCTTTTCCTGCTGCAACATCATCCACATCGCATTCACGTAATCGCCCGCAAAGCCCCAATCCCGGCGGGCTTCCAGATTCCCAAGGCGCAGTTCCTTGGCCAGGCCTAGCTTGATGCGCGCCACTCCATCGGTGATCTTGCGCGTCACGAACTCCAGGCCCCGGCGCGGGCTCTCGTGATTGAACAGGATGCCCGATACAGCGAACAGCCCGAACGACTCACGGTAGTTCACGGTGATCCAGTGCCCATATACTTTTGCAACCCCATAGGGACTGCGCGGATAAAACGGGGTCGATTCCCTCTGCGGTACCTCGGCCACCTTTCCAAACATCTCACTGGAGGAGGCCTGATAGAACTTGATCTTCGGGTTCACAAAGCGAATCGCTTCCAGCATGCGTGTGACGCCGATCGCCGTGACATCGCCGGTGAGTGCAGGTTGATTCCAGGATACCGGCACGAAGGATTGAGCGGCCAGATTATATACTTCGGTGGGCTTATATTCTTCGACCATGGCCAGCAGGGAACCTTGATCCGTCAGGTCGCCCTGGATGACCGTGATGTCATCCAGAAGATGCTGAATGCGCTCATAGGTCACGGTGCTGGCGCGCCGCGCCATCCCCACGACCCGGTAGCCTTTCGAGAGCAATAGTTCGGCCAGATACGAACCGTCCTGGCCCGTGATCCCCGTGATGAGGGCAGTGGGCATTATTTTCTCCTTACCAGTAGATCCGCTGCGGGATCGGGAACTCGCCTTGGGACCGATCATGCCTGCAGCTTCCCTGAGCGCCGGCGATCCCATAACCACCCGCCCACCATGATCAAGGCCACGAACATCAGGCTCAAGGCGATCACGATCAGGATCGGGATATGGATTCCGATCTGGTCATAGCGGGCCAGATACCACTCTCCATAGAGAAGCAGACACAAGACTTCCAGGCTCAGGATGCGCGGCAACCATGCATCGCGGTGATCGCGCCACCAGGTCCAGGCATATCCGATCACCAGCGCTTCGAATCCAAAAAAGATCAATCGATAGCGAGGATTATCCCACTGAGACCCCCCTGCACGGATCGCACAGATCACGATCCAGGCCCATGAAAAAGCCGTGAGCCACAGCCATAGACGGCGCTCCCGGCCGGGCCCGGTCCGCCAGGCTGCGATCGGGGCGTACAACAAGAATGGCAGCACGAGGTACCAACCCAACGCCCGAAAGATGCCGATGACATGCCACGTCAGGGTGGTCGGGTCGAAAAAGGCCGGAGGCAGGACCGGTTGGGCGATTCCATAGCCGACCACGAACAGGAATTGGGCGAGTGGATTCATCTTGGAGAACACATTCTGGACCTGCCCCGATCCGCGGGCAAGTTGGTAGATGACCCATTTTACGGAATTGCGTGTCCAGTTCAAGATAGTGACCAGGGGCGATCCGCCGTTGAAATCATGGGCGCGGCTGAGGCTGAATGCGAAAAACAAAACCCCGATGAGAAAAATGACACCGGCTGCGATCACGATCGGGACAGGCAAACGCTTACGCTCCCCCTCAAACCACAACCAGCCTCCAAAGAGGACCAGCAGCGCCAGGGCTATGGCCGGAGAGACCAACAACATCCCGACCAGACCTGCGCCCATCCAGATCCAGCTGCTTCGTCGGGGTGAGTGGGCGGTTTGATTTTCACTATTCTCCAACCACAAGGCAAACCCCCACAACGCCATGGCAATAAATGTCAACAGGAAGGGTTCGCGCATCTGGGCCCCGCCCGTCAGGATCGATTCAGGATAGAGCACGAAGATCCAACCCGTCACCAGCGCAAGCCTCTCATCCCACAGCAGACGAATGGACTTATAGATGAAGGGCACGCCGAGTGCAGCCGTCAGGGCTGCCAGCAGCAGGATCAAGAGAGGGCGGTGGGCATCTGGAGAAAATACCTCATAGGTCAATGCGCTCAAGGCGAGCAAGCCGCCGTACTGGTCGGTATAGTAGGTTTTATCGAACGCACCGATCAGCGATTGATGAGAACTTGCCAGCAGCCAGGCTTGATCGTCGCGGCGATGTGCATCCGTGAAGACAAAACCGGCTTTGTCGTCCGGAACATTATGCCCATTGATTGGCAAGGCCACGTAAACGGCCACCCCCGATGCGAGGCGCAGCAAGAGGGCCAGTCCTATCATCCATCCCAGAATCTTGCCGCCCCCCGCCCAGCGCCAGGCTGCCACGATCGCGATCAATCCCAGGCTCATGAGTGCAGATAATCCGAGCCAGCCGATCCAATAGCTGCCGCCCTGCAGCGCGGCAAGTCCAGCTCCCACGGCGAGCGCCGCGGGCAGGATCAAAAGCAGATCGCGTGCATGGAGGTACTTGGTTGTCATCTGATTCCGTTCAAGGCCCGTTCGGCCCTCGCGTCCCAGGTGTACTTTACAATCGCGCGCCGGACGCTCGCGGCTAATTGGGCCCGCCGCCGATCGTCGGCCAACAATGCCTGCAGAGTGGCTTTCCACTGAGCCAGGTCACCCGGTGGACAAAATTCCGCCATACCCTCATCCAGGACTTCATGGATGGCGGGTAGATCCGCAGAAACGATCGGGCGGCCTGCAGCCATATACTCAAACATTTTCATCGGACTGATGACTTCCGCGATATCCTGGCCGCTGCTGGCGGACACCGCCCGGCCGTATGGCATGATCAGGATATCCGCCGCGGCTTGATACAGAGGCAGACGCTGATTTTCAATGAAGCCAGTCATTGTGACATTCGAGATCCGGACCGCATTGAGCTTGGAGCGCCACTCCTCTACGGCCTGCGGTGTACCGCCGGCCCATAGGAAATTCACATCCGGGAGAGCACGTGCCAGCCCCATTAGCAGTTCCATCCCGCGCCCCGGATAGAAATGGCCTGTGTACCCGATGGTCATTCCATCTTTCAGATTGAGTTGGCGGCGCGCCTCAGGCGGGCCGGGCAGATCCTGATAACGCTCCAGGTCCACACCGTTCGGAGCGACCTGTATTGCCTCATCGGGGAACTTGCGGCGGGTCGAGCGTTCCAGGGCAACGCGCAGCGCCTGGGTCGACACCAGCATGCGCTTCGGGCCGGCGGCCCTCCAAAACTGACGCAGCCACCATACACCCAGGTGGCCTGCGAGGTCGGCGTGCATTTCCAGCAGAACTGGATAATTCTGCCATAATCCGATCACGGCGGATTGTGGCAACCAAGTATAAATGAGATCTGGCTTGAACTTGCGAGCCGCCGACTGAGCATACCACATAAAATCGAAGCGCCTCAGAGCCCGCCTGGACGGGAGCAAATCGATGGGAAAAGCAGATCGCAGCCCATACTGGGCAGCCAGGCTGCCCCATACAGCCGGAGGCCCCTCACGCGGTGCCAGGACCCGTACGGCGTGACCGAGCTTCGTGAGTGCCTCACAAACCTTCATCGCCTGGATCGAATTGGCGGTCAGCGAGGGGATACGGGAGTTCGTGATGACAGCGATCCTCACGTCAAAGATTCCCGTTTCTTCAGTTCACGCAGCCCGCGCCAGACGATCAATCCGACGGAAAGAATGTAATAGAAGGAAAGCAGGGCCGCCTCCATAGGATACCCATAGCGCGGCACAAGCGGAAAAGCAAGTGTGATCTTCAGCAAGCCCGCGATCAAGGTGGCCCAGAGCGGGAAGGCGGGCAGATTGAAGGAGAGCAGTAACGGGCGGTTCCAGAACAACGTGTAATTAAACACCATCCCCACCAGGAGTGCCAGCAGAGCCGGATAGGCAACCACATATTTCTGACCGTACACCCACAGGATCCATTGACCAAATAAGACAAAGCCCCCCGCCAGGACGATATTGTAGGCGAACGATAGGGTAGTTACCTTGCGGAGGAAATCACGCAGGCGCGGCCAGGCCTTTTGTACGATCAGCCGATTGAGTTCGGGATAGACGGTCAAGATCAGTGGGTCGGCGGGGACGGACAGCAAGCTGATGATGGAGTAAGCGACCTTGTAATAGCCGGCAGCTTCGCTGCTGAGAAAATATCCGACCCATAAGATCTCACTCTCGCGGAAGATCAGGATCAACGTGGCACTCAGGTTGGAGCTGACCGCAAACCGAACTAGTTCACGGAAGGAGGGCAGGCTCGAGAAGGGCACGCGGGTCCAAGCGGGGCCGAGAATCCGACGCAGTCGGATTTGGGCAACCGTGAAGAGGCCTAATCCCAGGATCACTTTACCAAGCAGAAACGCGGTCAGGACGACGGCCAAGCTGCCCTGGAAGAAAAATGCGCCAATGATGACCAGGGCAGAGACGATGCTCTGGATCAGATTGACCGTACCCCGCAGTTTCACGCCGTCCGTGATCTGCAGGATTCCGGTGGAAGTTTCGGTATTGAAGTTCGCGAGTAGTCCAAGGCTGTAGAGAATGAACAACCACTCCATCCCCGGTGCCTTGGCAATCAAGCGGGCGGCGAGGGAGGCCGTCACGACAACAAAAATAAAGGCCAGCACGGAGACCGTGGTCTCGCCCAGGCTGGCCGCCCGAATGACCGCAGCGGCTTTCTGCGTTTCGTTCTTCTCGAGATATTCACCGCCGAAGCGCACGACGGTTTCGCTCATACGGAATGAGAAAATGCCGTTGACCGTAGAGGCATAGCTCATAACGATCGCGATCAAGCCATAGGCGGCTGGACCCAGCAGGCGGGCTGCCAGGATCCCCTGTACGACACTCAACACCAGGCTGATGGAATTGCTGCTGAATAGATGTGCACTGTTCGAGACGACCCTGCCAAACAATTCGTCGTCGCGCAATTTTTGCAGAAACCTCATGGGGTTAGGATTCCGCTCGCCCACGCCCGTTCTGCGATATACCAGTCCACCATCTTTTGCACCCCCTCGCGCAATTTCACCTGAGGCTGCCAGCCGAGTAGTTGACGCGCCTTCGATATATCTGCCCAATTCCT
>WNFI01115694.1_pt1 | contig 11119 bp, 7 predicted proteins | sample 5400471 | NCBI WGS metagenome assembly WNFI01 (sample SAMN13153348, study PRJNA577476) | soil metagenome | isolation source: 100 cm saprolite on Douglas fir-dominated hillslope | place: USA:California | collected 2013-09-17 | reverse complement strand
CTGGCAGACGCCGACCCGGCGACCAAGACCCAGCTGACCGGCCTGATCTCGCTGCTGGGACGCCGCGAGGGCGACGCGGCTATTTTGAGCTTCGGATCCTGACATGAAGCCTCGGCGCGCACATTCGCAAGTCCAGGCCGGCGCGGCGGCTCGCGCGGCGGTGCGCGCGCTTGCGCTGGCGCTGCTGGCCGGCGTGCCGATCGCGCGCGCCGCCGACCCGGCCCGTGGTCCGACTCCCCGTGCCGCAGCGCGCGCCAGCGAGGGCGAATCCGTCGTTCTGAATTTCGTCAACGCCGATCTGGAGGCCGTGGTGCGGGCGGTCGGCCAGTTCACGGGCCGCACGTTCGTGATCGACCCGCGTGTGAAAGGAACGCTGACGCTGGTAACGGAGCGGCCGGTTACGCGCCAGCAGGCGTTCGAGCAACTGCTGTCGGCGCTTCGGCTGCAGGGCTTCACGCTGGTCGAGTCGAACGAGGGCGGCGGCGTAGCGCGGATCCTGCCGGAGGCCGACGCCAAGCTTCAGGGCGGGCGCGTGGTCACGCCGGCAGGGTATGCCCCGCGCGGCGACCAGGTGCTTACGCAGGTGTTTCGCCTGCAGTACGAGTCGGCCACCAACCTGGTACCGGTGCTGCGACCGCTGATCGCTCCGAACAACACGATTTCGGCCTACCCGGCCAATAACACGCTCGTGATCACCGACTACGCGGAGAACCTTCGCCGCCTGGCGCGAATCATCGAGGCGATCGATTCGCCGGCCACCTCGGAAGTCGAGGTCGTTGCGTTGAAATATGGCCTTGCGACCGACGTGGCGACGATCCTGAACAAGATACTGGACGAAGGCGCGCGCAGCTCCGGGCAGGCCGCGGACCCCGGCCAGCGCGTCGCGGTCCTGGCCGAACCGCGCACCAACATGCTGATCCTGCGCGCTGCCAGCCGGGCGCGGCTGGATCAGGCCAAGGAGCTGATCGCCCGCTTCGACCAACCCAACCTGACGCCCGGCAATATCAACGTCGTTTACCTGCGCAACGCGCAGGCGGTCAAGCTGGCGCCGCTGCTGCGCGCGGTCCTCTCGAGCGATCCGTCGTTCATGCAGCAGGCCGGCGGCAGCGGGCTGACGGTGACCCCGATGAGTTCGTCGCTCGGCGCCCAGTCCGGAACGAGCCAGCAGGGTGGGTCGACCCAGGGTACGCAGCAGCAAAGCAGCTCGTCCGGTGCCAGTTACTCGTCGGGCGGAGGCGGCGGCTCCGCAGGCGGGGTCGCTGGGATGATCCAGGCCGATCCCGCCACCAATTCGCTGATCATCTCGGCGCCCGAACCTCTGTACCGGAATATCCGCTCGATCATCGATCGGTTGGACGTTCGGCCGGCCCAGGTGATGATCGAATCGCTCGTAGTCGAACTGACCGGGCAGAAGGCCGCCGAATTCGGCATTCAGTGGCAGGCACTGAATGGGCTGACCAACGTCAGCAACGGAAACACGACCCAATTCGTCGGCGGCACCAACTTCTCAAACGGTACGGGAGCCGGTTCGAATATCGTTGGGCTGTCCGGGAGCATCTTGACGCCGGCCCCAGGACTGAACCTCGGCATCATCAAGGGCCAGATCAACATCGGCGGCACCACGATCACCAACGTCGGCCTGCTGGCGCGGGCGCTCGAGACGCTGGGCAACACCAACATCCTGTCGCGCCCCAACATCCAGACGCTGGACAATGAGGAGGGCAAGTTCCTGGTCGGGCAAAACGTCGGCTTGTTGACCGGTGCCTACGCGGCCACGGGTACGAGCAACACGAGCACGGTCAATCCGTTCCAGACATTCGAGCGGCACGACGTCGGCCTGCAGCTGTCGATCAAGCCCCAGATCACCGAAGGCGGCGCGGTGCGGCTGGCCATCTATATAGAAGATTCCTCGGTGGTCTCGGGCACTTCGGCCAACAACCCGGTGCTGAACAAGCGCAGCTTCCAGACCAACGTGATCGTCGAGGACGGCAGCTTCGTCGTGATCAGCGGGCTGATCCAGGACCAGGCCGACGAGAGCCAGAGCAAGGTGCCCGTGCTGGGGAACCTGCCGCTGATCGGCCGGCTGTTCCGCTACGACACGCGCGACCGCATCAAGACGCAGACGATGGTGTTCCTGCGGCCCACGATCATCCGCGACGAGTCGGCAGCGAGCGAGATTGCACTGAGCCGCTACGACTACATGCGCGGCCAGGTCGCGCAATCGCACCAGGGCAGTCTGGCGCCGCTGCCCGACCTGTCGGTCGAGGACCTGCCGCCGGCTCCGCCGCCTGGGCGTCCGAAGGCGGCGCCGTCCCCACCCGCTGCGCCCGGCAGGCCGTCCGGGGCTGAATCGGCGCCGACTGCGCCGCAACCTGCGCCGCACACCGCGGCGCCGCAATCAAGGGCGCCCGGCCCGCAGGACCCGACCGCTGCCCCGGTCGCCGCGGCTGCCCCCATGCTGACGCTGCCGGCGCTCGCCGCCGTCACAGCCCAGCCGGCCCTCACGGCGCCCGCGCTTGCCAGCCCGGTCAAGACAGCCCCCTACCAGCTGATCCAGGTCTCGGCCGTGCCGGACATCGGCCGCGGCCGGCAGCTGCAGCAGCGGCTCAGGCAGGCGGGATTCGACTCGTACTGGGAAAGCGTGCGCACCGCCGAGGGTGACGTGGTGCGGATACGAGTCTCGGTGGAGCGACGGGCCAGCAAGATCACCGACGCGCTCTCGATGCTGCGCCGGCTCGGATACGAGCCGGTGCTGGTCGGCCAGTAGCGCCAGGAACACCGGATGACGGCCGCCCAGCGTTTCGTTCCATACGCATTCGCCCGCGACAACCTGATCCTGCTGCGGCAGCTGTCGGAGCGCGACGCGGAGGTCTGGATCGGCGATTCGACCTCGATGACGGCGCTCAATGAAGTGATGAGGGTATTCCCCGGCCGCGTGCGGACCGTGGTGGTCGCCGTCGACAAGCTGTCGCAGGCGATCTCGCAGGCGTACGCGCACCATGAGGGATCGGCCCAACAGGTGGTGGGCGATATCGAAGGCGAATTCGACATCTCCCGGATGATGCAGGAGGTGCCGGACATCGAGGACCTGCTGGAGACGGCCGACGACGCGCCGATCATCCGGATGATCAACGCGCTGCTGACGCAGGCCACGCGCGACGGCGCTTCGGACATCCACATCGAGGCATTCGAGAACACCTCGCTGGTGCGCTTCCGGGTCGACGGCACGCTGCGCGACGTGGTGCGGCCCAAACGCGCGCTGCACGCCGCGCTGGTGTCGCGGATCAAGATCATGGCGCAGCTCGATATCGCGGAGAAGCGCCTGCCGCAGGATGGCCGGATCGCGCTGCGGGTGGGTGGACGCGCACTGGATGTGCGCGTCTCGACCCTTCCGACCGGGCACGGTGAGCGCGTGGTGCTGCGGCTGCTTGAAAAGGACCTGGCGCGCTTGGACCTGACCAACCTGGGGATGTCCGACCGCACGCTGGTCGGCGTCGACCGGCTGGCACACCAGCCGCACGGCATCGTGCTGGTGACCGGACCGACCGGTTCGGGCAAGTCCACGACGCTGTACGCAGCGATCCGGCGCCTGGATTCGACCACGACCAACATCATGACGGTCGAGGACCCGATCGAGTACGACATCGAAGGGATCGGGCAGACCCAGGTCAATCCGAAGATCGAGATGACGTTTGCGCGGGCGCTGCGCTCGATCCTGAGGCAGGATCCGGACGTCGTGATGATCGGCGAGATCCGGGACCTGGAGACCGCCCAGATCGCGGTGCAGGCGTCGCTCACCGGTCACCTGGTGCTCGCCACCCTGCATACGAACGATGCGTCCTCGGCCGTCACGCGGCTGATCGACATGGGGGTCGAGCCGTTCCTGCTCGCCTCCTCGTTGCTCGGAGTACTGGCGCAGCGCCTGATCCGCAAGCTGTGTCCGAACTGCAAGCAGCCCGATCCGTCGGGGCGGGGTTTTGTTCCGGCCGGCTGTGCGCAATGCGGGCAGACCGGCTATCAGGGTCGCACCGGAATCTACGAGCTGCTGGCCCTTGACGACGCGTTGCGCGCGCTGGTGCATCGCGGCGCCGCCGACGCCGAGATCCGCGCGGCCGGCGAGGCGGGCGGGATGGTGCCGCTGCGCTCGGACGCGATGCGCTGGATCGCAGCCGGGCTGACCTCGCAGGAGGAAGTCCTGCGCGTCACGCGCGATTAGTTTCCGCGGCGGGAATGGTTCGGCGCACCTCCGACTCGGAACACTAGCCTTGGCTGCTTTTCGATACAGCGCGGTCGATCCGAACGGCCGTGAGCAATCCGGCGTGCTGGAGGCCGACAGCGCGCGTGCAGCGCGCCAGCTGCTGCGCGCGCGCGGACTGGTCGCGCTGAACGTGCAGGCGGTGCTATCGGGCCGAGCCCGCCCGGGCGCCGGCTCGGTGTTCGGGCGCCGGCTGTCGCAAACCGAGCTGTCGGTGCTGACGCGGCAACTGTCCAGCCTGCTGAACGCGGCATTGCCGGTAGCCGACGCGCTGAACGTGCTGGTGGAACAAAGCGAGCGGCAGTCGCTGCGCGAACTGATGGCGGCCATTCGCACCGACGTGCTGGGCGGCTCCTCGCTGTCGGCCGCGCTGGCGCGCCACCCGCGCCAGTTTCCCGACCTGTACCGGGCGCTGATCGCGGCCGGCGAGGAGTCGGGCCAGCTCGGCGCCGTGCTGTCGAGCCTGGCCGACTTCATCGAGGAGCGGGCCCGGCTGCAGCAGAAGATCTCGCTGGCGTTCGTCTATCCGACCATCGTCACCGTGGTTGCGCTGCTGGTCGTCATCGGGCTGCTGACCTATGTGGTTCCGCAGGTGGTACAGGTGTTCACGCAGACGCGCCAGAGCCTGCCGCTGCTGACCCGGATCATGATCGCGCTGTCGGATTTCGTCCGCAACGAGGGATGGATCGTGCTGCTGCTCGTCGTCGGCAGCAGCGTGGTCGCCCACCGGGCGCTGCAAGTGCCGGCGCTGCGGCTGCGCTGGCACCGTACGATCCTGCAACTGCCGGTGCTGGGCGTTCTGTCGCGCTCGATCAACACGGCCCGCTTTGCCGGAACGCTGTCGATCCTGGTGGGCTCGGGCGTTCCGATCCTGCGTTCGTTGCAGGCCGCGGGCGAGACGCTGGGCAACGAGGCGCTGCGCACGCGCGTGACCGAAGCCTCGGTGCGGGTGCGCGAAGGTTTCTCGCTGGCCAGCGCGCTTCGCAAGGACGATCGGGGCGAGCGCGGCGCCGCGCAGTCACGGCTGTTTCCGCCGGTGCTGATCCACCTGATCGCATCGGGCGAAGCGACCGGTCAGCTGCCACAGATGCTGGCGCGCGCCGCCGACATGCACGCGCGCGAGGCCGAGCGAAGGACGCTGTTTTTCACGTCTCTGCTGGAGCCTGCGCTGATCCAACCGGCGCAGGTAAGTGAACCGGCTGTAAACAAGTCGGTGTCCCCCGTAAGTCAATCTCGACTATTACCGCCATACAGGTAGTAAGCATGCCAGAAGGCCAATACGCGCTCATCAGTGCCGGCTAAATACGCTTTCCGTTTCATTGCAACGGGGTCTTTTTGCGAGAACAATCGTCCGGTCTGATAAGAACAAGAAGAAGACCGACCGAACGGCAACGGGCGAATCCGCAACGCGTCGCGCAGCCTGCAGGGAAGAAAGGCGGGAGACAGGAAAATGGCGAATCCGTCGGGCCTGTCGGTTGCCGTGGTGATCGCGTGTCTGTACGCAGCGCCGGCGCATGGGGACACGATTTACACCTGCGCTGGCCGGAACGGTGGCGCCGAGGTTCTCCAGAACATGCCATGCGAAACCGATTCCGAGGTCTCGGTGCAGAGGGATATGCGCGCAGCGACCAGCGCGCCGCTCGCGCCAGGCACAGCACAGGATGCAGCTCGCGCCGCGACCGCCGCCGATGTGCCGTCAAATGACGCAGCCGCCCCGGATCGGCAGCAAGCCCGGAACGCGGCGTCCGATGCGTCTGCCGCCGCGACTGATGCGGCCGCGGCAGCCGGCGACGACCTCGCCAATTTGCCGACCGAACCGGCAGTGGGCATGACTCAAAAGCAGGTGAGGGCGATACTGGGCTCGCCGACCGCAATCGTGCAGGAAGAGGCGGTTCAAGGTATTGAAATGACCTGGATCTACGGCGATTCCCGCGTCCTGCAGTTTGACTCTGCCGGTCGGCTGTCGAAGAAGTAGTCGTGGGCGCGGCGAGCGTGGCCAGGATTTGAAACGTTCTAGCAAGAATACGGAGGACAACGTCGGCTCCTGTCTTTGACATCCGATGAGATTGAATCCCTTACAAGGAGGAGAAAATGCAATCGTCACTGCGCAAGAGCGGCAAGAGGCGGCTTATCGAATTATCGGCTGCGACTTTGGCTGTTTTCGCTTTCGGCGCCAGTGCGCTGGCGGCGGGAATCGCCCAAAGCGGCGAACAGAAGAACATGAGGCTGGTAGGACACGTTGGCCTGCAAGGCCGCGGCTCCTATCAGCCGAACGTCATCGTGTACCCCGATGGAAGAACGATCGCGTTCGCGGGCACGCACAACACGCAAACCGTTGCAGGCCCCCTGCCCAATCCGCTGAACGGCGGCAAATTGGAAGAGAACGGAACGATGATCATTGATGTAACGGATCCGAAGCACCCGGTCGAGACATTTCATATTCCGGTCCCAGTAAAAGGAGGCCAGGCGCAAATGGCGCGCATGTGTCTGGGTTCCGATCTGCCGGGCGGGACGCCGGGCAAGGTCTATCTGTTACGCAACATTCAGGGCAGTAGCGCCTCCGGGTATGAAGTCTGGGACGTGACCGACATCCACGCGCCGGTGCTTCTGTCAGCCCTGCGGAACCTTCGCTCCACGCATAAGGACTGGTGGGAGTGCAAAACCGGCATCGCGTATATGCCCGGCAGCAAAGACGCCACGTGGGGCAAGCCCCTCTGGCGCGAAAGCCAGTCCATGCTGATCGTGGACTGGTCGAATCCGTATGCCACCCCGCAGTACATCCGCACTTACGGACCGCCGGGTACACAACCGGGTGCGACCGGACCTGTGCCCCCCTCGCTTCACGGTGCGATCTCTGCACATGAGCATCCCAATGCCGCCGGCAAGCTCGTGAACGGCGCCACGGCGGACGACGTTATTGGGAACCGGATCTACGCGGCATGGGGCGTCGGTTCCGACGGCGTGCTGCAGATTTTGGACCGGAAAAAATTGCTGCCCCCGGCCTATGGCGGCACCTATACGGGCGACCCCGACACCCCCACGGAGGCGGACCTGCTGTCAGCGCAAGTCGGCCGCATGGACATGTCGCCGGATCAGGGCGGTCACACGTCCATGCCAGTGTTCGGGATAAGGGCGAAGAGCTTACAGACCGTTCCTGATGTGCGGGACATCGTGCTGCTTGCGTCCGAAGCGGGCGACTGTACTTCGCAACATTGGAGCTTCATCGTCGACGTGTCGACGGAAAACTCGATCGGCGTCCGGCAGCCTTCACCTCATACTTCAACGCCGGTGTGCGCGCGTGGGACATCCGCGACCCGCAGGCACCGGTGGAGGTGGCGTTCTATGTACCGGCCGCTCCCAACAACACCTACATGACCAACAATGTCGAAGTCGACAACCGGGGCTACATCTACATCGTGGACCGCATCGGCAATGGGATGGATATCCTGAAACTGACCGGGGATGCGAGGGAAATCGCGTCCCCAGGTAGCGGTGACGATGACTGAGCGAAGCTGATGCGACAAGGCGAAAGTCAACGCCCAATGCGCTAGTGCGAACAGACAGTCGCATAAACAGGGCACGCCATTACGGCGTGGCCTGTTTTTTCGCTGCACCTACATAGACCAAGCGACGCATGTGCGGTTCGGTTACTTATCCGGAGAATAGCGATGAAAGCGGTGGTAGCGAGGCTAACGGTTTTCGCGGCGTTGCTTGCGCTGGCTGGACCAGCGATGTCCGATGGCTGCGACGAACACCTTCCCCTATATCTTCGAGGCTATTACGAGGGCGGCTGCGATGAATCCACGGAATTGGCTCAGGGGCACGGCGAAGCGCGAGGAGCGGACAGTTATGTGGGCGAATGGGTGAAGGGCAAACCAGGCGGAAAGGGCGTCTACACTTGGGAGAATGGCGCCCGTTATGAAGGCGAGTTCAAGAACGGCAAGGTCGACGGCAAGGGGCTGTATACGTCGCCCAAGGGTGTGCGCTATGAAGGCGGATTCGTAGACGGAAAGCTAAAGGGATTGGCGCCGCCTGACTGCCCTTTGACCCCCGGGCCGCTAAATTGCTGAAAGACTGATTTTGGGATTGTCCGGAACAGTAATTCAAGAGACACGGGATACCGTCATTCGATGAATGCACCTCTGGATAAGAGTCTGCGCGAGGCGCTGGAGCAGGCGAGCCTCGAGGACCGATGGACGCGCGATCGCGGGCCCATCTACCTGAGCGGAACGCAGGCGCTGGTGCGCCTTCTGATGCTGCAGCGCCAGCGCGACCTGGCCAGCGGCCTGAACACGGCCGGCTTTCTGAGCGGATACCGCGGTTCGCCGCTGGGCAGCGTCGACATGACCGCGGTCCGGGCGCGCGCGCATCTGGAGCGGCACCACGTGCATTTCCAGCCCGGGGTCAACGAGGACCTGGCCGCCACTGCGGTGTGGGGCACTCAGCAGGTCAACATGTTCTCCGGCGCCAAGTACGACGGCGTGTTCGCGATGTGGTACGGCAAGGGCCCTGGCGTCGATCGCTGCGGCGACGTGTTCAAGCACGCCAACGCGGCCGGCACCAGCCCCAAGGGGGGCGTGCTGGTTGCGGTCGGCGACGATCACGGCGCCAAGAGCTCCACGCTGGCGCACCAGTCCGATCACATCCTGAAGGCCTGCCTGATTCCGGTGCTGTTTCCGGCCTCGATCCAGGAATACCTGGATCTGGGGCTGCACGCGTATGCGATGAGCCGGTACGCGGGCGTGTGGGTCGGGTTCAAATGCGTGACCGAAGTGGTCGAAGCATCCAGCTCGGTGATCGTCGATCCGGAGCGGGTCCGCATCCGGCTGCCCGAGGATTTCGCGATGCCGCCGGCGGGCCTGAACATCCGCTGGCCCGACACGCCGCTCGCGCAAGAAGCGCGGCTGCTCGATTACAAGCTGTACGCCGCTCTGGCGTACTGCCGCGAGAACCGGCTCAACCGCACCGAGATCGACTCGCCCGAGGCGCGCTTCGGCATCGTGGCCAGCGGCAAGGCGTACCTGGACACGCGCCAGGCGCTGGTCGACCTGGGACTGGACGAGCAGGCCTGCCGGCGCGTCGGCATACGACTGTTCAAATGCGCGATGGTGTGGCCGCTGGAGGCGCGGACGATCCACGATTTCGCCGAAGGCCTGACCGAAATCCTGGTATCAGCTGAAAGAGGAACTGTTCCAATGGATCGGCGCCGGCAAGCGCGTGCCGCGCGTAATCGGCAAGTTCGACGAGAAGGACGGGGGCGAATGGGCCGTGCCGCAGGGAAACTGGATTCTGCCGGCGGCCGACGAGTTTTCCCCTGCGATCGTGGCCAAGGCGATCGCGGCCCGCATCGGCAAGCTTGAACTTCCGCCGGACGTGCGCGCGGGAATTCAGGCGCGGCTGGCGGTGATCGCCGGCAGCGAACGGGCGGCGCTGTACGTCGACCCGACGCCGCAGCGCGTGCCTTTCTTCTGCTCGGGCTGCCCGCACAACACGTCCACCCGGGTACCGGAGGGCTCGCGCGCGGTGGCCGGAATCGGCTGCCATTACATGGTGGTGTGGATGGACCGCAACACGACGACGTTCACGCAGATGGGTGGCGAGGGCGTGCCGTGGATCGGCCAGGCGCCGTTCACGAGCGAGCGCCACATCTTCGCCAATCTCGGTGACGGGACGTACTTTCACTCCGGCGCGCTGGCGATCCGCGCGGCCGTGGCCGCCAAGGTAGCGATCACGTACAAGCTGCTGTACAACGATGCGGTGGCGATGACCGGCGGCCAGCACGTCGACGGTGTACTCGACGTGCCCCAGCTCACCCGGCAGGTGGCCGCCGAGGGAGTCAGGAAGATCGTCGTGGTGACCGACGAGCCGCGCAAGTACGGCGCGCGGGCGCCGTTCGCGAAGGGCGTGTCGATCCGCCCGCGCGACGAGCTCGATGCGGTCCAGCGCGAGCTGCGCGAGTACCCGGGTGTCTCGGTGCTGGTGTACGACCAGACTTGCGCCAACGAGAAGCGCAGGCGCCGCAAGCGCGGCGCCATGACGGACCCGCCGCGCCGCGTGATGATCAACGAGCTCGTGTGCGAAGGCTGCGGCGACTGCAGCGTTCAGTCGAATTGCCTGTCGGTGGAGCCGATCGAGACCGAATTCGGGCGCAAGCGCCGGATCAACCAGTCCTCGTGCAACAAGGACTTCTCGTGCCTGAACGGCTTCTGCCCGAGCTTCGTGACCGTCGAGGGGGGCGCCCTGCGCAAGCCGCGCGCCGCCGAGGCTGCTCCGCCGGAGGCTCCGCAGCCCGAGGTCGCACCGCTGCCACCGGGCAAGTCGTACGGAATCGTGATCACCGGCGTCGGCGGAACCGGCGTGGTGACGGTCGGCCAGCTGATCGGCACGGCGGCCCACCTGGAAGGCCGCGGCGTGTCGGTGCTGGACATGGCGGGGCTGGCACAAAAGGGCGGCGCCGTGTACTCGCACGTGCGGCTGGGCGCGACGGCCGACGATCTGTTTGCCACCCGGATCGCAACGGGTGAGGCGGACCTCGTGCTCGGATGCGACCTGATCGTCAGCGCCGGCCACGAGGCGCTTTCAAAGATCCGGCCCGGGCGAACACGTGCGGTGATCAACACGGCCGAGTCGCCCACTGCCGAGTTCATCCACAATCCCGACTGGCACTGCCGCGGCGCCGACCTGGAGCAGCGCATCCGCCAGGCGATCGGGGCCGAATCGGACTGCGCGATGGTGGACGCGCAGGCGCTGGCCACGGCCCTGATGGGCGATGCGATCTTCACCAATCCTTTCGTACTCGGGGTCGCCTGGCAGCGCGGCTGGCTGCCGGTACGGCACGAGAGCCTGATGCGCGCGATCGAGCTG
>WNFI01552006.1_pt1 | contig 11121 bp, 12 predicted proteins | sample 5400471 | NCBI WGS metagenome assembly WNFI01 (sample SAMN13153348, study PRJNA577476) | soil metagenome | isolation source: 100 cm saprolite on Douglas fir-dominated hillslope | place: USA:California | collected 2013-09-17 | reverse complement strand
CTGTAGACAACGCCGAAGAGTAAGACGATGAAATAAACAGCATAGGTAGTAATAAAAGAAGTATAAATACTGTACCCAAGTTGCTTATTTACTTTTTTTTTCTTGATCATATTGCTATATGACAGGATAGAACTAATGGTAAAAGTGTCTTGTATATAGTAAATGTACATTGAAAAAATTGCAAGTCTGATTGGTAGATAAAGCTAAATAACTCTCGTGAAGATTGTGATAGGCAGCAATGGCAATACCAGGTACAATGAGTGGTTTATTTATCTCGTTCATTGCGTACGAAAAAGTATGTGCCAATTGTCAGCATAACGATAAACATGCCCGATAATATAAGAGTATCCATATAAAAGCTATTGATAACGATTTTACTATATTCAGGTTTTCCAAAATAATATACTCCGCGCGTTAGGTCCACAGCGTAAGTCATTGGAGAAATTCTTGATAAAACAAGAAGGTAGAATGGGAGGTTTTTTACTGGTGTAAATACTCCTGATAAGAAAAATTGAGGAAAAAGAAGAAAAGGAAATATCTGATTAGCAGCACGCTGATTATTTAACTGTGACATAACAAGTACACCAAATGATCCACCAACAAGACAGCAAAGCAATCCAATAGGTATTAAGAACACTAATTGCTGCAATGACATAGGGACTCCTAAAAGTAATGAAAAAAGTACAATACCAATGACCTGTATATATGCAACTGAAGATTCACCTACAATTTTACCTATTATTATGGAATAACGTGAAATAGGTGAGACAAACATTTCCTGACTAAAATCATTTTCCTTATCTTCAATTAGTGAGATAATTCCTGAAGCTGAAGATTGAAAGAGTGTCTGTGCCACTACCCCGGTAAAAATGAACGTAAGGAAATTAAATCCTGCTAGATTTCCAAGATTTGATTGAAAGCTGCCTCCGAGTACTCCTATAAAAACAATTGGGAATATAAATGTTGAGAGTATTCGTGTTCTGTCTCGGAGGAATTTCAGTACGTCTCGATATGCAATCGTAATGATGGCGTTAAGATTTTTCATTGTCTTTAATAATTTCTAAATATGCGTCTTCTAATGTCGGTGAATGAATAGTAAGAACATTAAGGTCTGTTTTTAGAGATCGTATTATTTTTTGAATATCCATTTTTTTGACATATACTTTTAGCGGAGAATATCCTTCTACTTTAAGTTTCAGTCTCGTCAGCTCTTTTCTTAGTGAGTCTCTATCTTTTGAATCAACAAGTAAATATTCTTCTATCAGTTCATTTTTAATTCTCTCTGGAGTACCAAGTGAAATGATTTTCCCTTGATTGATAATACATACTCTATCAGCTTCTTCTGCTTCTTCAAGATAATGCGTTGTTAAAAAAATAGTTGTTTTTTGTTCTTTCCTGACAGTTTGTAAATACGACCATAGATTTTTCCTTGAGTATGGGTCTAGTCCGGAGGTTGGTTCGTCTAGGAATAGTACTTTTGGATTATGCATTAAACTTCTAATAATTTCAAGTTTCCTTTTCATCCCACCAGAATATGTTTTAATAGGGTTGAAAATTTCTTTTTGAATTCCTAATAGCTTCGTGAGATCCGTGACCTTTCGTCTATAATCTAAGGGCATGGACGCATATGTTGGTGAAAAAGTATAAATTCCATAGAGAATGACGTGAAATCTAATATTTTCTTCAGCAGTTAAATTTTCGTCTAGGCTGGGTTTTTGAAATATAACGCCAATTGATTGTCTCACATCTTTCTGGTTTTTATCTATATCATATCCGCCGATTTTTACAGAACCTGCTGTTTTTGCAAGTGTTGTTGTGAGTATTGAAATAGTCGTTGTTTTCCCTGCTCCATTCGGTCCCAGGAAAGCAAAAAATTCTCCTGCTTTAACAGAAAAAGAAATATCATCTACGGCATTATCTTTTGCTTTTCTATACCGTTTCACTAACCGATTTACCTCAATGATATTATCCATATGTAAATTATTATATCATTTAGGTAGTTAAAGTTATAACGAAACAAAATAATTCATTCACCTTCTTTCTTATTACTCAACAATAAAAGTATATCAAAACGGGTAGTAAGAAGGAATAAGCTGTTTAGAGTATTGCAATGGGATCTTTTTTTAAAGAGTTAGATTAATTTAATATAACTATATTTGCTATGAGGTTTGCGGTGAATCGATGTCCAGTAATTGATGGATGTATTCCATCATATGAATTAATATAAGAATTTTTTCCTTCCATAGTTTTATTTATCTGTGATAATGCAAACGCATCAATGAGTGTAACATGTAAAGCTTTTGCAATTGCTTCAGCATTTTGAAGCTGTTCAATAATATGATGTGCTTGTAATATTCTGCTTGAGGAGCAGGCCAATTTGGGCCACCCGGACCTACACCAAAATTATGTATACGAGGTGCAATTTCGGCTAATAAATACACGCGAGGGCTTACTCCTTTTGCTTGATTGACGAGTTGAATCAGTGAAAGCCAATGTTTATTGCGGTCGAACGGATTAAGCGGATTATAAGCGAAGGATCCTATGATGAGAATATCAGGTTTTAAGTCTGGAAGCGCTGGATAATTTCTTGATTTATATTGGAATGGGCTGTAGAATCTCCCTAAACCATCTTCTATATTTTGACCACCAATACCATAGTTATAAAATTGAAAATTTTTCGATGGGTATTTTCTTTTTAGGCTTTGTGAAAGATATTCTAATTGTTCTCCCATAGTATCAACCATTGAGTCACCATAGACTGCAACCGTAAATGTTTTTTTCGTGACATTCTGTGTTCCAAGTACAGATTTACTTTGTTGAGCTGAAAGAAAAGTGCCGATCAAAAAATATCCGCTGATACATAAAATGAGTGTCATACCTGCTAAGATAAGACGTGTTTTTTTACCTATTTTTTTAAGAAGAGAATGCCTGGGTTTAGAAGTTTTTTTCATATAACGACATACGATTACGACGATAAAGATATTTTATGAAGCTGAGATAAAATAATTTTATTTGTTTCCAGAACAGATACGCGAGTGAATTCAAGGTTTTGCTTCTTACAAAACTCTACAACATATGGAGTAATCAATTTTAACTTATTCCTTGGAGTATTTGGAAATAAATGATGCTCTATCTGATAATTGAGCCCCATATAGATAAAATCAGTTAACCAGTTACCGTGAATGTTTCTGGATGTTAAAATTTGCTGTTCCATAAATGAGAGATGCACATTCTTAGCAAGTTGCGGCATACCTTTATGATTTGGTGCAAAGATGTTAAATAAATATAAACCGACAAGGGGATTAACGACAACAAATAATAAGAATGCTTTTTTAAAATCAAAAACGAGAAATGGCAGAATAAACCAGAAAAAGATGCCAAGTGCAAATAAAAGTGTTTTCCAGAGATTTTTCATCTGAAATTCTTTTATATAAAACTTTACCCCTGTTGTTCGAGTAAATAACCAGGTAAATGATCCAAGTGGGAAATAAAGATAAACCTGGTGTTTTCTAATAAATCCTATTAATCCTTTTTTTCCTTTATATCTATCCTCAGTAAATGAAAAAGGCAGTTCAATATCAGGATCCTGCCCTTCTTGGTTCGGGTGTGCATGATGTTTATTATGTCCTATTTTCCAATCGTCATAGCACATCGCAAGAAGAGTTGCACATATTTGTCCGCAAAGATCATTCATTTTTGCTGATTTAATGCTGTATTTTGCTGGATGATGAGATTATATGAAGTAAATAACAAACCAATGAAAATAAAAACAGCAAGAAGTCCGTAGTATCCATATGCTCTTTCTAAAATTCCCTGGTTTATTACATCTTCACGCAGCTTTGCATAGGCTTTTGTGCCTTCGATAATAGATAGTTTTTGGAAGCGGGATATCTCAGATTTGGTTTTTATTTTTTTTGCCATTTATTTATTTTATCTTGTCTTGAGTAATTTGACAATCCTTGGATAATTTGTTAGATTTGCACGAATTAATAAAAAGGTGTCATATCAGAAATAGTGTTCTCTTGTTTGAAAATATCAATATACTGAAGAATAATTTAATGGAATACGGGTTCAATAATTGGTTTTGCAATACTGTTTTTAACAGAAAATATCCCGAGTTTTACATTGTTAAATTTTTCTATTTCATTGTACAGTTTTATTAAATCACGAACGGTGTATGGATTATCAATCACAAAGCATATGGTTATAACGATAGAATCAATAGATATTACCTCCCGAACTCGTTCTACGATTTGAGCAATAGATTGTACTGCTGTTGATGGATACTTAACATGTTCTATCTCAACGATATTGTTTGGGTGAGAATTGGCATCAACAATTTCACCATCAACGATAATTGTTCCATTATCAGATTCGTGTTTTTGATCTTCCCGATAAGATTCTTTGTATTTATCTTTAAAATATCTTGATACTGCTCGTTCTATACTAATTAAATTATCAACAGTTATAGTGTCATATCGTACTGCATATTTTTTTATAGATTTTTTTTCAAATTGAATGATTTGTTTGACTTCTTTATCTTTCTTGTCTCTAATTTCCTTTTTTGTCGGATTTGATACTGATAAATTTCCTTTTATATCTTCACTTTTGCTTCGAAGAATAATCATTAAATTCTGCATAAATTCTTCAGATGCAATAATGAGACCGCCAATTATTATTCCAACTGCTTGAACGAATGGATTATTTGACAGCAGAACAAAAATAAATGATGCAAAACCACCTAGAATTTTTTGAACTCCTTTACTTTCTATTTGTTGATTAATAATTACATACTTTAAAAAACAGAGGAAAATAATGCAAAGAAAAACCACAACGGTCAATTGGCTTATGTTTGCCGCAAGTATGTTCATATTGGCTGGAATAGTAACAGGTAGAATTTAAGCTGTCAATGAGATTCAAAAAGAACCGCTGCTGGCAGGGATAAGTATTTATCGTTATAATGCTATTTTTTCCCAGGGAAATTGATTTCTGCCAAAGTGCCCATAGGTTGCCGTCTCAGCATATATTGGCTCACGCAGATGAAGTTTCTCTATAATACCTGAAACGGATGTGTCTATTATTTTTGCCATATAACTTCTTATAATTTTATTAGTAGTTTTGGATGTTCCAAATGTTTCTACGTCCTGCATTATTGGTTTTTTTGCTCCAATAAAATATGCAAGTCTCACTTCAGCTTTTTCTGAAAGTCCTTCAGCGACAATATTTTTAGCAATGAAACGTGCAGCGTAGGCACCAGATCTGTCAACTTTTGTTGGGTCTTTACCACTAAATGCACCTCCGCCAACTCTTGCAAAACCGCCATATGTATCAACAACAATTTTTCTTCCTGTCACGCCGGTATCTGATGACGGACCTCCTATATGCCATAGGCCGGTACCGTTGACAACGAGGTTATTTGGAGAAATAAAAAATCCATATTCGGCTAAAACAGGTTTAACAACCAATGTATATATATCATTTTTAACTGTATCAAGTAATACAGTTTCTTTATGCGGTACCGCAACAATAACTGAATTTACTTTAACCGGGATATTATTTTTATACGAAATAGTCACTTGTGTTTTTCCATCAGGGCGTAGATAGGAAAGCGTATTATCTTTTCTGATTTTATCTATCCGTTGTGCGAATCTGTGTGAAAGAATTATAGGCAGAGGCATATATTCTTTCGTATCTTTACAGGCAAAACCAAACATCATTCCTTGGTCACCTGCTCCTTTTTCCTCCACACCGATCGCAATTTCTGGTGATTGTTTTTGAATATATATTTCAAGCGGGGATAGATAGGTAAATTGTAAGAAGGGATCTATATATCCTAATCCTTTAATCGTTGCTCTTACTATTTTTTCATAGTCGGGTATCGTATGAGAACTTACTTCTCCTGCGAGTACAATCTTATTTCTTGTAACAAGTGTTTCAACAGCTACTCTTCCGAGAGGGTCTTTTGCGAGTACTGCGTCGACGATCCTATCACTTATTTGGTCACAAATTTTATCAGGATGTCCTGAACAAACAGATTCTGAAGTGAATGTATAAATTCCCATAAAAAAACTCTCTTCCGAGAGGTATTCCTTTTTGCCTGAAGGCCGTATCTCCTCTTGGAATGGCACCGTAGGGTACTCGGTTGCCGGGCAGTATTACTGCCTCTCGTGATACCACAAATAAGTATATATGAATGCGTGTAGTTTTTGCAAGAGGGAAATCGACTATACCTCTTGCCGATCATAGCTTACATTTACGGCAATAACTGATCAGCATTGTTGTTTCATTATTAAGAATAACCCACCAAGGCAGTTGTGCTGGATTTAAAGCAAAAAATATGAAAACGGCAAGTGACGTTCCCGCATATGCCAGCACAAGTGTATTTATTAATGATGCAATATGCTCACGGCCAATAATCATTCCTTTCTGAAATACTTCAAAATATTTTTGCTTTGAGTTTTCTTTGACAAGGGTAAAAATCGTGATTGCCTGTGTAGTGGTAATGTCATTTAAAGCTCCAAGCGTGCCGATCAGTATACTGCCCAGAAGCAAACCCTGTGGGTTTATAGGATGTATGGTCCCTACCTGTAAGTTATAAATATCTTCATTTCCAAGACCCAATAAGTGTGCTGATTGTACAAACATTGAAGAAAGCAGTGATGCTGCCAGTAATGCAATAGCAGTACTTATCAGCGCGACTGTTGTTTTAACAGAAACGCCATGCGCAAGATAGGTTGTACAAATAAGAATAATAATTGCTCCAGTGATGCATACCGAGAGAGGATCGTGACCATTAATAATTTGCGGAACAATATATGCCATTATAGTTACGACACTAATACATAATCCAAGCAACCCTCCAATTCCTTTTTTCCCGGCAACACCAACAATAAGGATGATAAAACCAATCACGATCCAGAGTAATGTATTGAGGCGGTACGGTTCATAAATATAATAATTTCTTTTTCCGTTCGGATCGGGTTTACTATCGACAACAACAGTATCACCTGTATTTACTTTTTGTGCAGTCCCAAAAATGCCATCGCCTGAGAAACCTATTATGACGATTTTTCCATTTTCTTTTCCTTCTAATAATTTGATCTGCAGGGTTTCAGTATATGTTTTTGTTTTATCAATTAGCTGCGTATGCTCATTAAGTACATGGAGTACGAGACCGCGAATATATGACTCCCCATGATCCAGTTCATCGGGAGGATTAGCATATGAGTGCTGAGGGAGTAAAAATGATATGAGGTTTAATAAAAGAATAGCGAAAAAAATAGATGACAGGAAAGAGCGTTTCATATTATTTGTGCGTGCAGGTAATAGAATTATAACATAGGGAAAAGATGTGTTCCAACTCTCTTGACATTGCCGATAAACATATGTAATACTTAAATTAGTGGAAAATACAGGAGAAAAAAAAGAAAATGGGTATGGAAAAAGACCACTCTGGCAGTGGATAGCTATTTACGTGGTTATTGGTGCAATTATCTATGGAGTCGTTTACTATTTTGTTTTTGCTAAAAAAGGCGGATATAACACGAATTCTACTCCTTCCAATTCTCAACAATACTCGCCCTACTAGCCACACGCTTTCAATTAATTGATGCAGAGAAACGTGATCCATATACTATATTTTTGTTGGAATATACCAAAAAAATGTTGTGTACAGTGTAATATGGCATTTTAATACTATTTTGATATAATATACCTGATCAAGAAATATTTGATAAAAATGCGGCTTTGATACAGGAGGCAGATATCTTTATAGCCGTGTTAAAAGAATACGGAAAAGATACAGCAGCTGAGATAGGAATGGCATATGCCTGGAAAAAACCATGTATTGGGATCGATTATGGTGCTGATGAGTCAGATGTCATGTGTTACTATGCTTTTGATAAAATAATAAAACCAGAACAGTTAGATGACGTTTTATATCTGTTGTCCAAAAAAACTGATGGTGAGGTTATTTAATATCGAGAAGTTCTACTTCAAAAATTAATGTTGCAAATCCGGGTATGTCTGGATCAGCACCATATTGTCCGTAACCTAATTGATGCGGGATTGTCAGTTTTCGTTTTCCCCTATTTTCATTCCCGGAATACCCATATCCCATCCTCGAATAACATAGCCTACTCCAAGTTTTGTTTCAAAAGGTTCTCCTCGATCATATGAAGAATCAAATTTTTTCCCATCGGTCAGATATCCTTTATAATGCATAACAACAGTATCTCCATCAGCAGCGGCAGCGCCTTTGCCGATTTTGACATCTTCAATTTTTAATTCATCAAGATTGTCCATAGGGTTATTATATCAGGGAAAGTATTTTAGTAAACGAGATGGAGTATAATGCATACAAGATGCTGGAATTACATCATACAATACGAGTCATTCCAATTCATATTATCGATCCGCAAATGGATACGGAAAAATCAATATATGTTGGTGAAGAGTTGGAGTCACTTATTCAAACGTTAGGAGGAGATATCGTCGACAGAGCTGTGCAAAAAATTAAAAAGCCTGATGCAGGGACATATATTGGAAAAGGAAAAGTAGAAGAAGTGGTGCAAAAAGTTAAAGAAAAACGTGTCGATGTTGTCATTCTTGGAGTAATGGCAAAACCAAGACAAATTCATACGTTGAAAAAGATATTGGTGGAAAGTAATCCTCATATTGAAGTATGGGATCGGATTGATCTTATATTACATATCTTTGACAAACATGCAAAAACTACTCAGGCAAAACTGCAAATAGAAATAGCACGAATGAGATATATGGGGCCGCGAATTTATGGAATGGGGTATGTTTTATCAAGACAGGGAGGCGGTATCGGGACGTCAGGGATAGGTGAAACGAATACTGAGCTGATGAAGCGGCATTGGCGCAGCGAAATGAAACGAATTACCCTTCAGCTTGAGAAAATTAGTGAAGCAAAAGAACAACAGTTAGATAGACGCAGGAAAGCTGGTTTTAAAACTGTATCTATTGTTGGATATACAAATGCAGGTAAAAGTTCACTTTTTAACGTGTTGAGCGGAAAAAAAACGCTTGTAGAAGATGCGTTGTTTGCAACACTTGATAGCAGTGTCTCAAGAATATATATCCCTGAGCTGCAGGGTGAGGTTTTGTTAACAGATACAATAGGATTTATTCGTAACCTGCCTCCCCGTCTTATTATGGCATTTAAGTCAACACTTATGGAATCTATTCACGCTCAGCTGCTGCTTCATGTTATTGATTCGCATGATTCACAGATTACAACCAAAATGCAGGTTGTATCCGATATTCTCGTTGGTCTTGGGGTAAATCTTGAAACGGTTCTCTATGTCTTTAATAAAGCAGATTTACTTTCTAAGGAACAAAGAAAAAAGTTAGAGAAATCATACGAAAGTTTTTCTCCTTTTTTTATATCGACAAAATCAAATGCTGGTATTCATTCATTGCTGGAAGCTATAGCAAAAAAATTATTAAAAAATGCTATCCCGTAATTTTATCAATGAGGGGTATTTTATGAATAATGTATGCCATACTAAATGAGAAAAAGGTAACAAGAAGAAAATATGTTGGATCAAATAAAATATTCTCAATAATATGTCCATTGGTTTGATAGATTAGCAATTCCCCAAGTGTACCCCAGAGAACTATAAGAAAGATAATGTGGACAAAAAATACAAAAAACGAAAGTTTTGCAAATAATTGTATTGTAGTAAACGAGACTCTTATATGAAAAAGAATTGGATATAATATTCCTGTTACGCAGAGAGAATAGAGTAGTATATTCGGCCGCCATTGAGAATAAAACCAGAGGTAATTGTGATTTTTTAAAAAAAGAGTCTTACTTTCATAGATTATATATGACAATAAACCGATTGTTACAAAATAAATACCTGTTTTCCAAACGGAAAGGACTCTCTCTATGCGATTTTCATAATGAGTAGAGACGAGGCCGAGGATAAACGGATAGAAATTTAATAGTGCAATGCGAATTGGTAAAGATACTCCTAATGGGACAGAATAGTAGTCATATCCTAAGAGTGTTATCTCAACAACCCCCAAAAAAAATAGTACCCATACGTTTCGTAAAAAAGGATAAAGCTTATGAATTATTGGAAAAAAAAGATAAAAGATTAAAAGTGCTGGAATAAAATAGAGTTGGTAGGACGCTCCTCCGACTAATAAAAGATGTACAAACTGCAGAGAGAAGAGGGGAAAGGGCAAGTTATTGAAAACAAAATGAAAGTATATAATTGACCAGAAAATATAAGGTATAAAAATTCTTCGAATCCGTTTTGTAATATATTGCATATAATTATTGTGTACATATTGAAGTTCTAAGACAAACCCTGAAATAAAAAAGAACATGGGTACGGCAAATCGAAGACTTTGATTCAAAAAGTAAGTCCAAGGAAGTCTTACTATATCATTTGAGGAAGCTTCCAGCGTGCGTGTTGTTGTATGGATACAAATAACTGCCAATATGGCAATAATTCGCAGAATATCAATAGTTGGATTATAGAGACTGTTCTTTTTCTCCTGCATGGATAAATTTTAGCAACAAATGGTAAAAAAAGATATAATTATACAAAAGAACGCTGATTGTTATTAATCCCTGTTATACTAAACATATGCTGCTAATTCGAACAATTCTTCTTTTCGTCACTGTCTTGTTATGTATCTACGCGTTTCTTATATATAAGATTTATAGATACGCATTTATATCTCATCCTCAAAAGTCAGACGCAATAATGGTACTTGGGGCAAATACTCATTTTAAAAGAATCTCCGATAATATCTGTCTTGTAGGAAGAATACAACAAGGCACATTATTATACAAAAGAGGATATGCTGGTAAGCTTCTATTTTCAGGCGGCAGGATTGGATCTGATGTATTGGATGAGGGAGTTTCTATGGAAAAACTGGCACAATCTTACGATATTCCCCAAAACGCAATGCTTAATGAAGATAAAGCAACCTCAACATATGAAAACTTTCTTTTTGCCGTACCTATTATGAAAGAAAACAATATACGAAGTATTATTATTGTAACAGATCCTTATCACTCATTTCGTGCATCGCTTGTTGCCTCGAAACTGCACATATTCTATCATGTAGCCCCTG
>WNFI01237008.1_pt1 | contig 11125 bp, 10 predicted proteins | sample 5400471 | NCBI WGS metagenome assembly WNFI01 (sample SAMN13153348, study PRJNA577476) | soil metagenome | isolation source: 100 cm saprolite on Douglas fir-dominated hillslope | place: USA:California | collected 2013-09-17 | reverse complement strand
AATGAGTAGACTCGTCGCGTTGCTGCTTGCGCTGCAGCTGCCGACGGCCATTCCGCAAACGAAGTTCAATTCAGGGCAGGATATCCAGCCGTACTTCGAGGGCTGGATCAAAAACGCCGACGGCAGCTTCGACATGGTGTTCGGGTACCTGAATCGGAACTGGCAGCAAGAGCTCGCGATCCCCGTCGGCCCCGACAACACGATCGAGCCAGGCGGACCCGATCGCGGGCAGCCGACGTACTTCTTGCCGCGGCGTCAGGGATGGGTCTACCGTGTGCGCGTACCGGCCAACTTCGGCAAACAGGCGGTCATCTGGACGATTACTGCCAACGGCAAGACGCAGAAGGCGTACGGCGAGCTCCTGCCGGTCGAGGAGATCACCGAGCGCATCATCATGAGCCGTGGCGGACTCAATCCCGGTGACAACGATCCGAACAAGCCGCCGACGATCGCGATCGGCGCCGTCAACGGTGCTGCAACCGGCAAGCCCGTGACGCTGGCGGCGCTCGTCACCGATGACGGCCTGCCGAAGCCGCGCGTGCCGGTGCAGAAGTCGCCCGCGGCGGGCGACGCTACGCGCATTCAGGCGCAGGCGAATTCGTCGGGCGGCACGCGCCCGCGTGGTCTCGTCGTGTCGTGGATGCAGCTGCGAGGGCCGGCCAAAGTGACGTTCGAACCGGCCGGACCGACGACGGTTGCTGGCGGAAAGGTGGAGACCGTCGCGCGATTCAGCGCGCCCGGCAGCTATGTCCTCCGCGCCACGGCGAACGACGGCGCCTTGTCAACGCGCGCGGACGTCGTTGTGACTGTGTCGCCGCCGTAACGTAACAGGCGTCAAAAGCTCGTGGACTTTTCGAGGAAGACGGTCGAGAAGGCACCCAGTGTGCGGTGCGACGCGCGCGCCGTTGCGACACGGGGCGCGTGTCTTGTGCGCGGCTACTCGGTCTCGTTCTTCTGCCAATCTTGCAAGGGCTGCGGACCGGGCGTGATGCCTTCCAAATCGGGATCGACACCGTCCGCGCGCGTCGGGTTCGTCGCCTTCTGAGCGGCGACCTCCTGACGGCGTGCCTGTTTTTCCGTGCGACGTTCCTGGCGCTGGCGCTCGCGCTGGCGCTTTTGTTGGGATGGCCGTGATTTGTTCACATGGCAATTGTATGACGATACGGGCATCCCTGTCATAATGATCCGTGCCATTTACCGGTTTCGGACTACATCCCAGTCTTCTTCACGGGCTGAAAGACCTCGGCTTCACGCGACCGACCAGCATTCAAGCGGACGCGATTCCTCCGGCGCTCGAGGGGAAAGATCTGCTTGCGTGCGCGATGACCGGCAGCGGAAAAACCGCCGCGTTTCTCTTGCCGATCCTCCATCGATTGATTGACAAGCCGCGCGGAACGACGCGGGCGCTCGTGCTGACCCCGACGCGCGAGCTCGCCGCGCAAATCGTCGAGGACCTGAACGACCTCGCCGTCCACACTCCGATCACGGCGGCTGCGGTCTTTGGCGGCGTCGGCATGGGGCCGCAAGAACACGCTTTCCGCAGTGGCGTCGACATCATCGTCGGCACGCCGGGACGGCTGCTCGATCACTTCACGCGTTCGTACGCCAAGCTGCAGGGGCTGCAGCACCTGGTCCTCGACGAAGCCGATCGCATGCTCGACATGGGCTTCCTCCCCGACATCCGGCGCGTGCTGCGGCATTTGCCCGCACGCCGCCAGACGCTGTTTTTCAGCGCGACGATGCCGGCGCCGATCGTCCAGCTCTCGAAGGAAATGTTGAAAGCGCCGGCGACCATCAATCTCGAGCGCCGTTCTGCGCCGGCGGTCGGCATCACGCACGCGATCTATCCGGTGCCGCAGCACCTGAAGTCCACGCTCCTCGCGCACCTGCTCAAGGGCGGCGAGATGCACGATGCGCTGGTTTTCACGCGCACAAAGCACCGTGCGGACAAGCTCGCGCGTTTTCTGTCGGCACAAGGCGTGAAAGTGGATCGCATCCACGGCAATCGATCGCAGGCGCAGCGGACCGAAGCGTTAAGGGGATTCAAGGACGGGAAGTATCGCGTCCTGGTCGCGACCGACATCGCCGCTCGCGGCATCGACGTGACCGCGCTCGGGCACGTCGTGAACTTCGACGTTCCACATGTGGCGGAGGATTACATCCACCGCGTCGGGCGAACAGCGCGCGCGGAAGCGACCGGCGCCGCATTCACGCTCGTGTCGCCGGAAGAAGAAGAGAATCTGCGCGGCATTGAAAAGGCGATTGGCCATCGGCTGCCCCGTGTGACGCTGCCGGATTTCGATTACAAGGCGAGCGCGCCGCCGCCTCCAGACGCCGGCGGCGGCCGTCCGCCGCGTCCATGGCAGCGGCACGGCAGCTGGCAACGACCTGGGGCGCAGCAGCGGCGGCGGCAGGCGGGCCGGCGCGGATGATGGGTCCGGCGTACCCTCCGGCACGCGTGGTCGCGCCCAAAGTGGAAGCGCATTTCGTGCGCCACATCGCCGCGGAAGCGAATCGGCGGCAAGGCGAGCCGCCGACAGCACCTGATGCCGACACGATCGAAGCGCTCATTAACGCGGCGTTCTGGGCGAGCCTGCGGCGCGAGGAAAGTTACGTGCCGAAAATCTCGCTGGCGTACCTCTCGCCGAAACAGGCGCCGTATCCGCTCGAATTCGAACGGCGTTTTCCGCTCGATCCCGCGTCGCTCGTGAAGCTCGCGCCGGCGGTCGAACGGGCGGGCATCCATCTGGGCGTGTACCGCGACGGCGACGCACTGTCGGTGTGGGGCACGGCGCGGACGATTCCGCCGCTGTGTCTCGTCGTCGAAGTGGCGGCGCCCGGACTCCTCGTCATCAAACATCATCGCGGCGGCGATGTCGGTAAGTTCGTGAATGTGGCGGTGCTCGAAGGCGACCAGATCAAAGTGGTAGACGAACAAGCCTCGAGCCTTCCCGATTGTCCGCCGCTGCTGACGTCACTGCTCGGATTCGACTCGCCGGCATCGTGGATCGATTCCGTAAACGTGCTCGTGCAGCTCGCCGTATCGATGCGCGCGCACGCACGCGGCGGCATCCTGCTCATCGTGCCCTCTGGCGCCGACGCCTGGCAGGAGTCGATCGTGCGGCCGATTCCGTATGCGGTGTCGCCCGTGTTCGACGTGCTTGCCCGGCTGAATCAGGCGAGCGACGCTGCGAAGCAAGCCCGCGCATGGACCGACAGTCTGGAGCGCGTCGTCGACGTGATCGCGGGGTTGACGGCGGTGGACGGCGCGACGGTTCTCACAACGAAATACGAGCTGCTCGCGTTCGGCGCGAAGATCGCGCGCCGCAAGGGTTCGCGGCAGATCGAGCAGGTGACGGTGACCGAGCCGATCGAAGGTGGAGTCGCGGCGGTCATCCATCCGACGCAGCTTGGGGGCACACGTCACCTTTCTGCCGCGCAGTTCGTCCACGATCAGCGTGATGCGGTCGTGCTCGTCGCGTCGCAGGACGGCCGCTTCACAGTGTTCGCGTGGTCGCCCCGCGAGGCGATGGTCCATGCGCACCGGGTCGAGACGCTGCTTCTCTGAGTGCGACGCGTCGATCGCCTTCTGCACTTCGTCGCGTTGACGCTTGTCAGAAACTGAACAGAAACAGCAGATCGATCCCGGCGCGCTCGATGCGCCGGAACTGCGAAAGTCCAGTCAGTTGCTGCGCATCGGAGAAGGTCGCGCGCAACCGGAGGATCTTGGACAGGTAATACTCGATGGAGGCTTCGTCGAACGGATCCGAGCCGAACTGCCGGCTGAATCTCGCGACGAGCCCCGGCGCGATCTCCTCGCCGATCGTCACCTTCGGGCCGGTGCCGAATTCCCCTGACGGTTCCACTTCGAGCACGTCGAGGCCAATCTGCGACTGAATCGCGGAGAGCATCGGCGTGGCGACGAACCCCGCGGCGATCGTCCCCGCGCGTACGAGCAATTCCTGCTGCTGCGGCGCCGTCAACTGGTTCGTGGACGTCGGAGATCTCCCGGACGACCGTGACGTAAATCTCCGGGTTGAGATCGCCGCGGAAGTTGATCGAGCTGTGCTCGTCGACATTGAACGCGCGTCCCTGAAAGCGATAGGTGCCGCTTACCGAATCGAACGAGCCGGTCAGCGAGTATTCCGGCCCCGGGTCTTTGTAGAGATACAGATCGCCGGCCACGCGCAGGTTAATGTCACCCAGTCCGATGGGCGTGCCGCTCGACACCTGCACGTCCTGGCCGATCAGCCGCAGCGTGTGCGGCATGTGGATCGCGATGTCAAGGCCGAGGCGCTCCCACGGATTGAGCGTGGCAATGGCGTCGACTTGCTCGAGTAATGTCGGTTGTGTGGCGTATGGCTGGAAGAGCGCACGTTGCAGAATTTCGTCGACCTTTACGTCTCCGGTCAGCGTGATGTCTCCCGTCACGCGCGGCGCCTCGAACTGCCCGCGCAGTTGAAGCTTCGCATCGATCTCGACGCGTCCGAGCTCGTTACGCAATACTTCGAAGTGCTCCGCGGAAACGGAGATCTCGAGCGCGCCGACGCGCAGTTCGTGAGTAGCCAGACCGCCTTTGACCTCGAGCGCCTTGCCCCTGTTGTCCTCCAGATGCAGCGATTCGACGGTGATTTGACTGCGATCGAGGCGCAGCACCGCGCGGCCGTTCTTGTAGCGTGCGCCGGACGAGGTCACCAGAAACCCGGCGTTCGCGATTGTCACGGCCCCGTCGAAATGCGGATCGCGGCTCGTGCCGATCGCGCGCACGTCGAGTTGCGCTTGTCCCGCGACGTTGCGGACGACGTCGGTGACCCCTTCGATGAGTCCGAGGTTGACGGCGCTCGACTTGATCGCGACGTCGATCGGCTTCTCTGGTCGTTCCGGATCGAAGACGGCGAGCGGCAGCGATCCATTGGCGGTCAGCCACGCCCCCGGTGATTGATCGAGGCGCGCGTCAAAACGCGCTCTGAAGCGTATCGAGAAAGACGTGCGTGGCTTTCACGCGCAGCGCGCCGTTGCCGTCGGATCGCCAGGAGCCGGACAGGTCGATCCGTTCGTCGCCGTTGCCGTCGACGAACGACGCCGGTGTGATCGCGACGCTCTCGTCACTCCACGAGAGCACCGGCGGCGTTTGCGCGTCCGCCAGCCGCCAGGGCGCGCGACCCAGCGTGATCGTCAGCGCGGCGAGATCGGCGCGACGTTCGTTGGTGTGCAGGACGGCGCTGCCGGCGACGCGTCCGTTGCGCCCTTCCTGCAGCGCCACGCCGAGGTCGAAGGTGAGCCGCCGCGCGTCGTACGTGACGTTGCCTGACACCTGACTCACGGCCTGGCCGAACACCGTCAGGAACGATCCATCGCCGTTGAAGTGGACCTGGGTGTCCTCGGCGGCAGCCGGCACGACAAGGTCGTAGTGGCCGTTGAGCGTCAGCCCGTTCACTCCGTACCCATCGAACCGATTGGCGGCGGCATCGCCGACGAGGTGCACGGCGGAGGACGGCCCGGTGGCGGGCCCCGTAGTCGAGATCCACCCGGACAACTCGAGACTGGTCAGCGCGCGCAGTTGCCCGAGGTCGAGGCGCGAGAGATCGTACTGCACGTCGGTCATCGTCGAGTCGCCGAACACGATGTGTCCGCTCGCGCGGCCGGCGATCGCGCTTCCGGTGGTTTGCGCGCGCGTCAGCGTGAGGGTCGAGTCGCGAAGCGTTGCGTCGACATTCGCGCTATCGACGGGGACATCGTGAACCGTGGACGCGCGGAGGTCGAGCGTGCCGGCTACGTCGTAGTCGGCGAGCGTCGGCGAATGCGTCAGGAGATCGCGGACCGTGGCCGTCATCCTGCCCGTGCCGTTCAGCGACGCGCTGAATCGCGGATCCGCGAACGGGATGCCTGGATCGATCCGCGTCAACTGGCCCGCATATGTGGCGGCCAGCGTGCCGCGCGCGATGTCGATCGACACGTCGGCGTCACCCAGCGCGCCACCGAAGAGCACGGCGCGTGCGAGCCGGCCTCCGCCCCGCAGCGTCAGCGACTCGCGATCGGTGCCGGCGCCTTCGACCGTGAAGTGGCCCGACACCTGGCCGCGATAGCGCGGGTCCTGCAGCCACGCGACGTCGAGTCCCGCGCCGAGGCGATGCAGATCCATGTCGATGACGTCGCCGTCGCCGGAGAAGGAGAGCGGCCTCTGCGATGTATCGATCGCGCCGACCGTGCCGGCGCCGACCGTCGCGCCGAGAAATTGCGAGCGCGCAAACGTGGCGTGCCCGGCGATGAACGGGTTGCCGAATCGGCCGGACACGTCGTACTCGAACGTCAGCAGGCTCTCGACGCGTGGCACGGGAACGGTCGCCGGCACCTTGCGCAAATCGATTCCGGTCGTCGTGCCTCGGAATCGAAAGGGGAACGGATCGTCGACCCCGATGAACGCGTCGCCCGTCGTGACGTGCGCTCCGTACGCGGTCGCATCCGCGTTCGCGATCAGCACACGCGTCGGCGTGATCTCGCCGTGCGCGCGAACACGGTCGCCGGCGTAGCCCATGTACATCGCGTGCGGGCCGTCGAACGCGATTCAACCAGCGCGCGAGGTTCAGTGCGCTGACGTCGACCGCGCCCGCGCCGTGCCAGCCGGGCACGCGCGTATCGAGCGTCAGGCGTCCGTCTACCGAACCGCCGGTGCCCGCCAGATGAATCGTGGTGTCGAGTCTGTCGACCGGACCGGTGAGTGCGGTGTCGAACGATGCGTCGACGGCGATGTTTTTCAGACCGCGCAGCACGCCCGACCATTCCTGAAACGCGAAGCGGCTCGCGCGCGCGCTCAGGTCGAGCACCGATGGCCGATCGTCGTCCTTGCGAATCGTTCCGGCAAGCACGAACGCCGAGCGGGGCGTTTCGACGTCGAATCGATCGAAGAACCAACCGGAAGGCCCCCGGCCGAACGCACCGGCAATGCGGTTGACCGTGAGATCCGGCGCGTGACCGATCCACGACAGCCGATCGAAGGTGAGCGTCCACCGCACGGGCGCGTACGCGAACGAGAAGACGGCGTCGAGCGCCTCGAAGTCGGTCGGCACGTGGGCGGCGCCGAAGTCGACCGGATCGGCGAGCGAGATCCGCCCGTCGACGATTTCGATCGATTGCACGGTAATCGGACGGCCGGGTCCGCTTCGCCCTTGCTCGGTCGATTCGCGGCGGACGAGCGCGCCCAAATCCCATTTGCCGTCCGGCTGCTTCGCGCCGGCAACATGCGGCCGCACGAGCCGCAGGTGGCGTACGACGACGCCCTGGTCCACGAGCTCGCGAATGCTGTAGTTGACGGTGATCTCGTCGACGTGAATGAGCGTGTGCGCATCGCGCGATACGGCGACGTCACGCAGCGTGATCCCCCGGAGCAACGAGCCCTCGAGATCGCCGATCGTGAGCGTGGCGGTCAGGTACTGATTCGCCTGACGCACGATCAGATCGCGGATGCGGTGTTTCGCCCAGCCGGTTTCAACGACGGCGAGCGCGACGCCGGCCATCGCGAGGACGATTGCGATCAGAATGACGAGAAATTTTCCAAAGGCCGCGGAAACCGAGCGCAGTCGTCGAAGTGGCGCCACCACTTAGCATCGTATCAAGGGCGTGCCGATCGACCGCTCAGCTTACTGGCAGTACGCGCGGACGAGCGAGAGCAGCCGATCGAAGTCGAGTGGTTTCTTGAGGAAAGCGTTCGCTTCGACGCCTGACGCGCGGGCGGGATCCAGAGCGGAAAGAATGATGACCGGGACGTCGGCAACGGCCGGGTCTGCCTGCTGACGCCGGCGGAACTCCCAGCCGTCCATCACCGGCATCATCAAGTCCAGCAGAATGACATCTGGCCGGGCGCCCTGGTGCAGATATTCCAGCGCTTCACGTCCGTTGGCGACCGACGTCGTGTGAAAGCCTTCCAACATCAGCAGCTGAGCCATCATGTCCCGCAGATCGCCATCGTCCTCGACGATGAGCACGGGGCAATGCCCGTTTGGCGCCTTGGAGCCGCCTGAGGACGATTCTGCACTGTGTAAGGCCATTGAGAAGACTGTAAGCTCAGCGCTGCGTGCTTCAAGAAAAGTATCGGTCACAGAACCGTTCAATTATAGGGCAGGACTCCGCGGCGCTCTTGCTCGTCTCGGCGCTTCTCTTCGTTGTCTTATTCTGGCGGCTCGGCGCGCCGACGTTCTGGGACCCGGACGAAGCCCACTACGCCGAAACCACCCATGAAATGATCACCACCGGCGACTGGTGGGCGCCCTTTTACAACGAGCGACCGTTCTTCGACAAGCCGATCCTCTTTCACCAGCTCCAGGGTGTCGGCATGCTCGTGTTCGGACAGAACGAGCTCGGCGCCCGAGCGGTGCCCGCCACGGCCGCGCTGGCTCTGGTCGCTATCACATACTGGTTTGCGGCCGTGACGCTGTCCGTGGACGTCGCCATCGTCACGGCGCTGCTCCTGGCGGCGAGCCCAGGCGTCTTCGGGCTGGCGCGCTACGCGATTCTCGACACGGTGTTCACGATGTTCCTGTTCGGCGGATCGGCGTTGCTCGCCGTCGCCGCCATCCACGAGCGGTCCCGCCTGCAGTGGGGCGGCTATCTCGCGATTGCGGGAGCCGTGCTGATTAAAGGGCCTCTCGCGCTGGCGCTCTGTGGACTGACGCTGCTCGTCGCCGCTGCGTTGTCGACGGATCTCCGTCGTCGTTTGTTCGGTCTCCACTGGGTGATGGGGATCGCTCTCGTGATCGCCGTGTCGGCGCCGTGGTTCGTCTATATGTACCTGCGATTCAGGCAGGCGTTCGTCGACGGCTACATCCTCGACGAAAACGTGCGGCTCTTTGCCGCGAGCCGCTTCGGAAATCAGCCGCACTTCTGGTTCTACTTCCAGATTCTCGCCGCGGGACTCTTGCCATGGACCGGCCTGCTCCTGGGTCGGATCGTCGACGACTCGCGCGCCGTCTGGCGCGGAGAGAAGCTCGACGCCGTAGAGACGCTGTTGTGGGCGTGGACGATCGCGATCGTTGGATTTTTCACGGCGTCCACGTTCAAGCTCGATCACTATGTATTTCCGGCGGCGCCGGCGCTATGCGTGATCTGCGCGCGGGCGTTCGTCGATTGCCGCGAGCACCACGACGAACGTCGCCATCGATTCGCGCGGCTCGGTCTGCTGTCGGTCGGTCCACTGCTCGCCGGCGTCGGAGTCGCGTGCGGATATTTCCTGATCGCGCGGCTCGATCTGCCGCGCGGCGCATTCGTCGTCCCGATCCTGTTGACGATTGGCGGAGCGGTCTTGACCTTGCGCCTGAATGTACGCGGCGCACGGCCTCCGCGCGTGCCGTGGATCGTGAGCGGCGCGATGCTCGTCGTCTACGCGAGCGTCGTCCTGTGGGTGATACCCGCGATCGAGCAGCACAAGGTCGTCGACGACATCGCGCGATGGGTGGCGGCGCGCGCGGGCGCAAACGACCGTGTGGCCAGCTATCGCTTGAATCGCTGGAACCCGTCGTTTCGATTCTATGTGGGCCGGCATACGGAGTTTCTGGAGGACGCCCAGGAAGCGAAGGCGTTCTTCGCGCGGTCCGAGCCGTACTACTGCGTCATGCGGCGTGACGCATACGACGACTTTGTCGCCGCGGGCGTGAAATTCACCGTCTCCATGGAGCAGGAGGGCATGGCGGCGACCACCGGTCGCGTGCTCTGGCGCAATCGCATTCCGACAGCGCGCTTCGTCGTGGTCACGAGCGATCGAGAGCGGAAAGAACCGTAACCACGCGGCTTCTTGGTAGAATCCGACTATGAAACGCGCGTTCAAATATTTCGTTGTCCTGTTCCTTCTCGTCACCCTCGGGCCCGCGTTCGTCGTCGCGCAACGCGGCGGCGGCGCGGCGCAGACGGCCGACAACGGTCCGTTCGGCGCTCTTCGGTGGCGAAGCGTCGGCCCGCCGCGCGGTGGACGGTCGCTCGCGGTCGCGGGCAGTGTCGCGCGCCCGTTCGAGTACTACATGGGCGCCACCGGCGGCGGTTTGTGGAAGACGATTGATGGCGGGACGACATGGCGGCCGGCCACGGACGGATTGATCACGAGCTCCTCGGTCGGCGCCGTCGCGGTCGCGGCATCGAATCCCGATATCGTGTACATCGGCACCGGCGAGGCGGATATCCGCGGCAACATCATTCAGGGGGACGGCGCCTACAAGTCGACCGACGCGGGGAAGACGTGGACGAAGATCGGTCTCGCCGACACACAGAACATTTCGAAAATCCGCGTGCACCCGACCAATCCCGATCTCGTGTACGTCGCGGCGTTCGGACATCACGCGGCGCCGAATCCGGATCGCGGCGTGTTCCGCACGAAGGACGGCGGCAAGACGTGGGACAAGATTCTGTTCCGCGACGACAAGACCGGCGCGATCGATCTGATCATCGATCCGAACAACCCACAGGTGATGTACGCCGCGCTCTGGGAGGCGTACCGCAACTCGTGGGAGATGTCGAGCGGCGGACCGGGTAGCGGCCTGTTCAAGTCGACCGACGGCGGCGATCACTGGACGGAGATCACCCGCAATCCCGGACTGCCGAAGGCGCGGCTCGTCGGCAAGATCGGACTCTCCGTTTCTGGCGCCGATTCCAATCGCGTGTATGCGCAGATCGAAGCCGACGACGGCGGCTTCTTCTCCTCGGACGACGCGGGCGCGGCGTGGACGAAGGTGAGCGAGCGGCGCGACCTGCGTCAGCGCGCGTTCTACTACACCCACGTGTTCGCCGATCCGAAAGTCAAGGACACGGTCTACGAGCTGAACGTCAACTTCCACAAGTCGATCGACGGCGGCAAGACGTGGACGACGCTCAATCCGCCGCACGGCGACAACCACGACATGTGGATCGCGCCCGACGATCCGAAGCGGATGATCGAAGCCAACGACGGCGGCGCAAACGTGTCGGTGACCGGCGGCGAGACGTGGACGGCGGAAACGATGCCGACCGCGCAGTTCTATCACGTGATCACGACCAAGCACGTCCCGTATCACGTGTGCGGCGCGCAGCAGGACAACAGCACCGCGTGCGTCTCGAGTCAGCAGGCGCAGGGCGGGCCCGGCGGATCGGGCGGCGGCGCCGATCA
>WNFI01071616.1_pt1 | contig 11125 bp, 12 predicted proteins | sample 5400471 | NCBI WGS metagenome assembly WNFI01 (sample SAMN13153348, study PRJNA577476) | soil metagenome | isolation source: 100 cm saprolite on Douglas fir-dominated hillslope | place: USA:California | collected 2013-09-17 | reverse complement strand
GAGACGGTTGCTCAATGGCGCAAGGCGGGCTATCAGGATCAGGAGGGTTACGAGAACTTGAAAGAACTTCTTGAGACTCCCATAACTGATGCTCAAGTTCGTGTTCACTTTCGACTATTAAGGTCTTATCTACATAACTAACGAACTTCTCCGCGCCCTAGGATTTGCTGGTAGACCGCTTTCCTATTCCCCGATATATTGTTTGTGATCAGGGCGGCAGCCAAGCCCGCTTCCTTCTCTCAAAATTGAATCCGTCGACGACACACATGTCAGCTGGAATGTATGGCGCGAGTCAAACCGGTAGTTCCGGACAGCCTATCTTTACGGATGATGTTAGCTTGCAAGGATTCATGGAGCATCTCAAACGCTTGGTAAGTCCCCAGGATGCTACTTCTAGCTGGCTCTGCCGACTCACCTCCAATTAGGCCGTTGGCGCTCAGACCAACTAGTCGGAGGACTTTCTGTGTTATCCAGGCATTTCACTTGGTCAGTCTGGATGTTTGTGTTCAGACCCCGAATGTTTCCCGTTATATATACGCACTTACCGGCGACCACTGTCATAATAGTCTCCTGGTGGGCTTGTAGGACGTCAGATTGCATAAATGAATTCCATGGCTATATATGTGTATTTCGTGGGCTGACTTTGCTGACTTGCGGTCGGTCATGATCATAATATTCAGTTTCTTAAGTCTATGCCCGACTGACCGCCCGACTCCCCATCCTCTTAACTTCTGTTCATTCCGGAGACGCCTCTACTCTCCCTGGCAAGGATAATGCAGCGCTCCAAGGATGCCGACCACCTAGCCATCTATTCAGATGCAACGTACCCAGTCGGCCCTGACGCATCTGGCAGGATCACCTACGTTCACGTTCCCCCCGTGAGCCCGCTCACCGGTGCGTACAATCCTTTCGAATTGACCTACCACCCGTCTGACAGCCGCGCACTTCATGTTGGCAGGAGTCATCATAGCACTAGTCTGCATAGCGATCGCCGCGTTTCTCTGTTGCTATATGTATCCCGTCGTCCTGAAGTGCTATGGCTCTAGGACCGCCAAGGGGGGACGGAGTGGCATCAAACCGCAAGCCCTGGCATCTGCGCGCTCGCTTTTTGGCCTACGCCCACAGATGATGTCACCACCTAGGAAACTGCGACTACCAAGGACACCCGAGCTGCTCGCGCGCCAGGGACTCGGACGGCTGGACATGCGGATCGCGCGGCCACATCCGGTACTGAGTCACTCTCGTGGATCATTGCTTTCGCCCTCGTTCTCGCCCTCACTCTCTTCTTCGTGTTCATCCTCGCCCTCATCCTCACCTACGCCCCTGGAGACGCCTCCGATGTACTCACCGTCCCCCATTTCGGAAATTGTCGTCGCTCCGGTGGACGTGGATTTCCTGGGACAGACCATCGAGAGCCGCACGACGCCTAAGAAAGGAGGAGTTTATTATGATAATCATTAGGTAGAGGACGAGTGAGGACTTGGCTATTAGTATTTGAGGCGTGCGGTGTGTCTGAGGTAGGTAAGCTTTCTTTGTGCGCTTGAGCACAGTACTCCAGATCTTTTTTCATCGCTCGTATCCGTTTCTGTCGCTATGAAAGTCGGTTAGTTTTCCCATACATATCATAAAATCACCGTGCGAGCTGGAAGGGACGCCTTCCTGAATGATCCCTAAACGGATGGCGGAGGCAGACACACCGCAGAGGAATGTGGGCTGGCACAGGAACCGCTTTTTTCCGAAGTAAAAAGCAGGGCAGGCGGCACTCGGCTACAATGCCTAACAGGAAAGATGACTTCCATCGTAGTAGAAATCCCCGCACTGCACTGATTATGACAATATGCGTTCATCGAACACCCATCCGTTGTGGCCTAGTACCTCCGAATCAGGCCTGTAAGGTGACGCGTTCTAAGGAAATAGCTATAGCAAGAATGGCTGGAGTTTCGCGATCCCGGGGCCCGCAGGAGAATTCGTGATAGCGATGACAAACGGAGCTCAGAACGATCTCAGGATAAAGAGGGGTATGTTTCACTGTATCCGCATGTGATTACTTTAATATGGTGCTCGTGGTGTGCCCGCGTGGCGTAGTTGGGCGAAAATATCACGTTTCTACGTTTCCACATGCACTCAGATGGTTCCGAACGAACTCAATTGAACATCGCAGGGAAGTGGAGATGGGCCGCATTGGCCATCGCACAGCCGCGGCTCGGCGTTGACGTCAACAAGAGAGGGAGTCCTATTTAGGCAAGTAGGAAACACGATTCCTTATTCTTGTCCAGTCACCACACCAACATGGCTCCATTTCACAAGCCCCGCCTCCCCTTTTATCTCTCACCTCCTTTCTTTTCCTTTAACCACTACACTCTCCAATGTACGTCTCGTCCGCTTCCTGCGTTCAGGCTCTCATACATCTTATTTGGACACTAGGTCGTCCAACCTTAGTGGAGCAAATACCGCCTCGACCAAGACCTTCCTGACGGCCTTGGCTTTGAACGGTATTATTGCCAGTGTTGAAATAATTGCATTTACCGTTGTGTGGCGCTATTTTCGCCTCATTTATGAACCCAGAAGTTTGTCTGTCTTCGAATCGTGCGTTGCGTGTGCTGTTTGTCTTGTCATGCCTTGTACTTACTCTCGTACAGAAAGAGACAGCCGCCATTATCCACTCGCCTCCTGGGATGGCCTATATCTGTCCTCAAAGCGGATTATCGTGATATCAAGAACATCAACGGACTGGACTGTTACTTTTTTGTCCGTTTCCTCCGCATGATGGTCCGCATCATGTTACCAATCTGGCTCCTATCCTGGGCTGTTCTTCTCCCTCTTACCTCCGTCAATACGGGCGTTTCTGGCCATTCGGGTCTTGACAAGTTCATTTTCGGCAATATCGCGTCTACCCAGCAGAGTCGTTATGCAGGACATATACTGCTCACCTGGATATTCACGAGTAAGATACCAAGGTGACTTTACTGCGATGACTCCTGATACCTCCGCCTGTAGTATGGATTTGGTGGAACATCAAACATGAGATGGCTCATTACGTTCGCGTGCGCCAGCATTACCTTGTCAGCCGCGCCCATTCCTCCACCGCTCAAGCTTGCACTGTTTTGGTTACTGGCATTCCGCCAAAGTATCTTTCAGAGTCTGCCCTTGCCCGCCTCTTTAGTCACCTTCCAGGCGGCGTCCGCAAAGTATGGGTAAACCGTGATCTTGGGGATATGCCCGACCTGTATAAACGTCGGTTGAAGGCATGCAATAAGCTTGAATCCGCGGAAACGTCTCTTCTGAATAAGGCGATCAAGCGAAACAACAAGAAACAGAAAAAGACGAAGACGGGTAAGGAAGAAAGCGGTTTCGCTGCCTCGAGTGACCCGGAAGCCGCTCGTAATGTCCCCGTCGAGGAGCTGGTACCAAGAAAAGAACGACCGTCACATCGGTTACCACCTTTCTCTTGGTTTCCTTTCTCTGTTCCATTCGTAGGAAAGAAGGTCGACACGATCGATTGGGCGCGCGAACAAGTGCATGAACTGAACGTGCAACTGGAGCAGAGACGCGAAATTCTCGCACGCGACATTGCTCGTACCACTGCTGCGGAAGCGGAAGTGACCAACAGGACACGTAATATCGGTGCGGGCAAATTGAATGTTACGATCCCTGCAGTCCCGGTATCGATATCGCTGGTTAAAGGCCGCTCTGCGGTCGAATTCCCAGATCAGACTTATCCCCCAGCGAATGGGGCATTTATCCTATTTAACAAACAGATCGCTGCGCACATGGCGGCACAGACACTTTCTCATCACGAACCATACCGCATGTCTTCGTCGCTGAAATACATCGAAGTCGCCCCCGAAGACGTGATCTGGGACAATTTAGTCATGAACCCCTACGAGCGCCGAGTACGATTGGCACTTTCTTGGGCCGCAACTATTGGATTGATCATCCTGTGGGCGATTCCTGGTTTGTTGCACTTAGATTCTACGCGGCGAGGGTCTAACATACTACATAGTGGCGTTTGTTGGGGCCATTTCGAACATCCACTCCCTGTGTACGACATATCACTGGCTCGCGTGGGTTTGCACACTCCCAGGCGTGGTTGTCAGCCTCATTCAGGGTTTCCTGCCGACCGTATTACTCGCCTTGCTCTTCATGCTAGTGCCAACTTTCCTGCGGATGTTGGCACGTTTAGAAGGGATTCCTCAGAAGACAGGTGTGGAGCTAAGTTTGATGGATCGATTCTTCTTGTTTCAAGTCATCGTACGTGGGCGTTTATCTGTCATCTATCAATTTTCTAAAGTAAAGTCAGAACGGCTTTCTGGTTGTCACCCTCTCGTCTGGAATCATCGCATCTTTACCTGGGTTGGTTAACAACCCGACATCCGTTCCGACACTGCTAGCCCAGAATTTGCCAAAGTCTTCCACATTCTTTCTCACGTGAGTGTTCAACCCGAGCTAGCATGATCGCCATCTTACGTCGGGACAGTTATGTATTGCTACAGGGCCTTTCTGGAACGGGCAGCGGATTTCTTCAAGCAGTGCCCTTAGTTTTGTATTATGTCAAAATCACTCTTCTTGGTTCAACCCCACGCTCCGTGTACACAATCAAGTACTCTCCCCGCACGGCAATTTGGGGAACCCTCTTTCCTACAACGACACTACTAGTCGTAATCACTCTCGGCTACTCTATAATATCCCCCATCATTAATGGCCTCGCGTTTGCAGCCTTCTTCTTATTCTATGTCCTTTACAAGTATCTCTTCACTTGGGTCAATGATCAACCTCGCTCCAGCGACACTGGTGGGCTCTTCTTCCCTAAGGCCATTCAGCATCTCTTTGTGGGGCTTTATGTCCAGCAACTGTGTCTATGTGCCCTGTTCTTCCTTGCGCAAAACAACGATGATACTCCCAGTGCAATTCCCGAGGGTGCCTTGATGGTCGTGTTGATTGTGTTCACGGCGAGTATCACTTGACGTCCGTCCATAATCGACTTTCACTCACTTCCGAGTCAGGCATTCTTTCAGAATACCATTCTGAACTCTTATGGCCCCCTCATTAAAATTTTACCTCTTTCACTTGCAGATAGATCCCACAGCGGTCGTATGGAGGCCAGATCAGAGGAGGCTCCTACAAAGGTGGATGCATCGGAGCCCGCTCATTCAGGGGACTTTAAAGCCATAGACTTTGGCAACGCGTCTGCGTCCAGTTCCTATCAACGTCCTCGCGAGGGTGAATCATCGGATTCTGGAGATGCCGGTTCTCGTTCGCCGGAACGCGCACCTTCCCCGCTTTTCTCAAACGAATCGCGCTCGTCCTCCCCCTCGCCATCCGCTAAATCGGTAGAAGACGAAGGGCCAACCGATTTCAGTCATCCAGCTGCAGTGGAGGATCAGCGCATCATTTGGTTGCCTAAAGATCGATTAGGTTTGATCAATGAGATTGCGCAAGACCTTGCCGCACGAGATATTCTGCATTCTACAGACGGCGCCGAGATGGATAATAAAGGGCACGTAAACGTGACCATGGCGCCACCAGAGGATGTTCAGCGTAACCAGATGGAGGCGGTACCTCTACCTTCCCCAGACAAAGGAGAGGGAGATGAAATACGAGCTGCACAGTTCGAGGCGAAGAGTCCTGAAAGGTCGGAACGGTAGTGATGTAATGGTGCTCATGATCTACGAAGTTGCTTATTATCCAAACAAACGATCCATCTTTCTTCGAGATACGACTCGACATCGAAATCTACATACTATATACATACTATATAAACGTATATTTGTACTCAATGTTTGGTGGTACATATATATATGTGTGTGGTGTGTAAAGTATGACGGTGGCTAAGTTGACTTAAACAGTTGAGACTGGATCGGGATGTGTACGCGCCTTTCGCACTTCATAAAAATGACTGCTTAGGTTTGCGGTCGTGACGAGTAAATTGAGGGTGTCATTAGGGAAGACGGAAGTATTGGTGCAGTGAGCGTGGTCCCCCACCGTGGTACTAACTGGGCGGCACTTTGGTTAACTGCGCAGATCGAACGGGATGCGGTGCTTTCAAAGTCCTATGGCCGTGGATACTCTACTCTCTGAGAAAGTGCTTATATGCACTGATATCAGGCTCAGGCCGACATTCAAGTCTTTTTGCGTACTACAGTAGCGCGTAGGCTGGTTAGTAGAGTCACGGGTAGAAAAAAGATAAAAAGTTGGCATTTTTGTGCAAAAATTCCACACCGCGATCATCGTGTTGTTTCACTAGCACGTTCACTTTCGAAATTCTGATATGTACTTTTCCAGCTCAGGAATGTGTTGGAAGAAATTGAAGAGGAAAGTAGAGGTTGACTGTCGCTGAGACTGTCGGCCGTCTCTGGTAGTCAAGCCAGTTCGGGTGCCTATCGACCATGAACCCAGTGTACTGCTCCCCTTTGCCCTGTCACCCACACGAACAAACCACTGGCTCCCGCCTCCATGTCGCATGCTAAACCTGCGGTATCCTCGTCCTCCAACTTCCAACTGATCATTAATAATGCTTTGGAAGCATACAAGAAGCGCACGAAAAACGACATGCTGGCGCATCCTCTCGCCGTCCAGTTACAATCTTGCAACACTCCCGGTGCCATTCTCGCCGTCCTTCAACAGCAAGTCCGGGGGCTAGACCAGTCCCCAAGTATTGATGATCGATGGATGCGATGGCTTGATCCAACAGTTAACGTTCTCTTTGCTCTCTCCGCGAGTCTTGGAGAGGGAGTTGGCCTGGTATGTCGCCGGACATGAAACTGTCTGATATCTGCGCTCTCACACTTATCTGGCAGATATTTTCGCCAGCCAAAGCAGTATTTGTTGGAGTCGGCGTCCTCCTTTCGGTGTGTATCCATCCTTCTTAATAAGACCTTGCGGGCCATTGTAACGCGTACATCTATCAGGCAGCTAAGGATGCTCGAGCAAGCCAAGACACTCTTATCGACACCTTCGAGCGTATCGAAATGTTTTTCCGACGCCTGGAGATCTACATAGAAGTGCCCCCCACCTTGGAGATGATGGATATAGTAGTTCGGATAATGGTCGAGATTCTCTCTATTCTTGGGATCGCGATGAGGGAGTTTAAACGGGGCCAAATGAGTAAGTATTTGCTATACATATACGTTGCTGTTGATTGAAGGATGTTTAGAAAATTTTGCGATGAAGCTCATTGGAAGGACTGAGATCGAAGATGCGTTGAAGAGACTCGACAAGCTGACTCTAGAAGAAGTTCGGATGGCCACTGCACAGAATTTAAAAGTCACACATACTGTTGACAAGGGTATGAGGGAGGTTGTGGACACGGTGGCAGCCATCGACGATAGGGTAGCCGGCGTTGATGATAGAGTGAAAGTGGTCAACGATAAGGTTACAGAGGTCATTGCTGGTGGGTAATACATTCTCAAGTCAATCCCTGAAATGATACTTAAACCTCGAACTGTGCAGATGGAAAGATGGCCAAGGTATCTATGCAAAAAACAGCCCATGTCATGCATCAAGTGAAACGTTCGTCGTCCCCTATTCACAGTAAAGTTGGATCTGCAGACTCAAGCACCTTCACAGGGAGCCAATTACGACAGGAGCTTCGCAGATGGCTCTCTCCACCGGATCCGTCCACAAACCATAACATTGCGCGCAGTGCTCACCATGAGGGAACTGCGACATGGTTTTTTAAGGGAAATATTTTCAAGGAGTGGAAGTCCTCTGGTTCCCTTCTTTGGATTCATGGCAAACGTATACCCCTGTACCGCTTTCCACCAAACACCACCTGATAGAATTCTGCATTTATAGCCGGATCTGGCAAGAGTATTCTCTGGTTTGTCAGCCCTTAGCTAAGTCTGTGAAGGTCGCTGATATCAATTGTCAGTTCCACAATCATTCAGGACATTAGACATACATGCGAAGATGAACAAGCCTTGTTGGCCTACTTTTATTTCGACTTCCGTGACGCTAGGAAACAACATTGGAATGGCCTATTGTCTTCCCTTCTCATTCAACTTTCTTCTCAATCAGATCCTTGTTGCGACATTCTATCACGTCTTTATACGGACCACGACGAAGGCGCCCAACAGCCTAGTGACCATGATTTGACCCGGTGCCTGAAGGACATGCTCACACTCCCCGATCGGCGTCCAGTCTACCTAGTCATGGATGCACTTGATGAATCCCCGAACACCTCCGGGATTCCATCACCTCGCGACATGGTGCTTCAGCTTCTGAAGGAACTCGTCGACCTTTCCCTTCCCAATCTTCAAATATGTGTCACAAGCAGACCAGAAATCGACATACGAAATGTTCTTGAACCTTTGACCTCTCGCCGAGTATCCCTCCATGACCAAAGTGGTCAAAAAGAAGATATTGCGGAGTATGTTAGGTCTATCGTTTACTCAAATTCGGAACAAATTATAAGGAGATGGAGGACGGAAGACAAGGAACTTGTCATCAAGACGCTCTCCGAAAGAGCTGATGGAATGTAAGTGAATCGCTTTACACTCGTGACACTTGTTAAAATCTCAACAGGTTTCGGTGGGTGTTCTGTCAGCTGGAATCCCTCCGGCACTGTCTTCCGCCAAGTGTTCGTCGTACCCTCGACGAATTACCAGAGTCTCTGGACGAGACGTATGAGCGTATACTGAGGGAAATCAAGAAGCCAAACCGAGATCACGCACGTCGTCTTTTGCAATGCCTCGTTGTGGCTATTCGGCCGCTTGGCGTGGAGGAGCTCGCAGAGGTCCTCGCTGTTGACCTTGGTGATGCAGAAGGAATCCCAAAGTTGAAAGTCAATTGGCGGTGGGAGGATCAAGAACAAGCACTTTTGGCCTCGTGTTCAAGTTTAATCGCCATTATCGGCACAGGTCGTTCCCGTGTAGTGCAATTCTCGCATTTTTCGGTCAAAGAATTTTTGACCTCAAAACGGCTCGCTACTTCAAGTGGAGATGTCACTCCTTATCATATCAATCTCAAGCCTGCGCATACGATTCTGGCGCAGGCTTGCCTGGGCGTTTTGCTCCAGCCAGATGATCCTGCTGAACAGAACGACCTCGGGAAGAGCTCTCCCTTGGCTGAATATGCTGCCGAACACTGGGTCACCCATGCGCAGTTCCAGAGCGTGTCGCCGTTGCTACGAAAAGCGATGGAATACCTCTTCGATCCCGATAAACCACATTTAGCGGCTTGGCTCCAATTATACGACATAGACAAGCGTTTCAAGTTCAACGTGCGGACATCCCTCCGCTGGCATACGGAGGCCCCTCCAACACCTGGTGCTACTCCCTTATACTACGCCGCATTGTGCGGATTCCATGACCTCGTGGAACACCTGGTTATCAAGTTCCCACAGTATGTGAATACTGGGGGTGGCTACTTTGGTTGTCCGGTGGTCGCAGCATTGGCGAGAAGGCGTTTCGAGACAGCAGAGCTTCTCTATCGCAATGGTGCAGACGTGAATATCCGCCGCCAAAACGGGAGAACTCCACTTCATTCTGCAGCTTGGAATGGAGATTTCGAGATGGTCCGGGTATTGCTCGACTACAAGGCAGATGTCAATGCCCGGTGTTACATGGATTGGACTCCGATACACTATGTGTCTCAAGGAGTCCAGGGCTTAGTCATTCCCGATATCTATCAATCGTTGCCTGATGTCGCCCGGTTATTGCTTGAGCGTGGTGCGGACGTACACGCACGGACCTCTAGCGGCCGGACCCCGTTGCTTATGGCGGCACGACATAAGACGGCCGAGGTTGTACGCTTGCTGCTCGAGCATGGTGCGAATGTAGCTACGGAGGACTTTCAAGGCAATACCCCATTGCATATAGCGGTGCGATTTAGCACCGAGATCGTACGCATGCTGCTCGAGCATGGTGCGAATGTGGCTACGGAAGACAAGCAAGGCAATACCCCGTTGCATATAGCGGTGCAATTTACGACCGAGATCGTACGCATGTTGCTCGAGCATGGTGCAGATGTAGCTGCTAAGAACCACCTAGGCTCAATCCCGTACAAGATTGCGTGGGCAGATGGTAATTACGAGATTATGGAATTGCTTTCAGAATATAGTGCCAAGTAAAGGGTGAGTTATAGCGAGATCCCTACAGTACCAGTATTGTATGTTTACCTTAGGTTTACCTTGACGAGCATAGACCACTTCTCGTTCTGTAATATTTTATAATATTTGTACTATGCGCAATAATTCACAGCTGGTCGTCCTTCTGGCACAGGGGAGTTCAGTTGAGTGAGTATCGCCGAGGCGATAAAAGATTATTTCTTCAGCTTGGATTGAGCCCATATACGGAGCTCTGGCCGCGCCTCCAACAAGTTCGTGGGATTTTCCAGGCCCTGTGGCAGAGCCTCGGTCACCTTATGTGATATATTGACTATAAATCGATCCGTTGCCCTTGATTCTAATTCATCTAGTCCGTTACTTCTCTTCCTCGCCTTGAATTTACGTGCTGTTGTACGGAATCGTTAAGGTACATCTAGGATGCCTAATAAAATAGGCCATTTGGTCGACTCGTGTGCTTAACTTCGGCGACATCCGAGGAGGTGAGCAGCATTACCTGTCATGATTGACGCGATAAGCAAGTCCCAGTCCCCAAGCCAGATACTACAGACTTATCGAGAGGGAGGGGTTATCACTAGCCAGTGTTGGACGAGGCTCGTTCAGTGTCTGGCATCGCATTCTGCAATTGGCATTATTAACTCGTCAATTAGTGCCATGGCTTGACAGTTGGCGGTATAGCCTGGCAACTGGTGGCAGTACAGCTCGGAGACTGTGCCACACCGGGTGTGGCACGGCCTGGCAAGTGGCAGTGTAGCCCACAATGGCACTATGGTCCAGCACGGCAGTTGGCACTTGGCAGTACCAATTAACACTGGTGGTCCGAAATTTGCATAGCCCGCAATTTGGCATTGTGGCGCAGCAGTTGGCATTGTGCATGGCCCAGCGATTGGCACTATAGCCCGGAAGCCGTTATGACCCAGGATTCCTCGGACGCGTACTCCTCTTGCTGTCGGATGATACTCATTCTCTGCTTCTTTTCCTGCTTCAACTTTGTTGATGTCTAGGCAAGCCTTGAGGCATGGTAGGTTGGGATTTTGGGGAGCCATGTGTGACAGAGTAGGT
>WNFI01050750.1_pt1 | contig 11126 bp, 9 predicted proteins | sample 5400471 | NCBI WGS metagenome assembly WNFI01 (sample SAMN13153348, study PRJNA577476) | soil metagenome | isolation source: 100 cm saprolite on Douglas fir-dominated hillslope | place: USA:California | collected 2013-09-17 | reverse complement strand
GCGCGAAGTCGGCAGCGAGGGCAAGCTCGGCGGCCAGGCGCAGGTGCCGGGCGTGGCGGGCACCTGGAAGGACCTCACCGACAACGTCAACTCGATGGCAGCTAATCTGACCGACCAGGTAAGAGGCGTCGCCACCATTGTGACCTCTGTCGCGAATGGCGATTTGCATCACAAGCTGGTATTCGAGGCGAAAGGCGAGATCGCCGCTCTTGCTGACACCATCAACGGCATGATCGACACTCTCGCGACATTCGGCGACCAGGTCACGAACGTGGCACGGGAGGTTGGAATCGAAGGCAAGCTGGGCGGCCAGGCCAAGGTACCGGGGGCCGCCGGTTTGTGGCGTGACCTGACGGACAACGTCAATCAATTGGCTGCGAATCTGACAACCCAGGTGCGGGCCATCGCCGAGGTTGCGACCGCCGTCACCAAGGGCGACTTGACCCGATCGATCGCCGTTGAGGCACAGGGCGAAGTGGCGGTGCTCAAGGACAATATCAACGAGATGATCCGGAATCTCGCGGGCACGACGCGCAAAAATACGGAGCAGGACTGGCTCAAGACCAATCTCGCCAAATTCAGCCGAACGCTTCAGGGCCATCGCGATTTGATCGCCGTGTCGAACTTGATTCTCACCGAGCTTGCGCCTCTTGTGGACGCACAGCAGGGCGTGATTTACAGCCAGGTTGTCCACGAGGACGAGCCCCACCTTGCATTGCTCGCCACTTATGCCTGCGGGACGAACGAAGGCCTGCCCAAAAAACTGCGCCTGCACGAAAATCTGATCGGTCAGTGCGCTTACGAAAAAAGGCGGATATTCGTGAACAATCTGCCGGGCGACTACATTCAGATCAGGTCGGGGCTGGGATCCTCGACGCCGGTCAATGTAATTATTCTGCCGGTGTTGTTCGAAAGTGAAGTCAAGGCAGTCATTGAGCTGGCCTCGACCAAACCGTTCAATGAGGTGCATCTGGCCTTTCTCGAACAGCTCACTGAAAGCATCGGTATCGTGTTCAACACCATCGAAGCAAATATGCGCACGGAGGACTTCCTCAAGCAATCGAGACTCCTGACACGGGAACTGCAGAGTCAGCAGGAAGAACTCAAGATGACCAACGACAGGCTTGAGCAGCAGGCGGAAAGCCTGCAAAGGTCCGAAGCGCTGCTAAAGATGCAGCAGGAGGAGCTGCAACATACCAACGAGCAGCTGCAGGAAAAAGCCAAGCAGCTTTCCGAGCAAATGAAAGAGGTCGAGTACAAGAACAAGGAAATCGAACTGGCCAAGACAGCACTGGAAGACAAGGCCGAGCAGCTCGCGATGAGTTCGCGATACAAGTCGGATTTTCTTGCCAACATGTCGCACGAATTGCGCACGCCGCTGAACAGCCTGCTTATCCTGGCGCGGCTTTTAGCCGATAACACCGCCAGAAATCTGATGCCGAAACAAGTTGAATATGCTCAGACCATCTACGCGGCGGGCAACGACCTCCTGGCACTGATTAACGACATTCTCGATCTTGCGAAAGTGGAATCCGGCACGGTCACCCTGCATATCGCCAGCGAGCGTATTCCGGATTTGCACGATTACGTGGAGCGTGCATTCCAGCAGATTGCGCACGACAAGGGTCTGGAGTTCAAGATTTCGATAGATGGGAAATTGCCGCCCACGATACGGACCGATGTGAAACGATTGCGGCAGATTTTGCAGAATCTGCTCTCGAATGCATTCAAGTTCACGGCAAATGGGGCGGTGTCGCTCGTCGCCTCGATTGAAACGCAGGGTTGGACTCCCGGACACGCGCGGCTCGATGAAGCGGAACGGGTCGCGGCATTTTCGGTTATCGATACCGGCATAGGCATCCAGGAAGACAAGCAGCAGATTATTTTCGAAGCTTTTCGGCAGGCCGACGGAACGACCAGCCGCCAGTTCGGGGGTACCGGCCTGGGTCTCTCGATAAGCGCCGAACTGGCGCGTCTTTTGGGAGGGGAAATCCGGGTCGCAAGCAGCCCTGGCAAGGGCAGCACTTTCACGCTGTATCTGCCGGTCAATTACAAATTGGACGGCGGCGATGGACGCGCAGTTGAAGTGGCACAGGAACGTCAAAACGGTTCCGAGCATCCCGACGCCACCGAGGTGCATGAGCGACGAAGACTGCGATCATCGTCGAACAAAGGCGTGGACGCGCAGGATGACCGCAACAGCATCCGGCAGGGGGACCGCGTTGCACTCGTTGTCGAAGACGATGCGCGGTTCGCCGCACGGCTGCTTGGCGTGGTGCGCGAGTCAGGCGTCAAGGGTCTGCGTGCCCAGGATGCGCATAGCGCACTGGCCCTTGCCTATGAATTCAAGCCGAATGCCCTATTCATCGATACGAAACGCCACGATAAGGAGGGCTGGGCGGTCGTCAAGTTGCTCAAGCAGGATCCGGACACACGACTATTGCCGATTAACGTGATATCGATGGACGACAGCGAAGAAAAGTGCTTGTGGATGGGTGCGCTTGGCCTCGTGCACAAGTGCGAAAGCGAGGAAATTTTGCGTGACGCCTTGTCCCGGGCATGGAGTCTTGCGGAACACAATCCGGGGACGATGCTGGTTGCGACGGGAAGCAAGGCGCTGAAAGACCGCGTTGGCGCAACGGCGACCGGGGAGGGGCAGCGGGTAACCACAGCGAGCACGGGTAAGCAGGCGCTTAAAGTTCTCAGAAAAGCAGAGATCGACTGCGTTTTAATCGGCCAGGACCTTGTTGACATGGCCGCCATCGATCTTGTTCGTGAAATCTTTCAGGCGCAGCGCATAAAGAAAGTTCCGATTGTCATTTACACGGCCGACCGCGCGGGCGGCGGTGGGACGCGGCAGGATGTCGTCGATGAGATTGCCGAAATATTGTTGCTCAAGCAGGTCGGCGCTCCAGAGGCGGTCTACGAAGAGGCGGCCAATTGCCTGTGGCGAATGACCAATGACAGGCCGCAAGACCAGTCGTGGCTGCCCCCGCCTGTCCAGAAGTCAGCGCCGGTTATCGAGGGCAGACGGATTCTGGTCGTGGATGACGACATTCGCAACATATTTGCGCTGGCAAGCGCCCTCGAGCAGCATGGAATGGTCGTGTTAATCGCCGAGACGGGCATCGACGCCATCGAAATGCTTAAGAGACACCCCGATACCGACATCATCCTCATGGACTTGATGATGCCGGAGCAGGACGGGTATCACACTATCCGCGTTATCCGTAACCTGGAAGGTTTCAGGGGTGTTCCGATCATCGGCGTTACCGCCAAGGCGATGAAGGGCGACCGATACAAGCGCATTACTTGAGGATTATCAGTCTCCAGCACGTCGCCGGCAGGAGCGGGGCCAGTCCCTCAGCGCCAGGGCATCGATCCCGCTGCGATCATATTAGGACCGCCATTTCAGGGAATTTCGCTGGATTTATCGACTCGGACGGGTACCGCATTAGGCGAATCCCATCACTGCGGCAGGCGTAATATCAGGTAAATACCTGAGCCAAGATGCGGCAAGAACCCGATTGCGAATCGGGCGGCACAGTCATTAGTGTCGACGTCGCCAAGAAAACATTTATTCCGTCAGGCATTTACGCGGAATGCACGGCGCGAATATTGGCGCACCGGGAAAGTTCCCGAGTACAGTCTGAACGGACTATTTGCGGCTATTCGATACACTTATTGACTTATTGACCCGATTTTTTAGGCTCAACTCCTGGGAGGGTTATCTGACATGAAAACGGTTGACGATAAGGCGCTCGTGGCCGAGACCGGCCTGGACTCGACGGCCGCATTGCTGCGCGAGTTGGTCTCCCACCTGCGGCAGCATCGCACGGAATTGCGCGAGGAATGGGCTCGGCGCATTACGCAGGCAAGGTTGCTGACTGCGATGACGGACGAGGAAATTTTCGCAGAGGCGACGTCGGTGTACGACAACTACGTGGAAGCGCTCGAAACGGGTACATTCGAAGCCTTGCAGGCTTATGCCCGAAATCTGTCCGAGCGGATCATTCCGCGAGGCGTCCAGACGGATGAGGTCGTGGGTATCGTGCTGCTGCTGCGCGACGTCTTGGCACGATCTCTGTTCGCGAAATACCAGACTGACTTTAAATTGCTGAACCGAATCCTGGATGCCTACGAGCCTGCGGCGAATCGCATTGCAAACACGGTGGCGGTTGGCTTCGTTCAGGAACGCGAACGCATAATCCGAGAACAGCAGGAAGCCATACGGGAACTGTCGACGCCGGTTTTGCAAGTGCGTGAGCGGTTGCTGATCCTGCCGATCATCGGCGTGATGGATCCGCAACGGGCGCGGCAGCTTACGGAGCAATTACTGCGTGGCATACGAGCAAACCGGGCTCGAGTCGTCGTGATCGATATTACGGGTGTCGCGGCCATCGATTCGCATGTTGCGAACCACCTGGTGCAGACCGTCGAAGCCTCCCGCCTGCTCGGTGCCATCGTCATCGTGACGGGCCTCTCGCCTGAGATCGCGCAGACCCTTGTGAACATCGGAGTTGATCTCGGCAAGATGAATACGGTGGGCGACCTTCAGGGCGGCATCGAGGAGGCCGAGCGGTTGCTGGGATACAAAGTGATTCCACTGGTCGATAATACTCAAAGCACCTGATCCTTCGATCAGCCGACCTGACGATGGCCGTTCCGATCCTCAAGCAGTCGCATTATCTGATTGCAACCATCCAGTCCGTCGTCATCGTCGGGATCCAACCGGAAGTTGCGTTTGCGATGGTCCAACTTGGACTCACTCTTGAGGATGTCGCAACGGCCCTCGATCTGGAGGAGGGTCTTGCATATCTGGACAAGCAGACGAGGCATGGCCATCGCGGCCTTTGAGAAGGGCAAAAAAATACGCGTTCCGGTGTCGTCAGACAGCGATCTGGTGACGGCGCGGCGCGAGGGCCGGATCATGGCTGAGCAAGCCGGATTCACCGCCGTTGAAGCGACGCTGGTCGCAACCGCTATTTCCGAACTTGCGCGCAATATCGTCAATTATGCGAGGAGCGGCGAGATTCAGTTGGATTTGATCGATGACGGCGGCAGAACGGGAATCGCGGTTGTAGCGTGCGACCGAGGTCCGGGCATCGCAGACATAAAGCTAGCCATCCAACCGGGCTATTCCACTTCGGGAAGCCTTGGACTGGGGCTGCCGGGTGTTAGACGCATCATGGACGAGTTCAGTATTTCCTCCGAACTCGGGCACGGCACAACCATTACGGTAGTGAAATGGAAGAGGCGATGAAGGCCGAGACGCTCGAATGGGGCGTGGCGGCCCTGCCACTCCCGGGTGAGAGCGAGTCAGGGGACAGGTATTTTGTGAGGTTATTCGAAGCCGGCGCACTGGTGGCAGTCGTCGATGCGCTCGGACATGGTCGCGAAGCGGCGCAGACGGCCGATATTGCCGGCGAGATACTGGAGGAGCATGCGCGCGAAGACCCTTCCTCGATTTTGCGATGGTGTCACAAAAAAATGCGTAACACCCGTGGCGCGGCAATCAGTGTGGCCTCCTTCGACTGGGCGCGCCGTAACTTGACATGGCTGGGGATCGGCAATGTGGCGGGAGTACTCGTGCGCGCCGAAGCGGCGGTCAGGCCGCGCGTCAAGCAGCTGGTTGTACATGGGGGCGTGGTTGGTTATCAACTTCCCGAGCCTCGTCCAATCACGGAGCGGATCGGACCGGGTGATTCTCTGATACTTGCTACGGACGGTGTGCGGCAGGCGTTTTCGGAAATGCTGCCGTCGTTACTGAATCCGCAAGTCCTCGCGGACCGGATTCTCGGCACCCATGCCACCGGAGGCGATGATGCACTCGTCCTGGTTATCCGTTATCGGAGGAACGCCTGATGGATGCAAACGCGCTACTCGCCGAGCGCTATCGGGAAATTCTCCGGGATTATCTCAAAGATGGCAGCGAAGCATCGTTGAATCGCGGATACGAGCTGGCGCGCAAAGCGCTCGTGGACAATTGCGGCGTGCTTGAATTGGCCGATGTTCATCATCGGGCATTGCGGCAGCTTCGTGCCGAAGCGCCGCTGGACGATCGATTGTTATGGGCGGCCGGAGATTTATTCGCCGAGTGCCTGTCTCCGTTCGAAATGAGCCATCGCGGTGCGCAGGAAGGAGCCCGCGCGTTGCGGCAACTGAACGAGGTCCTGGAAGGTGAATTGAAGCGAATTGCGCATTGGCTGCATGACGAGGCCGGACAGCTGCTTGCGTCCGTGCACATCGCCGTGGTGGACGTGGCAAGTGATTTGCCCCCTGAGGCGCGCCGCCGGTTCGAAGAGGTCGAGCGGCTCCTGAATCAGATCGAAATGGAGCTGCGCAATCTGTCTCACGAGTTGCGACCGACGGTGCTGGACAATCTGGGCCTTGTCGCCGCCCTGGAGTTTCTCGCCGAGAAGGTGAGAAAACGCACGCGGCTCAACGTTTCCGTTGTTGCAAATGCCGATGCGCGGCTGCCCGCGGCCATCGAGACAGCGCTTTACCGGATCGTCCAGGAAGCACTGAACAATACGGTGAAGCATGCGCAGGCGCGCTCAGTCAGAATTGAAATGCAATGCACGCCGTACAAAGTCACGTGTAGCGTGCATGACGACGGTCGGGGATTCGACGCACAGCCGCGTCCGGACACCCATGGACTCGGGCTCGTTGGCATCCGCGAGCGCCTTAGTACGCTGGGCGGATCGTTGCGCATCAGCGCCGAGCCATCACAGGGAACGACGATCCAGGCTGAAATTCCTCTAGGAGGTTGATATGCGGGTATTGGTTGCGGATGACCACCAGATTGTTCGACAGGGATTGCGCGGACTCCTGGAAAAGGCCGGCCACGTGGTGGTCGGAGAGGCGGCAGACGGGCATGAGGCGCTCAAGATGGCGCGCAGCCTGACGCCGGATATCGCCGTACTGGATCTTTCCATGCCATTGCTCAACGGACTGGACACCGCGCGGGAGATGCGCCGCGTCTCACCCGAGATCAAGACAATCCTTCTTACCATGTATACGGACAAGGCCTACGTACTTCAGGCCCTGAAGGTCGGGGCGAAAGGATACGTCCTGAAAACTCAAGCCGCGGAGGACCTGATTCGCGCCATTCGTGAGATATCCAGAGGGGAGGTCTATCTGAGTCCGGGCGTCGCCGCGTCAGTCGTGGACGCCTATCTGGACAAGACCGATGTCCCCGCAGATCCGCTCACGCCGCGTGAGCGCCAGATCCTCCAGCTCATTGCCGAAGGGAATACTACCAAGGAGGTGGCGAGATTGCTCAATATCAGCTTCAAGACCGCCGAGTCGCATCGAAATCACGTCATGAAAAAGCTGGACATTCACGAAGTGGCTGGGCTCGTGCGGTATGCGATCCAACAAGGACTGCTGCAAATCTGAAATGTGCGTACCAGTGAAGGTCCGCGCCAAAAATAAGGGTTTCGACTGATTATCGTCCGCATTGTGCATCTTCTAAGCTGGCCCCATGCTCCGCGGCGCGTTCCGCCATTGCTATCGAGACCCGGCTGACAGTGGCGCGGCGTTGCGTCGAGCGTCATTTGAGCTGCGGAGGAATGAAAGGAATGCACGCCAAGACAAATGCCGAATACGCGATGGACCTGTCCAGAGCGATACGCAATACACAGCGGATTCTTCTTCGAAACAATCTGGACCCGTTCGAGTTTGTCGTTGATATCCACGCGACTAGGGGCGATGAAGGCGAAAGGACTTATGAATTGGCGATTGCGGAAGCCGGGGGTGCGGTGATGGTCCGGAAATCGGGGATTCCCCGCGGCTGCATCGAACATGGTTGGGATGGAAACAATAGTGTCGAATTTGCCCGTCTGGTCCAGAGCTTTATTCCCGATTTGCTCGAACGAATACGATTGTCGAAAGAAAAGAAGCCGGCGGTCCGCGTAAATAATTTGAGACCCGTCAAAGCCTCCTGAACCGTCACCACGGCTCACCCGGGGCTCGGACGGCTGGTCGCGGACCCTTCCGAAGGATGGTCCTCGAGCGGGGACGCAGTTGATGGGAATCCGCGACCTCAAGCCTGGCAATGCGGGGCTCACCCGCTCAGTCGGAGCTCTGTTTGCGGAAGCGTTCAACAGCCATGCCTTGCGTCAATCCCGTGACAGTAACTATCCGAGGGCCAAATCAGTAATTTCACCGATATGCGACGGGACACGTCCCATTTTAAGCTTGCCTTGAACATCGGCAATGCAGCCTCCCTTGGTCGTTCCCCGCCTGCGGAACTGTGTCCGCAGGGCAGTGCTGGCGCAACGTACCTCCCTTCGTTGCGCCAGCTTTTTTTAAGCCGCGGTTCGCCGTGGGGCCTCGTCAGTCAATCTGACTTGAATCATGGCCCCCATCAAGGTCGGCGACTGATGTTTGATTCCGCCCGGCGCGTTTTGCACGGTACAGGGCACGATCCGCACGCAGCAGCAAGGCATCCCGATCTTCACCGGTCTTCAATTCGGCAACGCCGATACTGACGGTAATGGTAACTCGCAAAGTACTCATGGTCTGACCTGCCAGGACAATTCTGAGGCGTTCCGCGGTCGCCCACGCCTCCCGGACTCCGGTATGCGGCATCAGCACGACAAATTCCTCTCCTCCGATCCGGGCACCGACGTCGGTCGGTCGCATTTGTTGTCTCAGCAGTTCGCCGAAAGTCGCAAGCACTTCGTCACCGATGGCGTGGCCGTGGCGATCATTGATGCGCTTGAAATGATCGATGTCGATCATCATGACGCACAATCTGCCACCGTGGCGTTGCAGTCGATTGTGCTCTGTGGAAAAAGCGTCGTTGAACTTTCGGCGATTGCCAAGTCCGGTGAGTGCATCGTGAGTCGCGAGGTGCTCGGCGCGCCGTTGTTCTCTCTGTGAATTGCCCAGAAGCGTGTCGTCCATTTTTAATGCGCATTGAACGTCCAGACGCAGCTCCATTTGGTGCATGACCAGAGATGCCAGATCTTGGAGAATAGCGATGTTGGAGGCGCCGATCCGACGGGGTCGCGTATCGATAGCGCACAAAGTGCCCAGATTGTAGCCGTCGTTCGCGGTCAGCACCGCTGCGGCATAGAACCGAAGCCCGATTGACCCTACAACCCAGGGATGCGAGCGGGTGACCGGGTTGCGCAAAGCATCGCTGACAATCCAGGGCGCTGTCCCCATGATCGTGGAGGCGCACAGCGCCTCGCTGCGGGGAATCTGGCGCAAGTCCATTCCGTAACGAGATATGAGCCAGACCCGATCAGAATCGACAATGCTGATGATTGCAATCGGAACCCGGAATACTCGCGCCGTCAAAGCCGTAATGCGATCGAATGTCTCGTCAGGCGGGGTATCCAGAACCTCATAGCGTCTGACGGCGCGAAGGCGGTTAGCCTCGTCACTTTGGCTCATGTTGCCGGCAAGTTGATGTCTCGAATGCACCGCAAAGTTAGCAGAAAGAAAATTCAATTCGTTTCCGTCTGACAGCAGGTATGAATCGGGCGCTGCAGCGTCTCCTTCCTGATGATCAACGAGGGGTGAATATATATGTGCGCCCCCCCACACTGCAGTAAACGTCCGAAGGAGGACAGACTGCAGATCTCAGAATGATCCGGATGGACCATTGCTGGAAGCCGCAAGAATCCCGCATAGGTTCTTTTCGACCGGTCAGGGGACGAAGCCAACCGACGACTCATGTCTCAAGTCGCCGATGCACGGGACTATCTCCTGGTCAGTCCCTGCTGGTACGGCCGCGACATACGAGCGTTCACCGGTGAAGTAAGGGGACGCTGAAGAGGCGTTGGCGCCTTATTGCGGCTGTCGCTACGAACGAAGATAACGACATTGCCGCAGTCCGTCGCCAGCTTCGGGCCGGTTGGCTTAAGCCTCAAATTCGGGATCCGCGGGTTGAACTTACATGGGAGGTGTCAGGCCGTTGCGTCCGATCAACAAGCGTCTGATTGTTAATTCGTCATCATCACCAACATCGGCGACGATGAACACTTTGGCGCCGGGCACGATCAGGGCGTGATCGCCGGGCCTCATGGTGACGATCGGCACGCCATCGGGAACGATCACCGTTTTCTCGCCGCCTTTGTAGCGCAGGATCAACGTACGTCCGCCGGGCGAACGCGCCAGGTCCGCTACCGTCGCGTTGGTCATCGAACTGTCCGGCTTCAGGTCCCACGGATAATGGCCTTCGCCGGCTCCGCGTGCGGCTTCCGGAAATACCACGACTTCAAGCGATTCGAGCTTGCCGTCGGCGCGCGGTAGCGCGGCCGTACCGATGAACGAGCCGGGCTGGATGGATGTGATGTCGGTCGGTATGACTTCCGCGACACGGGTTTCTTCGGGCAGCTTCAAGCGGAGTATCTTGCCGCTGCGCTCCCTGATGACGAGATTCGGGGCGGCGAAACTTTCGACGGTGCCACGCAGCCGCACCGGTGGCGTATCTTGCGCGCCCGCTGTGCTGCAGGCGAAGGCAAGCAACAGCATCAGACAGGGCTTCATCGATCGATCAGGCCTTCATGCTCGTGGTGAGATGCGGCTGGATGGTCTGCAGCAGTTGGGTAAAGATTTTCGGGCTCGCGGCGACGATCTGGCCGCGCTCCATGAATTTGTCGTTGCCGGAAAAGTCGGTGACCAGCCCGCCCGCCTCGGTGACCAGAAGCACGCCGGCAGCCATGTCCCACGGCGACAACCCGATTTCCCAGAAGCCGTCGTAGCGACCGGCGGCAACCGCAGCGAGGTCGAGTGCGGCCGCCCCCGGGCGGCGCACGCCGGCGCACTTGGTCATCAGGTCCTTGAGCATCGCGTTGTAGGCGTCCAGGTGCTCGAACATCCGGAACGGAAAACCGGTGCCGATCAGGCCGTCTATCAATTTGTCCCGCTTCGAGACGCGCAGACGCTTGTCGTTCAGGAATGCGCCGCGGCCGCGAGAGGCGGTGTAAAGATCGTTGCGCGTCGGATCGAAGATGACGCCATGCGTCGGGATGCCTTTATGGAACAACCCGATGGACACGCAGTATTGTGGAAAGCCGTGCAGAAAATTGGTGGTGCCGTCGAGGGGATCGATGATCCAGACGTATTCCGACTCGCCGGAGGCGCCGCTTTCCTCTGCTAGAATCGCG
>WNFI01014868.1_pt1 | contig 11126 bp, 14 predicted proteins | sample 5400471 | NCBI WGS metagenome assembly WNFI01 (sample SAMN13153348, study PRJNA577476) | soil metagenome | isolation source: 100 cm saprolite on Douglas fir-dominated hillslope | place: USA:California | collected 2013-09-17 | reverse complement strand
GCAGTCCTTGCACGCGTCGCGCTTGTGGTGCATCACCAGCACCGGCACGCGCACGTCCCCCAGCGGCAGCACCGGTACCGCGGGCCCGTTCCTCGAGTACGTGACACTCGACGAGAGCACGATGCCCGAGACGATCGAAGGATCGAGCGCGGCCGCGGCCGCGGCGGCCGACACCGTCCCGCGGCTCGTGCCCACGAGCCACACGGGTTTGCCGAATTGCGCGCGCAGCCGGTCCACGATCACCCGCAGGTCCTCGACGTGCTCCTGGGTCGCGCGAAACTGCAGCGTGAGGTCGTGGTCGCTGGGCTTGCCGATCACCGCGACGTTGAAGCCCGCGTCGGCGAACAGGTCGCGCGTGCGCACGAGGAAATTCTTCGAGCGCGGCGGCTCGCCCTTCACGGCGCCGATGCCGCCCTCGCCGCCCGGCAGCAGCATGACGGTGGCCGTGGCGCCCGGCCTCGCCATGAGCCAGTAGCCGACGCGCACTCCGGGACGCGTATCGGCGGACACCAGGTGATCGGCCGCGGCGGCACCGGCCGAAAAAACGAAGAGGAAGAGGAAAAGGCGCCAACGCATGGTTAGGGGACAGACCACTTAGCAACTCAGATACTCTACCGGTATCCCAGACGACGCCGCACTAAGTGGTCTGTCCCCTAACCGGTTCGTCCTTCCAGCGCTGCGCCTGCATCATCACCACGTCGGTGAGCGACTTGGTCTCGACGTAGCGTTCGCGTCGGTTGCGATCGGTATCGACCACCACGCCCTCGAAGCCGAAGCGGCACGCCTGGAAACGGTTGTAGCCGTAGACGCGATTCATCGGATCGAGATCGCCCGCGATGCGATTGCGCAGCAGGTCGGCGGCGAGCGTCTGCGCGTACGCGGCGAGCTGCGCGGCGGTCTCGACCGTGAGCGGCGTGTCGCAGATGCGGATCTCGACCGTGCCGTACTCCGGCTTGGGCCGGATGTCCCAGTAGAAGTCCTTCATGCTCGCCACGATGCCGTAGCCTTGCATCTCGTCGAAGTAGCGGTTGAACTCCGCCCAGCTGTGCACCGCCGGCATGCGCCCCGAGAGCGGGAAAGCCGAGACCGCGTGCAGGCGCGAGGTCTCGAACGACGTGTCCTCGCCCTGCGAGAACGGCGACGACGCCGAGAGCGCGATGAAATGCGGGATGTAGCGCGACAGCCGGTTCGTGAGGTACACGCCATCGTCGCCGTTCGCCACGCCGACGTGGATGTGCTGGCCGAACACGGTGAACTGCTTCGCGAGGTACCCGTACAGGCTCGAAACCCGCAGGAAGCGCTCGGTGGTGGAGATGCGCCGCTCCTTCCACTTGTGGAACGGGTGCGAGCCGCCGCCCGCCACGGCGACGTTGAGGCGCTCGGAGGCCACCACAATCGCATCGCGCACGCGCACGAGCTCGTCGAACAGCGCGGCATACGTCGAGTTCACCGCGGAAGTCACCTCGATCATGCTCTCGGTGATCTCGGGCTTCACCTCGCCGTCGAGCTCGACCTTCTCGAGGCGCGCGAGCAGGTCCGGCGCGCCGCGCACGAGGTTGTAGTCGTGCGTGTTGAGCACCATCAGCTCCAGCTCCACGCCGATCGAAAGAGGCTCGGAGGACGCGAACTCCAGCGGCATCTAGCGCGAGCCTTCGGGTCCGGTGATGCGCGCCACGTGGCGGCCCGTCGTGGTGCCGATGTCGTCGTCGGGCGCGCTCTCGCCGGCGAGCTTCAGGCCGAACTGCACCGCGACCGGGCCGATGAATTCCATGATGAAGATCGCGGCGAGGAAGATGTTGGCGACGTCGGTGAAGTCCGCGTACTGGACGCCCACGTCGTGCAGCAGGAGGAGCGCGAAGGTGGAAATGGGCGACAGCGCGAGCGCGAGCCCCACGGCCTGGCGCAGGCGAAGCCCGCCGAGCGGCGCGAGGCACACGACCGCGACCGTCTTGCCCGCGAAGCGAGCGGCGGCGAGCGCGAGGCCGGCGCCGCCCGCCATCACCAGCGACGAAGGCGGCAGGCTCGCTCCCGTGATCACGAACAGAACGATGTAGAGAAGGCGCGAGGACGGCGCGAGGTTCACGTTGAGCAGGTCGTGGCTCCTCGCGTCGTTGCGCGAGAAGAGACCGAACGCGAGCAGCGCGAGGATGACCGACAGCTTGAGCATGATCGCGAGGCCCACCGCGCCCACCACCATGCCGGTGATGAGCGTGAAGTGCAGGTCCTTGGTCTTCTCGACGGCGCGCGCGACGAGGCGCGCCACGCTCGCGACCGCGGCGCCGAGCGCGAGCGAGCCGAGGAAGAGATACGCCGGGTGCAGCAACGCGATCTCCACGTCCACCTTGGCCTCGAGGTGCGCGGAGGCGAGCAGGATGGTGGTCACGATCGAGGCGAGCAGGCTGTTCAGCGCGACGAGGTTCAGCGCGCGCTCGGTCACCTGCCCCTCGGACTTCGTGTCCTGCACCACGAGCAGCACCACCGCGGGCGAGGTCGCCATCGCGATCGCCGCCGCGATGCCCGCCTTCACCGCCGCGACGTCGAGCCACAGGAGCGTGGCGAACACCGCGCCGAAGGTGAACATGCTCTCGGCGAGGCCGGTCGCCGCGAGCGACCACTCGCGCTTCATCCACTGCAGGTCCATGCGCCGGCCGAGGTCGAAGAGCACCAGCCCCAGCGCGAGATCGACGAAGATGCGGCCCATGTCGATGAGCGGCTCGAGGCTCATCGCGTTGGCGAGCGGGGAGAACACCATCCCGACCAGCACGTAGCCCACGATGCGCGGCAGCCGCGCCGCGCGCGCCATCTCGCCGCCGAGCATGCCGGCCACCAGCAGCACCGCGAACAGCAGCGGATAGCTGAATTGCAATGGAAGGCTGGGGAGGAAGGTGGAACTCATCGACGCTGGAGCGCGGAGCCCATCGCTGTTGGTTGTAGTGCTAATGACCGGGGCCATGCGCGGAGGTTCCACTACAATGCCCGCATGCCCGAGCGCTTCTTCCAGGACACCATCGCGCTGGTGTACGACTTCGACGGCACGCTCTCGCCGCAGCCCATGCAGGAGTACACGGTGCTGCCGAAGATCGGCGTCGAGCCCTCGCAGTTCTGGGCGCGCGTGAGCCGCGAGGCGCGCGAGACCGAATCCGATCCCATGCTCGTGTACATGCGCCACATCATCGAGGCGCTCGAGGTCGCGAAGGTCGACGTGAAGCGCGAGGATCTCGCCGCCATGGCCCGCAAGATCGTCTATTTCCCCGGCGTCACCACCTGGTTCTCGCGCATGAACGCCTACGTGAAGAAGCGAAGCCGCGGCCAGGCGAAGGTGCTGCACTACCTCATCAGCGCGGGCCAGAGGGAGATCCTCGAAGGCGTCTCGATCCGCAAGCACTTCAAGCGCATCTACGCCTCCGAGTATCACTTCAACCACCACGGCGTGGCGACGTTCCCGAAGTTCCTCGTCACCGACACGCTGAAGACGCAGTTCCTGTTCCGCATCAACAAGGGGCTCGAGGCGGTCACCGAATCGATCAACGAGCACATGCCGGAGGCGAAGCGCGCGGGCCGCGTGGACTTCATCGCCGCGGCCGATTTCCGGCGCGAGTCCAAGCTCTCGCGGCGCGTGGAGCTGCTGCTCGACGCGATCGTCGCGGACATCGCGTACCGCCGCGAGGCATTCCACGTGCGCATGGAGAATCGCGGCCGGAAATGAGCGCGCTCACGTTCCAGGCGCTGCGGCGGCTCGCCGACGGCCGGTTCCACTCCGGAGAGGAGATGGCGCGCTCGTTCGAGCGCTCGCGCGCCACGCTCTCGCAGGCGCTCAAGCGCGCGCCCGAGATGGGGATCGAGCTATTCAGCGTGCCGGGCAAGGGCTACCGCGTGGCCGAGCCGATCGATTTCCTCGACCGCGAAGCGATCGCGAAGGAGACCGCGCCGGATCCGCGCATCCACCTCGAAGTCGTGGACGAGATCGAATCGACATCGACACGGCTCCTCGAGCTCGCCGCGCGCGGCGCGCCGCTCGGCACGTGCCTCGCGGCCGAATGGCAGAGCTGCGGCCGCGGGCGGCTCGGCCGCTCGTGGGTCTCGCGGCTCGGGGGCAGCCTCACCTTCTCGCTGCTGTGGCGCTTCGAGCGCGGCGCCGGGCATCTCGGCGGGCCGGCATCCTCGTCGAGACGAGCGGCGAGATCCAGGGGCCGAGTGTCGCGGTGATCGGGGTCGGCGTGAACTATCGCCTCTCCGAGCGCGTGCTCGATCGCATCGACCAGCCGGCGGCCGATGTGTGGCAATGCGCGGAACCGCCGCCCACGCGCTCGCATCTGCTCGCGCGAGCGCTGGTGCGCCTCGCGGCCGCGCTCGACGCGTTCGACCGCACCGGCTTCGCCGCCGCGCGCGAGACGTGGCGCGCGATGCATGCGTACCAGGGCCGGCGCGTGCGCGTCACGCAAGGACGCGGGGCGCCCTTCGATGCCGAGGTCGTGGACGTGGCGCCCGACGGCGCGCTCATCGTCGCGACCGCCGATGGCCGCACCGTGCCGCTCGCCTCGGCCGAGATCACGCTGCGCGGAAAATAGGTGTCAGACACCATTTCTTGCGAGACGGAACGAAAAAATGGTGTCTGACACCAGTTTTCCCGTTGCTTCGGACGAGGCCGTCGTCGCCATCGATGCGGGGAACACCCGCATCAAGTGGGGCGTGCACGACGGACATTCCTGGAGCGCTTCGGGGGCGATCGCGACCGCGGATGCGGACGAGCTCTACCAGGCGCTGCGCGATGCATTGCCGGTCGACGCAGCGATCGCCTCGAACGTCGCGGGTACCGAGGTGCAGGCCGCGATCGAGTCGGCCTGCAAGCGCGCGCAGCTCGCGGTGACTTTCGTGCGCGGCGAACGCGAGCAGCTGGGAGTCACCAACGGCTACCGCGATGCCGCACAGCTCGGATCGGACCGTTGGGTGGCGTTGGTCGCCGCTCATCACGCACGCCGGGGACACAAGCTCGTCGTGAACGCGGGCACCGCGCTCACCGTGGATGCGCTCGCGGACGATGGACGGTTCCTCGGCGGACTGATCGTCGCCGGTCCCACCCTCATGCGCCGCTCGCTCGACCACGGCACGGCGGCGCTTCGCGAAGCGCACGGCGGGGTGCGCGAGTTTCCCGACAACACGCCCGACGCAATCTGGAGCGGCGCGGTGCTCGCCGGCGCCGGCGCCATCGACCGGCTGGCCGCCGCGATGAAAGCGCACGGGTGCCCGCCGGGCCTTATCATTCTCTCGGGAGGCGCGGCCGCCGAGCTCGCGCCCTCGCTCACGCTCCCCTTCGAACTGCACGAGAACCTGGTCCTCGACGGACTGCAGCGGATCGCCCGCAACGCCTGACGTGTCGCGCCTCGCCTTCTTCCTCCTCGCCATCGCCGCCATCGCCTTCGGCGCCCACTTGTGGCTCGCTTCCGCGACCGAGAAGCCGGATTTCTCGACGCGCGAGAAGAACCGCGACGACGTGCGCGTCGTGGCGGTCACGTCGCCAGCGGTCGCGGAGCGCAATGCCGAGGAGACGCGGCGCGCGGTGCAGTCCCTCGCGGGCGCGGCGTGCGTCGAATTCTCGGGGATCGGGGGCAACGACATCCCGCGCGCGCGCGAAGCGTTCAACGCGCTGCAGCTCGGCGAGCGCATCTCCGAGCGGCGGGTCGAGGAGATCACGCGCTACTGGATCTACATGCCGCCCACGCGCGACCGGCGCAGCGCCGAAGTGAACATGGCGGAGCTTCGCCGCCAGGGCGTGAACGACATGTCGATCCGCCCCGACAACGCCATCTCGCTCGGCGTCTTCTCCACCGAGGAGGCGGCGCGCCGCTTCATGACTTCGCTCGAGGCCAAGGGTGTGAAGGGCGCCGAGTCCGGCCCCTTCGCCCGCGAGACGCGCGAGATCGTGATGCTGATCCGCGAGCCCGACACCGAAACCGTCGCGCGCCTCACCGTCCTGCAGCGCGACTACGCCGGCGCGCAGCTGCGCGCCGTGACCTGCCCCGCTGCCTAATTGGTGCCAGGCACAAATGATCCTTCATTCGTGCCTGGCACAAATAGCCTGCTTTGGCTTCGGGCCCCGGCGGGTCTGAAGGCCAACCGCAAGGCCGGACTTGACACTGTTTCTGATGGCTTGAAGGTCGGCCTCACTTAAGGGCTCCTCGAAGAGCGCGAGATACGACAGACGTCGGCTCTCTTCATCGATCCCCAACTCGAGCAGGGCATCATGCGGCGTCACCAGGGAATTCGCCTCCAACTGCGCGTAGTAACGATGGCTCGACCATGCATAATCAGCGGGATGACGTACCAGTCCGGCTCTTACGGGATTCAGGTCGATGTACCGATGGCAAGTGAGAAGGTAGCGATCGTCCGTGACAAGAGATGACCAATATCGCCTTTCCCACAACCCGCCAGTGCGCCGGTAAAGCGCGTTGAAATAGCCGGAGTACCTTCGTGCCGTCCAATGCATCATGCGGGGTATCGACTCGCAGTCGCGAGGCGTGACCAAGAGATGGATGTGGTTCGTCATGAAAACGTAGGCGTTCACCGCGACGCCAAAATGAGCCGAAGCCTCACAAAGCCAACGCCACAAGTATTGATAGTCGGCATCACGACGGAATACGTCCTGCCGGTTGTTTCCGCGATAGATGACATGCACCGGATATCCAGCAGCAAATTGGCGTCGAGGTCGTCCCATAGCCACTCAACGCGCATCTTTCGCGCGGGTTGGCCGAATTTGTGCCTGGCACGAATTGCCGTGTATTTGTGCCTGGCACCAATTGCCGCGTGCCAGGCGATCGATCCGCACAACATGATCGGGCGGCAGATGGGCGAGGCGACCGCGCCGCCGACGGAGGTCGTGCCGTCGCCGCCGCCGCCGACACTCGGCGCCGCGGCGCGCATCGCCGCGTTCGATTTCGTGTGGTCGACGGTGGACAAGCATTACTACGACCCGGCACTGAACGGCGTGGACTGGAAGGCGGTGCGCGAGCGCTACCGGCCGCTCGCGCTCGCGGCGACGAACGACGACGAATACTGGGACGTGCTCGACCGGATGGCGGGCGAGCTCAAGGATGCGCACACGCGGGTCGAATCGCCGAAGAGCGTGGCGCTGCGCGTGCGCGACGAGTCGGTGACGCTCGGCTTCCTGTTCGCGCCAATCGAAGGAAAGCTCGTCGTGACCGGCGTGAATCCCGACACCGACGCGTGGTGGGCCGGGGTGCGCGCGGGCATGGGCCTCGCCGCGATCGGGGGAGAGCCGGCGATGCAGGTCTACGAGCGCGTGAAGGCGACGACGCGTCTCGATTCCACGGAGCGTTCGCGCCACGCGCGCACGCTGCGCAAGATCCTCACCGGCGATCCCGGCACGAAAGCGTCGTTCACCTTCGAGCGCGCCGACGGCACGCGCTTCGAGGCGACACTTCCGCGCACCCGTGTGAGCTCGCGCCCCGCAGAGTCGCACCGCGTCCTCCCGAGCGGCTACGGCTACATCCGCTTCACGCAGTGGACGTTGCCCGTCACCGCGAGCGCCCTCGAGGCCCTCGCGGATCTGAAGAACACGCCCGGCCTCGTGATCGACCTGCGCGGCAATCCCGGCGGCTCGGCGCATGCCGTCAACATGCTGCTCGCCCGCTTCTTCCCCAACCGCGCCGAGCTCGGCAACGTGATCACGCGCACCGGCCAGCCGGTCTCGCTCTTCCTGGGCGCGGTGGAGATCATCAAGCTCAAGAACTCGGTTCCCGGCGACAAGGACGCGTACCGGGGACCGGTCGCGATCCTCGTGAGCGCTGGGAGCGCCAGCGCGAGCGAGCTCTTCTCGAGCACGATGCAGACGACGGGTCGCGCGGTCGTGGTGGGACAGCCGAGCTGCGGCTGCCTGCTCGGTTTCCTCGGCTACGCGCGCATCCCGGGAGGCGCCGAGCTCGCGTACAGCGAAGTCGGCTTCCGCCTTCCCAACGGCAAGCGCATCGAGGGCGAAGGCGTGATCCCCGACGCCGCCGTGCCGCTCACCGCGCGCGACCTGCAGCTCAACCGCGACCGCGCGCTCGAGGAGGCGCAGGCGAAGCTTGCGACGATGAAGCCATGGGACAAGTGACGCGAAGCGCGCTCAACCCCGGCGTGGCCAAGCGCGAAGTGTTCGCGTGGGCCATGTACGACTTCGCCAACTCGGGCTACACCACGGTGGTCCTCACAGCGGTGTTCAACGCGTACTTCGTGTCGGTCGTCGCGGGCAACGCGGAGTGGGCGACCTTCGCCTGGACCGCCGCGCTTTCCGTGTCGTACGCGATCGTGATGATCCTGGGGCCGGTCGGCGGCGCCTGGGCCGACGCGCACGCGGCGAAGAAGCGCCTGCTCCTCATCTCGACCATCGTGTGCATCGCCGGCACCGTCGCGCTCAACTGGGCCGGCCCTGGCGCGGTCGGCTGGGCGGTCGTCTTCATCATCGTCTCGAACGTCGCCTACGCGATGGGCGAGAATCTCGTCGCCGCGTTCCTTCCCGAGCTCTCGCGCCCCGAGGCGCTCGGCAAGGTGTCGGGATGGGGCTGGAGCCTCGGCTACTTCGGCGGCATCCTCGCGCTCGGCATCTCGCTCGCGTGGGTCATGACCGCGGAGTCGCGCGGGTCGAGTACCAGCGACGCGGTCGGCGGGACGATGGTCATCACCGCGGCGGTTTTCGGCATCGCCGCGCTGCCGACCTTCCTGTGGCTGAAGGAGCGCGCCAATCCCGAAGCGGTCGAAGGCACGCGCGCCGCGTTCGCACGCCTGCTGGAGACGGCGCGCGAATCGCGCCGCTACCGCGACCTGCTCCTCGTTTTCGCGTGCGGCGTGTTCTACCAGGCGGGCGTGGCCACCGTCATCGCGCTCGCCGCGATCTACGCCGAGCAGGTGATGGGCTTCAAGACGCAGGACACGATCATGCTGATCCTCGTCGTGAACGTCACCGCCGCGATCGGCGCGTTCGGCTTCGGCTATGCGCAGGACCGCATGGGCAAGGTGGCGGCGCTGCGCTTCACGATCGCGGGATGGATCGCGATGACGGTGATCGCGTTCTTCGCGCGCACGCCGGCGCTGTTCTGGGTGGCGGCCAACATCGCGGGGTTGTGCATGGGATCGAGCCAGTCGGCGGGCCGCGCGCTCGTCGCCTATCTCTCGCCCCCCGCCCGCAGCGCGGAATTCTTCGGGCTGTGGGGCGTCGCCACGCGGCTCGCGGCGATCCTCGGTCCGCTCACCTATGGCGCCGTGACGTGGATCACCGGCGGCAACCATCGCCTCGCCATCCTGCTCACCGGCGCGTTCTTTTTCATCTCGCTCGTGATCCTCGCGTTCGTCGACGAACGGCGCGGTCGCGCGCAGGTCGAACGCGGCACATGAAGCTTCCGGCGGTGTTCCTGTCGCACGGCGCGCCGACCCTCGCGGTCGAGGAAGGGGTGGAGACGCGCGCGTGGGCCGAGCTCGCGCGATCGCTGCCGCGCCCGAAGTCGATCCTCGCCGTCTCGGCGCACTGGGACACCGCGGAGCCGGCGGTGAGCGCCGCGCCGCGCATGGTCGCCATCCACGACTTCCGCGGCTTTCCGCGCGCGCTCTACGAGCAGCGCTATCCCGCGCCCGGCGCACCCGAGCTCGCGCGGCGCACCGAGACCTTGCTGCGCAACGCCGGTTTTCGCTGCGACGTCGATCCCGCGCGCGGCCTCGACCACGGCGCGTGGGTGCCGCTCAAGTGGATGTACCCCGAGGCCGACATCCCTGTCACGCAGCTTTCGGTGCAATCGCATCGCGGGCCGGACCATCACCGGCGGCTGGGCGAAGCGATCGGCCCGCTCGCCCGGGAGGACGTGCTCGTGCTCGCCACCGGCGGCATCGTGCACAACCTGGGCGACCTCGAGTGGGACAAGCGCGGCACGCGCGAAGCGGCGGCGTGGGCGCACGAATTCAACGACTGGATCGCGCGGCGAGTCGAGCAACGCGACGTCGCCGCGCTGCTCGACTACCGCGAGCAGGCCCCCCACGCGCAGCGCAGCCACCCCACCGAAGACCACTTCGCGCCCTTTTTCGTCGCCCTGGGCGCCGGCGGCTGGCCCGCGCGCCGCGTCGACCTCGGATTCGACCTCGGAACCCTCGGCCTCGACGGTTACGTCTTCGGCGGTTAGACTTCGCCGCATCATGGCGGCCAAGAAGTCGCTCTACGAAATCCTCGGCATCGAGCCGGACGCGAACGACCTGGACATCGGGCTCGCGTTCCAGAGGCGCACGTTCGAGCTGCAGCGCATCGCGCAGCCGGATCCCAACGCGCTCGGCATGGTGCAGCAGGCGCACGAGATCCTTTCGAATCCCAAGCGGCGCGCGGCGTACGACGCCTCGCGCGTGACCGCGGCCGAGAAGGCGGCGGCCTCGCAGCAGGAGTCCACGGACCTCGTGCTCGAGCCGGACGACGAAGAGGAGCCCGCGCGGCCGAAGTGGCTGATCCCGGCCATCGTCGTCGGCGTGATCGTCGTGATCGGCGCGTTCTTCGCGATGCGATCGGGCCCGGCACCGTGATGACCACGTGCCATGGCGTCGCGGCTGGATCGAAGCTTGTGTTCCGCCAGGGGGCCGAGACGCTGTCCGCGGAGCTCACCGAGGCCGACGAAGTGCTCGACCTGTGCCGCTTCACCGTTCCGGGCCTCAAGGCCGCCACGCTCGCGATCGCCGCGGACGAAGCGAGGGCGGGCGAGCGCATCTTCGCGCTCGGCGTGAACCAGAAGGGCGACTTCGCGCTCACCGAGGGGACGGTCAAGCAGGCGCGCATGGCGCAGAACGTGAAAGTGCTCGAGCTCTCGATGCCGGTCGCGCCCAACGCGAGCGGCGGCCCGGTGCTCGACACCTACGGACGGGTCGTCGGCATCGCCACGACGCCGCATCGCTACGGCGCGGGAATCAACGCCGCGATCTCGTCGGCGTGGATCTCGCAGCTGCGTTCGCGCGCGCGTCCGGGTAGTTGAAGCGCGCCGCGGCCGCCCTGCTCGCCGTCGCCGCGACGGCGGCGCACGCGGGACGTCCGCTCACCACCGAGGATGTCGGCGTCGTCGAGGACAAGGCCTGCCAGGACGAAAGCTGGATCGACCGCAGCCGCC
>WNFI01121280.1_pt1 | contig 11128 bp, 14 predicted proteins | sample 5400471 | NCBI WGS metagenome assembly WNFI01 (sample SAMN13153348, study PRJNA577476) | soil metagenome | isolation source: 100 cm saprolite on Douglas fir-dominated hillslope | place: USA:California | collected 2013-09-17 | reverse complement strand
TAAAAGGTAGAGAAATTTAATACAATTCCAGTGCAATTTTGACGTTGAAAATCGGTGAAGAATTGAGGGAGATATGAGTCTTACGGTTCTTGCTACATATACTCACAATGTATGTTCATGTAAAATACTATAAATGTTCTGGATAATAACTAAATCACTGGTTTCTCTCTTAATTTAATGATACACTACAATATGCAGGCGCTTGTTATCTCAATGGTTGCTATAACATATTCATATTTTCTTGTATTTCTCTCTTTAATATTACATGTCCAGACAGCCCACGGACTCGTACTAATAGTGCCAACCGTCGGTAAAATTTTCTTCCGCTGCGCGGCGTGACCCACCGTCGGCATGAGTAAGTTACCCGCGCCGGTGCACGGCAAGTCACGGGAAACCTTCGAGTGTTTTGACTCGATGTTGTCGTCCCGCCGGAAAAAACTCCAACCGATCCGTCGGCTGTTCACCTGCCCGACACATGGCTCGTCGCTGGAAACTTGGGCTGAAAATGTTCAAAGTCGACTTCGATCGATCGAGTCGATTCATCGTGTTTTATGTCGCCATCGTTGATGTACCTTTCTTGTGATATTGATGAACGTCCGTTCCTTTTCCTTTTTTCTCGTCTTTTTTCTTTCCCCCTCAGTTCTCTTACAGTGAACTGAGCGTTCTATGCTAGGTTTCTTACAGAAAATCCAAATACAATGCAAAGCAGAGGGAGCAATATTAATCGTAGACCTTTGTAACCGTCTTGCGAGGATGTCAACGAGATCCAAGCATTTATTAAACCAGCGTCCCAAGTTACGGCTCCGCGAATAATACAAAGAGGAGATCGGGGATGTGGAGGCTAAGCGCTCGGCGCGCAGAAATGTGATACAAGACAGAAAGATACATGTATAGAACAAATATAGAAGGCAAACAAGCCAACGAAAGGAAACCATTGGATGTACACGAGACATACTCCAGAGTCCGTAGCCTTCATTTATTTCTATGGTCATACCTGTACTTGCCTTGACCTCATCGCATACTTCCTTGTACTGTTGTACCTTTTTGCCACCCGGTCGTGCTCAATCCAGAAGTCCCGGCGCCTGCCGAGGCTGTCTACTACACTGCCGAGTGCCCGCACACAACACAAAGTGGAATGTTCTAAGGAGAAGACGCTCGACCTCTTTGAATGGCACAAAGGCCACGGTGGTGATAATGACAGGCTCGCGGCCCAAAAAGACTCCCAACCCTAGCACACCATAGCCGGTCACGCTGGTAAAATTGAGGAAGAAAAAAGAAAAAGCGCAAACACTGACGGAAACCAAGGATACGAACAAGGGGATTAATGTCATGCAAGTAGACAGAATCGAATTTTTTCATGCACCCTCAACCGAGGCTACACGAAATGCCAAGATCCAGCGTCGGCGCAGAGTTACAAACCCGGCAGCACATCTTGGAAAGAGTGCTCACTGTATCGGAGACACAGACAACACCTTAGAACATGGGAGACGTGTCCAGACAGAGAGACCGTTGGGAACCCTTAAGGGAAAACCAAAACTGGCCAATTTCATTAAGCCGTTGAACGCGCCCAGATAAAGCGACGTAGAGATGGAGACGGAGAGGTAGAGAAGCAAGGAATAGTTCATGGAAGGAGAGAGGAGGTTAATGTCTTCTTACAGCTTAACGCTGGGCAGGAGGCCGCACTATCGCACTCATTTGATTCAGACCACAGGTCAATCAGAGGACTGAGTGTGAGTGGCCCTGTATGGCATACTCATCTTATCAGGTTATACACTCTTTCAGCAGTACTGACTAGTACTGATGAGACTTCCAAGCTAAATACATGGTGTTCGGGATTTCCCGAATTGGCGCCTTCAGATCGGGTTCTCCCGATTGAACACAAACGGTCAATGTCTCTACCACCAAATCCAACTTTGTACGTGCACAACCTCGATGATAAAGTGAAGAAGGGCGGTGAGCGATGGGATGGCTACTATTTAATAACTGCTGAATACAATCAACAGAACTACGGCGGCAGCTCTTCGCGCTCTTTAATACATATGGCAAAATAATAGACGTTGTTGCTGAGAAGGGTCCCAAGAAGCGTGGTCAAGCATTCGTAGTGTTTCGAAGCCTTGCTTCTGCAACGTCAGCAATGCGGAGTCTTGATGGAGAGCTTTTTTATGGCAAGAAGATGGTATGTGACATCCCTCATGTCAGGTCGTATCATATCTTGAGGTTGGATCTCTAGCGTATAGAATACGCAAGAGTGCCAAGCTATGCTACGTTGCGAGCTAATGATCCAAATTGGATACCACCGAAGCTGGTTCAATCTACGGTGGGGAAGAAGGCAATGTCCAATGGAACTGGGAAGTTCACCGTGTCGAATGCCGAGAATGATCAGCGAAAACGGTTGCGAGAGGCGGAGGACGCTGAGATGGACGGTCCAGATGAGAAGAAGCGACGTGAAGCCGATGATGATATGGAGATGGATGAAGACGATGATCACGGCGCATCCAAAGGTGAGTCTACGTTAACATGGGCCCCAAGCGGGTTTCAGGTGGATTTATAGTAATTGAATCAGCTCGAGCTCCACCCAATACTTCAGTTCAGCCTTCATCAATTCTATTCTGCCAAAATTTACCCGCCGAAGTGACCGAGGATGTTCTCGCCGTTCTCTTCCAACAGTACGTGCTGCTTATTACCAGAACGTTCGCTGGTGTTCTCTCCCTCATTCAGTTTCTACTTGCTTCTAGGTATCCTGGTTTCCTGGGCACGAAGCTATCAGCTGCGGATCCAACGACCAAATCAAAATCTGGGCATGTACGGTACGCCAGCACGGACGAAGCAGCCGTTGCTTTGGAGGCCCTGAATGGGTTCCAAATCAAACGGGGGTGGAAGATGGGAGTGTCTTATGCTTCATCGTGATACGACAGTGAGCTATTTGGCGCATCATTGTGTATATAGTATCTGACGAGCGTCGTTGCTCGTGTTTCAACAATGCATATACCAGCGACATCGTTTGTTTCGAGGGATTTGCTAGTATGACATTGCAGCGGTGAAATGACTCAGGTAGTCCATCCATTTGATGAACCATTTACCTAGAATGGTAATGGTAGATCAAGATGAGGCTCAGCGAGAGAATAACAAGGAGAGCAGGATCAAGAGTTTGAAATGATAAAAAGGTCGAAGGGCAGGAAGAGTTTGTAGTAAAGGTCGTCAGTGTCGAGACGTGGAAGAGACGATGACTATTCTACGGGGACGAAGCCATTCACCACCCAGCCGTGTCCTTGACGATAGCTAGTCGTTGGCAGAGGTTCTGCGAGGGGGTAAGTTCTACCTCGATACGAGAGAACCTATGGTGACCGCTGTGAATGATGGACGCTAAGGCGTTCCTTGGCACTTTTGGATGTACGTGTGATCATGAGTATGGAATTGTGATGATGCGACTCCCCATAGCGGAATAGAGATTGATTTCGTCAGTCGAATGGTTTAATCCAAACAACAAAGTGGGTTCTTTTCGTCGACGTTGGGTTCTGGATATGTATTGAACTCTACCGTTGCACCGAACCAGCTTGACTGTTTCGGGATCTTTCGCTTGTACCCAGCGAGGGGCATCTCATCCGTCATGCTCTCACGGTTGTGGAAGAGACCCTAGAAGAGGACGTTGAACAAGCGCTTGGGGATTTCTATCAAAAGTGTCTCCCCAAGTCGGTCGGGTATTATCATCCCACACTGAGTCCGCGAGGAATTGAGGATACGTATTTCGCCATCTTTCGATGATGGAACTCACTGGCACTGGTTACGCAGCCATCATCAAGAAGTCTGTTGGTTTAGGACCCGGATAAGGGACCGCTTTCGCGCACTCGGGGATATTCTTCTAGCCTTCATAAGTTTCGGTGATTGACGTTGAAGCTAAGGTATCGCATTTAGGAGCACAAGAGAAACACTATACTTGTGGTTCATCGAACGAAATCAGGTTCTGATTCAAAGTGGCTCGGATGGACTACGGAGTGGGAACTCATCTAAGTCTCACTGGGTAACTCACAGCCGTCTGTTGCACTTGCGGAGGTCTATAGCTCCCCGCCAAGGCTACGGTACCCAAATGCCACAGATAGACACCGTTTCACAGATTTCGCTACCCGAGTGGATGGCATCTTCTCCACATATCCGGCATACACCATGATATCAATGATCTGGATTCATTTTTCAGTCTCACTATGAGTCTTTATAGTATGTGTTTTGGTGGTCTGACAAGTTGTCAGACCACCAAAACAAGCCTCACAATAAGCACACATTTTCTATGTCTTTATTCATAGAGACCACCACCAGTGCCAGTGTTAAATGTACATGTTATATAATACCTGAAACTTGAAGTGCTAACAAGCCGCGTTGTAATGCATTACAATTATTAATGGAGGTTCCCGGTTTTCCGACATCAACACATTCTGCTTCTGAAGCGCATATCGTGTTTCCCTGCTATGGGGAAAGAGGCATCTCAGAAGGGTGGAGTACAGCAGGATGGGAATCGAAAAGATCATCCGAAAATTGCTCTTGGCATGCGCGTGGATTAAAGAATGGGTGGAACAAAGTACAAGAAATTCAAATGTGAACTGGGCCATCCTGATCTTGGGGTCTTTGGAGAAACATGCTAGAGAAGTGCCCCGGAAATACGTTCAAAACCCCACCTGAAATATCCTTGAACATACCTGTATTTTGTGGTACATCGGCAGCCATTTAATTTACTGTATTTATAAGTTCAATAATCGCATGGGACAATCAGATCAGGGGTCAATGTCTAAGTGCAGATCAGGCCCAGTCACAAGACCCATATATTGTAGGATTTGACACTGAGATCGTTACGGCGCTGGCACATACGGGTCTCGAAACGCTTTCACTGGATATTCCATTATATGCAATGATATCTAGGCCTATATTGATGGAGCTCCCTATTGTGCAAGACATTGTAATATCGGAAGATCATAGAAATGGTGTATTGAATTGCGCGCGTACCGAACGTGAATTTCCAATTCATTGTCGATCCCGTCGAATTCAGCTTTCCTTCCCGACTCTCTCCTCAAAATGACGGCGAAGCGACGGGTTAAATCCTGGTCTCTGGGAAAGCGAACAGGGTACCAAAATACGCGCATTCTCCCTCTTTAGCCCACCCTTGGCAGTCCCTTTCCTCTGTCGTTCCCCCTCTTCTCTTTCTTCCGCGGATAGACTAGTGGATTGAACACAAAGATGGGTATTGGAGAAGCCACCCGGAGCCACCTTGCGAGCTATAAACTCCCTGAACCACCGAAACAAGGTGGGCCTAGTAAGCTACAGCTCTTAAGGAGCTTGACCTTTACGCAATGGATGATGTTCATCTGTACGTCGTCATTTTTCTGTACGCGTGTACTGGTGACAGGACTTGGATTTCAATTTCTTCTGGTAACTCTGGTGTAGCTGGCTTTCTTGCATGGACTTGCGACGCACTTGAATTCTTCAATGTAAGCATATCCGTCACCCAGCTCAGCAAGCAGTTCCATCGCGTGTGCGTGGATTAATTTTCTTTCGTATCTGTGCGGGTTTGCGCTAACGTGAATGATGACAGTCCGAAGGCTATTACGGCTAGTATCACCCTCACGCTTCTCTTCCGTTCTATTGGCGCCGTCGTGTTTGGTCTCAGTAAGTATATTCCCTGGCTACCCGTACATCATCGGAGAATCGACAAGGCGTGTGATTGTTCCCGGGGACGTGGCGCTTTGCTGATGATTCGGTCTCTTTCTACATCCCGCTCACTAAACTGACTTTTTCACCACCACCTACACCCCATGCACAGCGTCCGACCGATATGGTCGTAAATATCCTCTTGTCCTCAACCTTCTCGTCATCTTCTTCCTCCAGATCGGAACATCCTTTTGTCAAACTTTCAGGCAATTCCTAGCTTGTCGTTCTCTTTTCGGGTTTGCGATGGGCGGTGTGTGGGGCATGGCAAGTGCCACGGCTTTAGAGAATTTGCCTGTTGAGCTGAGAGGGTTGGGGAGTGGTGTCGTACAGCAGGGGTATGCCTTGGGTAAGTAAATTAAACACATGATTTTGGTGGCGTTGGATTGGTCGTGAATGGACCGATGAAGGTTCGTACGACTGGCTAATTGATTGGGATTCTACAGGTTATTTGATCGCCGCTGTGGACAACCTAGTACGTGATTGTGATTTTTCGTTCACTGCGTGACACTCAGCGATGATGCTGGTCATTCTTGCATCATTTCCCCTTTCAGACTCTTGCGCAACACAGCAAACACAAGTGGCGTATCCTCTTCTGGGTCGCATCCGGCATCACCTTCACCTCTGCTCTCCTCCGTCTCGCTCTTCCCGAATCTCAGGTCTTCCTCCGGAAGCAGCAAGAGACAAAGGAATTGAAGGATAGATATGAAGATAGCAAAGCAATCCCACAGAAGAGCCCGACTCAGATTTTCTTCTATGAGGTTGGGGAGATGTTTAAGCTTCATTGGCTATTGTGTATCTACGCTGTGTTGCTAATGAGCGGGTTCAATTTCTTGAGTCATGGGTCACAGGGTAAGTGGTCCCTTTTTTTACATTGGATCTGGGGTGCGACATGAATTGGTTTCTGATCTATGGATTCCGTAGATCTATACCCTACTTACCTACAGGCGAGCAAAGGGATGAATTCACACGATTCGACCGTGGCAACTATCATCGGGACCCGTATGTCCTTCCCTTTCCATTGCAATAGCCCACTCATACTCAAGCCGCTCCAATCTTCTACCTATTCTTCACATATTCATAGTGGGCGCCATTTGTGGAGGAACGTCAGCCGGTTACATCTCTCAATACCTAGGTCGCCGTCTAACGATCATCATTTACATCCTCTCCATCGGAGCTTTCATACCTCTTTGGATCTTGCCCGACACGTTTGGAAAACTTGCTGCAGGTGCATTCTGTGTGCAATTTGGCGTCCAGGGGGCTTGGGGAGTTATTCCGATTCAGTTGGCCGAGTTGAGTCCGGGCTCAACTAGCTATTGGACCACGGTGAATGGGATGCTAATTTGTTGTTTTCAAGTTCCCTGGGTTGATGTACCAGTTGGGTAACATGGTTTCGTCGGCGTCGGCTCAGATCGAGGCTGGTGAGTTTGACTGTAGATCATTCAAGCGATTTATTAACTATAGAATACTCTTTCTTCACTAATGTAGCTGGAGGAGAGCATTTCCGTACGAAACTCAAAGGAGAGGATGTCCCCGATTATGCCAAGGTTCAAGGGTACGTCAGAATCTCCTTCCCTTCCACTTCTTTCCGTTTCTCTCCACTCATTCTCCCTGCTTATTTGAATTGTTTTAGAATGCTTCTTGGAATCATTGCGGCCTTCACAATCATAGTGACTTTCCTCGGACCGGAGAACCACTCATCCCACTTCGAAGAGCACGTACTTGCCTTCGAGGGTGGTGGTCAGGATGATGGGAACGTTCGCCATCACGACATCCAGGAGGAAAGGAAATTGAGCCCCGTGGAGATATACGAGAAACACGTGCAGGATGCTAAACAGACTGATATTGTTTAAGCGCTCGTCGATCAAGCGAGGCCGTGGAAGCGGATGAGTATGAGCGGGTAACGATATTGCTGCTCTCGCCTCCATGCATACATGTACTGATCTTATGTGAGTCCAAGTTGACTGATTCTTCTGTTTTTCTTGTACAATTGTATTTTCATGTATATGTAGTGTTATCAGGCAGGCAATTGAGGGGGCTGGATGTGATATCAAGTTTGTTAGATATTGTGCTTCATGTAAGAATACATGACATTTATGTGTGCTGCATGACATTGGCAATATTCTTGAAGAGAAAATTTTTACTCTTCCTCACAATGATTTCGACAAGGGAAGTCATGTTATGTTCTCTGAATGTTCAGCAGTAGTTGAATATCATGTAGAGTATGATGCAATTTTCTAGAGATAACTCAAATATATCTCACATAAGATTATCATGTACAAAATATACCTAGAATCAAAAAGCCTTGAGGATAATCTTATGTGGAATATGTTGTGACTTATCCCTGGAAATTGCATCATAATCTACATGATATTTAGCTACTGCAGAACATTCAGAGAACATATATTTAATAGGGGGTTTCACAATGGGCATAAGTTTCCCATAAGTTTGTCATATGTTGTAATGGAAATCATCCTTGATTTCTATTAGGGTCAGTTGATACTCTCAGATGTTACTCTTCTAGCAAGTAAGTCCCTCTGGTAGGGTAGCAAGGTCATGAGCTAGGAGAGAGTGAGGCATGAAGTTTACTTGTGTGCTTACCTAATACAAGGTACTAAGTGGCAGGAACTGAGACTGGGTCACTCTGTGTGCTTATAGGCACCAACAATCACCTTTGTGCATCCTGAGCAAGGAATAGAAGAAAAAGACTAAGAGACAGACAAGATGAGACCTCAAGTTGTAAGTTGTGGTTATGTGATCTATTCCTTTGTTGTGGTACTCACCAGAACTACTTGAGCAGGTTTCCCATGTCTCATACATCCCATTACATAGCCCTCCAAACTTGGTCAAGTAGCACCACAATCAACTGAAAGTTCAGCCTCATTAGACAGGCCCATTGGAGCTACATATATTTCAGTGCCTAATAGGCTCTAAAAGGTCTGTATATACAGCATAGCTACAGTATTCAGTCAAGGTAGCTGCAAGTAGCTTCACAGTTTAGTAGTAGTTGAAGTACATGCATGATAGCTACATGTAGCTACTTGGATATACAAGCATGCAGTTCATCTGAATTGTGTGGCTACTTGTATATACACAAGTTGACTTGTAGCTGTAAAAATGTTCCCCCCCACAGTCAGGCCAAAGGAGGTATATACACAATGGTTTAGAGTCAGACACTGATGAGGCTAATGAGACTTGAACAATCAGATGAGTGGTCCTACATATTTGATTGCATGTTGACCAGTGTAATTATCAGCTTGTAGAAAGTATTTACATGACTGAAGTATCAAGTATTAAGGCAAAATCATCAAGTCTGTTGAAAAAAACATAAATGGTACAAATGATTGGTACACAAATGATCATGTGAGATGAGAACAGATAAAGCCCAATTCAAGGAAAGGAAGGAAGGGGCTGCTATCATCAGAGGGGAAAGTAAAGGAGTCAAGAAAGGCTGATCCATCCAATGGGGCCACTGGCTGCATATTCAATATGGACTGAAACTCAGTATCTGTCATAGACCACATCTCCAAACCACTTGTAGGTCAAGCCAGAATAAGGACAAGTGGATGGCCCAGCCTCATTATCAGCTATTGATACCTGTGGCTGCTGTAGTGCATCAACCAACAATGCCCCCAGGCCTTCCAGGATGGAGGGGTTGTAGCTGGGGCCAGTCATGGAAGGGGCAGACATAGAGGCACTAGTAGCTGCTGACATGGATGGCTGACCTTGATGGGCATCATCATCAATGCTATCATCACCATCTCCTACCATTGCTGCTGACTTGAAGTGTTTGGAGTGATGACATGAATGTGGGTGAGCATGGGGAGTTTGGCTACCTCAGACAGCTTGTGGCTCCAATGCATCTGCTTGACCAGAGGTTTCATCACACACCCAGCTCACTTCTTGACTCTTGCCCTTGCCCTTAATATCAGCCTTGGAAAAAGGACAGCACCACTCAACAGAATTAACATGTCACAATGAGACCCCATTGTATCAACTTTGACCAACTTAAGCCCACCTTCTTTTGTGATGCAAGCCTCATATAGCAGTATCCAATTGGTAGTACACATATCTATGTACATCAGCAAACCTCCAAAGTTGATTTTGGTGATTGGGAGTACTTAAATGAGCCAAATGAGCCCAGTCTGGATGTTGATTTTGTTTCAGTCAGTCATTTGAGGCTGGCTGAAACAGAATCAACATACACACTAGGCTCATTTGCTCATTTACATAAGTACTCTCAATCACCTCAATTAGCTTTGGAGGTTTGCTGATGCTAGTGTGTCTCAGTGAAAGACAGTTGATGAACTGGAAACCATGGGAAAGCAGCAAGGTATGAAGGAGGTACTTGAACTGCAAACATTCACCAATCAGGATCCCAGCACCTTGTACTATATCTTTCAGAAGTTAGGTACACCTTGGCTGTACTTTGTCTCATTGCAGGGATGTAACAACAACATCCTCAGGCTTCATTTCAGAGATGCACAATGCTTGATGGATTTGAGAGAGAAGGATCTTCTCCAATCCTAGATGCTTCATCATGTAGTCTTACATGAAGGGAGAATTCACCAGAAACTGGTTCTCTTTCTCAGCACCTTTCTCAGATGCAACCATAACCACTCCCAAATGACCACTGTAGGTGGGATAATGATTTGCTATGTAACCTGCCTATAGGGACCTCTTTTTACCCTCAGAACATATCACAGTCATTATGAGTCAGGAATCCTACCACAGGCATGCTTTTTTGCTCAGGTTTACCCATATTCTGTTTTCCAAATCCATTCCAAACTTCGACACAATTATGCCATCGAATAGAGCTGGTCCTTACGATCACAATGGTACTATGTTCAACTCTGTACCTATTCTGGAAGCCGAGATACGGAACTTGCCGGGTTTTTTGTTTACCCATTCCATCTGGGCAATGCTGATGATTCAGAGCACATATTATATATCGTTGGAAAGGTCTCTTCAATTGGAATACAGCACCATTGAGATCTTGGGAAGCTGCCCAGTAGTTATGGAGATAATTCGGAATTAAGTTGGGCAGGATTATTAGCTGGGTCTGGAAGGCTCCATCTTATTTTCTTCATATCTTCTCTTCCACCTTATGGAACTCCATCGAGTTTGATATCCACGGAAAGCTATTTTCAAGGGGAATCCAACCGTTCACGTATCACGGCCTGAAGATCAGTTTCCATGGAGGACGTCGGCAATTACCGAAATTGCACCACCCGGATCAACTTGTCAATATTGGTGTCTTCCAAATCCAGCCCCTCTTTCCCCTTTGTGTCCCCTTCCCCAGGGTACATTCTCCTTCAGTTCTTAGCCATTGGGAGAAGGATTTGGGTCATTTTGAGGTAGAAATATGGGATTGGTTAGTAGGATTCAGAGGGTTTGGCATATTTTACTATTGGAAAGGGCTTGTAGGTCTGAGTTT
>WNFI01697184.1_pt1 | contig 11129 bp, 11 predicted proteins | sample 5400471 | NCBI WGS metagenome assembly WNFI01 (sample SAMN13153348, study PRJNA577476) | soil metagenome | isolation source: 100 cm saprolite on Douglas fir-dominated hillslope | place: USA:California | collected 2013-09-17 | reverse complement strand
GTCACATAACCATTGCATACCGCCAGACCCCTATGCCTACTTGCCCCAAGTATCCTCTTTTGTACTCGAGAGTAACGACGCACGCAACGCGGAACCGTTGGACCCGAAGTTCGCACACTCCTGGTCAGCAGGCAGCAGGGACACCTCACCGGAGCTGCACTGGTCGGGCTTTCCGAAGGAAACTCGCAGCTTTGTGGTCACCTGCTATGACCCCGATGCCGCGACCGGCAGCGGCTTTTGGCATTGGATGCTGGTCGGGTTGCCGCCCACCACGGTAGCGCTTGCGCGTGGTGCAGGGAACGGCGGCGATCTACCCAAAGGCGCGTTCCACATTCGCAACGATCTTGGGGGCAAGGTGTTTCTTGGCCCTGCGGCCCCCAAGGGAGACAGGCCGCATCGCTACGTGTTCGCTGTACATGCACTTGACGTCCCCGCGTTAGACGTCACCGAGGACATGTCGCCGGCCTTTGTCGGTTTCAACATGAGTTACCACACTCTGGCGCGCGCGGTCATGCGTCCGACATTTGCGCTCTGATACATGCCGTACGGAACTTGCGTCTGCTGCGCACTGGAGGATCTGATGAAATCGACAACCAACGCTAAACAGATAAGGCTGACTCGGCTTACACCGGCCTATTGGCGAATCACTTTCGACAACCCACCGCTTAACCTCATGGGTCCGGAGTTCGTACTGCAATTCAGAGAGATTGTCACGGCAATCGAAACTGACGAACAACTCAAGGTTGTGGTCGTTGATAGCGCTGTTGAGGGCTTCTTTCTTAATCACTCCGATTTCCTGGCAAAGCTCGAGGATCTAACGGGCATACCGGCGGGCCCTACAGGCTTGCCGGCGTGGCCGGACATTCTCGTGCGACTAACGCGCACACCGGTCGTGTCGATCGCATTGATACGCGGCAGGGCAACTGGAAACGGAAGCGAAATTGCACTTGCGTGCGATATGAGTTTTGCAAGCCGTGAAAAGGCCATTTTGTCACAGTGGGAAGTGGGCGTTGGATTAGTAGCTGGCGGTGGACCCATGGCTCGCCTGCCGCGGCTCATCGGAAGGAATCGCGCACTGGAAGTGCTCTTGGGCTCGGACGACATTCGCGGGGACTTGGCTGAGTCGTACGGCTATGTGAACCGCTCGTTACCGGATGCCGAACTCGACGAGTTTGTCGATACGCTCGCCTCTCGGATCGCCTCATTCGACAAATTGGCAATCGGCAATACGAAGCGCCTTGTCAACGCCGCTAGTTTGCCCCCTGACGTCGAAGTCGACGCCGGATGGCAGGCGTGTATGGCTTCCATAGCCCGGCCAGCAGCGCAAGGAAAAATCAAAGCGCTCATGGCGCGAGGATTCCAAAAGCCAGGCGACCTGGAAAGCCGCATAGGTTATTACTTGGGGAAACCGGGCCTATGATCACGCGCGTTCTAAGAACGACAGATTTCGAAATCTCGGCGCTGTTGGGAGAGAGCTGGAAGGCGAGCGTTTCGCGTGCGCACATTCCAACGCCTGACGCAGCAACATCGATGTTGCGATCAATCTGGTCTAAATCTGATCGGTTGCGGATGTGGCCAGCGACTTTCGGTGGCGGTCCTTTCAGCAGCAAAAAGGAACCGAGGATGTCCGGAGCCGTTTTGCCTGCGTTCTCCCGCTGCTTCCGCCGAGTCGCGGCCGGCATCGCCGCCAGCCTGGTGCTGGGCGCCCCGTCGGCGGACGCCGCGCCCACGCCCTTCCCGGCCGACTTCCGTAGCTCACGGGTGATGAGCGCCGACGCGACGATCAACGTCCGCGTCGGCGGCCACGGGCCCGCGGTCGTTTTGATCCACGGCTTCGGCAACACCGGCGACATGTGGTCGCCGATGGCCGCCGAGTTCGCGAAGGACCACACCGTCATCGTGCCCGACCTGCGCGGCATGGGCCTGTCATCGCACCCCGCCGGCGGTTACGACAAGTGGACGCAGGCCGGCGACATTCGCGCCGTCCTTGACAAGCTCCGCATCGACCGCGCCGACATCGTGGCGCACGACATCGGCACGATGGTTGCGTATGCCTACGCGGCCCGCTATCCGGACAAGACGAGCCGCCTGGTCGTGATGGACTCGCCGATACCGGGCATCCCGCCGTGGAACCAGATCGTGCGCCTGCCCGCGTTGTGGCACTTCAACTTCGGCGGCCCGGACGCCGAGCGCTTGGTCGCCGGTCGGGAACGCATCTACCTCGACCGCTACGCCGCGATCTACGCCAGGCCCGGCGCGATGCATTCCGCGTTCGCCCAGTTCCTCGCGATCGCCCAGAAGGACGAGGCCGACAACCTCAAGGCGATGCAGGCGAAGCTGACGATGCCGGTACTCGCCATCGGCGCCGAAAAGGCCTTCGGCGCCAACGTAGCGGTCGTGATGCGCAACGCCGCGACGAACGTGCAAGAAGTCGTTATACCGAACGCCGGCCACTGGCTGATGGAGGAAGCGCCCGCTGCGACGATCGCCGCGGTGCAGGACTTCCTCGCAGCGCACTGAATCTGGGGTTGAGTTCACACCAGATGGAAACGCGACTATCACCTATGAGATCGGCACGAATGGACCTCTCGCGAAAAAGAGGCTCTTAGTCGCGCCGTTATAACGAGTAAGCCTTATCATGCGCTGAGAGCCTTGGCGCACGCCGCGCCTATTTGGTGCGATTTCCCTCATCACTGCAAAGAGAGAGTGCCGACACCCGGCCCTTTGCTTTCTCCCACTCCCGCATAGTCGTCAAGAAAGTGCGCTTTCCGAGTGCGGCCTTCAATCCTGCCGGATCGATTCCTTTGGCGAGCAGATTGCGGGCAAACTCATGTCGAGACCTAGCCAGATCAAGAGGAACGTCGGGGAAGATCCCCAAAGAAAGGGTCTTATGCTTGCCCGAAAAGCGATAAGCGTACCGCCAGCACCGGCCGCCTTTCGGAGTGACCAGCAAATACAAGCCCGCACCGTCGAAAACCTTTCGTGCAATGCGCCGCGGCTTGATGCTCCCTGCCCTGCTCTCGGTTAGCATGCGCGCGCCTGACCAATGCACGCGCCCAAAGATGCTTAAGCGAGCAAAACCGCCTCGGTCTGCCACGGCCAAAATTGAATTGGCGCTTGCGAATACGGTGCGCAAGTTCCACACCCGCGAGTGTGACTGCAGCGGTGCGAAAGGACTTTAAGGCCAACATCGGAGCGCAGCGGCTCTTGATGGCTCGATGGTCTTGCTCCACGATGTTGTTAAGGTATCGGCAGCTGCGCACGACGACAGGGCCCCACACGGGATTCTCTTGCCCTAACAGTCGCAGAGCCCTGTGTGTGGCGGCATTGCCGTCTAGATTTATCTTACGGGGCCGCTGGTACTGATTAGTCTTAAGGGCCTGGCTGAAAAAAGCCCGGGCAGCCGACTCGCTGCGGTCAGCGCAAAGCAAAGAATCCACAGTCTTCCCATGCTTATCGACAGCTCGATAGAGGTAATGAGCACCGCCCCTGACTGACACAGCAGTCTCGTCCATCCTCCAAGATGAATGGACACGGCGGGCGAAGCGGCCCCAACGACGCTCGAACTCGGGTACGTAACGCTGCACCCACCTCAGAATGGTTGAGTGGGATATGGTTACCCCGCGCTCTGCCATCATCTCGACGAGATCTCGATAGCTCAGCCGATAGGTGAGATACCAGCGTACGCATAATTCAATGGTTTCAGACTGGAAGCGGCGATGCCGGTAAATCGGATCGCGCGCGATGGCTGTGGTCATGGGGCATTCTCACAAAGGGCGCATTTTGGGCCCTTCCCTCAACGCACCAGAACCCAAAAATGGCCACAGTATTTTGCGTCAATCAGACGCACCGGTGACGCGGCCCTTATCTCCACTCAAGCTCGGGAATTGTAATTTCAATTTCGCGCGCCGCAACTTGCTCTGTCGCACGTGAGCAGTAATACCTATCGAGCCCCGCGGTGTCCTTAGCCTTGAGACATTCTTGTGCATATTCCTCGATAGGCATCCCGCTTGCGTTTGCTACGCGACGAATTTCCGGATCCGCGCGAGCCAGTTTCAGCAGTTCGTTATTCTTAGTGGCCATTGGTGGGCCGTGTAGCCACCACATTCTCGGGGGTAACAAATTGATTTATCGCCGAATAAGTTTTCTCGAAGCCGGACGGACCCCAACTCTATACCTTAAAAAACAGTGGCTGTCCTCGGACGTTATTGGACATCAACGCTCTTTCTTTTCACGCCGCCAATTTCATCTGAAGGCTCGATACCCTGAAGTAGATCTCGGGTTTAAGTGTCGATCGGCGAACTACGAACCGGAGGCTGTCCCGAATCCTCGCCTCGCGACGCGTTTTCTTTTGAATTTGGTTTGTGGGTTTCCTGTTTCAGCGCACAGCGCTGCGCCAACCACTCAGCGACGAGTCCGCTTAGGAGCTGGGAATAGGCGATGCACAGCCTGTAGATGCCCCCGCTATCATTCGGATTTCCAGCCGGGGGATTGGCGAATCGATGAAAGGTCATCGTTGCGTCGGGGCTGATCGATTGAGGTACACCATTCTTTTTCAAGTCAGTGATTTGCGCGGTCATTCGAGCGGGTGCAATTACTCCCTTGTGGGTTGTGTAAGTGCGGTTGTCGGCAAAGTATTCCCAGATAGGCGCATCCGCTGACGTTTTGAATCCTTCTGTCTTGGATTTGTACCATGCAAGAAGCAACTTATTTTCGTTCGACTCGCGCTCCATAACCATGGTTACGCTGCGTGCGGTCGAAATGAAAGAGTTAATGCACGACCGGACCATTCTTTCGTCACCGTTGTGGTCCATCGCGAGTCGAAGTTGGACCTCTGCGTCTTGAAGCTTCATCTCTGTTTCGGTCGTCGTTTGATCAGGCTCGGCGGTTACACCTTCGCGATAATTGATTGACCCGTGGCAATATTTATATTTTTTGCCACTTCCGCAGTTGCATCGTTCATTCCGTCCTTGGCGCTGCTGAGTCATTAGCTGTTGCTCATTCCGAATAGAAGTCTCGTTCAAAGCCCGTAGTAATTCAGAGCAGCCTGCTTCAGCACCTCGGTGGCCACCGATACGCCCATCTTCCACGTACCACTTACAGCCTTCTTCAGATTGTCCCCAAGCCACGTCCGCGCCTTCGCGCCAAATGGTTCGTCCCTACTTTCGGGCTTCTCGGATGCTACGAGTCTTCCAAACTCAGCAGCATCGTCTTTAGGCATTCCACGCTTTATAAGTGCCTCGACTAGGGAGTTCTCGTCACCTTGCCGAATCGCAAGATTAAACGTCGCGCCTGTTCCGCTACTCGCAATTGACGTTGACGTGACGTTGCCGTAAATAACCTGATTGGTAATCTGCGTAACCTTGTCGGAGTTGACTTTTACAGCGGAAGTGTTGCCCGCAAGTACGATGGTCGCAGCTGCGGGGATCGCCTTTTCAAGCCCGATAGTTAGCTCAAGCACACGAGTCCTGACGGCATGCTGTAACGAGACCAACTGCGCTCTTGTAACAATTCCGGTGACTGAGTTGCAGGCATAGTCAGCGTAGACCTTCCCTTGCAGTGCCAAAATAAGGTTGGACGCATCTATTCGAAGCATGCCGCTTGCCGCGGAACCCTTTAAAAGTTCGTCGATGCCAGCAATGCTTTGCCGGTTCTCGTTATGTGTCCAACGCTTGCTAGCGAACTCCTCAATCAGATGAGAAGGGATGGGTGCGTCCCTGATGGCAGAGCCAAACGGCCCAAAGAAGGTGCCGGTATACGAAACGTGAATGATGCGGTAGTCGGGAAGCGGTGAAGCTTCCGGGTAACCTTCTGACTCATGCTTCACCCATTCTTCTAACGGCTCACTTCCAAGGCGAGATGCAAGCAGGCGCAGTTTCAGAAGGATGGGTCCAATTTCCGTACCATCCTGAATGACAGCGGCTTGGATTTCTTGCAGCAGACTCATCGGTACCCTCCTGGATTTTTTTGCGCCTTACCTGAGCTAACTCGCATTCTATCAACAGACGCTCGATTGGTTGTTACGCGCTTTCGACTCCTCGCACCACTTTTCGCAGTTTACCCAAGCAGAAATGCCACTACAAAGCAGTGATTCTCACTCAAAGGTGTCGGTTTGGCATCGGGGAAGCGAGCGACAACGCAGAGAGATGAGTGTTTCGAGTTGTCGCTATTGCTCCGCATCGGAGTACTGAATCGCATTTCTGCCAGTTGTTATCTGGAAGTAGGTTCGATCGCCCGCCCAGCACTTTCCTACGGTCGATCTTCGTTAAATTGGACTGCGTCACGTCTTCTGAGACCGGCGCAGTAGCATACTGATGGTACATCACGGTTCAGATTGTTCCGTACAGGGAGTGAGATGTATACCTGGCTACCGTTAGCGTCCAACGCGGACCTCGCCAAGCTCGAGGCAGAGATAACCGCCGAATATTCCCCTAAGACTATCTTCAAGAAATTGATGGAAGGCCTTTCGGAGGCGGTCAAGGGGGTCCTCGTTGAACGCAACTACATCGATAAGGACTATCGAAGTACCTACTATAATTTCTACTCAAAGAAAGGGATGCACTATCTCGCCGATTGCGTCCGCCTCCATTTCTTCGATGAAACGGTCGGTTTCGATGAGAAGTCGCTGCGCATCATAAGTCCGGACTCCAATCTCGCGGATCACTACTTCGGGTACATGGTGCTGCGACCAACAGGGATAGCGACCATCGGCAGAAGCGTTCTCTCGCCGGACATCAAGAAAGGGATCAGCGGGCCGATGATCCACGCGACGCACAAGGTGCACTTATTGGGACATAAGTTGTCAGTGGTCGGATTCCCCTCCATGGATCAGCACATCGATATATCCGTGTGCGCGCACGCTGCGTGTTGGTCGATCCTGCGGCACTACAGCGAGCGTTACTCGAACTATCGAGAATTTCTTACTCACGACATTACGCTCATGGCGCAGCAGTTTAATCCGGGTGGGCTGGTGCCCTCTAAGGGCTTGGAGGTGTCGCACGCCGAGCGCGTGTTTCAACAAGCAGCTACATTTCCTGTCGTCATCACCCGCGACGACCAAAAAGGTCATACGGACCGCGCCTTCTATCGGCAATTGCTGGCCTATATAGAATCCGGCTTTCCACTGTTTGCAGCGATGCATAGTCGAGAGCACGCCATCGCACTGGTGGGTTACGACTGGAAGCCGAAACCAACCGGAAAACCGCCTAAAAAATTGGAGTTCGCGTGGGATCTCGTGAGGTCATTGACAGTCGTAGACGACAACTTCTTGGCCTACCGGTCGGTCCCATTGAAGGCCAAAGGAACCGACTACGGCTGCGATGATATCGACGCGTTTATCGTGCCCCTACCCGAGAAGGTGTTTTATCCTGCCGACGCCGTAGATCGCTTGGCCCCTACTCTGTTCAAGCTTGGCGCAGTCTTAGGTCTGCCGCCGGAGACTGACTGCACGATCCGGTATTTCATTACTACCGGTTCCGCGTTGCGGCATTTCATGCGCGATCGCGAATCCGAATTCGATCCTAAGTTGCTACAGACGGTAATGGTATTGCCCTTCGCCCAGTTCATTTGGGTGGTCGAAATCGCCACTAAAGCGGATTGGGAAAAGGGCCAAATTTCCGCCCGGGCCATTTTGGATGCCACGGCCAGTTTGCGCGAAACATTTCCGTTTTGGTTGTTCCATAGTCGTACCGCAGCGCTCGTCTTTGACCGTCAGGCAGTGAACGCGGAACTGGCAGGACTTCGCGCGCTCAAGCTTGCCGGGATGGAAAACACCGCCCTTACTCGTTGGGATCAAAACCTACGCCTCATTCAGAGCAAATGAGGACAGCCCCGGAGCCGATTTATGATTAAAATGTCACCTGAGCTATTCGAGCGACGTTATGTCAAATGAAAAAAAGCCGCTGACCAGCCCGGTATTCGAACAGATCGAGGGCTTGATCCCAGTGAACCCTGAGGACATACAACCCTTCATCAACTCCATGAACAACGACGTTATCCCTGAAATTGTGAAAGTGGTGGAAGAGCGTCGGATGCTCGCGTCCAATAGTCGGCACTGGAAGCTGAAGTGCTGAAGGCCGTAATTTTAGGCTATTCCGGCGCCCTTTTTTAGTCGGTCATAGGCCGCACGGACGATCGCTTCCACCGCTTCGGCGCCCTGCACATCGAGGTTTGGGTCTGTCCTCAGCAGCGTAGATATTTGCGTCATCGCATGAGGCCGTGGGCGCTTGTATGCCGCGGTAACAAAGTCTGAAGGATTAAGACCCGCCCACGCGGAGAGAACCGCCAGACTCGCAGCATCGGGTTTTCGACCCTGCGACATGCGCGTCAAAGTGGATGCGCTCACCCCAGTTTCCCCGGAAACCTCCTTCCAGGTCAGACCTCTGCCTTGCACGGTTGAGTCCAAAACACGGTAAAAACCATCAGAATCAAAGCCTTTCTCGCTGGGCATAGCTCCTGCCGTATAATTGCTAAATAGGAATTGACTTCCTATATCGGTTTAGATAGATTTCACTTTAGCAATTGTATTCCTAAACGGCAAGGAGATCCTAAATGAGTAACCAAAACGACGAGCCCGCGGAGCACCGTTCTCCTGAGCACGCCACGGTCGTGATCATCGTCAATGAGCAACCGGTGAAACTGCAGGGTCAAGAGGCTACGGGCCTCGAAATCAAGAAGGCAGCTATCGCGCAAAAAGTGCTGATCGAACTGAATTTTATTCTGCAGGAAGAGTTGCCCAACGGTACGAGCCGTATCGTCGGTGACGATGACAAGGTGGCATTGCGAGAACATCTACGTTTCACGGCAATTCGACCGGACGATAATTCATAGGTGCAACGTGAAGACCGAAGTCACTACCGCGATCGAGGAGCTTAAGCGGCAATTCCCCGACTCCACCTTGACCATCCGCGAGGATGGTCAAGGTGGAGCCTATGTGGTTATGGATCCGGTCGTGCTAAGCGCGCGGTTTACGCCCTCTTCCACTTGGGTCGGCTTCCAAATCCCCGCCCAATATCCCTACGCCGATATCTATCCCGTATTCGTTGCCGCGAATCTAGCTCGAGTCGATGGTGTTCCTTTCGCGGCGCCGATAACCCCGAATCATCAATTTGAGAGCCGACCGGCTCTACAAATATCGCGGCGCAATGGCGCGGCACAAATCGATCGCCACAAGGCAACGGCAAAGATCCTGAAGGTTCTAAACTTCCTGGAGAAGTTGCCGTGACGTCGTGTCGGTTGAAATTCGCTCGTTCGGACTACGAGCACTTGATGGGGCATCTGTTCCCCGGTGACAACGATGAACACGGTGCGGTGTTGCTGGCCGGCATGTCGCTTCGAGCCGGCAAGATGACGCTCTTCGTGCGCGAAGTGCATTTCGCCATCGAGGGCACGGATTATGTGGAGGGCAAAATCGGTTACCGCGCGCTAACTGCAACATTCATTCACCGCATGATTACGCGAGCCCGAGATAAGCGGCTCGTATACCTTGCAGTTCACAATCACGGCAGCGATTTGGAAGTCGGTTTCAGCGGCACGGACCTTGAATCCCATTGCCGCGGCTATCCGGCTCTACTCCAGATCGCACGTGGAATGCCTGTCGGTGCATTGGTCTTCGGGCATAGATCGATACAAGCGGACGTCTGGATGGCAGATGGGTCGAGGTTGGATCTCGAATATGCCGAAGTGATCGGGACTAGCATTTTGCGACGCACCCCGGCGAGAAAGAATAGCCAGAGTGACCCTGCCGAGACTTTCGATCGGCAAGTGAGAATGTTCGGTACGTCCGGACAAGCTATCTTGAGTCGAACACACGTTGGAATAATCGGTCTTGGCGGCGTGGGAAGCTTGCTCGCAGAGTACCTCGCGAAGCTTGGAATCGGTCAGTTCACGCTAGTGGATGACGATCGGATTGAGGAATCGAATCGCTCGCGCGTCGTAGGCGCCCGAAAATCGGACGTGAAACGCAAGCTAAGAAAAACCGAAATAGCGAAACGCCTAATTCTCCAAGCCAACGAAAACGCGAAAGTTCGCCCGCTAGCGGCCGACGTCGTCAAGGAGTCAGTCGCCAGGTCACTGACCACTTGCGATTACTTATTCTTAGCGGCCGACTCGATGCGCGCGCGCCTCGTATTCAACTCACTCGTACATCAATATTTCATTCCAGGCGTACAGTTGGGCACCAAGATCGCGTGCGATCCCAATGGTTCGATCACCGACATCATGAGTGCGAACCGCCCGGTTCGGCCGGGACTCGGATGCTTGTGGTGCAATCAGTTGATCGACGCCACCCAACTCGCGCAAGAGGCGAAAACAGATCGAGAGCGTATCGATCAGGCGTACGGAACTAAACAGACTAACCCCAGCGTCATTACCTTGAACGCTGTCGCGGCGGCCCACGCAGTGAATAATTTCTTACTAGATTATCTTTGCCTTCGACCTGAAGGAAAACTCTACTTCGAGCATTTTCATTTCCTGAATTCTAAGAGGATGTATCTACAGCTCGATGATGCCTCGGCCTAGTCCAATCGTCACCGCGTGGGTACGATCGCTGGCATGCAGCTTCTCGAGAATGTGCTTCATATGAACTTTCACGGTCTCTTCAGATAGTCCGAGCTTATGGGCTACTTGCTTATTGGCTGCTCCCAACGCCACGCACTGCAGAACCTCAACTTCTCGCTCGCTTAGCGCATCTGCTGCCGCGTGCTCGGCGATCTGCTGGGCGACTTCAGGCAGTATCACTGTGCGCCCCGCGTGAACGCTGCGAATCGCTTCCATCATCTGTTTTCGGACCGCACTCTTGAGCAGGAATCCGCGTGCACCAGCCTTAAGGGCGCGAAGCGCCTGAACATCGCCTTTGTAGGTGGTGAGCACGATGATCCGAGCGGCCGGATACTCTGCACGTATTGCGGTAATCGCTTCTACGCCATCAACGTCCGGCATTTGCAGATCCATCAATGTCACATCGGGGCGAGTCGCTCGGAAACTCTCGATCGCTTCTCGACCATTCATGGCCTCACCCACCAATATCATGTCGGACTGACGTGCGATTGCCGCGGCAATTCCTTCGCGCAGCATGGGATGGTCGTCCACAACCAGGATTCGAATTCTCCTATCTGATGAGAGCAGTTCGG
>WNFI01036024.1_pt1 | contig 11131 bp, 9 predicted proteins | sample 5400471 | NCBI WGS metagenome assembly WNFI01 (sample SAMN13153348, study PRJNA577476) | soil metagenome | isolation source: 100 cm saprolite on Douglas fir-dominated hillslope | place: USA:California | collected 2013-09-17 | reverse complement strand
AAAAGGTCGTGAGCGCACCGGTGAGATCATGCACCGAGTTCGCAAAGCTCTCCGCGTCAATTACTTTGAATAAATCGCTCGGAATTCTTTTTTTGATCGGGATGTGCCAGATCGGCTTTAGCGCCGTGGTCGCGCCGGAATTGGGTATTCAGTTCATTGGGACTGAGCGCCCCTCGTCTTTTCCCAAACTTCTCTTGGTTCACGTTGAGAACCCGGGGTTTACGCCCCTGGATCTCCCGAAGATGCTGGCCACCTCCCTCTTGATCATTGATGGGCAGCCTTCCCGTCGTAGCGCAACGACTTATAATGGGCCGGTCACAGGACTCCCACCCATGGGTGAATGGGATGGGTGCTTATCGCTGGATGATTATGCGCCGCCCCTAACTCCCGGGAAGCATAAAGTGAGTCTGAAACTGGGAAACGCGCAATCCACGGATGTCAAAGTGCGTTGGGAAGCGCCGGTGAACTGGCGCCAAGGGAACATGAAGTCCAGGCTGAAAGAAATCCAGGCGCTGGGCGAGGCCCTTCAGGACGGTCTGCCACGGGGATGTGTGGAGCAGTGGTTGACGGTGAAGGATGGCGGCCTACAGGAAGAAGATAAGATCCGTTATTTTCTGGAACCGGAATTTAAAGCTGTCGTACCGTATCGCCAGATGTACGAAAGCAGGGGGATGCATTCGGTCGTAGACGGCCCCGTCAAAGTCTATAAGGAAGCTCGCGCCACGGATTAAGGCACTTCCAAGCGCAGCCCCAGAACCCAATGGGATTCCTTTTTCTGGAAGAGCTGCCCAAACATCAGATGACCCGCCCCATATTCTCCGTAGATAGACACGCCTGATTTATCGTCCGGATCGTGCGCCAAGCGGATGCCGGTCTGAGAGGCGACGGTCGCATTCCAGCCAACCCGCTGCCAGGACTGCACATCCGTGGCCCAGTAAGGCCGTGCATAGCCGCCCCTGAACCCGAACCACGTGCCGCGCCATTCCAGACCGCCTTGAAAGGAATGCGCTCCCAATTCAATATAGCGGTTCCGCAGTGCGTAGTTGTAGCCTCCGTAGATTCGCCAATGGTCGTTGGGCTCAAACGCATTCAGAAACTTCACGGCATCAAACGAATATTTGACCGGGGGAATCCCCGTGGCTCCGACCACATCATCTCCCACATGCGAACTGATGTGATAAGGAAGGAACCGCGCCGACCAGCGCCCCACGCGAACGTCAATTGGCATCTCTGCGGCAAAGTCATTGACCTGATTCGCCTTGTTCTCCGCGACCAAGTCAAAGCGCGTGAAGATCCCGCCAGCGACGCTCCACTGAACGTAGGAGTTCTGCCAGGGAAGGACCCAGCGGTACAAGCCCAGGTACTCACCGATATCGGCGTCACCCCACCCTTTGCCTCCGACAGGGACGGTCCAGCGCAGCGCCAGTTGGATCTCCTGCGGGTCAGCGATCAACGGACGGAACACCTCCTTGGCATTGGCGAAAAGCCCCGCGTGCGTAAACGTGTCGGCCCCCGAGGGACTCGACAGGGCTCCCAGTAAAAATAGTCCGAAAATATAACGGCACCTTTTCATTTATAACGCTCCAATTCCGCGGCGACATGTCCGATGGCCACTTCCGAGCGCATGCGCACCGGCATACGACGGTCATCGGCTGTCAGCCAGACTTCGACTTTTTTACCCTTGGCCACAAAAATTCCCGGCTGCTTGAGCGCGGGTTCCACCAGAAAGCAATCGAACTTACCCGCGCGCACTTTAACTTTTTCCCGTTTTTTGACTTTGACGACCATCGGCCATAACTTATCGCCGCTCAGCACGTTGATGGTGTAGGTCTGACCTACCTCCATCGGCAGGGTGCGCAGGTAATACAGGCTACCGAACACGTCACGGGTGTCCGGAGGGAGCGGTCCTTCGCGTAGTTCGCAGCGCTTCTTATCGAAGCGGTAGCTTTGCTGATAAAAATGCCCGCTCGCCGGGTCAAAATCGGCTCCCTCTTGAAGATGATATTTCCCTTCCTTCACGATTTTTTGATAACGAAATGTCACCAACGTCCCAGTGTCGACCCAGGCATCGCTATGGTCCTCGACCTGATACAACGTATCGACGACCCCTGTTGAGTGGGCATACGACGTAAGGTGGTAGGCCGGCTTTCCCTGATACATCTCAATCCCCTGGATGGAAAGAGTCGCATGGCCCCCGGTGACGATGCCCCAGCGGAGGACAAACGATAGCTCTTCATGTTCGGGAAGCACCGGGCGGGTCTGCTCGGGAAGCGCCGTGGAAGCACAAAGTAAAAGGGCTGCCGTAAAAAGGGCTTTTTGTTTGGACACGCGGTGATTCTACCTGATATGGGGAGGCGTCAATACCCCCTCCCACCTAAAATCATTAGGTATCAATACTTTTAGTCTTAGTAGCGGATTTGGTGTCCAGGGGGGTGTACCATTAGAGTCATACCGCTGAGCCAGGTCCTACGGGATCTAGGCGGGGGACCCAAAATACCGGCCGATGTGGCCTAGGGGCGAATACCGAAAGGTTAGGGCGATGAGCCCGAGTCCGACAGCTAACCCCGCAAGCGCATAAGAGAAAGAGCGAGCCAAAGACTCGGTCTTTGGCTTTTTCTTTTGTTAGGAGTCGATTGATGGTCGACAAACTGAAGGAAATCGTATTTGGAAAACCGCGTGACATTAAAGATCCCCAAGTCTTTCACAACGTCTCGCTCATCGCCTTCCTGGCCTGGGTGGGCCTTGGAGCGGATGGACTTTCGTCGTCCGCCTACGGTCCGGATGAAGCGTTCCGCGCCCTAGGCCCGCATACCCACCTCTCCCCGTTCCTGGTATTAATGACCGCGGTCACGATCTTTGTGATCTCGATCGCGTATTCGAATCTGATCCAACACTTCCCGGGAGGCGGGGGCGGTTACCTCGTGGCGACCAAACTCCTGGGCAACCGGGTCGGCGTCGTTTCCGGTTGCGCGCTCCTGGTCGACTACGTCCTGACCATCTCGGTCTCGATTGCGTCGGGTTGCGATGCGCTCTGGTCCTTCCTGCCACCGCATTTGTTGCCCTACAAACTGACAGCGGAGTTCGCCGCGCTAGGGTTGTTGATGGTTCTGAATCTGCGCGGCGTCAAGGAATCGGTCACCCTTCTGGCGCCGATCTTCATGGTATTTGTCCTATCGCACGTGTTCGCCATCGTTTACGCGATCGGCAGTCATTTCGGCCAGTTGCCACAGGTCCTTCAGGGCGCCCACGCGGATTTCCGGGCGAGCGTAACGGCGCTGGGGTTCTGGCCCGTCGCATTTGTCCTTCTGCGCGCCTATTCGATGGGAGGCGGAACCTACACGGGGATCGAGGCGGTCTCTAACGGAATCACGATGCTGCGCGAGCCGAGGGTGAAAACCGGCAAGAAGACAATGTTCCTGATGGCTGTCTCGCTGGCGTTTACGGCGGGAGGCATCCTGTTCGGGTATATGTTGACCAATTCTCTGCCCGCGGAGGGGAAGACCATGAACGCTGTCCTCTTTGACAACCTCTTTGGGACCTGGAGAATGGGAAGTTGGTCATTCGGAACCTCCTTTGTCATCCTCTGTCTGGTTTCAGAGGCCGCCTTGCTTTTTGTGGCGGCCCAGACCGGTTTCTTGGATGGCCCGCGAGTCCTCGCAAACATGGCGCTGGATTCCTGGATGCCGCACCGATTCTCCCAGTTGTCCAATCGGCTGGTAACGAACAACGGCATTTATCTCATGGGATTGGCCGCTCTGGGTACCCTCATGTACACGCACGGCAATATCACGATGCTGGTGGTCATGTACTCGATCAATGTGTTCCTGACGTTCACGCTGACCGAACTGGGCATGTCGCGGCACTGGATCAAGGACCGCGCCAAGGAGCCCCGCTGGAAAAGTCAGCTCATGATCCACGGCACGGGGTTGGTGATGTGTCTTTGCATCCTGTTCGTGACCCTCTATGAGAAGTTCGCGGAGGGAGGATGGATGACAGTTTTGATCACCAGTGCTACCATTGCCTTGTGCTTCATGATCCACCGGCACTACCGGAACGTCGCAGCGGGTTTCATCAGCTTGGATACGTTGCTGGCCGCGACGCCCCTGCCGGAAAAACCTCTGGAGGACCCGGCGCCGATGAACCGGCAGGAAGCGACCGCCATTCTTACCGTGCAGCGGTTTTCCGGATTCGGTTTGCACCAGATCCTGTCCATCCAAAAATTGATGCCGGGCTATATTAAGAATTACATCTTCATCTCGGCCGCGGTCGTCGACTCCGGGAACTTCAAGGGGGCCGAAGAGATAGGACGTTTGGAAACCGAGACGAAGGCGCAGCTGGAAAAATATGTTCAGTGGTCTCGCCTCAATGGGTTGAAAGCAGACTACCGAATGGCCATCGGCACGGAAGCGATTGAGGCCTTGGAAAATCTCTGCGCCCTGCAGCGCCGGTTGCAGTTTGAGGGAATACAAACGATCGTGCTGCCCATCCGCGTCTTGAATACGGTGCCGTCGCCCGCCACGATGCCGGAGGAGGCTGCGCCGGCATGAGCCGAGGGCGCAAAGAATATCTTTTTGCCGCCGCTGCTGAAGCCGTGGCGACGGTCATTTGCTTTGCGATGTTCCCGTTTTTCTCACTCACCAACCTCGTCATGGTGTATCTATTGGCCACGCTCGTCGTGGCATCCCGGGGACATCGTGGGCCAGCCGCTCTCTCCGCGGTGCTAGGTGTCCTGTGCTTCGACTTTTTCTTCGTGCCGCCGCGTTTCACGCTCACGGTTTCGGATATACAGTATGTTTGGACGTTCGTGGTAATGTTTGTCGTCGCCATGATCATCAGCCACCTCACGATCCGAGTGCGAGAAGAAGCCGAAGCCGCGCGACAAGGTGAGCAACGGAGTGTCTGGCTTATGGAGAAAGCGGCCAAGGCAGAAGTGGAAGCCGAATCCGAGCGGCTGCGTAGCTCTCTTTTGAGTTCGGTGTCCCACGACTTGCGGACGCCGCTGGCGGCCATCCTCGGTTCGGCGGGCGCTTTGCTCGAAAAAAAGTCGATCTCAGCGAATGCCGAGGCACGCGAACTGCTGGAAAATATCGAGAGCGAAGCGGAACGATTATCCCGCTTGGTTCAGAATCTTTTGGAAACGACCCGATTGGAATCGGGAACCGTACGGCTCAATAAAAGCGCGTACCCCTTAGAGGAAGTCGTCGGGAGCGCGCTGGGGCATGTTGAAAAATCGTTAAAAGGTCGAGAGGTGGCTGTGAACATCCCGGAAGACCTGCCGGTCGTTCCCGTTGATCCGGTTCTTCTGGAACAGGGTTTCGTGAATTTAATTGAGAACGGCATACGCCATACGCCACCCTCGAGCCCTTTAGAAGTATCCGCCGGCAAAGAAGGTCCTTATGTTAAAGTGTCTGTAGCGGACCGAGGGCCGGGACTTGCGAAAGAAGAATTCGAAAGAGTGTTCGAAAAATTTTACCATGGGAAGGACTCCCCGGGAGCTGGGCTTGGACTGGTGATCTGCCGGGCGATTGTGAATGCCCACGGGGGGCGTATCTGGGCGGAGAACCGGTCCGGCGGCGGTGCGGCGTTTAGTTTTACGCTGCCGTTAGGCCTCCCCCCCACCCCCTCTCCCGGTGGGAGAGGGGAGAAAGCGGAGTAGCAAAACCCTCTCCCACCGGGAGAGGGTGGACCCACGGCAGTGGGGCCGGGTGAGGCTTCTTAACTATGAAAATCGACAAGACTCTACTGGTCATCGAAGACGAAGTCGCTATCTTGCAATTCCTGCGTTCTTCGCTGAAGGAGACCGGATGGGACGTGCTGGAAGCGCGGACGGGGCGGATCGGATTGGACTACGCCGCTTCCCGGAAGCCCGATGCGATTTTGTTGGACCTCGGCCTGCCGGACCAAGACGGGTTGCAAGTTTTAAAAGCCTTGCGCAAATGGACCTCCGCGCCGGTCATCATTATCTCCGCGCGTGGGCAGGAGAAGGACAAGATCGCTGGATTGGACAGCGGTGCCGACGATTATCTCACCAAGCCCTTCGGCGTCCCCGAACTGATGGCCCGCCTGCGGGTCGCGCTGCGTCATGCCGAGCAGCGCGCGGAAGATCCGGAGCCGGTGTATGAGCATGCGGGGTTGAAAGTGGACCTCGTGGGCCGCCGCGTCTGGCTCAAAAAGAAAGAAATCCACCTCACACCCATTCAGTACGATCTCCTCGCTGTCCTCGTCCGAAACGCCGGACGGGTGGTCCCGCAGGATCAACTCATGAAGGAGGTATGGGGGAAGAACGTGACGTCACACCCGAAGCGCTCCGCATCTTTGTCCACCAGCTTCGCCACAAGATCGAACCTGATCCCGTTCGCCCCCGGTCCCTCAAAACCGAACCCAGCGTGGGCTATAGGTTGGAGTCAGAAGACTCCTAATAAAGGCGCATTTAAGATGCGCACTTTATATCAAATATAAATTAACATTATTTTAATTAACATATTGTAATTTAGATAATTATGAGTAATACTAGATGCGCACTTAATATGCGCACTTTATGGTTATTTTAAGTCCTCATACAGTTGCTACATGGGAATGGGCGCCAAAGCTAGCTGAGCTTCGAGATAGGATTATTTCGGGGCTGGGCCGCTTGGGAGCAGGGCTCCCTGTGCCCCTTCAGCAGGAGTTTGCAAAAACCTTAGAGATCGTGAATAGCTATTATTCAAACAAAATGGAAGGCAATCCCACCCGGATTGGCGATATCTTTTCGGCACAACAGGGACAATTTGCCGCCTCTTTAACGGAAAGAAACTATCAATTGGAGCATCTCGCGCACATCAAAACCACCGCGATCATGCGGGATCTGTTGCGGAAAGATCCATCCCTCTCGCCAACCCGTGTCGAATTCCTTCGGCGGCTTCATCGTGAGTTCTATCAAGCGCTTCCTGAATCCATGCGAACAGCCACTCTTGTTTCAGGAGAGAGGGTTCCCCTTGTTCCAGGCGAGCTTCGCAAGCTGCATGTCAGCGTCGGACACCATCACGCTGTTCCCATGGAGCAATTGGAGAGCAGCCTCGAGGAGTTCGAAAAGGCGTACGACAGGAGTGCCTTTTCATCCCAGGATGCGCTCGGCGCGCTGGCGGGGGCGCATCACCGATTCTTATGGATCCACCCGTTTGCCGATGGAAATGGTCGGGTTGTTCGGTTGATGACCGAAGCGATGGCGATTCGTATGGGGTATGAGGGTCATGATCTTTATTCAATTTCTCGGGGGCTTGCCCGCCGGCGCGCAGACTACGACGCCAAATTGGCGGCTGCCGATGCGGTGCGATGGAACGATCTCGATGGTCGAGGCAATCTATCACTGAAGGGATTGATCGAATTCAGCGAATACTTTCTAGACGTGATGGCCGATCAAATTGAGTTCATGGCAGAGCAAATGAACCCTCCTGCTCTCCAGGTCCGGTTCACCCGCTTTCTCAATATGCTGCGAGCTGAGGGAGCGCTCTCCAATTCCGAGTGCGTTGTCCTTACGCACCTTCTCCGGGTGGGAGAGATTCGCCGCGGAGACATCCAATCCATCGCCGGGGTGGAACGGCGGCAAGCCTCTAAGATTGCCTCTCATCTTTTGAAACTCGACTACGTCCAGTCGCCCTCTGTCAAAGGGCCGTTGCGCCTGAAGGCGAACCGGGACGTTGTTCGAGCGCTCTTCCCCGCCTTCTTCGAGTAACGGATTCTAAAGGCGTATGGAGGATTCTCAGAGTGTTTCAATAGGGCAAACCGACCCCAGGTTGTGACCAAGTCCTTTTTCTCTGCAGGCATTAATTCCTTCATTTTTTATTTTCCTTTCCACGGGTCCGGCCGCTACTCCAGAAAGCGAACTTCTGGCCCGTTTTTGGGGGGCACGCCTGCCCGCTGTCGCGGGCAGCGCGAAGGCAGATCCGATCGGATTAAAAACCACCTGAATTCTAAGGCAGTTTTAGGGCCCAGCAAAACAGTGAGTCCTATGGGCAAACACATTTAGCCTCTCGTTCCATACTAATTCCGACGGGAATCCCCTAGACTATCTATCGTACGCGCGCCCGCGGGTTCTATGCCTAAACTCTTAATTCGCATCGTCACGATCCTTTTGGTTCCCTGCCTACTGACGGCAGCTATTCCCGCGCAAGCTTTTTCCCCAGAATCTAGGCAATCCACTTTTTACTCCCGCACCAGCTTACCTGTTTTCAATCAACAAGCCCTCTCGGGACGCTTTGCGGGTTCGATTTTTCACCCGAATCTGCTGCGCACAGCCCTGGTGTTTTCGGTCATTCACTGGATACGTATCGATTGGGTGGGATGGCTCTTGCGCTACGCGAACACTCTGGAAACAGCCGGCAAGCGAGGAAATTTTTCCGTGAACTCAATACAGGAAAATCTGCTGTTGAGGCGTTCTGTGAAGTAGAAGGTTTGCCTTTCCGAGACACGGTCGCCGCCTCGCACGCCGCTGCGGCGGGGGGAACGCCGGAAATCACGCTAATTCCACCGCGACGCGGACTCACGGCATTAAGGACACTCTATGTTCTATTTTCGGCCTATGCATCAACAATCTTTTTCGCGGCTTTGGGATCTCACTGGGCTGACGTTTCTCCGCTGGCTTCTTGGATATTTGTGGTGGGTTCGGTTGTGCCAGGACGCATGATGTTGATCGTCGGGCTTGGAGTTACAGGATGGATGATGTGGCGCCTATCCGATAAGCGCAAGGCGTTAGCAGAGATCGGCGGTAGGGTCATACGAGAACGTCCCAAGAACGACCGCGGTCACGGGCCTCCCCCCGGAGCGGGACCCGGCGGAAGCACGCCCCTGCAAGGGATGCGTAGATCGACACTTCAGGCCGCTTGACCCCGTCGTGTGAATAAACCACCCTCCTCGCGAAATCCGCCTAGCGACCGTCAGTTCATAGGAGCTTGGTCATCCCCCTTGGAAATATTGAGGGAATGGCTTGATTTGGCCCGCCCGCCGATGTTTTTTAGAAAAAAAAGGACATTGAGTTTTCTAAAGTAATGGTTTAGAATACTCATATGCGCTTTACGCCCCGGCTTTTGGAACAGCCGCTTCGCCGGGCGGCCCGGCAGTTCGCTGCGGTGATCTTGACCGGACCTCGCCGTTCCGGAAAAACGACCTTGTGTCAACACCTGTATCCCCGCGCGGCCTATGTGCTCCTGGAGGACCCCGATGTGGTGGCGCGCGTGCGGGCTGATCCCCGGGCGTTTCTCGATTCCCTTCGCCTCCCGGTGATCTTAGATGAAATCCAAAACGCGCCGGAGCTTTTGAATTATATCCGCACGCGGATCGACCGCGCTCCGTCCCGGAAAGGCGATTGGTTTCTGACCGGTTCTCAAGAAGCGCCGCTGATGCGGGGCGTCACCGAATCGATGGCCGGGCGCGCCGCCGTGCTTCAACTTCTGCCGCTCTCGCACCGCGAGGACGCGCGCGTGTCTTGGTTTTATGGAGGATTTCCTGAAGTCCTGGCAAGACCTCATGGCGCCCCGCTCTGGTTTCAGTCCTACCTGCAAACCTATTTGGAACGCGACGTACGAGCCCTTGCCGCGATCCGGGATTTGGCCACCTTTCGCCGGTTTTTGTCGCTCCTGGCCAGCCGCACGGGCCAGATTCTGAACAAGACGGATATCGCGGCGCCGCTGGGCGTTTCGGTCCCCACCGTTTCCCAATGGCTCAGCATCCTGGAAGTCACGGCTCAGATTCTCCTGGTTCAGCCGTTCTTCGAGAATTTTGGCAAGCGTTTGACCAAATCACCGAAACTCTATTTCCTCGATTCAGGGCTGGTCTGCCACTTACTCGGTATTGAAACCGCGGCTTCCCTGGCGCGCTCACCCTTTTCCGGCGCTGTCTTTGAAGGTTTTATCGCCTCCGAAATTGTGAAAGCTCAGGTAAACGCCGGCAAACGCAGGGAGCTCTATTTTTTTCGCGATGAGCAAGGCTTAGAAGTTGATTTTGTGGTCCCCACAGGACCGGCTGAACTTCTTTTGCTGGAGGCCAAGGCAACCCGCACGCTGCGGCCGGAGATGGCGGCGCCCGCGGAGCGTTTGGCCCGCGCGATCAAGCGCTACAAGACGCATACCGCTGTTATCGGTCTGGCCTCCCGGGACTCTGACTTTTCAGCGCTACACCCTGGGACTCGCGCCGCTTCGCTGAAAAATCTCCCGGCCCTTCTGGCCTCTTCAAAGCGTTGATTTAGCCCTCTTCAAGCAGCTATGATTTTGGCTCGTCGCAGCCCTAGCGCAACCCAAACCAAACTCTGGTCACGTTACTCTCACAAACCTAGGAACGGGAATGTCTCGATGAATCGTAAGACGATCGCCCTAACGGTCAGCAGCTGTTTGATGCTGGGAACACATTGTGCTTTGGCCAGGGATGCCCAGCCGCCTCCTCCGACACCGGACACGTGGACGGTGCATGGACAATTCACAACCATCCTGCAGGCGCATCCGCCGTTTCACGCGCCGTATACCGGCCCGGTGAGCCTCTCACCGGTGAGCGAAGGAAGAACATCGATCACCGCGACCTTGTTCTTGGGACGGCGTCTTTGGCCGGGGGGTTCCTTGTATGTTAATCCGGAATTAGAGGCGGGCAGCGGTTTCAGCCGCACCCAGGGTGTGGCGGGATTTCCCAATGGGGAAATTTATCGCGTGGACTCGCCCTCGCCGAAAGTCACGCTAGCGAGGTTGTATGTCCAGCAGATTTGGGGCATTGGCGGTGCGACGGAGCCCTTGGAAACCGATCAAAACCAAATTGCCGGATCGGTTCCGGTGAAGCGATTCACTTTCGTCGCCGGTAAATTTAGCCTGATCGATTTTTTCGACAGAAACGCCTATTCTCATGATCCACGAACACAGTTCTTAAATTGGGCGTTGTTTGCGAACGGAGCCTGGGACTATGCCGCGGATACCCTGGGATATACCCAGGGCATCTACGCCGAATACAATCAGGCGATGTGGGCCGTTCGCGCCGCCACCGTGATGGAACCCCGGCAGGCCAACCAAGCGATTCTGGATCCAAAAATCAGCGAAGCGCATGGGGACGAGCTGGAAGGCGAGTTTCGCTACCGTCTGTGCATGCACCCCGGCAAGGTACGACCGCTCGCGTATTG
>WNFI01032405.1_pt1 | contig 11131 bp, 11 predicted proteins | sample 5400471 | NCBI WGS metagenome assembly WNFI01 (sample SAMN13153348, study PRJNA577476) | soil metagenome | isolation source: 100 cm saprolite on Douglas fir-dominated hillslope | place: USA:California | collected 2013-09-17 | reverse complement strand
GTAGAGCGGCCGGCCACCGTGGGCCATGACGATCTCGAGCTCGGGGAAATCGATCGCGACGTCGTCGAGCTCCATCGGGTTGCCGTACTTGGACCGCGCGCCGGGGAAGATGCTCGTCCCTGTGTGGATCATCACCGGCAGGCCGCGCGCTTCGCAGCGCCGGTAGATCTCGCCCAGCGCGGTGAGCCCGTCGGTGTAGGCATTGGCGGGGAACCCTTGGTGTGGCGGATGGATCTTGACGAGCCGGATCCCCAGGTCGAGCAGGCGGTCGACGTCGCCCGCCGGGTCGCGCGTGAAGCGGGCGTGCACGCCGCCGTACGGGAGGAGCCGCTCGGGATTGGCCCGGGCGTAGGTGGCGGCGAAGGTGTTGGTGGCATCGGTGAACCCCATCACGTCGGGCGACGGGTAGTTCACGAGGCCGACGCGCCAGACGCCCGCGCGGTCCATCACCTCGAGCAGCGCCTTCGGGGCGTCCATCACGTGGAGCAGCACGTCCCGGTGCGCCTCGTCCCCGCGCCACATCACCTCGAGCACGTGCGGTTTGAGCTGGCGCCAGGGCTGGATGTGGATGTGGACGTCGGTGATGCGTGTCAGTCGCTCCAGGTGTAGAACCCCTTCCCGCTCTTCTTGCCGAGCTCGCCCAGCTTGACCTTGTCACGCAGCACGCGCGGCGGGGCGAACTGCGGCTCCTCGAGCGTGCGGTACAAGTACTCGGCGATCGCGAGCCGGACGTCCAGACCCACGAGGTCGGTGAGCTTCAGAGGGCCCATGGGGTGGTTGTAGCCCAGCTCCATCGCCTTGTCGATGTCCGCGGCCGACGCGACCCCTTGCTCGAGCATGCGCATCGCCTCGAGGCCCAGCACGACGCCGAGCCGGCTCGAGGCGAAGCCCGGGGAGTCATTCACGACGATCGGCTCCTTGGCGAGCGTGCGGGCCAAGGCGACGGCGCGCGCCACGGCGCTCGCGGTGGCGCCCGGGTGCCGCACGACTTCGACCAGCTTCATCGCCTGCACGGGGTTGAAGAAATGCAGGCCGACGACGCGGCCCGGGTCGCGGACCGCGGCGGCGATGGCCGCGACCGAGAGGGACGACGTGTTGGTTGCGAGCAGCGCCGCTGCCGGTGCCGCGCGGTCCAGCTCGGCGAACAGGCGGCGCTTCACGTCCAGATCTTCCACCACCGCCTCGATCACCACATCGGCGTCCCGCACCGCGCGGGCGAGCTCGGGCGTGGCGTGGAGGCGGCCGCGCACGCGCTCCCGCTCCGCGGCCGTGAGCTTGCCGCGCGCGACCGCGCCGTCGAGCAGCTGGTGGACGCGCTCGAGGGCCTGGGGCAGGGCCTCGGCGCGGCTGTCGGTCAGGTGCACGTCCAGCCCCGCGAGCGCCACCGCGTACGCGATCCCGTGTCCCATGGTCCCCGCGCCGATCACCGCGACCGGGCCGGCGCTCATGCGGCGCGCGCGTCCACTGCCCGGCGGCCGACATCCACGTGATTCGTGCAGACGCCGTCCACGCCGATCGCGAGCAGCCCGTCGATCTCCTCGGCGGCATCGGCGGTCCAGACGATGAGGTCGCAGCGCGCGGCGTGCAGCGCATCCACCAGGGCGCGGTCGACCAGGCTGCGCTCCTGCCACAGCGTCGTGGCGCCGGCGTCAGCGAGCGGCACGAGCGGCCGCACGGGATAGGAGGCGCTCAGGATGCCGCGTCGCAGCGTCGGCTGGGCCGCCCCGAGCCGCTGGACGATGCGGTGGTCGAAGCCGTGGACCGCGTAGCCGGCGGGGTTCGGGCCCTGGCGCAGCGCATCCAGCAGGCGCCCGTCGAACCGTGGCGCGAGCGTCTTCACCTCCACGAACACGGCGAGCCGCTCACCCGCGGCGGCGAGCGCCTCGTCGAGCGTGGGCGGCGGCTCCCCATTCGCCAGCCGCAGCTCGCGCACCGCGCGGCCCGAGAGTTCGGGGATGTGGTGCCGGCCGGCGATCGTCGCGTCGTGATGCACGATCAGGGTCCCGTCGGCCGTGGCGTGCACGTCGAGCTCCACCGCGTCCGCGCCGAGTGCGGCGGCGGCGCGGAAAGCCGCGAGCGAGTTCTCGAGCTCCCGATCGGACGCGCCGCGGTGCGCGATGACGAGCGCCCGGCTCACTTGAGCAGGCTGTCCGCCTTCTTCGTCTCGATCCAGCCCGGCTCGCGCTCGATCGTGTGCACGAGCTCGTAGTGCTCGGGCTGGGGCAGCACCGTCTTCAGGTACGCCGCGTACTGGGTCGGATCGTCGATCGGCGTCCCGTCGACGGTAAAGTGCTGGTGCGCGTACACGCCGATCCGGCGGTTGAAGCGCGTGTCCGGGACGCGCAGCCAGCGCTCGCGCTCCGGGATGAACATGTTCAGCCGCTCGATCAGCTTGGTGATTTCCTGGCGGTACAGGTCGCGGCTGTATTCGTTTAGCTTCGCCTTGTCCGGCTCCGTCTGATTCTCGCGCTCGTCGTAGCGCCCCTTCAACCCCCAGACGTACGCCCAATGCGCGGACGAGGAGTTGTCGGTGCCGAACAGGTCGAACGCCGTGGGGACCCACTTGTAGAAGAACCGCTGCATCGCCTCGGGCGGCATCTTGCCCGCCTTCACGATGCGGAGCAGGCCATTGTTGCCCGTGCCCAGGTGGAACGATTCCTCCTTGAGCATCGGATTCATGGAGCGCGACAGCGGGTCGAAGGCCGACACCGAGAGCATCGTAAGCTGGAACTTGCCGTCGCGGTCGATGAACTGCGTGTAGGTGAAGAAGTCGAGCCAGTTGTCCACCAGCTCGTTGAACGAGCCGAGCAGCCGTTCCCCCTCGTCGGCGCGGCGCTCGAGCAGCTTCGCCGCCTCGCGCTTGCCCTCGTCGCCGAAGTAGCGGCACAAGAGGTAGGACATTTGCCAGCCGTGGCGCATCTCCTCGGTCATGACGCGCTGCAGGGCCAGGAGGTCGTAGTCGGAGGGCGCGTGCTGCAGCAGGGTGCGCTGTTGCTCGACCGAGGCGAACTCGGTGTCGCCCTGATACACGATCAGGTTCAGGAGCGCGTCGCGGATGCGCTGGTCGGGGATGTGCATCACGGTCGGCCATTTGCGCTCGCCCTTGTAGTGGCCGAACTCGATGTGCGGCACGTCCTGGTCGCCGAACTTCGCGTCGAACTGGAAATTGCGCAGCTCGCCCGCGGGCAGGCCGATCGACTCCTGCCAGTAGCGGAAGTAGTCGATCCATTCGTCGAAGTTGTTCAGCTTCTTGACCATCAGTGGCTCCTCTTCGCCAGCGACGCCCCGATGCGCTCGCGCGCCTCGGGGGTGGCGAATCGTTCGTTCTGCTGTTCGATCTCGAGATCCAGCATGGCGTGCAGCGAGCTTCCCGCACTCTGATACACGGCGGCCTTGGCCCAGCGCACCGCGCCGCTGGGCTGGGCGGCCCAGGTCGCGGCGAGTGCCATCGCCTCGGCCAGGAGGGCGGCCTGTGGCACGACGCGGTCGAACAGGCCCAGCGCCAGCGCCTCGGGCGCGGCCACCATCCGGGCGCTCCAGACCAGCTCCAGCGCCTTCGCCGCTCCCACGAGGCGGGGCAGGAAGTACGTGCCGCCCCAGTCGGGCACGAGGCCCAGCCTGCCGAACACCTGTCCGATCGACGCCTGGTGGGACGCGATGCGGTAGTCGCAGGCGAGGGCCAGGTTGGCGCCGCCGCCCGCGGCGGGGCCGTTCACGGCGGCGAGCACGGGCTGCGGCGCGGTGCGGATCGCCAATGCCACCGCTTTGCCGGCGGCGACGAGCCGTGGCCCGTCGGCGTCGAGCACGGCGAGATCGGCGCCCGCGCAGAACGCCCGGCCGGCACCCGTGAGCACGATGACGCGCACGGCCGCGCTCTGGCTCACGAGCGCCAGTGCCTCGACCAGCTCCTCGCACAAGGCCCGGTCGAACGCGTTGAGCTTGTCCGGCCGATTGAGCGTCACGGTCGCGATGCCCTGGCCGATTTCCACGAGCACCCGTTCGTAGGCAGCCACTAGGCGCGCTCCACGATCATGGCGATGCCCTGGCCGACGCCGATGCACATCGTCGCCAAGCCGTAGCGGGTGCGGGTGCGGCCGAGGGCGTGCACCAGGGTGGTCAGGATCCGGGCACCGCTCGCACCCAGCGGGTGGCCGAGCGCGATCGCGCCGCCGTAGATGTTCACCGTCGCCGGGTCGAGCTTGAGCTCGCGGATGCACGCGAGCGCCTGCGCGGCGAACGCCTCGTTCAACTCCACGAGGTCGATCTGATCGATGGTCATCCCGGCGCGTGCCAGCGCTTGCTGCGTCGCGGGGATGGGTCCCAGCCCCATGCAGCTCGGGTCGACCCCCGCGACCGCGGTGGCGACGATGCGAGCGAGCGGGGCGGGCTCCCGCGCGGCCGCGGCCGCCTCGCGCCCCAGGATCAAGAGCGCTGCCGCGCCGTCATTGATCCCGCTCGCGCTTGCGGCCGTGACCGTGCCATCGGGGCGGAACGCGGGCTTGAGCTTCGCCACCCCCGCGAGCGTGGTCCCGGCGCGCGGGTATTCGTCTCGGGCGAACGTGGTGCCGTCGGGGAGGGGGACGGGCACGAGCTCGTCGGTGAAGACACACGCTGTGAGGGCCGCCTCCGCCCGGCGTTGGCTCTCGACCGCGAACGCGTCCTGTTCGGCGCGCGAGATCCCGTAGCGCGCCGCCACCACCTCGGCCGTCTCCCCGAGCGCGACGGTCCACGGCTGGGGGAGCCGCGGGTTCGTGAAGCGCCAGCCCACCGTGGTGTCCGCGGTCTCGGGCGCCTTGCGGCTCCACGGCTCGCCCGACTTGAGCGTCACGTAGGGCGCGCGCGTCATGTTCTCGACGCCGCCGGCGACGAACACCTGCCCCTCGCCCGCCTTGATCGCCTGCGCCGCGCTCGCCGCGGCCTGGAGCCCGGAGCCGCACAGCCGGTTCACCGTCTGGCCCGGGACTTCGACCGGCAGTCCCGCGAGCAAGAGCGCCATGCGCGCCACGTTGCGGTTGTCCTCGCCTGCCTGATTGGTGCAGCCGAGGATCACGTCGTCGATAGCGCGCGGGTCGATGCCGGACCGCTCGACGATGGCCCGGATGGGGATCGCCGCGAGATCGTCGGCACGGACGCTCGCGAGCGAGCCCCCGTGCTTCCCCACGGGGGTCCGCAGCGCGCCGCAGATCCACGCCTCGGTCACAGGCCGATCCACACCGTCTTGGTCTCGGTGTAGTTGTCGAGCGCCTGCTGGCCCAGATCGCGGCCGAACCCGGAGAACTTGTAGCCGCCGAACGGCGCCGCCGGATCGTAGAAATTGTAGGTGTTGACCCACACGGTCCCGGCCTTGATCGCGCGGGCCACGCGGTGCGCCTTCTGCACGTCCTTGGTCCAGACGCCGGCGGCGAGCCCGTACATCGAGCGATTGGCGAGCTGGATGGCGTCGGCTTCCGTGTCGAAGCTCAGCACCGCGAGCACGGGGCCGAAGATCTCCTCATCCACGATCTTCATCCCCGGCCGCGCGCCGTCGAACACCGTCGCTTCGACGTAGTAGCCCTTGCCGTTGACCTTCGCCGGCTTGCCGCCCGCCACGAGCGTGGCGCCCTCTTTTTCTCCGCCGGCGATGTAGGAGAGGACGGTCTCCTGCTGGTGCTTGGACACGATCGCGCCCAGGCGCGTGTTCTTGTCGAACGGATCGCCGGGCTTGAGCTGTTTCGCCCGCTCGGCCAGCTGGGCGACGACCTGATCGTGCACGCTCTGCTCCACGAGCAGCCGCGAGCCCGCCGCGCACACCTCGCCCTTGCCGTAGAAGATCCCGTTCTGGGCGCCGCGCACGGCGGCGCCGAGGTCCGAGTCGGCGAAGATGATGTTCGGGCTCTTGCCGCCGAGCTCGAGCGTCAGGCGCTTCACGGTGGCCGCCGCCTCGCGCATGATCCACTGGCCGACGGCGGTCGATCCCGTGAAGGCGATCTTGTCGACCAGCGGATGGCGCACCAGCGCCGCGCCGGCGGTCGCGCCGGGCCCCGGCACCACGTTGAGCGCGCCCGGCGGCAGGCCGGCCGCAACCGCGATCTCCCCGAGCAAGAGCGCGGTGAGCGGCGTCTCGTGCGCCGGCTTCAGGACCACCGTGCACCCGGCCGCGAGCGCGGGAGCCACCTTCCACGTGGCGAGGTTCAGCGGGAAGTTCCACGGCACGATCGCGCCCACCACGCCCACCGGCTCGCGCAGCGTGTAGGTGAAGAAGTTGCCGGCCACGGGGAGGGTATCGCCGCTGAGCTTGTCGGCCCATCCGGCGTAGTAGCGCAGCGTCTCGATCGCCATGGCGACGTCGATCCGCGACTCGAACAGCGGCTTCCCGTTGTTCTTCGTCTCGACTTCGGCGACCTCGGGGGCGCGCTGCTCCAACAGCTCCGCCATCCGATAGATGAGCTGGCCGCGCCGGCGCGCCGGGAGCTCGCGCCACTCCTTGGCGTCGAGGCAGGCCCGGGCGGCCTGGACGGCGGCGTCCACCTCCGCCGGCCCCGCCTCCGCCACGTCAGCCAGCGGTTCCTCCGTGGCCGGATTGGTGAGACCGTACCGCTTCGGGGCGGCCCGCCACTCGTTGCCGATCAGCAGATCGGTCTTCACCGCCCCTTGAACTCCGCGACCCGCTTCTCGACGTACGCCGCGATGCCTTCCTTGGCGTCGTCCGACTGGAACAGCTGCTGCTGCAGCTCGCGCTCGAGCGTGAGGCCGGGCCTTGTCGAAGGAGAACGTCTCCCCCTTCACCATCATCTCGATGGCGCGCGATTTCCCGACCAGGCGCGCGAGCCGTTGCGTGCCGCCCGTGCCCGGGAGCACCCCCAGATTCACCTCCGGCAGCCCGATCTTGCCGGCATTCTCTTTGGCGAGGCGCAGATCGCACGCCATCGCGATCTCGAGCCCGCCGCCCACCGTGTGGCCGTTCAGCGCGGCGATCGTCAGCTTGGGGGTATGCTCGAGCCGACTGAGGGTCTCGTTTGCGTGCAGACAGAAGAAGTACTTGTAGCGCGGCGTGATGCTGTTGAGGTAGGCGATATTCGCGCCGGCCGAGAAGAACTTCTCGCCGTGGCCGCGCAGCACCAGCACGTGCGCGGTATCGTCGAAGCGGGCCCGCAGGATCGCCTCGTCGAGCTGGTGCATCATCTCGAAGGTGTAGGTGTTCGCCGGCGGGTCATCGAGCTCAATGATCGCGACGCCGGCCTCGACCATATAGTGAACCAGCGCTTTGTGCGCGACCTGGGGTTCCGTCATCGTCGCCATGGGCTGTCAGCCTCCGTGTATCGGGGAGCGCGCCTCGGCGAACCCGCCGAGGAAGATGCGCGCGATGAGCCCCGCCAGGCGCTCGGGATCGATCTCGCCCGCCGGGTCGTACCAGTTGTAGATCCAGTTCATCATGCCGAACAGCGCGTACGCCGCGGCGCTGCGCTCCACCGCCGGCTCGTCGGCCGCCACGTCCTTGAGCAAGCGTTCCAGCAGATCCACGTAGCGCCGCTTGATGGCGTTCACCTTGCGCTGGCGCTCGCCCGTCAACGAGGTGGCCTCGTGCGACAGCACCTTCATCTCGGCCATGTGGGCGGTAAAGAAGCCGACGTGGTGGCGGATGCAGCTCTTCCTTGCCGCGCACGTAGTAGTACATGCCGGCGAGGGACATCCCGGTCGCGGCGGCCAAGTCGCGCATCGTGGTGGAATGGTAGCCCTGGTCGGCGAACACCTTCGCCGCCCGGGACAGGAAGAGGTCCAGCCGCTCGTCGTAGGGTCGCATCGGTTCGAACGATCGTTCGAATTGAGAAGCTAGGCGGCCGGCCCAGGGAATTCAAGGCCCGCCCGTGCAGCGCTTAATATTCCCGTCATCCCCAACGTCTACGGTCCAGAGCGCATGCCCGACGTCGAGCCCGCCGCCGCGCCTCCGACCGATCCGGCGTTGATCGCCGCTTGGCAGGGCGGGGACGAGCGGGCGGCCGCCGAGCTGGTGCGCCGCCACACCCGCGCCCTGGCGCGGCTGCTCGCGGGCGCGGGGGCGCCCGAGGCCGAGGTCGATGACCTGGTGCAGGAGACCTTCATCCGGGCCTTTCGGGCGCTCGACAAGTTCCGGGGGCAGTGCCAGTTCCGGACCTGGCTCCTGACGATCGGGGCCAACGTCTTGCGGGATGCGTACCGGCGCGCCAAGCGCGCGCCCGTCGTGCCGCTCGCCACGGAGCTCGCCGCCACCGCAGGCGATCCGCACGATCACGCGGAGGCGTCGGAGGCCGAGGCGCGGTTGCAGGATGGTCTGCGCGCGCTGCCGCGGCTGCAGCGCGAAGTGTTCCTGCTCCGGGCGCAGCAGGGGCTCGAGTACGAGGAAATCGCGGCCGCCCTGGGCACGACCCAGCGCATCGATGTGGAGCGGACCGCCGAGCGCGTCCTCGCGCGCCTGCGCGAGGACGCGCGGCGCGTGCGCCGGCTGCCCCGCTGGGTCCAGCCGACGGGGTTGCGGATCGCGGCGGCGCTCGTGATCGTGGCCGGGGTGGGGCTGGTGCTGCGCGGCTTCAGGCAGCCCGTGCCGGGCCGGCCGGTTGCGGCCGAGTCGACGACCGGGGAGTTGAGCGAGCTTTCGGCGGCGCAGCTGCGCGAGCTGCTCGGCGCCGTGGACCGCCCGGCGGCCGATCAGGATGTCGTGCTCGCCCAGGATGTGGGTCTCGAGGACCTGAGTGCGGCGCAGCTGCGCGCGCTGCTCGCGTCGCTCGACGGCACGGTGGAGCGGGGGGGATGATGCCGCGCTGCGCGTGGTTGCTGGTGGTCGTCCTCGTTCCCGGGCTCGCGGCCCAGGTGCCAGGGGACTCGGGCGCCGCTCAGCCCGCGGCACCGAACGCTGCCGAGGCGCGCGAGCTGCGCGCCGAGGTGCGGGAGCGCTGGAAGGCGCATGTGCGCGCGACGCTCGGGTTGAACGACGACCAGGCTGCCCACCTCGCGGCCACGGAGCAGCGGTTCGAGGCCCAGCGGTAGCCGGTGCGTGCCCAGCAGCGCGACGTCAATACCGCGCTCACGGTCGAGCTCTCCTCGGGCACGCCGAACCAGGACCGCGTGAAGCAGCTCATCAGCGCGCGCCAGGAGCATCAGCTCAAGCTGCAGCAGATGAATCGCGAAGAGGATCGTGAGATGCAGGGCTATCTCACGCCGGTGCAGCACGCGCGCTACCAGGACGAGCGCCACCGGTTCCAGGAGCGTGTGGCCGAACTGGTGCGGCATCGCCGCGAGCAGCAGCGCTCGGTGCGGCCGCCGCCGCGCCCCGCGCCGCGGCGCCACGGGCGCCCCTAGCGCGCCCCGCGGTCACGGACAGGGCCGCCAGTCCCGCCGCCGTCTCGACGCAGCTAACTTACTCCCCCTTAAGTTCTCGCCGTCGGCGAGGGCCCGGGTGGCGAAACGGCAGACGCGGCGGCCTCAAAAGCCGCTGGGGGCAACCCCATGAGAGTTCGATTCTCTCCCCGGGCATCGAGCGGCGCTGCGCGTGCGGCGCTGGGGCGTGTGGCGTCGAAGGGAGAGGCGATGCGGACGGGCCAAACATCCCGCGGGATCCGAGCGATCGTGTGCACGCAGCTTTTCGCTGGCGCGCTCCTCGCGTGCCGGCCGCACGCTCGCGAGGAGGCCTTCCTGGCGCGCCGCGTGCCCGTCGCCCGGCTCGACTCGGTGCTCCGCAGTTCCGACAGCTTGCGCCTGCCGCTCGCCGACGCGCGCCTGCTGCTCGGCGTTGTCGCGGACACTGCGGCGGCCAGGAACGTGCCGCACGACACGATGACGATCATCGAGATCCTGGCGTGGGCCCGCGCCGAGCGCGTCCGCAAGCAGCAGGCGGACACCGCCGCGGCGGCGGCCGAACGGGCGCGCCAGGACAGTCTCAAGCGCCTGCTCGAGCCCCTCCTCGCCGTGACGGTCGTCAAGAAGAGCTACATGCCGCGGGACCCCGCGTCGGAGCAATTCGAGGACTACATCTCGCTCGCGTTTGCGTACAAGAACACGGGAACGCAAAAGATCCGAGCCTTCCAGGGGGACGCCACGTTTCTCGACACGTTCGGCGACTCGATCTACAGCGCGCACTTGAAAGTCGACCTGCCGCTCGGTCCCGGGCAGACGCGGCGCGAGCCAGCCCGGATCGTCCGGTTCAACCCGTTTCGAGTCGCGCACCAGCGGCTCCGCGACACCCCGCTCGAGAAGATGAAGCTGCTGTGGCAAACGACCGATGTCGTGTTTGCCGACGGCACTCGGCTCGGTCTCACACCCGAGCGGGGCGAGCACTAGCTGCCACGTCCTCCGGCGGTCGCCTGGGCGGCCTGGATTGACGGTTGGGGCTTCCCACGCCACCGTATGGACGAGTTCCCGGTGAGGTGGCCATGACAGTTGGATTCCAATGGGCGCGTCTCAAGGCCGAGGTGAAGTGTCCCCTTCGCAGGGGCGCCTGGTATCGCATCCTCAAGCTGACGGCGGCGGAGGCGACGCTGGATGTGAAGGGAAAGCCGGTCGACGTGTCGCGGGCGCACCTCCAGCTCTCGCCCATCGCCGCGCTGCACTGGTCGGTGGTGCCGAGCCCCAAGAACTCGCCGCGGTTCCCCGCCAATTGGGGGACGCGCTACGCCGTGTGCCCCAACTGCCGCGCGCGCGCCCAGCTCGAAGGCCAGCCCCCAGGCATGCGCTGCCACCGGTGCAACGGGTTTTTCGAGATCGACTGGAACGAGCCCACCCGCCGGGCCGGCTGACGCCGGCCGCGGTTCGCGCAGGGGAGCTTACTGCGTGATGGTAAAGGCCTGGCTCGAGGTGCTCCGCGCCCCCGCGGCGCTCGCCTGCAAGGTGTAGTTCTGACCCGACTTGTCGATCTTCAAGTCCCCGAACGAGGCGACGCCGTTCACCGGGTTGATGGTGGTCGAGCCGGAAAGATTCCCCCCCACCGGGTTCAAGAGGATTTGGACCGTGACGGTGGCGCTGAACGCGACGTCGGTGCGGCCCGTGGAGTCGAGCGCCGCGACCTGGATCGCCGGCGTGATGATGTTGCCCTTCGCGGCGGTATTGGGTTGCACGGTGAACGCCAGCCGATCGCTCGCCGCGGTGCCGCCGCCCGAGATCGCGAAGCCGTTGTTGCCAATCA
>WNFI01112276.1_pt1 | contig 11132 bp, 13 predicted proteins | sample 5400471 | NCBI WGS metagenome assembly WNFI01 (sample SAMN13153348, study PRJNA577476) | soil metagenome | isolation source: 100 cm saprolite on Douglas fir-dominated hillslope | place: USA:California | collected 2013-09-17 | reverse complement strand
GCTGGACGCCGCCGAACTCGTCGGGGCGTACAACGCCGCCAGCTGTGTGGTGCACACCCGTCCGGACGAGGTGTTCGCGCTCGCGCTGATCGAGGCGCTGGCCTGCGGCCGGCCCGTGGTGGCAGCCGACGGCGGCGGCACGCGCGAACTCGTGGGGGCGGCCGGCGTGCTCGCGCCGAGCGGGGATCCGGAGGGGTTCGCCCGGGCACTCGGCGAGCTGCTGCAGGATGCCCCCCGCCAGGTGGCCCTGGGAGAAGCGGCGCGGCGCCGGGCGCTCGAGCGTTACTCGGTCGCGCGACTCGTGCGCGACTACGCGGACGCGCTCGAGACGCTTGGCGCAGCCCCGCGTTCGGCGGGCACCTGAGGGCGCCTGAGCCTCCGCCTACACGTTCTTCACTTCGGTGATGAGCTTGACGAGTGAGTCCTTCGCGTTGCCGAAGAGCATCGAGCACTTGGGATTGTAGAACAGCTCGTTCTCGATCCCGGCAAAGCCCGGGTTCATGCTGCGCTTCAGCACGATGATGCTCTTCGCCTGGTCCACGTTGAGAATCGGCATGCCGTAGATCGGGCTCGAGCGGTCGTTGCGAGCGGCCGGGTTCACGACGTCGTTCGCGCCGATCACCAGTGCCACGTCGGTGTTCGCGAACTCGTCGTTGATCGCTTCCATGTCGTAGAGCCGGTCATAGGGGATGTTGGCTTCGGCGAGCAGCACGTTCATGTGCCCGGGCATCCGCCCGGCGACCGGATGAATCGCGAACTTCACAGTGCCACCGCGCTTCTCTATGAGGTCGGCGAGCTCCGCGACTTGGTGCTGAGCCTGCGCCACGGCCATGCCGTACCCCGGGACCACAATCACCGAGCGCGCGTAGGCCAGCTGGATGGCGGCGTCCTCCGCGCCGATCGCGCGTACGCTCTTCTGGGTCGCGCCCGCGAGCGCCTTCGCCGGGGTCGTCTCACTCCCGAACGCCCCGAACAGCACGTTGCGGACCGAACGGTTCATCGCCCGGCTCATGAGAACCGAGAGGATGAACCCCGACGCGCCGTCGAGCGATCCCGCGATGATCAGCACGTTGTTCCCGAGCACGAACCCGGTCGCCGCCGACGCGAGCCCGGCGTACGAGTTCAAGAGCGAGATCACGACCGGCATGTCGGCGCCGCCGATCGGGAGCACGATGAACACCCCGATCAACAACCCGAGCGCGAGCATCGCATAAAAGACGTGCTGCGCCCCCGGCTGAACGATCAAGTAGGCGAACAGCCCGAGCGTGACCAGGAACAGGGTGATGTTCACCGCGTTCTGGCCGCGGTAGGTGATGGGGGCGCCTTTCACGAGCTCCTGCAGCTTCCCGAACGCCATGAAGCTGCCGGTGATCGTGAGCGAGCCGAACAACACCTCGAACCCGAGCGCGGCCATTTCGGCGTGCGGCACGCGGCCGCCGACGCGCCAGTACTCCGCCACGCCCACCAGGGTCGCCGCGAGCGCGCCGCACATGTGGGAGATCGCGGTCCGCTGAGGCACGGCCGTCATCGGCATGTAGATCGCGATCGGGGCGCCGATCACCGAGCCCAGGGCCAAGCCGACGATGATCCAGTCGTAACGCACGATCGCGTGCTGCAACAGGGTCCCGACGATCGCCACGAGCATCCCGATCTCGGCGTTCAGCATCCCTCGCCGCGCCGTGGCCGGCGAGGCGAGCCCCTTCAGGCCGAGGATGAACAGGACCGCGGCCGCGAGGTAGGCGATCTGGATGACCGTCTCCCGGATCACGGCTTGTCGTCGCCTCGCCGGAACATCCGGAGCATGCGGTCCGTGATCAGGAAGCCGCTCACGACGTTTGTCATGGCGGCCGTGACCGCGATGACGCCCAGGATGGTCGCGAGCGTGCCGTAATTGGCGCCGGCGAGCACCAGCGAACCGACCAGCGAGATCCCCGAGATCGCGTTCGTCGCCGACATGAGCGGCGTGTGCAACAGCGGCGGCACCCGCGAGGTCACCTGATAGCCGACGAACGCGGCGAGCACGAAGACGTACAGCTCGATGAAGGAAATTCCGCTCATACCCCGCTCCGGAGTTCGCCCTGGTGAGTGACGACCATCGCCCCCGTGATTTCGTCCGCGACATCCACGGTGAGCGTCCCGTCCTTGATGAGGTGCGCGAGCAGCGCCTGAACGTTGCGGCTGAACATCTGGCTCGCGTGCTGCGGAACCGTGGCCGCGAGGTTCGTAGGCCCGAGGATAGTGACGTCGTGCGCCGTGGTCCGCTGATCGGCCCGCGTGAGCTCGCAGTTGCCTCCCGCCTCCGCCGCGAGGTCCACGATCACCGCACCGGGCCGCATGTCGGCCACCATGGCGGCCGTAATGAGACGGGGTGCAGGGCGGTTGGGAATGAGCGCCGTTGTAATGACCAAGTCCATGTCGCGGAGGTGGGCGTGAATCAGCTCGAGCTCCTGGCGGTGCTGGTCCGCCGCGAGCTCCGTGGCGTAGCCGCCCGCCCCCTCGGCCGCCGCCGTTGCCGCCTCGTGGGCGACGAATTTCGCGCCGAGGCTCTCCACCTGCTCGCGCGCGGCGGCCCGCACGTCGAACGCCGAGACCACGGCGCCAAGCCGGCGCGCCGTGGCGATCGCCTGCAGCCCCGCGACGCCGGCCCCGAGGATGAACGCCTTGGCGGGCGGGATCGTCCCCGCAGCCGTGGTGAGCATCGGCAGAAACTTGGCGAGCTCGGCGGCACCGACGAGCACGGCCTTGTACCCGGCCACGGTGGCCTGGGAGGACAGGGCGTCCATGGCTTGCGCCCGCGTGAGCCGGGGCACCCGCTCGAGGCTCAGCGCCGTAATCCGGCGGGCCGCGAGCTGGCGCACGAGCTCGGGGGTACGCACCGGCTGCAGGAAGCTGATCAGCACGGCGCCGGCCTTGAGGGTGCCCGCCTCGTCCGCGCTCGGCGGCTGCACCTTGGTTACCACGTCCGCTGCGCCGAACACGGCCGTGGCTGCGGGCGCGAGCTCGGCGCCCGCGGCCCGGTAGGCCGCGTCCGGCCAGGCCGCGCCGGCGCCCGCACCCTGCTCCACCACGACCGCGAGCCCGCTCTTCACGAGGCGCGCCACCGTGTCCGGCACGAGGGCGACGCGGCGCTCGTTGACCGCGGTCTCTTTCGGGACCCCAACCTTCATTCAGTTCCCCCTAGGGACTGGATGCACGCTGCGGGGAGGTCGTGGGAAACTAGGCCGGGCGCGACAAGAGGGAAGAGGGCACGGGGCGGTACGGCACAAGGGAAGGAGGCGGTATAGACGGCGCGGTACGGGCGCGTTTCCCCACCCGGCCCGGCGGTACGTCACGTCTTGGGCAGCGTTCCCCGCTCGCGCGCCTGGTGGAGCAGGCGCTCACTGAAATCGAGCCGCTCGGCGAGCTCTCCAACTTGCGCCTCGAGGCCGAGCAGCCGGTCTTCCAAGTCCGACACGCGGCGGTCCGCGCTCGACGCCTGTCCCGCATCTGGCAACTCCCAGCGCGTGACCCGACGGCCCTCCCCGTCCGTGAAGTCACCCGCCGCGACCACGACGATGTCGTACAGGTACCAGATCCCGCACCCGCCGAGCGTGACGCACATCCAGACGCCGCTCTGGGTGCGGCCCAGGTAAAAGCGGTGCAGTCCAAACACACCACCGAAGAAGGCGAGCACCAGAGCGATGCCACGCGAGCGCTCCGACACCGTCGGGCGCTCGGCTGGGAGCTCGGGCGGCTCGGGCGGCTCGGGCGGCTCGGGCGGCTCGACCGATTCGTAGCGCGGCACGGAGCCGGAGGTTACCTCACGCCGCTCCGGACGGCCCCACCAGAGCGTCGAGCTCGCGCCGCGGGATCACGCCGGCGCGCCGGGCGACCTCGTGAGCGTGGCGGAACACGATCAGCGTGGGAATGGCGCGCACCGCGAAGCGTTGCGCCGTCGCCTGGTTGCGGTCGGTGTCGAGCTTGGTGACGAGCACGTCGCCTTGCCGGTCGCGGGCGAAGTCGTCGAGGGTCGGCGCCATGATCTTGCAGGGCCCGCACCAATCGGCGTAGCAGTCCATCACCACGGGCACGTCGGCGCCGCCGAGCACGCCGTCGAGCGTCGCGTCGGTGACGGCGATCGGGCGGTCGAGCAGAATCGGTCGCCCGCACGCGCCGCACTTGGGACGGTTGGCGATGCGGCCCAAGTCCACGCGATTGAGGGTAACGCAAAACGGACAGACGACAGTCGCGCGCTTGCGAATCTCGGTCACCGCCACAGGACACCTCCGCCTTGCAATCTACACCCCGACGATCGCCTCTGCCTCGATCTCCACGAGCATTTCCGGCGCGACGAGCCGGCTCACCGCGACGATCGTGCAAGCGGGTCGGATGTCCCGGAACACTTCGCCGTGCGCCCGACCCACCCGTTCCCAGTCGGCAATATCCGTGAGGAAGATCCGTGTCCGCACGACGTCACCCAGCGATGCCCCCGCCTGGGCCAACGCCCGCGCGATGTTCTTCAGTGCCTGTCCGGCCTGGATGTAGGCGTCGCCGATCCCCGCGATCCGGCCGTCGGCCCCGGTTGCCGTGGTGCCGGCCACGTGTACCGCGGAGCCGACGCGTACCGCGCGCGAGTAGCCCACGATCGGCTCCCACGGTGCGCCACTCGAGATGTTCTGCCGCGCCATATTCGGACCCGTCCGAGGAAGATGGTAGGGCCGAAGCTATATCCCCGGCCTCACGCTGCGCTCGTGCCCCCCAACGGCTGGCCGTCCGGGTCCGCGGGAGATGACGCCCGTCCGTGGGCCGCGCTAGCACCAAGCGGTCTGGTTCGGCGGGCCCGCTGGGTAGCGCACCAGGGTACCACCAAGTATCTGCGCGTGGGCGGAAAGCCGGTGCGGCTCGGGGTGCGCCGTGTCGAGGATGTGGCCCACCGCTTCGCCCCGGGCGACTAGGGCGTCCGCGATCAGCTGCCGATGGCAGCGCCATGGCACCGCTTCGGCACACAGTATCGCCGTCGGCTGGGTGCGCGCCTCGGCGATGAGACTCGACAGGGCCGCCTGGAATGGCGCCGTCTCCATGTAGTCGGCGTAGCCGCGGAACGCGGGGCTGCGCCATGCCGTGTTGAGGGAGTCGCGCCGCGCAACACGGCGTCCGCCCAGATCCGCCTCGTGTCGATAGGCGATCCCCACGTCTACCAGCGCTCGACCCAGTGCTTCCTGCGCGAACTGCGGATGGCGCCGCGATGCGGGGTAGCGGCGTACGTCCGCCACCTGGGTCACTCCATGCGCCTGCAAGAGCTCCAGGAATTGGCTGAATTCGCGGGTCGAATGGCCAATCGTGTAGATCACTAGGGGCGGATTCAGCCGCAAGAAACGGATAGATCGCGCCGTGGCGGCACGCTAAGTTTGCCCTCATGGGTCACGCCGCCGTTGCTTCCGATCTGACCGCCGCGCGTCGCTGGCGCATCGTGCTGGCACGGGATTCCCGCTACGACGGCGCGTTCGTGTACGGCGTGCGCTCGACCGGCATCTACTGTCGCCCCTCCTGCCCGAGCCGGCGACCCCGGCGCGCCCAGGTCGATTTCTTCGCGGTGCCGGAGGTGGCCGAGCGGGAAGGGTTTCGCCCCTGTCGTCGCTGCCGGCCCGGCGAAGCAGCGGCGCCCGATCCGCGGGTGCCGCTCGTCCGGGCCGCCTGCCGCCTGATCGACGCACACCCCGACGCGCCCGCGAGCCTCGCCGTGCTGAGCGCCCGCACGGGCGTGACGGCGCATCGGCTGCTGCGGGCCTTTCAGCGCGTGCTCGGCATCAGTCCGCGCCAGTATCGCGACGCGCGCCGACTCGACCGCTTCAAGACGGAGCTCCGCACCCGGCGCCGCGTGAGCCCGGCCTTGTACGAAGCGGGTTACGGTTCCACGAGCCGTGTCTACGAGCGGTCCGACGTGCAGCTCGGGATGACGCCGGCCACCTATAGTCGCGGCGGCGCGGGAACCCAGATCTCCTACACCACGGCCCCTTGCCCGCTCGGCCGCCTGCTCGTCGCCCAAACGCCGCGCGGGATCTGCCGCGTCAGTCTCGGGAACAATGTCGATGAGCTCGAAGCGAGCCTGCGGGTGGAGTTTCCTGCGGCCGAAATCCGGCGCGACCAGGGCATGCTCGCGACATCGGTCGGCGCGATCCTCGGCTATCTGGGCGGGGAGCGAGCCCTCGATTTGCCGCTCGACGTGCGCGCCACGGCGTTCCAAAGGCGGGTGTGGGAGGCCTTGCGCCGCATCCCCTACGGGAGCACGCGCTCCTACGCACAAGTCGCGCGTGCGATCGGCCACCCCACGGCGACCCGCGCCGTGGCGCGCGCCTGCGCCACCAACCCGGCAGCCCTTGTCATTCCCTGTCATCGCGTCGTCCGAGCGGACGGCGGGCTCGGCGGCTATCGCTGGGGGATCGAGCGCAAGCGCGCGCTGCTCGAAGACGAGCGGGAGCGGGCGACGCCGTAGCGGCGGGCGTGTTGCCGACGTGGCGCGGGAACCCTAGGTTCCCGCCCATGCCTCGCAATCGGCCGCCCATGGGGCGCGCCCGCGCCGTGTTTCGCGCCGTCGCGACGACGATTATCCCCGAAGCGGGGCGGCTCGGGCCGGATGAATGGGAGGACGTCGAGGCCATCATCGACCGCGCGCTCGCCGGCCGACCGCCGCGCCTCGCCCGCCAGCTCGCCCTGTTGCTCATCGTCCTCGAGTGGCTTCCCCTGCTCCGCTACGGCCGGCGCCTCTCGCGCCTCCATCCCGCGCGACGGCTGGCGTTCCTCGAGCGTTTGGAGACCGCTCCTCTGATGCTCGTGCGGCGGGGGTTCTGGGGGCTGCGTACCCTCATCCTCATGGGCTACTACGGGCGCCCGGCGGCGGCGGCGGCGACTTCGCGGACGCGGACTTCACAGGCCGCGAGCTCGAGATGGCGGAGGCGCTGTACCAAGATGGCGGCGCGTTCCTCACCCGTGAGGGCACGCTGACCCTGGCGTTCGCATCGGCCTACGGCGGCTCCACGGTCGTCTACACCGGCACGTCGCTGACCGCGCCGGAGCGGGTGATCCGGCACTGGAGCGTTGCGGGACTCGATCACGCGGACCTGGTCCGCCGCTCCGCGAAGTACGCGCGGCAGAACAACGTCCATCTGCTCGACGCGGCGCTCCTCAACGACAACAACCGGCTGTTCGTCGCGGGAGCGCGCGCGGTGGGCTACCAGGTGGAGCAGTTTCCCGTCAACCTGGCGGGGTGCCGAGGCTCGAGCCTCTGCAACCTCGGCTGTCCCAATCAGGCGAAGCAGGGAACGAACCGCGTACAGCTGCCGAGCGCCGAGCGCGCGGGGGTCGAAGTGGTGACCCGCGCGAAGGTGCGGCGCATTGCACCCGACCGCACGCTCGAGGTGCAGGTCTCCGAGCGACCGCCCGGCGCCAAGGGCATGCCGGCCGAGTGGGCACCGGGAGAGTATCGCGTGCAGGCGGGCATCGTGATCTGCGCCGGCGGCGCCATCGGTAGCCCCGCCCTCCTCCTCGGGTCGGCGCTCCCGGCGCGGCTGCCGCGGCTGGGCGAGGGCTTCACCTGCCATCCCGCGTTGATCCTCGTCGCCGAACATCCTCACGCTATTACCAACGACGTCGGCCACCCCAAGAGCTTTTTCGTCGACCGCGCCGCCGCGGAGGGGTTCGTGCTCGAGACCTGCATGTATTTCCCCTTTGTCACGGCGAAGAGTCTCTCTGGCTTCGGCGCCGCGCACAGCGCCGTCATGCGTGCCTTCCCCCGGTCGTGCACTACCGCTTCACCCAGGAAACGATCGACGCCCTGGTGCGGGGCACGCGGGCGGCGGCACGCATCGCGTTCGCAGCGGGAGCGCTCCGGGTCCACGCTCCCGCTGCGCCGCCGCTCCTCGAAGCGGCCGAGGCCACGCGACTCGAGCAGCGCATCACGGCCCGGCACTTCCGACCGGGGTCCTTGGCCGTGTCGGCAGCGCATCTCATGGGCGGCTGCGGGATGGGGCGGAGCGCGGCGGACTCGGTCACCGACGCCTGGGGACAGGTCCACGGTCTCCCGTGGCTGCGCGTGGCGGACGCGAGTCTCTTCCCCGACGCACTCGAGATCAACCCCTATCTGACGATCATGGCCCTCGCCGACCGCGTCGCGGAGGGCGTGCGGCGCGACGCGGCAACGTTGCTCGGCCGGCCCGCCGCCGCGGCCCATGCCTGAGCACCTGCCGGTCGCAGTGGTGGGGGCGGGCCCGGCCGGGCTCGCGACGTCGCAGCAACTGCGCGAGCGCGGCGTCGCGCACCGCGTGTTCGAGCGTGGCAACGCGGCGGGCCACACCTGGGCGAAACTGTATGACAGCCTCACGCTGCACACGGGGAAGCACATGTCCAGCCTTCCCGGCATGCCGTTCCCGCGTTCCGCACCACTGTTCCTGCCGCGTCACGCCTTCTGCGACTATCTGCTGCACTACGTGGCGGCGTTCGATCTTCCCATCGAAACGGGGGCGGCGGTGTCTCGCCTGGCCCGCTCGGATGGCGTCTGGACGCTCAGGACGCCGAGTGGCGTGTACTCGGCTGAAAGCGTGGTCGTGGCGACGGGGATCGTGGCGAATCCCAAGCGCCCGCGGTTCTCCGGGGAGGAACGCTTCGCCGGCCGGATCGCGCACAGCGTCACGTACCGGCGGCCCGACCCCTACCGCGAGCGGCGGGTGCTGGTCGTGGGCGTGGGCAACTCGGGGGCCGAGATCGCCAGTGAGATCGCGCGCGCCGGCGGTCGGGTAACGGTCGCCGTGCGCTCCGGCGCGAACGTGGTTCCGCTCACGATCGCGGGGCTGCCGATCCAATACGTGGCCTATTGGGTGCGCAAGCTGCCGCGCGTGGTCCAAGAGCGCGTCGTCGACCTGGTTCGGGTGATGACCGAGCTCAAGCGCGGCAAGCCGAAGTTGCCGCGTCCGTCCCACAGCCCGCTCGACGCCATCCCGGTGATCGGCTTCCACTTGGTGGACGCGATCGCCGCCGGGCTCGTTGACGTGCGGGCGGGGGTGGCGGAGCTGACGGCGGACGGAGCGCGCTTCACCGACGGCGCGGTGGGGCAGTTCGACGACATCATCCTCGCCACGGGCTTCGAGGCGGCGCTCGGACTCCTCGGCACGCAGATTCAGCTCGACCCGCAGGGCTTCGCGCGCCGGCGGGACCGCGTCGTGAGTCTCGACCAGCCCGACTTGTACTTCGTGGGCCACAACTACGACGCGACCGGCGGTCTCTATAACATCAGCCGCGACGCGCGGCTCGCCAGGCCACAACTACGACGCGACCGGCGGTCTCCATAACATCAGCCGCGACGCGCGGCTCGCTGCCGGGCGCATCGCGGGGCGCCACACCGGGGTGTCGCCCTGAAGCGACGGCCGCCGCCCGCACGGGGCGGCGGCCGCTGCGCACCCAGGGTGGACCTAGTTCGTGGCGGTATGCACCGGCCCCGCACCCGGCGGCCCATGATCCCAGTCCTGCGCCGCCGAGATGTTCGGCATCCCCCAGTCGTTCCCGTTCCAGCCATTGAAGCCGTCCATACGGAAGGCCCAGAACCCGGTGTTCGAGTCGCTGATGATGAGCAGGCCGTCCGAGTTTCGGATCTTCACGCCGAACGCGCCCTGCATCACGCTGTGTCCCTCCCACTGCGGCAGTCCACCGAACCCGGCCTCGTGCTTGCACTCGCAGGTGTAGTACCAGCCGACGGTCTGGGGATGCGCGGGGTCGACCATGTTGAACACCTGCAGTCCGTCCTCGTATGCCGACACGAAGACGAACGGCCAGCGGACTTCGTGGTTGTGCGACAGGTCATGCCAGTCGGCCGTCCAGGCGCCAATCGGCTCGGTAATCGCCTGCACCTTGCCTTCGAGCCCGGGCCGAAGGTCGAAGATGCGGAGCGGCGCGTATTGGTACTCCGTCTCCGCGACGGCGAACTTGCCGTCGGGCGTGGGGGTGAAGGTGTGGCCGAATTGGACGCCCGCGACGCCGCTGATGGACGTGATGAGCTTCGGGGTCTTTTCCGATCAGCGCGTTCTTATCTCCCGCCAGCACCTTTTCCATGTCGTAGATGTTCCCGTGCGGCTCGTTCACCGTGGTGAACAGCAGGACCCGTCCGTCGGAGTGCTTGTAGGCGAACATGTTGTGGAACCCGCCCGCCGCCGGATAACGGATGCGCGCGACGATCTTGACCTTCGACGTGTCGGGAAGGCCCGTCACGTCCGCGACCACCGCACCCAAGTCGGCGTCGGGTGACGCGCCGAAGAACTGGAGTGACTGGACGTAGTAGTAGCGGCCCTTGAGCTTGAAGTACTTGCCGTCCATCCCACCCAACCCCTGATGCAGCTCGGCGTTCTCGATGCGCCAGTGGTACAGCACCTTGCAGTGCTCAGGGTCGCGGAGGTCAATGATGGTGAAGCCGGGCCGGTCGCGCGCCTGGGACACGTAGGCATAGGGCCGATCCTGCTCGATCTCGTTGTCCATCACGCGGAAAAAGCCCCCGAGCGGCACGTGACAGAGCACGTGGACGTTGGGGCTCCCACCCTGCTTCACACCCGTCATAACCCCCGGCGCGGCGAGGGGGGCGACATCGCGTTGGGCCGAGGCGGGTCCCGCACCCGTCGCGAGGAGGCCCAAGGCGACCCACGTCGCGAGGTACCTGCTCCATGGCTGCACGGTCATAAATGAACCTCTTGAAGGAAGAAGGACGACTCACGGCCCAGCACGCGCCGAGTCGACGACAAACGTCATGTGCATCCCGGACTCGAGATGCTCGGAGATGTGGCAGTGTGCCATCCACGTTCCGGGGTTCGACGCGTCGAGCAGGATGTCGACCGTCGACCCCACGGGGAGCAGCACCGTGTCCTGCCACGCGAGATCAGGATTGGACACGCCGTCGCGCTCCAAAACCAGGAAGCGCTGTCCGTGGAAGTGGATGGGGTGACTCATCGGATGCATAGCCTGGGGATCGTTGAACAACCGTATCTTCACCACCGCGCCCCGTTTGAAGTGCCAGTCGATCTCCAGGTTCTCCTTGCCGGTGGTCCGGTCTCGCATGATCCAGCGCGTCTCCCGACCTGTCGCGACCCAGTTCATGTCTGGCATGCCGTCGTTCCATT
>WNFI01495022.1_pt1 | contig 11133 bp, 13 predicted proteins | sample 5400471 | NCBI WGS metagenome assembly WNFI01 (sample SAMN13153348, study PRJNA577476) | soil metagenome | isolation source: 100 cm saprolite on Douglas fir-dominated hillslope | place: USA:California | collected 2013-09-17 | reverse complement strand
CGTCCTGGCTGACCCCGCCATGGCGCCTGAAGTTGTACATCATGCGCGCCCCGCTGAGGTCATCGAGGCACTGCAGCACCTCCTCGCGCCAGTTGAAGCCCCACATCACCGAGGTGACCAGGATGCCGACGTCCTGGCCGAAAACGCCGGTGCCGATGAGGTGGCTGCTGAGCCTGCTCATCTCCCCCGCGATCGTCCGCAGGCACTGGCTGCGCTCGTTGACCTCGAGGCCGGCGAGCTTCTCGCAACAGAGGCACCAGCCCCAGTTGTTGAGCATGCTGGCGGTGTAGTCCATGCGGTCGGTCAGGGCCACGTTGCCGACGTAGGTGCGGCCCTCGAAGAGCTTTTCCATCGAGCGATGCAGGTAGCCGAAGATGACCCGCAGGTCGACCACCGTCTCGCTGTCGAGGGTCACGAAGAAATGGAGGACGCCGTGGGTGCTGGGGTGGTGGGGACCGATGTTGACCTGGACCAACTGGGTACGCAGGTCGTTCCGCGCCAAGCGATCCTGCTCCAGGCTGACCCGACCCTGGGCCGCCTCCACCGGGAGCACCCTGATCTCGGTCACTGGCCGGTGCTGGGGGGCCCGCTCTCACCGAGCTCAGCGTCTTCGATTTCGGCGCGGGCGACGCTGGCGACCGGGCGGCTGGCGGCGCCGGCCAGCGGTTTGGTGCCGGGACCGTCGACGCCCTCGTCGTCGACCAGTCCGTTCTGGCCGATCTTGATCCGCATCGCCTCCTGGGGGCGGGATTGGCGGCTGTGCGGGTGCTGAAACGACTGCGGCGTGGTGCCGATCAGAATCGGCTGGCTGATGCCGCTGCCATCGTCGGCGATGCGGGCCTCGGCAGGGGCGTCGGCCATGGTGCCTCCGCCAAAGCCGGTCATGCCGGCAAGGTGCCACGGGATCTCGGCGTTCAGCGGCCGCCAATCCTTGCGCAGGGGGTGGCCGGGGAAGCCTTCCCAGAGAAGGATCCGCTCGAGCTTGGGATGGCCCTTGAAGCGAATCCCCATCAGGTCCCAAACCTCACGCTCCTGCTGGTTGGCGCCGGGGTAGACGGGGGTGACGCTGGCGACGACGGGCTCAACCTCCGGCGACCTGGCGGCACCCACGTCGACGCCGAAATCCTTGGGCACCGCCACCCGCGCCAGCAGGTAGCCGGGGTACGCGGGGTCGATGCGGTCCGCGACCGGACGGACGCTGGCGAAGTGGTAGAGCAGCTCAAACGTCTCGACGTTGTCGACCGCGGTGATCGACGTCAGCAGGTCGAATCCGAGCTGGTCGCGCGCGAACCTGGCGAAGTTGAGAATCTGCGCCGGCTTGAGACTGACCTCGACGGCGTCGGCCTTGACCTGCGGATCCAGGCTCTGGCCGAAACCAGCCGAAAGCTGGAGAACCAGCGCTTCCTGGGTCAAGACGCCTCGGCGGGCTGATCGTAGAAGCGCTTGTAGAGCTTCTTGAAGATCTGCTCGGTCGCGCCCCAGGGGTGAGCGACCTTGTGGCCCGGCGGGATGGCCGGCTGCAGCCGTCGGCCCCGGATCAGGCTCTCGGTGCGGATCCTCTTCTGCAGCTCGATGATCGAGTGCATCAGCGCCTCGGGACGCGGTGGGCAGCCGGGAAGATAGATGTCCACCGGCATGATCTGGTCGATGCCGTCCACCTGCGAGTAGCCGCCGCTGAAGATGCCGCCGCTGACGGCGCAGTTGCCCATCGCGATCACGTACTTGGGCTCGGCCATCTGCTGGTAGAGGCGCAGAACCGCGGGCGCCATCTTCTTGGTCAGCGTGCCCGACACGATCATGACGTCGCTCTGGCGCGGCGAGGGACGGATCACCTCGCTGCCGAAGCGGGCGACGTCGAACTTGGCGGCACTCATCGAGATGAACTCGATGAAACAGCAGCAAAGGCCGAAGCCGAAGGGCCAGGCGCTGTTGCTGCGACCCCAGTTGATCAGCTTGTCCAGCGGACCGACCAGGATGTCGAAAGTGGAGCCCACGTGGTGGTGCTCGATGCCGTCGCCGTGGGCGGTGGTGACGACCTCCTCGGCCCCCGCGCCGGGCTGGATCACCTGCAATTCACTCACGACCTAGCTCCAGCGTAGTGCGCCCCGGCGCCACGCGTAGGCGAGCCCCACCAGCAGGATGCCGATGAAGATCGCAATCTCGACGAGGGCGTACGTTCCCACCTGCCGGAAGACCACCGCCCACGGGTAAAGGAACACGACCTCGACGTCGAAGATCACGAAGATCAGCCCGTACAGGTAGTACTGGGCGCGGTACTGGATCCATGCCTCGCCGATGGGAACCATGCCGCTTTCGTAGGTGTCCGACGAGACCCGGGCGCTCCGCTGCCCCGTCCGGAGGCGCTTGGTGAGGACAAGAGCCAGGTACACGATGCCTCCCGGCATGGCCACCGCCACCAGTGCGTAGAGCACGATGTGACCGAGATAGGGCTGCATCAGACTCCTCTCGTTACGGCTCGGACAAGATCAGCATCCGGGCTAAAACCGAGAGGATTATACCTACGGCCCTGGGCTCGTCTCGAATACGGCGTCGAACACGACAACCCCCGCCGCCAGCAGCAATCCGACGGCCTTGAGGAGGTTGTCCACACCGGGGTCGAGGAAGCCGTCGGCAACCCGCGTATAGATGAAGAGCCCCAGTCCGAAGACGGCAATCGCGTAGACGTGGCGGCCCTGCCGGAACGCCTCGAGCGCGGCCGCCAGGATCAGGCATTCGATAAAAGCTGTGATCAGGCTGCCCGGGCTCGAGGCTCCGAAAATGCTGCCGATCAGCTGACCCATCTCTGTCCCCCTATGCCGCTCGCCGCATGATACGGCCTCCGCCGAGGACCTCGTCGCCGCGGTACAGGACAGCGGCCTGGCCGGGGGCAACCGCGATCAGAGGCGCCTCCGCCTCGACCACCGCGGTCCGGTCCGGTCCGACCCGGACCCGCGCCGGCACCGGCTCGGCGCCGTACCGGATCCGCACCTCGGCAGCGAACTCGCCAGACGGGGGGTCCCCGGCGACGAAGCTGAGCTCGGTGACCTCGAAGACCTCGCGGGCGAGCGCCTCGCGGGGCCCCACCGTGACCCGCGCCTGGCCGGGATCCAGGTCGAGGACGTACAGCGGCCCCTGGATGCCCCTGGGCAGCGCCCCCAGCCCCGACCTCTGGCCGACGGTGAAGTTCCACACGCCCGTATGCCGGCCCAGCACAGTGCCATCGAGGTGGCGGATCTCACCGGCGCCGGCTCCCCCGGCCTGGCGGCGGGCGATCAGGTCCCGGTAGTCGCCGCTGGTGACGAAGCAAATCTCGACACTGTCGGGCTTGTCGGCCGTCACCAGCCCCAGCGATCTGGCCTTGGCCCGGGCGTCGACCTTGCGCCAATCCCCCAGCGGGAAGCTGGCCTGGGCCAGCTCGTCCTGGCAAATGCCGTAGAGCACGTAGGACTGGTCCTTGGTGGCGTCGGCGGCGCGGAGGAGCCGCAGCCGTCCACCCTCGGCGGCGTCGATGCGGGCGTAGTGGCCGGTGGCGAGGCCGTCCGCGCCGATCTCGCGGGCCTTGCGCAGGAGGAGGTCGAACTTGACCTCAGAGTTGCAGGAGATACAGGGGTTGGGGGTGCGGCCCTGCTCGTAGTCGGCCAGGAAGGGGTCGATCACGCGGCGGCCGAACTCCTCCTGGACGTCGAGGACGTAGTAGGGGATGTCGAGCTTCGCCGCCACGCGGCGGGCGTCCTCCACCGCGTCGAGGGAGCAGCAACCGTGGTGTCGGTCGAGGTCGGCCGAGGCTTTGGGCCAGAGCTGCAGGGTGATGCCGATGACCTCGCGTCCCTGCTCCTTGAGCAGCGCCGCCGCCACCGAGCTGTCGACGCCGCCGGACATGGCCACGGCGACGGTCTGGCTCATGATTCTAAGACGTCGCCTTCGGCGGCCGTGACAGTAACCCCCTGCTCGGCGCAGTACTGCTCGGCGTTGGCCAGCGCCTCGTCGGTGCCCTCCATCTCGAGGATCACCCAGCCCTCGTCGCGGGTGATGTCGGCGCGCCGGATGTTGGTGACCACTTCATAGGTGTGTCCCAGCTCGTAGATCACCGGGTGGGTCACCGCGTCGCGGGCGAAGGTGAGCTTGATCCTGCGCCTGGGCAAGTCAGCCCCCGGCGACGGCGGGAACGATCGAGAGGTCGTCGCCGGCGCCCAGCTCGGTGGCGAGCCCGGAGCCGAAGCGAATGTCCTCGTCATTCTTGTAGATGTTGACGAATTGGCGCAGCTGTCCGTCGGCGTCGTAGATCCGCTCCCGGAAACCCGGGTACTTGGTCTCCAGCGCGTCCAACGCCTCGGACACGGTGACACCATCGACTTCGACCACGGACTCACCGGAGGTGAGGCGGCGCAGCGGCCCCGGGACTCGGACTTTGACGGCCATGGATGGTCTCCCTAGATCTCAGATTGAAAATTCGAGTTATTGTACCGGCGGCCGGCCGCCGGCCGGGGTCAGCCGACGCCGGGGAAGGCTTCCTCGAAGGAGCGCACCGAGGGCCTGATGGTGCGCTTGTGGCGGTCCAGGTCGGGGACCACCTGGATGGTCTTGAAGCCGTGGCCGGTGATGTAGGCGACCACGGTCTCGTCGTTCTTCCAGCGCCCCGCCCGGGCGAGCTTGCGCAGGACCCCGACGGTGACGCCGCCGGCGGTCTCCGCGAATATGCCCTCAGTGGCCGCCAGCAGCTCGATCGATTCGACGATCTCGTCCTCGGTCACCGTCTCGACCACCCCGCCGGTCCCGGTCGCGATGTTGATGACGTACTTCCCATCGCTGGGGTTGCCGATGGCGAGCGACTTGGCGATGGTGTTGGGCTTGACCGGCCTCACCGGCGCACCCTCCTTGAAAGCGGTCGCCACCGGCGAGCAGTTGAGGGCCTGGGCTCCGCTGAGCCTGGGGTACGGCCCGGGATCCACCAGTTCCAGCTCGATCATCTCCTGGATCGCCTTGTTGTGCTTGACGAACTGGCAGCCCGAGGCGATCGGGATGACGATCTCGTCGGGAAGCCGCCAGCCCAGCTGCTCGGCGGTCTCGTAGGTCAGCGTCTTGCTGCCCTCCGCGTAGAACGGGCGCACATTGATGTTGGCAAAGGCCCAGTGGTAGGAGTCGGCCAGCTCCGAACAGAGCCGGTTGACCTCGTCGTAATTGCCCTCGACCGCCACCACGTTGGGCGCAAACACCGAGGTGGTCAGCACCTTGCTGGCCTCGAGGTCGGCCGGGATGAAGACGAAGCAGCGCATCCCGGCTCGGGCGCTGTAGGCCGCCACCGAGTTGGCCAGGTTGCCCCAGCGGGGTCATCCCCTCCCCCAGCGTCACCGGCTCGGCCCCGTCGCCGAGAGGCAGCAGGTCACGATAACGCCACAGCGAGTTGGGGCCCGCCTCGATCGACTCGCGGGAGACCCTGCGCTCCAGGTCGGCGTGGTCGTACCTGACCTCGAGCGGCCCAAAGCAGAGATCGCAGACGTGGGTCGCCTGCATCTCGAACTCGCTCTGGCACTCGCGGCAGATCAGGGATTTGACGGCGGACATGCCCAAGTCTATCGACGCGCTGCCGGCCGGCCCTGAACTCGACGGCCCGGCGACCTAAGATCACGTCGATGGAGACGGGACTCAAGGGGAAGCGCGTCCTGGTGACAGCCGCCAGCAAGGGGCTCGGCCGGGCTGTCGCCGAGGCCTTCCTCGACGAGGGCGCCCGGGTGGCGATCTCCTCGAGCAGCGATGACCGGATCCGGCACACGGCGCGCGAGCTGGACGAACGCGGTGACGTGATCGCGATGGCGGCCGACATCGGCGAGGCTGACGAGTGCGCCGAGCTCCTCGACTGGACACTCCACAACCTGGGCGGACTTGACGTGCTCATCAACAACACCGTCGGGCCGCCGCCGGGAACGCTGGAAAGCCTCGACGAGGCGATGTGGCGGCACGCCTTCGACACCATTCTGATGAGCGCGGTCAGATTGTCTCGGGGAGCGCTGCCGGCACTTCGGGCCGAGGGCGGCGGGGCCATCGTCAACCTGGCCTCGCTCACGGCCAAGCAGCCCATCGACGGGCTGATGCTCTCCAATGCCCTGCGGCCGGCCCTGGTGGGGATGGCCAAGACGCTGGCCCGCGAGGCGGCGCCCGATGTGCGCGTCAACAACATCGCCACCGAGCACATCCTCACCGACCGGATCCGCGCTATCGCCGCCACCGTCTGGAACCGCGACGGCGAGACCGGAGAGCAGGCGCTCGAGCGCATGGCCGCCGAGGTTCCGATGGGTCGCTACGGCACGCCCGCGGAGCTGGCCAACGCGGTGGTTTTCCTGGCCAGCGACGCCGCCAGCTACATCACCGGCGTGACCCTGGCCGTGGACGGCGGGTTGGACCGAGGCCTGTACTAGCCCTTCGAAGGCCGGCTCAGAAAGTCGCCAGCAAAGGACCGAGGTCCGTAACTTTGCTGTCGGCGAGCCGGATCACCTCGCCGCCATAGAGCGTCTCGATCGACAGCCAGGCGGCATCGCTCGACCACGAGGTGGCGACGGGGGGTCCGACGGTGGCAAGGGCCGTGGTCTGGCCATCCTTGACGCGCTTCAGGCCCCATCCCTTGGTGACGTCCATGACCACCAGGTAGCGCCCGTCGGGGGAGCCGGCGACTGCCTGTGCCGTACCAGCAAGGCTCGTCAGATGCCCCGTGTCGAGATCCAGGAGAGCGGCTCCGGTCGAAGTCGTGACGATCTCGCCGTGCGGCCCCAGGGCCCCGGCTGGACTGATCGACTGCCCAACGGTGATTCCCTTGCGCTTCCCCGACAGGTCGTAGACGGCGATGCCGTTGGTTTGACGCACGACCAGACGGCCGTCGTTGGTCCAGTTGCCGGTGTTCTGGCTGAGCTCGGCAAGGACGCGCCCGTCGCGCGACACCAGACGCGTGCGGCCGGCGTTGGCGTCATAGACCACGGCGGCGCGGCCTTGGGGCTCCACCGGCCCCAGGTAGCCGCTCGACACCTGAGTCGAGCACTGACCGTAGACGGCGACGCGGGTCTGGTATTTGGTTCCGTTGCGCTCCGAGAAGAAAACGCGCCCCCCGGCAAGCACCGGAGACGCGACCAGGTTGGCCTCCGCGATCCTGACGAAGCTCTTGCCCGGAATCCCCATGAGGTATTCGTTCTGACCGGCCGCGATGTCGTGCAGCACGGCCACCGGCGGGCCGCCGGATGCCGCCACGATCCGGGGGGCGGGCGCGCAATTTCGCCCGAGGCCCGGGGGCTGCCCGGCGGCCGAGCTGGTGGAGCAGCCGGCCAGGAGCAGCAGACCCACGACAAGCCTCAGCTTCATCGAGGCACCGCTGGCCTGTAGTCGAGACTTCCGCCCCTATACACCGCGGTGGCGTAGAGGTTGGCTTCCCCGAAGTAAACCTGGATCGTGACGCTTGCCGCCCCCGGGAACAGGCCGGCGACCAGCGCGGCCGCTTGCGATATCTCGGCCTTCTCGTGCGCCACGCCGCCGGCACGGAACAGGCTGATCGCTACCGCGGACTCGGTGGCCATGAACACGGCGACAGACTTGGCGCCGGCGAGACGGCCGCCTCGGCGGCGTATCGATTCGAGCCAAAGCGGGCGTTGTAGTCGGGCAGCGCCGGCGTTGGGGCCGCCGGGGTCGGCGACAGGGGTGAGGAGACTGACGGCGCCGAGCTGGGCGAGCCCGGGCTGCTCCCGGACGTGTTCTGGGCACAGCCGGCAAGGACCGCCACCGCCACCGATGCCGTCGCCAGCTGAACAAGGCGCCCCACGAGTGCGCAATGATGTCACACGCCTTTCGACGTGCGGTGAACTGCGCCGACGCAATCCGCGTGGGAGGATTCGCGTGATGACCGTCCCCGTGGAGGCGCGTGCTGTAGTCCTGGCGTTGACCGCCTGCGCCTTCGCCGCCGGGCAGTTCGCCACGGCCAACGCCGCGGCCCCCGCCGCCGCCGCGCTGGCACCCTACCCGGTGGCCGCACCGATGCCGGTCGGCGACAGCGTTGTACCGACGTTCGTGGACGATGACGAGCTCGTCCGAGCCCAGCTCAGGCGCGACGGGTCTGTAGGCGCGATGGTCGACGACATCAAAATCAAGATCCGGGGCGGCGGCGATTATGCCCTGCGCCTGCCCGGGCCCGTGCTTAACGTCGCCGACCAGGGAGGTGACTCGCCGCCCGGGCTGGCCGACGGAAGGGTGAGCTTCCTGGGCCACCTCGATGCGGGACAGCGACTGCTGGCGGCCGAGGCGACGCTCGACCCCAAGGTCGAGGCGGCACGGATCCCATTGCAGGTCGCGGTCGCCTACCACGACGGCGGATCAGATGGATCGGGCCGGCACACGTTCACCGAGACGATCGACGTCGACAACGTCACCGGTCAACCAGCTCGTCTGTTAAAGGGCACGCCGGACACGGTCGCGCTGGCCCAGGCGCTCGACGCCCTCCACGGCGCGCCGACCGTCTATACGCCGGAGATCAATCTCTCCGCGCTCTATCCGATGCCTGCGAGCCTGGCGCTACATTCGCCCGTCACGGGGGTCAGCCGCCAGGTCTACGTGCCGCTGTCGATCGACACCAGGGTTCATCTCCAAGGCGGCGACCGCCTCGTGACGGGCGGCGGCGCCGATGTCACGGTCGACAGCCGAGGCACCGGTCTGCATTGGATCGCCCGCTTGCCCCAGGACAGCGCCGCCGACGGAAGGCTGAGCTTGTCGTTCAGCTTCACGAGCCCAGCTCCTCTCCGGGTGCCCGCCGTCGACATGCGGGCCCAGGTCCTGCCCCTGCCCGCATCTGAGTTCGAGCCACCCGTGGGTCTCACTTGGGCCAAGGCGCTGAAAACCGCGCGCAACCTCGCCGACCTGGCCGTCCTGGCCCAGGCGGGCGCGATCAGCCTGCACCGCATCGGGGACCTGGCTCCGCCGGTGGGACGGCCGGGCGCCGGCCCCGAGCGCGTCAGCTACGAACTGGTGCTGGCCTCGGGCGAGACGCAAAAGCCTGCTGGCGCCGTCGAACCGCCCCTCCACCCCCAGCCGTGGGCGGCCGCGCTGGCGTTATTGGCCGCGATCGCCCTTGGCGCCAACGCCTATTGGGTCTGGTCGCGCCACTAGGGCGACCCTGCGGGTTACTTCTGGTCGATCGGTACCAGCGACCGGCTCAGCGGGTCGTCCTGGACCGGCTTGAAGACCATGTCCTGGAAGGTGGCGAAGTAGATGTCGTCATCGACCACGCCCTCGTGGTTGTCCTTCTTCCAGCCGCGGTTGTCTCCGTTGGCGCTGGTGATCTGGGCGGTGTTGAGGGCGGCGATGATCTTGCCGCCGGACGTGTCGACGGTACCGGCCGTCTCCAGCGCGCTCTTAACCAGGTAGACCATGTCGTACGGGAAGATCTGCCAATCAGGCGGCTGGACCACGTCTTTGTGATCTGACGCCTGGACTCCTACCTTGTAGTCAGGGCCGCCGCTGTTGAACTTGTGGTCCTCATAGGCTTTTCGGAACTTGTCCCAGGCATCGGCGCCCCCCTCGGTGGTGATGCGGAACGAAGCGTAGGTCAGCCCCGCCACCCAATCCGGGTGGTCGGCAAGCTGGGTCCGTACCACCGGGTCCTCGGCCGTCGGTCCGGCGAAGATCGGGGCGGTCACGCCCCCCTCGCGCAGGGCCCGAATGGTCTGGGCCAGAACCGGCGCCCGCGCCCAGATGATCACGCCGGTCGCGCCCGCCTGCTTCACGGCCAGGGCCTTGTCGCTGAGGCTGGTCGCGGTGGACGGGAGCGCCAGGTCGGGGTTGACGGTCAGCGACTTCTGCTGGAGAGCGGTCCGAAACTGGGTCGCGCCGTCGTTGCCGTACTCGCTGTCGTCGTGCAGCAGCGCCAGCCTCAGGCCCTTGGCCGAGATGTATCCCGTCAACTTGGCCGCGACGGCGTCGTCCGGAGGTGCGATCCGGAAGACATTGGGGCGTTTGTCGGCATCGATCAGAGTCGCATTACCGTCGTAGTCGACAAGCATCGGGAGGCCGGCCTGGGCGGCGGCCTGGTACGTCGCGTCCACGGTGTAGCCGTCGTCGATGACCGCGACTGCCCTATCAGCGGCAGCCTTCCTGATGTTGTCGAGCGAGGCAGACGGGCTGCTCTGGTTGTCGAGGACCTCGAGCTTGATGGCGTACGACTTACCGCCAACCTTCACGCCGCCGGCGGCGTTGACCTGGTCCGCGGCGAGCTGGGCGCCTTGTTCGGTGAACCTGGCGACGTACGGAAGGGCACCGACCGGGACGTTGATCACAATGGTGACCGAGGGACCGGCACCCTCGCTCGATCCGCCGCAACCGCTCAGCGCCAGCCCGGCCGCCACCCCCGATGCCAGCCAGTCACGCCCACTCATCAGCCTGACTCCTCCGCTGTTTTGCGGGTGATTCTAGCCACCGGCGTCCGGCGCCGTGCCCAGGTATGCGGCTCGGACCTTCGGATCCGACACGACCTGTCGCGGAGTCCCCTGACTGAGCCTACCGCCCTCGTGCATCACCGTCACGCGATCGGCGAGGCGCCGGACAAAGGCGATGTTGTGATCAACCACCACGATCGTCAGGCCCATCTCGCGGAGCCGGAAGAGCGCGGTCGCCAGGCCCTCGACATCCTCCAGGCTCATGCCTGCCGCCGGCTCATCGAGTAGGACCAGCCGCGGTCCGGTGGCCACCGCCGTCGCCAGCTGCAGCATCCGCTGGCGCGCTCCTGAGAGCGCCAGCGGATCGGCGGCTGCCCAGGCGCTGAGGCCGAAAACCCGCAGAAGCCGTTCAGCGTCCTGCTGCCCGGAATTGACGGCGTCCCGGTAGCCAGGAGTCTTCAGGAGCGCCGCCAGCCACCCGGAGTTGGTCGAACGCTGGCGCAACCCTACCTGGACATGCTCACTGGGAGTCAGGTCCGGCATCACCACGACCCGCTGGAAGGTGCGCACCAGTCCAGCACGTGCGCGCCATCGCTCGTCCAGTCGATCCAGTGACAGGCCCCCTAGGTCAACGCGTCCGGCGTCCGCCTGGATCGAGCCGCTGAGGCATTTGAGCAGGGTGGATTTGCCGGATCCGTTGGGTCCGATGATGGCGTGGAGCTCGCCCTCGAGC
>WNFI01155424.1_pt1 | contig 11133 bp, 10 predicted proteins | sample 5400471 | NCBI WGS metagenome assembly WNFI01 (sample SAMN13153348, study PRJNA577476) | soil metagenome | isolation source: 100 cm saprolite on Douglas fir-dominated hillslope | place: USA:California | collected 2013-09-17 | reverse complement strand
AAAGTCAAATGAAAACATCAGGCAGAGCTGGTAGCGATACCGGGATTCGAACCCGGATTTTAGCCTTGAGAGGGCGATGTATATGTTAGGTATGCTGCTGAAAATAGGTACGATAACAGATCGTCTGCATTATTGTCTAGACGAATTGCATTGTTAACTGTAGGATGGTCTCTGTGAGGTGATCCTTGGCCATCGAACAAAAGCTGATCGAGATCAACAAGAGGCTAAAGCGAGGCGAAGGATGGATCGGCTACCGACACTCGACAAACGCGGATGACGAAAAGATTCGATCGAAGTTTCTCTACTACGCTTTCTACCAGGGATCTACTCAGAAGTTCGTGAACACGAAGACGAACGATCCGGAGGAGGCATACCGCGAACTCCTGGCTGCTCGAAACCACGTTAGCCAAGGCCATCGGCTCCTGCAGTCTGAGGTTTCGAAGCTCCGCTACGAAGATCTGAAATCAATTTTGATGGACTACTACCGGGAGCACAAGCCGGCCTCGATATACACCAGGCTCACGGATGAAGGACAGAAGGAAGAGACGTTCCTCGGCGCTGACAAGCTGGATCACTTCTTCAAGCGTTGCTCGGTAACGGATATCACGGCTACCAAAATTCAGGGATACATAAAATGGCGCCGGCGTGAAGGTGATGCGGACGCTACGATTCGCCGCCAGTTGGGACGGCTCCGATCGGCGTTCAATCAGGCGAAAGCCCTTGACCTTATTACGGACAACCACATCCCAACGTTTGTGCTGCCAAAGGATTCGAAGTCACGGAAAGGATTTCTCGACCACGAAGACTTCGCCACTCTGCGAGATGCCATGCCGGAACATCTCCAACCAACGGTGACGTTCCTTTATTACACCGGATGCCGCACAGGAGCAGCCAAGAAAATAACCTGGTCCATGGTTTCGAAGGATTGCAGCGAAATCGAGTTGCCCGGTGAGATCGTGAAGAATGACGATCCACTGACACTTCCCTTAGCTGGACCTTTGGAAGAGATAGCGAACCTGCTCGGAAAGATGCGCAAGACCTTTCCTAAACCGACTGACCCTGTTTTCAATTTCAAGAACTTTCGATGGACTTGGGACAAGACGTGCTGCCAACTCGGGCTCGGGACCTTCGACGAGAAGACGAAAAAGTACAGCGGCCTTGTGCCTCACGATTTCCGCAGGAGCGCGGCTCGCAATCTCATAAAGGCTGGAGTCGATCGTCGCACGGCAATGAAGATCACAGGACACAAGACGGAAGCCATCTTCGAACGATACAACATCAAGACCACTGATGATGTGAGAGAAGCGACGATAGACTGTCCACTGTGGCCCGGTAGTGTAATCGGTTTAACACGCCGCCCTCTCAAGGCGGAGACTACGGGTTCGATTCCCGTCCGGGCTACCAACACAAGGAAGGGCGTGATGTTCGTTGAGATAAATGGTAAGAAGGTGGACCGAGATTCGTTCCAGGCAGGTATCGCCGCAGCGCACTTCGAGAGCATCAAAAACACTGACCCCGACAAACAGAAATTGAAAGAGATAGCAGAAGCAGCAGCGGGGAATTACGTCCGCGACAACTCCATACCAGTTTAGTACGGCCTTCCGAATTATTCACGCAGCTACGCCGACTTTGTTGCGCTCAATGAACTTGTCGAGGTCTACCCTGTCAACGAGGTGCTTTCGTCCGATCTGAACATAAGGCAGTTCCCTGCCACGGACCATCTGTCGGACCGCCCACAGGTGTGCTCCCAAGTAGACCGCTGCGTCTTTGAGACTAAGCAGACGAGGGCCACTGATTACGACAGCGGGAGCGACAGGTCTCTTAAATCGCTTTTGAATGGGCATAAGGCACACGTCTTCTCGCGGAAGCAAAGATTTTTGGGATTTAACTGCTTACGATTTCCGCGATGCGGACCCGAAATGGGCCGCTGTGTGCCAGGCTCCGGGATGGAGCCGCACAAAGACTATAGCGTACTGGTACTAGAATGTCAAGATGGGACCTTTTTCATTCCGAGGCTCCCGATCATTTTGCGGTTTCGAAAATGTCGATCCATAGCTTGAGCGTGTTGTCGTGCCAGGTCTCTTTCGACAGGTTCGGCCTTAATTCCTTTTCATACCTCTCACGGACGGCCTGAGTATTAAGGTTCTGCGTTTTGAAGATGTAATCAACGTCGTCTCGGTCTTTCTCAGAGTTCCGCTCCAATTTCGACAGAATGAAATCATATGGATCGGGCGCATACAGATGCAGGTTCTTAAACATCCCCGGAAACATCTCGGTCAACCTTGCCGTGTAGTCCTCTGGTAGATTCGTAACGCCCACATGGTGCAGCCGAATTTTGCATTTCTGAGCGAGTGCGGAGCCTTCCCCTGCCATTTCGATCAGATTGAGATTCGCGGGTACAGCCGTATAGTATTCGATATCTCCCGTTGGACGAGGCAGGCCATAGAAGTAGCAAATAACGAAGCCGCCGATGCAGTGCAAGCTCAACGGCTCCGCAAGCATTGCATCGATCTCGGATAGGAACTCTTTCCACGGTGTCGGAAGCGAATCAGGAGGCATATTGGAGATGTTCCGGCCGCAAATCGGTCAACAGATTCCAATGCATCGCCTCTTCCGATCGGTTTTGAACAAGCCACTGCTTCTCACTGTCAGTCCGCGGTGGTCGATAAAAAACGTCCTCTTTTACCAGCCGGCTCTCATCGAGCTTGGATCTGAGTTCACGAAGCGACTGTACTCTGGCGCTTTCCTGACCGGAGCCCGAGACTCTTTCAACAACTTGAAGTGCCAGACTAACGACGAATCCCAAACGATTTTGCAGGTTAAACTTCCTCGCCTGCTCGACCAGCCAATTCGATCTGCCGTGGCCATAATGCATCACAACCCAGGGGAGAGCTTCTGCGACACGGGCTTCGAGTCTGTCCTGTCCTAACGCCGTTAGAAGAACCTCGTCGGGATTCTTCTTTGGTAGGTGAGTTCGCATGTACGCAAAACCCGGATACCCGAGTTTCGCCAGAAACTCAGCTAAACGCTGGTCGTTTGCGTGTGTTGGAACAAATTCTTCTGGGACAGGCAGCGTTTCAGGAGAGAGATCGTAAAGCGTGGCGACCCGACGAGCGAGTTCAGGAGTCAGGCGCCTTTTCCCGTTTTCAAGCAGGTTGACATACGACTGCGACACACCCAAAGACTGCGCAGCTTGGGCCTGGACCAAACCCTTCTTTAGACGAGCAGCCTTCAATTCATGTGGTGCCATAGCTCTTCCTTTATGACAGACTTGTCATAATTTGTCAATACCCTAAACCACGATTACCACGATTCTAGCTAAATCCTACCCCCACCCATCCTAATCCTTTTATCCCTTTATTCCTCTATCTCTTACCCCACCCTGCCCTTATCCACGCCACGCCGTCTCTTAAGCGGTTATCATCTCCGCTGCGCCCCGCCCGCCACGCGCCCCGCCCCACGCCTCCCTCACACCGCCACGCCCCACCCACCCACCGCGCTCTGCCCCATACCACGTCCGAAATCCAGCCGACGACGATGACGACGCATGCATGATGGCCATGATGACGACGACGATGACGATGATGACGACGATGTGGTCGTCGTGATGATGGAGGAGGAGGAGGTGGTGGTGGTGGTGGGAAACGCGATAAGGCCGATGCTTCACAAAGAAGCGGCCTTTGGCTTGAATTTATCGAAGACCTTCATCGAACTCGGGTTTCTGCCCGCAGTTGCGATTCGATCCCAAGTTTTGATCCAACGGCGCTGATGCGTGTTGATCTGCTCTGGCAAAAGAATCGGACAGCTTCACCCGCTTCTTCATGGCTTTAACGACGCTTGTCTTCTTTCTGCTCGACTCGTGATCCTTCTCGCGTCGATTTTCAGCTTCCCTTGACTTACTGACTTCATTTTGTTTCTCCTTGCAAGGCACTGCACTTTCGACAGCGAGTGATATCGTCTGGTCGAGGATTATTACTCGCCTTGCGCGGCCGCCACGGGCCGCTCTTCCCGTCGCAGCGGTCTCATCGAAAAAAACCTATGCCGGCAGGGTTCGCACCGCAAAGCCGGGAGCCCGAGGATTCTCCCGAGAATCGCTGTCCGACCCGGCACACGCGCGGCAGAGATGCGCCGCAATGCGAGATTGCCGCAAATCCCGCAATGGGCATAGAAGAAGGTGCGAAATGGCATCAGGCGGGCGTGAAATCGCACCCCGCAGGATGCGCAGCGCCACGGCAGGATGCCCACGAAACCGAAGAGATAATCCAGCACCGACCGGCGTCTGGAACGCCGGCTGTCCGAACTATGGCAAACCGGGCAGCTTATCGAGCTGGTGCCGATCGATTCTCTCCTCGCCAAGAGTAGGCGAAAAGCGCGGAATTCCGCAAGAGAAAGTCCGCCCCTCGTCGCGATACAATAAGCTCGAGGAGCACTCATGCCCGACTACACCGCAGAACACGCTCGCGCCGGCATCCAAACAAAACTGCCCGCACTCGAGACCTGGCCCAATCAATTTCCTGGTTACGTCATTACCACGCGCTTTCCCGAATACTCCTCCGTCTGCCCCAAGACCGGTCTCCCCGACTTCGGCACTATCACCATCCAATACATGCCAAAGAAGGACTGCATCGAGCTGAAAGCCCTGAAAATGTATCTCCTCTCCTACCGCAGCCTCGGCATCTTCTACGAAAACGCCGTCAACAAAATCCTCCACGATATCGTCGCCGCCGTTCGCCCGGAGTGGTGCGTCGTCCGCGGTGAATTCACCCCCCGCGGCGGCCTCACCACCTCGATCTTCGCCCGCTGGCCCTCCGTGCACCCTCGCTTCAAACGCAAGAAATAATACTGTTCCGTTTGCCTCAACTCTGCCGGCAGTGTCTTGAAGCCTTCGCCGGATGTAATACGCGCCTAGGAAGCTGCCTTCGCACGGGCCATCTCTGGCACTCCGACTAGCTCATCAAAAAGCGTCCGGTAATGAAGCATGGCCTGGCGCAGTTCTTCCGTACTGGCCTGCCCGCGCGTTTGCCGGTGGACGGGGCGTTTATCACCGCTCAGCTTGCAGGTAATGAGGTCGTCTATTCGGTCGTATTGGCCAAAGCGGGAAACCCGCTTAGTCGTGAAGATATTGAAAGTCATTTCAAGGGCGAGCTTTCAAAGAAGTAGTACCATTCATTTTGGAACACTATCCGCGGAGCTGCCGTTTCAACCTGCACCACCCCCAATCATTTTTCTTGCTATTGAGCGCCATGTTTATGATAGGCTTGCTGTTAAGCGGTGGTTTTATGCAAACAATCGCGAGTCCAAGCAACTTATCCAAGAAAAAATCCACGCAGAAACGCGCTTTCGATTCCCAAGCTTTTCTCGATTCTGCCGGTGTCGCGAGAAAAGTTGTGGAATATCGAAGATCGCAGAAGATCTACTCTCAAGGTGATCCCGCTACAAGTGTGATGTACGTTCAAAAAGGCGGTGTAAAGCTCTCCGTCGTAAATGAGGTCGGCAAAGAAGCAGTCCTGGCGATTCTGGGGCCAGGTGACTTTTTTGGTGAGGGGGGCATGGCAGGTCAGTCTGTTCGAATGGGGACAGCGACCGCGATTACACCCACTAGTTTACTTGTTATTGAAAAAACCGAGATGATTCGCGTGCTCCACGCTGAACATGCTTTCTCCGACCGCTTCGTGTCTTATATGCTTTCGCGCAACATCCGAATCGAAGAGGATTTGATCGACCAGCTTTTCAATTCCAGCGAGAAACGGCTGGCTCGGACTCTTCTGCTGCTCGCTCGCTACGGCAAGGAACCCCAACCTCAAAAGATGCTTCCCAAGGTATCGCAGGAGATGCTGGCGGAAATGATTGGCACAACGCGATCGCGGGTGAATTTTTTCATGAACAAATTCAGGAAACTGGGCTTCATTCATTACAATGGTGGACTTCAGGTCCACAGCTCCCTCCTCAGTGTTGTCCTGCACGAGTAAGGCAGGTGGCCGGTTGAATTCCTTCCGGATTTTTCTTCACTGCAAAACAGGATCGGCCAAATACTCGTCGCATGTATCCTCCTAACGTTAAGTCGCGAGGGTCCCCTCGATGAGGGACGGTGCTGTCCGCGATGAATTCATCCCCCGCGATGGCCGCCTCACAACCATTTTATAATCAATCACTTCCGCACCCTTTTCGTCGCGACGGTGGGCATTCCATCCCGGTTGCACCGCCGCCAGACACGGAGCACCGACCACGAGCTTTTCTCATCACTGAGGAGGGGGAATGAGCATTTCTCCAAACGTACCAAGCCCGCAGGAGTCCTACCACTACGAATCCACGGGCACACCACGGTGGATCGCCGTGCTGTTTGGCGTCGTCATTGCCGCCCTGGCCGTGATTGGCATTGCCGGCTATTCCATGCAGTCCCGGCTAAGCCAGGACCTCGCCAAACAGCAGGACCAGAACAAGATTCTCTCCGCCCAGCTCGACCAGGCGAATTCACGAATCGCCGACTTGAAAAGCAAGATGGAGATCACCACGCAGCGAGTCGGCTTGACGCAATCGGAGCTCGCGCAGGCCAAGAGCCGCGCCGAGTCCATCCGCAAGGAACAGCAATCGTCCGACCAGAAGCTCACCGCGCAGCTCGGCCAGGTCCAGAAGGAAAGCGAAGAAAAGATCGGCGCGGTGGCTTCGGAAGTCGGCGGCGCCAAAAAAGACATCGAAGCCACGAAGACCGATCTGGAAGCCACCAAAGGCAAACTCGAGCGCAGCTTGGGCGACATGAACGTCATGAGCGGCCTCATCGCGCACAATCGTGACGACCTGGAAGATCTCAAGCGCCGCGGTGACCGCAACTATTACGAGTTCACTCTGCAAAAAACCAAGACGCCCCAGCGCGTCGGCCCCGTGCAGATGTCTCTTAACAAAACGGATCCGAAAAAAGCAAAGTACACCGTGACCGTCATCGCTGACGACAAGACCATCGAGAAGAAGGATAAGACTTCCGGCGAGCCCGTTCAGTTCTATGTAAAAGGCAGCTCCCGCATGGCCCCTTACGAAATCGTGGTTTTCGACGTCGGCAAGAATCAGATCACCGGCTATCTCGCGACCCCGAAGGACGGCGGTGCCGCCGCTCCCCCGACCGCCGCCGCGACACCGGCGTCCAGCGCCACGCCTGCAAAACCCTAGTTGCGCAGTTGTAGTCGCAAAGCATTTTCGATTTTCGTTCCGACGAACCCTAGCTACGTAGCGTTTGGATTTTAGTTTCAAAAAAGCCCTGCTCCGCGTTCTGGAAACTCAGCGCGGGACAGGGCTTCTGTCCTTCCGTCCGGCGGGTTAGCATTAAAAAGTTAGTCCTTTCCTTTAGCCATTTGTCGTGGAGCACTCCGATGAAATCACAGAGTATTCGAATTTTCTTACCCATTGCAGCGCTCCTCTTTGTCTCCGGTTCGCCTCCGGCGCGCGCGCAAGCTCCGCTCGGGCCCGCACAAATGTCCCCGCGCACCGCGTTCTACCTGATCTGGCGCGGTGTCCCCGGCTCCGAAGCTAGAAAGGCAAACTCCCTCCTCGCGCTCTGGGACGATCCTGATTTTGCTCCAGTGCGTTCGGCGATCGCTTCGAATCTGATTAGTTCCTCGGCGGAGAAATCACCAAAAGAAAAACTGACTGCGGAAGAGATTCAGGAGTACGCGGCGCTTCTTGAAAATTCGTTCACGCTCGGCTATCTGAGCGAGCCTGCAAAGCGAACCGTTTCGAATGCAGCTCCGGATGCAAAACCGCCAGTCTGGAACGGCATGTTTTTTGTGTATGACCGCACGGGAAAAGAAGCTCTGCTTTCTAAAGCGATTCTCGGGATGCGCGCTACGGAAAAAGAAGTGCCTCTCCTCTCGCGGGTCACCATCGGAGGCGTCCAGGTCCTCAGGGCTGAAAGGAAAAGCGGCGCCACCTATTGGGCCGAGCATGGCAAGTACGCCGTCAGCGCCGGCGAGCGATCCGTTATGGAAGAAATACTCAGCCGCCTCGATGGAAAAGTTTCCGGAACGGCAACTCTCGCGCAATCCGCCGCGTATCAGGAAGCGCAAGCGAACCTGGGCGGCGGCTTGCTCGAATTTTTTCTGCGCATTCCCGATCTGGACAAACTTGCGGCTGATTCGAAAACAGGAACTTTTCAGATCCGTCCGCTTCTCGACGCTGCCGGGCTCGACGCCATGCATTCTCTCAGCGGCCACATCTCCTTCGAAGGCGCGAAAACACACGTGCAGGCCGCGATCCTGGGCGATGCCGCTACCGGAACACCATTTGACATCTGGTCCGCCGGACAGCCGTCGCCGGCTTCTCTTTCGTTCGTGCCTGCAGATGCAGTTTCTTACACCTCCGCGCAACTTAATTTCCGGGGCATCTACGATACTGTGAAGCGCGTGGCCCGCGCCGCTTTTCCCCAGGCTCAGCAGGGCAACACCGATTTATTCGACACTGTCGCGCAGTCGCGCCTCGGCATGCCTGTGCCGGACGCGCTTGCGTTGCTCACCGGAGAATTCGCTTCGATGCAAACGAGCCCGTCGCTGGACTCCGCGAAGCAAGTCTACTTTTTTGGCATTCGGAAGAAACCGGAGGCCCTCAAGCTCATTCGATCGGTATTCAGCGATCGGCTCACCTCGGAGCGCAATGAAGGCGAAGTTACATTCTTGAAGATTTCCCTTGGGGGGAAGCAGACCGGCACGGGCGTCGCGCAGTGGAATTTTTTCAATCTCGCGGTCACGCAAGACATGATTCTCGGCGCCAATCGCATCGAAACGCTTCGCGAAGTGCTTTCGAGCCGCGTGCGCGCTTCCGCCGCCGGCCTCGCCACCGTGCCGCAATTTCAGGCGCGCCGCACCCAATTCCCGGAAAATCTCATTGGTCTTGGTTATTTCGACTTTCAAAAAGTCGATTGGCAGGCACTAAAGGATCGTTGGATCGAAGAGGCGAAGAAAAGCCCTGTGGCGAAGAACGTGGACTCTTCGGTAAAAACCGTGCCGTCCACGGCTCCCGATTGGCTCACGCAAATCAACTCGCAAGTCTTCGCGCGGCATCTGCATTATTCTTCGAGTGTCTCGTGGAAGGACTCGAAGGGTATCCATTGGGACCAGTGGGTTGAATAGCGGAGCGATGAACTCTTTTCGTTTTCTGCTGGCGATACTGCTCTTCCCCGCCGTGCTCTGCGTTTGCTCTTTCGCCGAGGCCCAGGAAAATCCGCAACAGCCGAAGCAAACGATTCAGGTCAGCGTTGACCGCGTCAACGTCGGAGTGATCGTCACCGATTCGCATGGCCATTTCGTGGAAGGACTGCGTCGCGAAAACTTCCGTATGTTCGACAACGGAATCGAGCAGCCACTCACCGGCTTCGCCACCATTGAGGAGCCGGCGCAGGTTCTTCTTCTCATCGAAGCCGGCCCGGCTGTCTATCTTCTCGAGAGCAGCCACGTGTGGGCCGCTTATTCCTTGGTCAGCGGTTTGTCCGCTGGTGATCGCGTCGCAGTGGTGAAGTATGCGGAGGCGCCTCAGGCTATTCTCGAATTCACCGCTGACAAGCAAGCGGCCGCGGCTGCTCTTGAGCAATTGAACTTCAATCTCGGCTTCGGCTCGCTCAATCTGTCTTCCAGCGTTTCGAAGGTCCTCGAGTGGCTCACGAGTGTTCAGGGCAAGAAGACCATCGTTCTGCTTTCCACTGGTTTGGACACCTCCGCGTCGGATGAAACAGCGTCGGCGCTTCTGCAACTCAAGACCAGCGATGTCCGGCTTCTCGCTGTTTCATTGACGGGCGTATTGCGCAACCCCAAGCCCGTCAACAAGAAGAAATCACCCGCGAAAAATTCCACGCAAATAGCGCAGCAGTTCGAAGAATCGGACCAGATCCTGAAACGGATGGCTGAATCAACCGGCGGGCGTGCCTATTTCCCAACTAACAAAAACGAGTTCAATTCTGTGTATGCGGAAATCGCGCGACTCGTCCGTCATGAATACAGCCTGGCATTTGCGCCGCCCGTGCTCGACGGCACCGCGCATTCTATCGAGGTCCGCGTTTCCCTCTCGCAAGACTCGGCCCTCAACGCTCCTGTTCCCCCGTATCGCGTCGACCATCGCCAGGCGTATCTGGCTCCCGCGCCTAGGTAGCGAGTGAGCTTCCGGTTTGGCGTCTTTGCGGCCGAGGGAGTAGGACTGGTGCGGCTCGGAGTTCGCGGTTGTCAGTTGTAGGTTCTGGTAGGTTCTAAGTTGTAAGTCGAAGGTCGAGGGAGAACTAAACGCAGAAACACAAAGTACGCGGAGGAAGCGATTCTCTCGTCGGGATGCTCCGCCCTTCGGGGCTCAGGGCAAGCAGGGCTGAAATCCTTTCCAGCCGGGCCGGAATCTGCGATCTTGGGGCTTCTAGCCCTTTACATGCAACACTACACATACAAAAAACAGGGGGAGGTGGTGTTATGGTTAACCAGATTTCGATCTGGATCGCCGTCCCGGGGAACCCTCGGGGCCGAGAGACTTGTCGCTACTTCTCTCCTCCACTCAATGCCCCGGTCTCTCCGTGGCAATCCTGCTTCAACGCTTCTTCCACGGGAGCCGCAATGATTTCGCGGACGCGTTCGCGCAGTGTCGGCACGTCTTCTTTTGTGAGTCCCTTGGTCTCGATGGTGTCGTGCAGAAGAACCGTAACTCTCGCCGGCCAGAGCATCCAGTGGCCCGTCCGGTGATGCTGAAAGGATCCCACGAGACTGACGGGCACGATGGGAATGCCGAGCTGCTGCGCGACGCGGAAGCCGCCGTCTTGGAATTGATCCATGTGGCCATCGCGCGTCCGCTTGGCCTCGGGAAAAATAATCAGGCTGGTGCCGCCATCCGCGGCGTCCTTCGTGAGCCGCCACATGCGCTTCAAATCGGACGGGCGCCGGACATCCGGCACAGGGACGTTGCCGAAGCGCTTCATCAGCCAGCCGTACGCCGGAATCTTGAAGTGGGATTCCAGCTCCCATCCGCGGACAAACTGCGGGATCGCGCAGTACAGCATGAAAGGATCGAAAAGATTGACGTGATTGGACATGAAGAAAGAAGTGCGGTTGGCATCGAAGCCGGAAGCTCGGCGGACCTCGATCTGCGCGCCGGAAAGAAATACGATCCGGCGGCAGAAGG
>WNFI01666754.1_pt1 | contig 11134 bp, 9 predicted proteins | sample 5400471 | NCBI WGS metagenome assembly WNFI01 (sample SAMN13153348, study PRJNA577476) | soil metagenome | isolation source: 100 cm saprolite on Douglas fir-dominated hillslope | place: USA:California | collected 2013-09-17 | reverse complement strand
AACCAATCCAGCTCTCACTGGGTTCTGATGAATGTAGTTCACTTTCTGCATGAGCATATTCTCGCTGAAGATAGGCAACACGTTGGAGTGATGTTCCCAAAGCGAATACGTGTGTCTCCTCGCACCCGATTCGCGTCGAAGCTTCCGAAGTGAGGCATTATGGCCGTGCTCTTTGAGATGGTCAATCACTCGTCTGCTGATGATACCGTTCAGGTATTGAATGACCTTTGACGGCTTCAATATTGAGTCAGTGATCGCGTGAAAGTGATCAGGCATGAGGACATAAGCATAGATGGCGAAGCCGCCGGACTTCCGTGCTTCATCAAGGGCTTTGCAGGTGATGACTTTGATAGTATTCGTGCGGAACACTGGTAGACGGTCCTTAGCTACGGCCGTCAAATAGAGAGCGGGAGTGTCTCTGGAGATCGTATGCATGAGGCGGAGCCTCAGAAATCAAGTTGAATGCTTGACGGAAAGGCAGAGCCTTTCCGCACATCGGGCGGCAGAGCCGCGGATTCAAATTGATGCCGAACGGAAAGGCGGAGCCTTTCCGCACATCAGGCGGCGTAGCCGCATCATACGCCGCCTGTCAATCCCACTCCTATTGCAATTCCGATGTCAGCAGCGCCCCTCCCAGACTCGGCAGGGTCGCGGCGATCTTCACCACTTTGTGCGAGTCTTTCGCGATCCAAAGTGTCTGCTTGTCGCCGTCGTTGTCTGTCGAAGTCAGCTCAACTTTGTAAGTGTCAAAGGTCCCGGCCGCAACCGTTACTGGTTCCGTGCCCAGGAACTTTAACTGCTTGAGCTGAACCTTCTGCTTTTGCACGTCAAAATTGCGAAAGGTGGTGATGTAGTTCACGGCCAGCGGCAGCCGCGCGATCACATCAAAGGCGCCCGCGCCATCCGCGAAGATGACGCCGCCAACGTCGACCAGCACTGGCTTGGCTTGCCCGTTCATCGTCATCGTGCCGCTCGCCTTGTTGTCTTTGAAATCGAGTTCAACCACCAACGGCCCCTGGCTGATCGATCGATGTTTCAGCGCCAGAGTGCCTTTCTCGATCGTAGAGACGTCCACAACCTTGCCTTGCGGGGTGTCGGCCGTTTCAGTTACTACCCAGGACGCACCCTCTTCCTTGATCACGGTCGTCACGGTCAGCGGAATTGTTTGACCCCCAAAAGCAATGGAGGCTTTGTAGTTGAAAGTTCCAGGTTGCAAGTCGCTCGTTGGTTTCGGCGCACTGCTCGTGGCTTCCACTTTCTTTGGCAGGGTCACGGTCTTCACATCAACCGTGATTTCTTTTTGTCGAGTAGCGGCTTCGGGAGTCATCCCCTCCTGATAACGACCGTTGAGAAACTTAGCGAAAAACTTTTCGGCCGTGGCAAACATCGCCATATTGTTGATGGGCCGCGCGAACCCATGGCCCTCATCCGGGGCCACGATGTATTCGACCGGAAAGCCCCGGTCCCGCAAAGCAATTACGATCTGATCCGCTTCGCGTTTATTGACGCGCGGATCGTTGGCGCCCTGGACGACCAGCAACGGCGTCTTGATCTTGGTCGCGGAGTTCAAGGGCGATTGCCGCTCAAGCTGCGCCTTGCCTTCGGGCGTAGTCGGATCACCCATGCGCTGATAGAAAATCTGGCGACCCGCCTCCCAGTAGGGCGGAATGGTTTCCAGTAGTGTGATCAGATTCGAAGGCCCAACATAGTCAACCGCTGCGGCATACACGTCCGGGGTGAAGGTCACGCCAGCAAGGGTCGCATAACCGCCGTACGATCCACCCATGATGCCGACACGTTTCGGATCGGCGATTCCCTGCGCGACCAGATACTTGACGCCCCAGGTAATGTCGTCCTGCATCTTATCGCCCCACTGTTTGTTGCCGGCGTCGATGAACTTCTTGCCATAGCCGGTTGAGCCACGGAAATTCGGTTGCAGGACGGCATAACCCCTGTTAGCCCAGAACTGCGCGAAAGAATCGTAACCCCACGAATCGCGGGCCCATGGGCCACCGTGCGGGAAGATGACTACGGGAAGGTTCTTTGCGGCGACGCCTTTCGGCAATGTCAGAAAAGCCGGTATTTCCAACCCGTCCGACGATTTGTATTTGACTGCCTGCATTGAGGCGAGGAAGTCGCGGTTCAGCTTTTCGTGAATGCGATACTGAAAGGTCAGTTTCTTGGTGCGACGATCGAACAGATATCGCTCTCCCGGTTCAGTGTCGCTGCCGGCGCTGATTAACCAAGTCTGCTCATCCTTCGTCGCCGAGCCAAGGCCGATTTCCTTTCCCGGCAATTGCTTTTGCAGAAGTTTGTAATCAGCTTCGTATGATTTGTCTTTCCAGTAGTAGCGCTGACGCTCGTCTTCGTAAGTTGTAAACACCAACTCGTCCGTAACTTCAGAGAATTCAGCACCACCAAAATCAACCCGATTCAGCGGATCGGACTCCACCACTTCCTCTTTTCCGGTTATCGGATCAAAAAGCTCAAGACGGGTGAGGTCGATTCCCGCGCCCTTGTTGGTGATGAAGTAAACCCGCTGTCCGTCCTTATGGAATTGGGCCGGTCCACACGTTTCAAAGACGTTGCATGAATAAACTTTGGTGAAGCCTTTGTCGTCCACCCGCAGGATTTCCGTTTCACCGGCGTCGGTGACGCGCGAAGCCATACGCAGTTGATCCTTAAGGTCGAAAGTCCAACTCACGATACGCTCGGTGTTCTGGCGCACCAGAGTGCGCTGACCCGTAGAAATCTTGACCTTGTAGAGATCGTGCCAGGCCTTGTCGCGGTCGTTGAGACCGACAGACCAGATAGTTCTCGTCGCCGGCTTTGTCTTGCACAAACAAAATGTACTTGCCGTCGCGGCTCCAAAAGTATGCGGGAATCGGACGCGTCGTATCCGCTGTGATCGGTTTCGCCGCAGAGAAGGGCTCTTCAGTGCGTTTGACCCAAATATTGCGGGTACCTTTTAACGGCTTGACGAAAGCGATGAACCTGCCGTCGGGAGAAATCTGGGCCCCGGAAATTTCCGGGTCGCCAAAAAATAATTCGCGATCGATTATTGGCGGTAAGCCCTTTAACTGAGCGCGGGCCCGAATAGGACTTAGGACCAGAGCCAGTGCCACACATGAAGCGGCGACGATGTACACATAAAGCTTTGAATGAAGTTGCGAAAAACGGGTGGATTTCATAGAACCTCTCTCATTCTTGAATGAATTTATTTAGGCTAACTAACCAAGGGTGATAATACGCTCGCGAGGAACGACAAGTTTCGTTGGGAAATCAGCGTTCAACGGTACTTTTCGATGTGCGGAAGAAATACTGCGTTGCTTGGCTCTGTCAGGAGCGAAATGTTTCCTGACCAGCGTCAAATACTGCTAGTTCACCGCCGCAAAACTGGCGTCCAACGCGTCGATCAACTCGTCCACATGGTCCCGGGTCGAATTCAGCATCATGCCCGTGCGGATCACGTTGCCGTAGAGTCCGCCCTTACCAACCAGCACACGACGCTTTTTGGTTTCTTCAAAGACCCTCAGAACTGACTGTGGATCGGGCTCTTTGGTTTCGCGATCCTTCACCAGTTCGACGGCTTGCATTAAACCCATGCCGCGCACGTCGCCTATGACCTGATACTTGTCCTTCAGTTCTTCAAGGCGTTGGCGAAAATAGGCGCCGACCTCAGCGGAATTCTTTTTCAAGCCTTCGTCCTCGATCACTTTCAGGACCGCGAGGGCCGCCGCGCACGAAACCGGATTGCCCCCGAAAGTCGAAAAGGTCAGACCGGGAAACTTATCGGCGACTTCCGGGGTGGCGACCGTGATGCCGATCGGCACTCCGTTGCCGAGGCCCTTTGCCGAAGTGATGATGTCGGGCTCGACGTTCCAGTTTTCGATGCCAAACCATTTATCGCCGGTACGGCCCCACGCGGTTTGCACTTCGTCTGCGATGAAGAGGCCGCCGTGCTTACGCGTAATCTCGACTGCGCGTTCAAAATATCCCGGCGGCGGAACGATGAATCCCCCCACGCCTAAGATCGGCTCAGCCATGAACGCGGCGATCTCGCCGGTCGTCGTGGTCATGATCAATTCTTCGATATCGTTGGCACAGGCCAGACCGCATTCGGGATAGGTGAGCTTGAACGGGCAGCGATAGCAATAGGGCGCACGAGCATGAACAAATCCTGAAACCTGAGGGGGTAACGGCCGCCAGGTGGACTGTCCCATAGCCGATAGCGAAGTAGCGGAGCGCCCGCTATACGCATGACGCAGCACGACAATCTCGTGGCGTCCAGTAGCGAGCTTTGCCGCGTGGACGGCGGTGTCGTCGGCTTCCGTGCCGCTATTGGTAAAGAATGATTTCTTCAGACGGCCCGGGGTGATCTGCGCCAGCTTCGCAGCCAAATCGGACTGCGGTTGGTTGCAGTAAAGCGTCGACGTGTGCGAAATCGTCTTCAACTGATTGATGATTGCTTCGTTGACCTTCGGATGCGCGTGGCCGACACTGACCGTTAACACGCCGCCAAAGCAGTCGAGATACCGGTCGCCTTTATCATCCCAGACGTGAGCGCCTTCGCCTCTTACCAGAGCGAGCGGCTCCTGGTAATAGGTTGCGACGGCCGGAAAAAGAAACTCCTTATGCTTGCGAACGGTTTCGGACGATTTGGTTTGTGGCTCAAGTGTACTCATGGATTTAGATCGAATCCCGGATGGATTGTAATTGTGATCAGTACTCAAATTGTCCCAGGCAGGGGTGGGTATGCCTCACCCTGAGCGCCGCGTCCAGTGAACGCCGCGCCGACGAGAAGAATGATTACCAGGGCAAAAACAAAGTCTTCGAAAAAGAAGAGGACGAAATAAGCATTATCGACTGCCGCCGGCGATGGAATTATCTTGTAAATCACGTTGGGCAGCCAGTAAAGGAATACGGCAAACAATGTTCTCTCAAACATGTAGATAGCGAGCGCGAGCACAGTCATCAGCGACACGCGGGGATGCCGCTTCCATCGGACGATCGCGAAGATAATGCCGCCCAGAGAAAGCAACAGCATTGGCGAACGGCGCGCGAAAAAGAATAGAAGGTAGTAAAGCATCGGCTTCTTCGGTGAACTATCTCTAACAGCCGGCGTGGAGTCAGCCTCTTTGCTCGACAGGTTCTCGCTGAATGAATATGGCTCCCAATAGGATCGCGAAAATCAAAGCAGCGGAGCCGTTGGAAAGCAAGCCCAAAACCAAATAGACATTCCTCATCACTGCTGCATCGTACGGTCCGGGCTTAACGAACCAACCTGGGACCCAATTGTAAATAATGCTGAAAGCGATGCCGTGGATAAACAACAGGGCGAGACTGATCAGAACCAGCAGCGAAACTTTAGGACGCCGCTTCCAGCGAGTGATCGCAAAGATCATGCAGGCGATCATAGTCAACAGCGACGGCAGTTGCTCAACAATCTGCTTAAGCAAATCGAGCAATTTGTGCGGGCCATCCATCTGTATCTCTCGATTACTGGAACACTAATAAAGGTTTCCCTCGCGTTTCCGCCCGGTGTAGTCAACGTAAACTACTTTCAATTCAGTATAAAAGTCCAGAGCCGTCGATCCCTGTTCGCGGTCGCCGATGCCGGTGCCTTTGATCCCGCCAAAGGGAATGTGCGCCTCGCCGCCGGTGGTGGGCGAGTTGATGTGGGTCATGCCGGTTTCGATCTCATCCACGAAGCGGAAGATGCGCGCCGCGTCATTAGTAAAAATCGAAGAAGACAGACCGTATTCGGTGTCGTTCGCGACCTGCAGTGCTTCGTCGAAATCCCTGACCCGCAGCACGGAAAGCACCGGGCCAAAGATCTCCTCGCGCGCGATTCGCATATCCTGAGTGACGTGATCAAATACGGTCGGACGGACGAAATAACCTTTATCGAGGCCGTTACCGGTGGCGCGCTCGCCGCCGCAAACAAGCGTCGCACCATCCTCGCGGCCAATATTTAAATAATCCAGCACGGTTCGAAACTGACTCTCATCAACACTTGGTCCCATTTCCGTTTGCGGATCCATTCCGTTCCCGATGCGCATCGACTGCGCCCGCTGCGCAATTCGCTCGACGAATTCATCGGCGACTTTATCTACTACGACTGCGCGACTGGTCGCCGTACAGCGTTGTCCGGAAGATCCGAACGCGCCCTGAGCGGTCGATTCAACCGTCAAATCCATGTCGGCATCTTCCAGGATGACAACCGGATTCTTGCCGCCCATTTCGCACTGGCACTTTGCGCCGCGCCGCGACACTTGTTCGTAGAGACGAATGCCTACCGGGTTCGAGCCGGTAAAAGAAACTGCTTTCACCGCTGGATGGTTGATGATTTCGTCGCCGGCATCCGAGCCCGATCCCAAAATAAGATTCAGCACGCCCGGCGGAATGCCCGCTTCTTCGAATAGCTCGACGATGCGCACTGCGGTTGCCGGCGTCAGCGTGGCAGGTTTGAAAACCACCGTATTCCCGGCCACCAGGGCCGGCGCGATTTTCCAAACCGGAATGGCGACCGGGAAATTCCACGGCGTCACGCAAGCCACCACGCCCAGCGGTTGTTTGATCGTGTAGGCAAAGTTTGCAGGCAGTTCCGAGAGAATCGTTTCGCCGTTCATGCGGCGAGACTCGCCGGCGCAAAACTCAGCGACATTAATTGATCGCTGCAACTCACCGCGTGATTCAGAAAGCGTCTTGCCCTCTTCGCGGGTGAGGATCTGCGCTAACTCTTCCTTCGCTTCTTCCATCAATCGCGCGGCTTTCGCAACTATCTTTCCGCGTGCCGGCGCGGGTGTTTGTTTCCAGGCATGGAATACTGCGGCCGCGGCCTCGACGGCGGCGCGCGCTTCCTCACGTGTCGCCTGGCGTATGTTGCCAATCACGTCGGCCGTGTCGGCCGGGTTAACGTTATTCACGGTCCGCGACGAATTGGATTCAATCCATTTGCCGCCGATGAAATTGCGATAGGTATCCATAAGAAGTTGATAAAGGGAATCGGAATTAGTGACTGGAACGCGGCCTAATATATCATCGGACCTGCCATGAGGGACAGCGACGCATTAAGCAAAAGAACTGACGAACCCGGGAACATCCGGGAACTTCTCGAACTACGTGCGAAGGAGAGTCCGGATAAGACGTTCCTGTTTTCCGAAGCTGACGGCCGGCAGTTTACGTACGCCGAGTTTGACGACGCGGTAGACGCGACGGCTCGCCTGCTTTCATCACAGGGAATTATAAAAGGCGACGTGGTCAGTTTGTTAATGCCGAACTGCGCCGAATATATCATCGCTTACTTTGCCTGTTGGAATTTGGGCGCGTTGACCGGGCCGGTGAATTCGCTTTTGAAAGCGCATGAAACTACTTTCGTGGTGAACAACTCGGAAGCTAAAGCGATTCTGCTTAACTCCGAATTCCGGGAACGGATCGAGAATATTCGGGGTGAGCTTCCTCACTTGAAGTCGGTTATCAAGTTCGACGACGTGGCGGAAGCCACGCGCGAATTTAGGAAGAAAGAAAACAGCGGACGGGACGTCCGCGCTCCCAGTGCTAACTGGCGCGCTCCCAGCATCGGCAAAGACGACGACGCCATCATCATTTACACCTCAGGTACTACCGGAAAACCAAAAGGGTGTCTGCTAACGCATGGCAATGTAATCGCTAATGCACGACAGATAAGCCAATGGCTAACCTTCACGCCGCGGGATCGACTACTCACCATCATGCCTCTCTTTCACATGAACGCCGTTTCGGTCACGACCATGTCGGCGCTCTATGCCGGCGGATCGACGGTCATCAGTCCCAGGTTTTCTGCTTCGAAATTTTGGAACATCATCTCGGATTACGAAATTACTTCTTTCGGCTCAGTGGCGACGATGCTTTCGATGTTGCTGAACACCTATCCCGACGGCGTCCCTGAGGGGCCGAAGACTGATCAGCTTCGCTTTGCGATGTGTGGTTCAGCCCCGGTGCCGGCGGAGGTAATGAAAGAGTTTGAAGAGACTTTCAACTGCCCGGTGGTCGAGGGCTATGGACTTTCCGAATCGACCTGCCGCTCGACTTTCAATCCGCCGGACGAGCGCCGCCGCCCTGGCTCGTGTGGCTTGGCGATTGGAAATGAAATGAAGGTCTTTGACGAGAGCGACGACGAAGTTGCGGATGGCGAGTTGGGCGAGATCGTTTTGCGCGGCGACAATATTTTGAAAGGTTATTACAAAAATCCGGAGGCGACGGCGGAAGCATTTCGCAATGGCTGGTTTCATACTGGCGACATTGGCTACCGCGACCAGGACGGCTTTTTTTATATAGTCGATCGCAAGAGTGACATGATCATTCGGGGCGGCGAAAATATTTATCCGCGAGAGATTGATGAGATCCTCTATCAGCATCCGACGGTCGCCGCCGCCGCGACCATCGGCATTCCCGACCCTTTGTACGGTGAAGAGGTCGCCGCTTTTGTTGTGCTCAAAGAAGGATTGAAAGTAAGTGAAGAGGAGCTGATCAGCTATTGCACTGAAAGGCTGGCCGACTATAAATGTCCCAAGTCGGTTCGCATCGTCAAAGATATTCCCAAGGGTCCAACCGGGAAACTTCTCAAGCGTGAATTGGCGAAAGTCTATTCAAATACAGCCGCTTGATCGCGCGGCTTTACTGATCAGTGAGTTTGATTCAGATTTGCTATCACGGTAGGCCCAACTGAATGATTAATCCGCACGCGGTCGATGAGCCACGCTCCGGCCAGCCACCCCGCGCACACGCCAACCATTACCAGGGAAAACCACTGGCCGTACAAACCTTGAGGCGAGAACTTCTCGGTAGCCGCATGGATCGCTTCGCTGTTGGGAAACAGTCCGGCTTCGGAAAACTCGTGGAAAGAATAGATGGCCACCTGCACCATGAACAGCAATAGGAAAATTCCGGTGACCTGAAAGAAACGACGCACATTGATCAAGTGGCCAAACTGCGCCCAGGCCCACGCCATTCCGATGGCGGCGGCCAGGCCCAGCAATGCTCCCCAGACCAGACGGGGGCTGCGCACCTGCAAAAGCATCAAAGCGGTTTCCATACCTTCGCGGCTAATGATCAAAGCAGTAAAAAGAAAAATTCCGGCGTAAGCAGTCCAACCGGAACGCTTCGCAGAGACTTCGCCGAGACGCTCTTCCATTTTCGCCTTCAACTGTGCTCCGGTGCGCCACATATAAATGACCAGCGAGGCCACCATGACAATGGCCAGCACGCCCAGAACGCCTTCGCGCAACGATTCGTTGCCGAGAAAACTGGCGATAGTCGCACCGAAATGCCGCTCAACCAGATCGTTGCCGGTTTGCATTTGAAAGAGGAGGTAACCGAGACTGCCGCTAAGCAGGAGTGCGAAGATGATTGCCCAATAGACCGCCGGCGCCAGTTGCCGCTGTTGTGACTTACGCAGGTAAGCGAGAATGACGGCGACCAATAGAAAGGACTCAAAGCCCTCGCGAAGAATGATGATGAAAGACTGAAGCATGAACTTGATTCGGATTTTTTGTAAAACTCGGCCAAACCGGCCACCTGTCGCAGTATGCCTCAAATTGAAAATGATTGTCAATTTCGTGAGACAGAAGTTTCAGAAGCCCGACCGTTAGAGAGGGCTACTTAAGTTTTCTGGCCCTCCCTGACGGTCGGGCTTCTGTCACCCTGGGACTATTCGGAAGGTCGATCGAAGATGGCGTTGATTACGTAAAAGGCGATCATCCCGCCGCCGATCACTGCGCAGGTCGCCACCGTCCGCCAGAGCACATCAGTGCCGGCAAAGTTCCAAATCGCCAGCAGGCAGGCAACCACCGCGACCAGGATGCAGGCACTCGTCGTCCAGAAGGAAATCTTCGTAACGATGCGCGGATTGAGGAAGCCTCTTTTCATTTCGCACGCGGTTGTTTACTGCACCACAACTGGATTAATTGCCAGGTCGGCGCGAACTGCGCCGAGCTCAGTCACCGCCGCGATCCGCAATGGCAAGTGACGGGCGTCTTCACCGACCCAGATGCGCAACTGCATTCGATCAGGTTGGGGATCGTCCGTCGTTAGTGACAATAAGATCGCCGATATTTTCTGGCCGTTAAGTTCGATCGTTTCCCGGCGCAATGAAGAGACGGACAGGGTGCGGGGCCGATCGACCGCCATAATTGAGATTGCGTTGTGTCTCAGGGGCGTCAGATCAAACGTGCGAATCGCATAAATCAGCGAAACCAAATCGTGCGTGCCTACTGGAATCTCGATCCGTTCGCCATTTTCCGGGGTGGCGGCGCCGCGATTCTGATCAATATTATAGTTGATTCTGTGCTGGTACTTACCCTCTGACAGAGCGACCTCTGTTCGGAAGGGAAGCAAGGTGGTTGGGTCAACGTACGAGTTGATTTGATCGCTGACGGGAAACACTCGCGCCCCCGGCGGGGTTGTCTGCGCGGTGGCGGCAAACAACAAGCCGTCGCGATTGAAATAACGCCCCCGCGCGCGCACTGTCAGGGTGATTGAACCGACGGATTGGGTGGTGCCGGCAAGATAGATTTGATAATTAAGCTGTTCGCCGATCTTGAACGGAAGATCCAAAAGTGGCGGGTCACGTGTCTCCGATGTTGAAGTCGGCGACGACGACTGAGAAGGGGTCTTGATGACGTTCTGCGGATTTTGCGGAATTGTATTCGTTGGCAGAGTCACCGGGGTCTGGGAACCGGCGCCCGTGGTCGCCGGCCCCACAACTTGCGACCCGACCAGTTCAGCGCGAATCTGCCCCGACGGATGTTTTGCCGTCATCAGCACTGGGACGTGCCGCTCGTCATCGGTGAAATAGACGCGCAGGTCGTAGTCGCGCCGGTTCTTGAGATTAACCCGCGTCACGATCGTATTGAACGAGCCAACATTGGTCTTGAGCAGTTGCCGTCCGATGACTTTCACTTCCGCCTGATACACTTCGCCTTCATGAAGCACCGTGATCAGATACGAAGAGTTGTCCGACAGCGGCATCGCGCGGATCCGATAAAGCGCGGACAGAAGATCGTAAGTGCCGGGAAACTCGCCGGCCCGGTACTTTGGCGGAATCGCGATTGCACCCGCGGGTTGGTTGTAATCGCTGGACGCTTCCGACGTG
>WNFI01104931.1_pt1 | contig 11134 bp, 12 predicted proteins | sample 5400471 | NCBI WGS metagenome assembly WNFI01 (sample SAMN13153348, study PRJNA577476) | soil metagenome | isolation source: 100 cm saprolite on Douglas fir-dominated hillslope | place: USA:California | collected 2013-09-17 | reverse complement strand
GCCAGCATCCCAGCGTTCTGCATTGCGGCCGCGATCGGCCTTAAGGAGATCAGGGACTGGGCCACCGCACCTGCCCCGGATGCTAGCGCAAAGCATGCTTAATCCGCGCAGACCTGCCCTTCAGTTCGCAAATGGTTGATCACCATTACGGCCGGATGACCCGGCGCTGCATCGAGTCCGTTTATTTGTGGTGGTAGGAGCGGATCCACTCTGGTGGAACGTGGCTGGTAAGCCAGACCCCGTTGTCGGCGCGGTAGAACTGGTGCCCGCGGTTGTGCATCGCGGCGGCGTTGATCACCAGGATGAGCGGGCGCCCGCGGCGGGCGCCTACTGAGGCAGCGGCGGTGGGGTCTGCCGACAGGTGGACTTGGTTGCGCTGCCCTGGTTTGAGTCCATCGGTCATGATGCTGGGCACGTACCGCTCGACGGTCCCGTGGTAGAGCGTGGAGGGTGGCTGAAGCGGCCGTAGTTGCAGGTCTACAGGGATGGAGTGTCCCTGGGCCGCCCTGATCTTGTTGCCGCGGATCTCGAAGCGACGTTTGCCCGGGTGATGCGTGAGCTGGGTGAGGGCGTCGCGGCTAATGCTGTGGCCGTGGCGAGCGGCGGCGGCGAGCAGGATGTCAATGCTGACCCATCCGGCCTCGTCCAGGCTGGCTCCGATAGCGGACGGGTTGTGGCGCAGGACGTAGGAGAGGAACCGGCTGGTGGCGCTGAGGTCGCCGGTCATGACGTGGTCAGGCAGCTGAGCAGGCCTTTGATGCGTGTCTGGCGTTGCGGGCGCCAGGTTGCCCAGTACCGGACGGCGGTCAGCCCGCTGATGGGCTTGGCGGCCAGCCCGGCAGGCGGGGTGACGCAGCCGTTCACGATAGCGGCGCCGATGCCCAGGCTGGCGAAATGAACCAGCAGATCCCAGCCGTCTGCTTCGGCGGCAACCTGCCAGGGCACGCCTTCATCCAGCAACGCCCTTTCTAGCGCCCGTCGGTGGGGGCGTCCAGGTGGTGGCACGACCAGGTCAAGCCCTGCGAGGTCGGGCAGGCTGAGGTGATCCCGGCGGGCGAGAGGATGATCGTCGCTGATCATGAGGATCTGCGGGTAGCAGGCGATCTGGGTCGCCGGGAAGCGGGAGGGCGGCGGGTCGTAGGCGACGACCGCGATGTCGGCGCGGCCTGCGGCCAGCGCAGCGATGACCGCATCCCGGCTGGCGGTGACCAGCTGGATGTTCGCGCCCTGCTGGCTGACGCTCTTTATCGCGTCGCCGATGACCGCTCATAAAGATCAGTGCCGAGAGCCGCAGCCAGCTTCTTGATCTTCACATGCAGGGCCGGCTGGCTGATGTTCAGCGCAGCCGCGGCGCTGGTGAAGTTGCGGTGCTCGGCGAAAGCGGCGAACGAGCGCAGCGCGTCCGGTTCGAGCAAGTCCCGCCCAGTCATAATGACAGGCTATAGCCAACCCCGCGATCCATAGTTCCGTGACACAGTCAGACGAGGCACGCTGGCCACATGAACACTGATCCCTGCCTGCGTGAACCTCACCTGGGCATCGACATCGGCCGGGTTATCATCAATGGCCCGGCACATCCCCAAGGCGGCGTCACCGCATTCTTCGCAGGCGACGAGGCCACCATGCTCGCCACCCCGGAAATGGATGGCGCCCTGCCAGCGATCGCCCGCCTGGTCACACTCTTCGCCGGGCAGGTCTGGCTGATCTCCAAATGCGGCCCCAGGGTGCAAGCGCGCACCCTCCGCTGGCTCCAGGGCCATGACTTTTACCGCCGCACCGGAGTCCCACCCGGCCACGTCCTGTTCTGCCGGACACGCCCGGAGAAGCGCCTCCACTGCCAGCAACTCGCGCTGACACATTTCGTGGACGACCACCCAGAAGTCCACGCCGCCATCCAGGGAGCAGTCCACCAGCAGTATTTCTTCGGACCCCAGCGCGACCCCGTCCCCGCGTACGGCATCCACGCGCCTACCTGGGCCGAAGCGGAAACCCACATCACGAACTCACTCACCTCATCCACATGCCAGACCCGCCTAGAGCAATCCGCTACGTGACGACGCCTGCATGACCCCCGACCTTGTACGGCGGCGGGCACGACGCCTGGGGGAAGCCGGCCTGGACCGCGAGCCCGCCACTGGGCAGCGCGTTCGCCCGCAGCCAGGCGCCGTGTGCCTCGGCGATGGCGGCCACGATCGACAGTCCGAGCCCAAGCCCGTCGCGCATGCTCGTGCGGTCGGCGCCGCTGCGCTGGAAGGGCAGGACAAGCCTGGCGAGGTCATCCGGCGGGATCACCGGACCGGTGTTGGATACCGACACTACGGCGCGGCCGGTGCAGGTTCCAGTGCTGACCTCGATGGTGCCGGGCGCCACGTTGTGGCGCAGAGCGTTGTCGACGAGGTTGGCCACCAGCCGCTCGGCGAGCCGGGCGTCGCCGAGCGCGACCGCCGGGCCAAGACTGGCAGTGACCGAAATCCCGCGGACTTCCGCCTCGGCGCGGCGGGCCAGCACGACCTCACCGGTGAGCACCGCAAGGTCGACCGGCTCGCGGCGGTCCAACCCGCGCTGGCTGCGGGCGAGCGTCAGCAGCGCCTCGATCAGCCGTTCCTGCTGCTCGCCAGTTGCGAGCACTCGGCTGCAGGCATCCTGCAGTGCGTCGATCGACGGCTCAGGGTCGGCGAGCGCGACCTCAATCAGCGTGCGTTGCCTAGCCAGCGGGGTGCGCAATTCGTGCGAGGCGTTGGCGACGAACTGGCGCTGAGCGTCGAAGGCCGCCTCCAGGCGGGCCAGCAGCGCGTCGAACGTATCGCCGAGCTCCCTCATCTCGTCATCCGGTCCATGCAGGGCCAGCCGGGCATGCAGGTTGCTGGCGGAGACGGATCTGGCTGTGGCCGTGATAGTGCGCAATTTGCGCAGCACCCGGCCGGCGACCAGCCAGCCGAGCCCGACCGACACGACGGTCATGATCGCCAGCGCCAGCCCGGACTCGGTCAGCAGCTGGTTCAGTTCGAGCGCGCTCTGCTGGCTCAGGCACTTCTGTGCCCGGGCCGCTACCTGGGCCGGTGTCCCGAACGACCCGGTGAGTAGGTGACAACTGCCGCTCCCGGCCCGGACAAAGACGCCAGCGCCGGATGCCACGCCGGGCGGGGGCGGGGAGCCTATGGATGCGCCACCTGTCACGGGTCCCCTCGGCAGGTGCTGCGACACCAGGAGATAGGTAATGCCAAGCAGTGCGGTACCCGAGAGCAGGAACAAGCCGCCGTAGACCATCGTGAGCCGCAGCCGCACCGTGCGGCGGGGCAGACGGAGCCAGCCGCGCCGCATCATGCGCACCGGCACCCGCGGTGACCCTCTCATCCGCCGATCCGGTAACCGGCCTGGTTGAGGGTCTCGATGACCGGCGGATCACCGAGCTTACGGCGCAGCCGGCTGATGGTGACCTTCACCGACGTGGTGAAAGGGTCGGCCATTTCATCCCACACCCGTTCCAGCAGCTCTTCGGCCGAGACGACGCGGCCCTGCGCGGCCAGCAGCAGCTCCAGCGCTCCGAACTCCTTAGGCCCCAGCTCCAGCGGCCGGCTGCCCCGGCTGGCGGCCCGCCTGGCGGGATCCAACCGCACGCCCATGCTCTCGAGCACTGGGGGCAAGGCGGGCTGTGCGCGCCGGAACAGCGCCCGGATCCGGGCCACGAGTTCGGCGAACGCGAACGGCTTCGGCAGGTAGTCATCCGCGCCGAGGTGCAGGCCGTCGACCCGGTCCTCGATCGTGGCTGCCGCGGTCAGCATAAGGACCCGGCAGCGGCACCCCTGCTTGACCAGGTGAGCGCAGATGTCGTCGCCGCACGTCCGGGGCAGGTCGCGGTCCAGCACGATCACGTCGTATCCGTATGCGAGCGCCCGCTCCAGGCCAGCGTCGCCGTCGAAAGCGAGGTCAACTGCCATTTGCTCGCGGCGCAAACCTACCCCGATCGCCTCCGCGAGCTCGCGGTCGTCCTCGACTACCAGCACCCGCACGCGGGCCGCCTCCCCGACGCCAGGCTCTTGACCAGCATGCACCTGATCGTCCTCCCTCAGGCTCCGGGCGGGCTGGGAGTCCGCCGAGTGCTGCCTGAACGGTCGCCGTCCCGGCGCGCTTCCGCCAGCGGAGACGGCGCCGGGTACTGGATCGCGCCCGCGGTATCCCTGCCGCCGCGCAGCGTGGTGTGGGCTGCGCAGCCAGGTGTAACCGCGCTGCAACCGCCGACCGCGTAGACCTGGCCCAGCACGCGCTGGCCCGGCGCCACGCGGCTGAACCTGACCACTACCGGGAGCGCAGACATGTTCTTCTTCACCTACCTGCGGCGGGAGTTGCGCCGCAGAATGCGGCAGTCCATCTTCGTCGCGCTGGGCCTCGCGCTGGGGATCGGCCTCGTCGTCACCGTCACCGCCGCCTCGGCGGGGGTGCGAAAAGCCCAGTCCGACGTACTGAGATCGCTCTACGGGGTCGGCACGGACATCACCGTCACCGGCAAGGCACCCAGGCCGCGCTTGCCAGCAAGCGGCCCGGGGAAGGGAGGCCAGACCTTTGAGGTCGGCCCGGGCGGGGCGCAGGTGTGCAGCAACGGCAAATGCCACAACGCTGCGGGCCAGACGATCGACCACCTGGATAGCGGCAGCTACAGCCCGTTCAGCCAGTCCAAGGTCGCGGCGGTCGCGAAGCTGAAGCACGTCAAGGCAGTCGCCGGCGGGCTCGCGCTCAGCGACACCTCGATCACCATCCCGAAGCATTTCGGCCAGCCGGGCGGCTCCCTCCCAACACCGAACTCGTTCAACGTGCAGGGAGTTGACACCGGCCAGCCGTCGCTCGGCCCCCTGAGCGCCGGAACGGTGACCGCGGGCCGCTCGCTCAAGGGTGCCGACGCTGCTTCGGATGTGGCCGTGGTGGACTCTGGTTACGCGAAGTCGAACAAGCTGAAGGTTGGCTCGACGGTGAAGATCATCGGGCACCGCTTCACGGTCATCGGCATCGTGGCGCAGCCGCAGAGCGGCAGCCCGCCCCAGGTGTATATCCCGCTGGCACGCGCCCAGGCGCTCGCCAAAGCCGGGAGCAAGAGCCTGAAGAACGACGTGAACACGATCTACGTGAGCGCGAGCAGCGCCGCCGACATCCCCGCCGTGCAGGCCGAGATCAAGCGTCTCCTTCCCGGCGACATGGTCACCAGCGCATCGAGCCTGGCCAGCCAGGTGACCGGATCGCTGTCCGGCACCGCGAGGCTGGCGAACGACCTCGGCAGGTGGCTGTCAATCGTGGTGCTGATCGCGGCCTTCGCGGTGGCCAGCCTGCTGACGTTGGCGGCAGTGGCCAGGCGGGTACGGGAGTTCGGCACGCTCAAGGCGCTTGGCTGGCGATCCCGCCAGATCATTACGCAGGTGATGGGCGAGTCACTGGTCCTGGGCGTCGTCGGCGGCGCGGCCGGGGTTGGCCTCGGCTTCGCGGGCGCGGCGATCATCAACGCGGTCGCGCCGAGCCTGTCGGCGTCGATCGCGAACTCGACTGGCCAGCACGTTGTTGCCGCTGGCCCTGGCGGCCCCCAGAACTTCTCGCCGACCGTGACCCACACGGTAGCCGTACCGATGTCCGCATCGGTCACCGCTGCCGCGCTCGTGGCGGCCGTGGTCCTCGCAGTCCTCGGGGGGCTGCTCGCAGGGTCTGCCGGCAGCTGGCGGATTGCCCGGCTCCGGCCTGCGGACGCATTGGCACGGGTGGCATGAGAACCGGCGGCATCGACACCGGCTGCACGAGACGACAGGAGATGGGACTATGTACCGGCTAACCGACGTGACCAAGCTGTACCACAAGGGCCGCCAGACGGTCCCCGCGGTCCGGGAACTTAACCTAGTGATCGACGACGGCCAGTGGCTGGCAGTCCAGGGCCGCACCGGACACGGCAAGTCCACGCTGCTCAACCTCCTCGGCGGGCTGGACCGGCCGACCTCAGGCACCATCGAGCTCGACGGGCAGGACCTGGGGCGGCTCCGCGAAGATCGGGTGACCCGGCTGCGGGCCAGGTCGATCGGGTTCATCTTCCAGACGTTCAACCTGGTGCCCACGCTCTCGGCGGCCGAGAACGTCGAGGCTGCCCTCATTCCGCTCCGGATAGGCGCCGCCGAGCGCCGCCGCCGGGTAGACGCCGCTCTCGACTCGGTCGGACTTGCTGACCGGGCCCGGCACCTGCCCGGCGAGTTGTCTGGCGGGCAGGAACAGCGGGCAGCTATCGCCCGGGCCCTAGTGAAGGAGCCCACTGTGCTGCTGGCCGACGAGCCCACCGGCAACCTCGACGAGGACACCCGCGACGAGATCATCAACCTGCTCGAAAAGCTCTGGCGCGAACGCGGGCTGACGCTGATCCTGGTCACCCACGACACCGCCATTGCCCAGCGCGCTGAGCGCGTCGGCGTGATGAGCAAAGGTTTGCTCACAGTGCGCCCGGCCGGCCGACACCGGCCGGCCGACCTGTCCTCCGCGGCTGGCGGGACGGCGGCTGGCGGGACGGCGGCTGGCGGGACGGCGGCTGGCGGGCCGGCGACAGCACCGCCAGGCGCGCCATGACGCGCCATTCGGATGCACTGGCGATGAGCGCATTGCGGAGGAAGCGGGACATGCGGTTGGTGTACTCGCTGCCAGACTGCCGTCAGGCCGCTTGGCCCGTCCCACCTGAGCGGTCGCTGCCAACCCCCGCACAGGTCCGCCTGATCTGGACGCGCGTGCGGTAGCTCATGCGGTGGCCTCGCGCTGTAGCACCCGGGCGCAGGGCCGGATGTTGCGGTCGCGGTCAATGATCCCGAACTGGACGTCGTAGCCGTGCAGCCATTCGTAGTTGTCGACGGCAGTCCAGTGAAACAGGCCCCGCACGTCGATCCCCCGGGCGATAGCGTCATTGGTTACCTGCAGGCCGCGCTGAAGGTATGCGGCGCGCTGGCTGTCGTCGCTCGTGCCGATGCCGTACTCGGCCACCAGAAGCGGAGTCCCGGGCACGACCTCGTGCAGCCGATCGAGCACAGGGCCGAGGCCGTCGGCCCAGATGCCGTAGCCCAAAGGGGACACCGGGGCGTCGGGCGGGTACGGAACCAGGGCGCCCTTGCGGATTCCCGTTGTCGAGTAGAAGGAGAAGCCAATCAGGTCGAAGGAGCCGGCTAGGTCCGGCCGTTCGGCCGGCTCCAGTCCCGGGACGCTGAGGACGCCGTCGCGGAACAACTCGAGGCCCGCCCGCCAGTTGAGGTCGTTGAGCAGGCCGGCCAGCCGCGTCGTCTCCGGCGTGTCGTCGAGAGCCTTGATGCCCGACAGGCCGAATATTGACGCGACCGGTGCTCCGGTTTGCCTGAGCCGCACGGCGGCCTCGGCGGTGGCCAGCTGCATCGCCTGAGAGACCTGCGCGCACTCGGCGAAGTCGTTATGGCCAGGCGGCCAGCCGCGGCCCCGATAGGCAGCGAACGCGTAGTAATTCGTCTCGTTGACGGGCTGCCAGCCTCGGACGAGGTCGCCGAATGTCTCGGCGATGAACTCGACATGCCTGGCCCATCCGCCGGTCCGGTTCGCCTCGACCAGGAAACCGCCAGCATCGGCGAACCATCGCGGGAGCGTGAAGTGATGCAGGCAGACCCACGGCTCGACACCAGCGTCGAGGGCGGCGGCTAGCACATCGCGGTAATGAGCGATGGCGGCAGGGTCATGCCGACCCGGCTCGGGTTCCACCCGTGCCCAATCGATACTGAGCCGGTGGTGGCGCAGCCCGAGGCCGGCCAAGAGCCGGAAGTCTTCGGCGTAGCGGACTGCGAACCCGTTCCCCTCGCCGGACAGCGGCGCGTGCCCGCTCCGCTCCCAGTCCCACCAGTCCGAGGCCGGCGAGGCGCCTTCACACTGGGTAGACGAGGCGCCGGTTCCCCACATGAATCCCTCGGGCCACTGCATAGCTGTTCTCCTGTCGCACTGGTCATCGCTCGCGACCGGGTTGGTCGCTACCCGGCTAGAAGCCACGTCGCTCGGGCCGCCGCCACAAGCCTGACACGGTGCCTTAGGGCGGCGACTGGCCGCTGAACTTGATCCGGCTGTCGAAGGCGCGGACCGGGCTGGCTTTTGCAAGTAAGCGCGAAACGCTGTGCTGAGCCGTGTAATCAGGTTCGTCTGCCGGTAGATTGCGGTCGGGAGTTGCACTCCGTATCGGCAAGGCCACACAACGTAGCATCCGCGCTTGCCGAATTGGAGGTCGTACTCCCGTGCGCGGTTGCCCGCGCCTCGCAGCTTGGAGGCACAGCATGACCTTTGTCGGAGAGACGGCGCCCGCCAGGCTCGGACGAGTGCGCTGGCGACGGTTCGCGATAATCCTGGTACCCGCCACTGCCTTGGTCGTCATGCTATTGATGCTTACCTCGCAGTCCGTGCTCGCTGTGTCGGTCAGCATTTCCGGCCAGCCGTTCGACGTCACTGCCAAGCTACTGAAGGGACAGGGTTTCGAGCAGTTTGGCGTGGTGGAGCACTCGGCTACTAACGACCTGCCCGGCCACAGCAACCAGATTGTCCTTGCTGCTACCGCAATGCGATCGGCCACGATTAGTCACCTTTGTCAGAGCGTGAACGTCCTCGGTGTGCCGATGATCATTACGGCGGGGAATGGCAGTACCCCCGTTGTCGCGACCAACCTTGTCGTATTCGCAGACCGGTTCTCTGGGAACGCGTCGTTCAAGCACCTGACGCTGGGTAGGGACGCCAGCACACTCAACGAGGTGCCCGGCATACGGGGCCCGTCAGGTGGTTTCTCTATGCACGCCAAGACCGTGACCATAAGCAATCTGAAGCAGCATGCTTTCGCCACTACTGCGGGGACGTTTACGCTCCCAGGATTCCGGCTGCGGTTCGGTGGCGGCTGCTAGCAGTGATGGCCTGCATATATGGCTCTGGCAATGGGCGATCTAAACAGAACCCGGCTCGCCCGACTGGCAGATCACTCGCGGCTGCACGGCATACGTTCCGGATCTGGCGGAGAACCCGCCCGTTCTGGGGCGGGCTCATCGTTATCGTCGGCGCTGGCGAGATGCTGGTGTCCGAGCAAGCTCCGCTTCGGATTGTTACCCACATCGGGATCCAGGGTCTAGCCGGCTACCTGATTCCTGCATTCATGCTGCTTTGCGGAGCGCTGCTGTGGCTCAATCCCATTGACCGGATCATTTATTCGCTCCTTGCGCTCTTCCTGGCCCTAGGGTCGTGGATTACATCCAATCTCGGCGGGTTCTTCGTCGGCATGGTGGCCGGTGTGGTCGGCGGCGCACTGGCGTTCGCGTGGACGACGGAAGCCGAGCACGGGCCGCCTGCGTTGCCCCACGGTAAGCAGCGGATTGCGTTCCCTCCGGTAGGGCTCGTTTTGATATACCGGCTGAACGGACATGCGGCACGGCAGTTGGAGGGCCGCAGCGGACTGACAGGGTCTGCTCGCCCCGCTCTGCCCTGGGCCGCTGAGAAGGAACCTGGCTCAGTGGCGGAGGACGAAGCACAATCGTTGGGCGATCAGGAGCTTAGTTCGGATCCAACGGCCGGCGGCGGTTAACCGCTTGCTGGTCGTCCCCGCGGGCAACGCGCTGACCGCTTTCGGCGACTGAGTTGCGACCGCGGTCATCACCGCGAGACCGGTTGACTGCTAGGTAGCCACCGAACGAAGCGGAACGCCTGCGCAGGAGCACCCTCGGGCAGCGGACCGGGGGAGAGTCTGCCGGGCCGAGGCGGCCAGCGTGCTGGCGAGTCCGCCTCCTCTAGGCAGCCCCGGCCGAACGGGCCGGTCCCTCGCCGTAGCCACCAGCTACGCTGCTGGGACGCGCCCGGTCGGCTCGCTGTAGCCCGGCTGACCGGGGTTAGAAACTGCTCGGCGTGTCGTGAGTATCTGTGAGCGACCGTGTGTTTTGGCGAGCCGGTGCAGCTGGCTGAGCGGGCATGCGTGAATCGGGTGCATCCGCAGACGGCGTACCGGTGGTTCCGGGAGGACCAGATGCCGGTGCCGGCGTAGCGGCTGGTGTCGGGCACGATCTGGGTTGACGTTGTGCCGTGCGGTGACGGTGGCCGGGCGGCGGTGTACGCGCGGGTGTCGAGCCACGATCAGCGGGCCGATCTGGACCGGCAGGTCGCCCGGCTCACCGAATTGGTCACGGCGCAAGGAATCGTGGTGGCGGACGTGGTGTGCGAGGTCGGGTCCGGGATGAACGGGCGGCGGCCACTTCGGCCACCGCCCAATGGTGACCGCCAGTAGACCGGTCGCCCTTGGCCGGTCCGAAGCTCGACGTCATCACCCTGAGTGACGAGGAGGGTCAGGAAGAACGCGCACGGAGCCGTTAGGCGCGGCTGACGGTCCCTCGCCGCTCATCAGTCGGGCCCTCCGATCAGGTCGATCTGTGCGCGGATGTGGTCCGGATCCGCCGATGAGCGGTTTGACTTCTGGCGATAGCTTGAAGACTCAAGCCCATGAGCGAGGCGCGCGTGTCCAGCTATCCGGTTCTGCTTCACACGGATATCAATGCGCGCGACTGCCGAGGCCTGGGCGAGTTCCATCGACAGCTCCTCTGGCTGCGGTATCGGGACGCAGACGAGCCGCCGGCCGACGGCAGCCCTGATGAAGCTGACTGGCTGGTCCTTCTCGATGAAGACGGCAACAGAGTCCTGACCATTCAAGAGAAGAAGGACACCACGCCGCGGACCTGGCCCTCCGAGGCCGTGCCGATGCACATGCACATGGACTTCAAGGTGCCGACTGTCGAGGACCTCGAGCGGCATCGCGAACGAGCGGAAACGGTGGGGTGCTCGGCTGCTGTATGACCGCTCACGGGACGAGGGCGAACCCCTCTATGTGCTCGCCGATCCAGCTGGGCACCCTTCTGCCTGCTGGTCCAGTAGGGCAGAAACGTGCTGATCTGCCGCACTGCGAGAGCTCTTATCTCAGTCGTGAAGTGCGGCTGCAGCAAGCTGCGCGAACGTCGGAGCGTCGTCGACCTAAGGAAAGTGCCAGCACCGGGCTGGATCGCGACCGATGCGTCGATGAACAGCGCTGCGACGTTTGCGGCCAACTCTGGCCCTGGGGGCCGGGCCGGGTGCCCTGGCCGGCCGGGCCTGGACCCGGCCG
>WNFI01224555.1_pt1 | contig 11135 bp, 9 predicted proteins | sample 5400471 | NCBI WGS metagenome assembly WNFI01 (sample SAMN13153348, study PRJNA577476) | soil metagenome | isolation source: 100 cm saprolite on Douglas fir-dominated hillslope | place: USA:California | collected 2013-09-17 | reverse complement strand
GCCCGGGGCCAGGTGCACCATCGCGAACACGATGATGCTGGCCCCGAGCAGCGTCGGGATCGCGAGCAGGAGACGCCGGCCGACGTAGACCCACACGAGGCGGCGTTACCGCACGGTCACCGAGGTCAGATCCACGAACCAGCTCTGCGGCTGGACGAATCCCTTCACCTTCGGGGAGAGCGCGCGCGGGTTCTGGTCGTGCACCACGAAGATCCAGGGCGCGTCGTCGACCACCACCTCGTGCAGCCGGGCGAGGATCTCGTTCTGCTTGCCCACGTCGAAGGTCCGCTCCGCCTCGTCGATGAGCTTGTCCGCTTCCGGGTTCAGGTAGGGCATCGTGTTGACCGCGACCGGCACCACCGCCTTGCTGTGGAAGAACCGGCCGAACCCGCTCCACGGCTCGAGGAAGTTCCACGAGATGTTCCAGGCGTTGAGGCCCTCGTTCTCCGGGGTCTTGAAGCCGGCCCGCCAGCGGGTCAGCAGGGTGTTCCATTCCACCGGCTGCAGGTCGACGTCGATCCCGACGTCCTTGAGGTTCTTCTGGATCAGCTCGTTCATCGCCAGCGGCAGCATCTGGCCCGAGCCGGAGGTCGAGATCAGGTGCACCGCCTTCGCCGGGTGCTTGCCGGCGTCGAAGCCGGCCTGGCGCAGCAGGTCCTTGGCCTTCGCCGGGTTGTAGTCGTAGGTCTCCTTGGGCTTGCCGAACCAGGGGTGGCCCTTGTAGACCACGCCGGTCGCCGGGATACAGGTGTCGTTCAGCAGGCTCTTGCAGATGCCGACGCGATCGATGGCGTAGTTGGCCGCCTTCCGCACCAGCTTGTTGCTCCACGGCTCCTTGTCGAGCCGCAGGGTGTGGGTCCAGTTGTGCGGATAGCTGTTGAGCGCGATGGTGAAGCCGCCGCCCTTGAGCTGCGGAATCGCGTCGGGCGGCGGCACCTCGATCCAGTCGACCTGCCCGCTGCGCAGGGCGGCCAGCCGGGTGGTCGGCTCCGGCATCGGCAGCAGCACCAGCTTGTCGATCTTGGGCCGGCGCTTGGCGTCCCAGTACCCCTTGTAGGCCTCCAGCTCGAGCCGCTCGCGCGGCACGAACTTGGTCACCCGGAAGGGGCCGGTGCCGGACGGCTGCTCGGCGAACTTCCGCCAATCCTTGACCTTCTGCCACTGCGCCGGCGACACGATGAGCATGTAGCAGATCTGGTAGGGCACGAAGCTGGTCGGCTTGTTGGTCTCGAACTCGACGGTGTGGTCGTCGATCTTGGTGGCCGCGACGAGGGACGCGAGGCGGAAGCTGACCTGCCCGGAGCCGTAGGGGTCGAAGTGCGGCGCGTCCTTCTTCTTGATCGACTCGAAGGAGAAGACCACCGCGTCCGCGTTGAACGGGCTGCCGTCGTGGAACGTGACGCCCTTGCGCAGCTTGAACACCCAGCGGGTCGGCGCGTCCTTGCGCACCTCCCAGGATTCGGCCAGGCCCGGCACCAGCTGCGCGAGCCGGTCGCCGCGGGTAAGGTCCCACTGGATCAGGGGCTCGTAGATCTGGTAGCCCACGAAGCGGAAGCCCTCGAAGCCGTTGTCGGTCTGGCCGCCGGTATAGGGGATGTCGCTGGCGGTCATGCCGATTCGCAGCGTGCCCTGGGCGGCGGCCGGGCCGGCCGGCCAGAGCGGCAGCGCGAGGGCGAGGAGCAGGGTGGCGATGCGTCTCATGACGATCCTCCTAGGCGACGAGGTGACAGCGGGCGGTGTGACCGGGAGCCACGGGATGGAACGACGGCGCGGTGGTCGCGCAGTCCCCGCGCGCGACCGGGCACCGGGACGCGAACGCGCAGCCGGGCGGCAGCGCGACCAGGTTCGGCGGCGCTCCCGCGATCGGGACGAGCGGGCGGCCCTTCTGGCCGCGGCGCACGGTGGCCTGCATGAGCCCGGTGGTGTACGGGTGCGCGGGGCGGCGGAACAGCTCGCGGATCGGGGCCTGCTCGACGATGCGCCCGCCGTACATCACCGCCGCGTCGTCCGCGATCTCGGCCGCCACCCCGAGATCGTGGGTGACGAAGATGACGGCCAGGTCGAGGCGCTTCTGGAGGTCGCGCAGGAGCCAGAGGATCTGGGCCTGGACGGTGACGTCGAGGGCGGTGGTCGGCTCGTCCGCGAGCAGCAGCGCCGGCTCGCACGCGAGCGCGATCGCGATCATCGCCCGCTGGCGCATGCCGCCGGAGATCTCGTGGGGGTAGCTCGCGAGGCAGCGCGCGGGCGACGGCACCTGCACCAGGTCGAGCAGCTCGCGGGCCCGCCGCTCCGCCCCCGCGCGGCCGAGGCCGCGATGCTGCACGAGGGTCTCGGCGATCTGCGCGCCGATGGTGTACACCGGGTCGAGCGCGGTCATCGGCTCCTGGAACACCATGGAGACGACGCCGCCGCGCAGGCTCTCTCGCGCGCGCTCGTCGAGCCGGTTCACGTCCTGGCCCTTCACGAGGACCACCCCGCTCACCCGCGCGTGCGCGCCCTGGTGCAGTCCGAGGACGGCGGCCCGCCTCGAGCGAGAAGGAGACGTCGTTCACCGCGCGCACGGTGCCGTCGCGCGTCTCGAACGCCACGCTGAGGTCGCGGACGGTCAGTAGGGCCATGCGGGCTGTCTCCGGATGCCGGCGATCATAGCGGGATTGCCCATCGAGCGCTACCCGGGACCTGCCCCGCTCGCGAGGCCGGATCCACGCGATCTGGCCGGGATCGGCGCGGCGGAGCCCGCGCGCGTTGCCCACGAATTCGGCGGCCGCCTCGGCCGCGGCCCAGAAACGGATCGTCGGAACGTGCTACTCTCGCCATCGCGTTCAGAGGGAGGAGCGCTTCCATGCCGACGAGCACCCGCTTTCTACTCGCCCCCATCCTGCTGTGGACTCTCACCGGCTGTGTCCGCCCGCCGGTGACCCCCGGGCTGGTCTGCGTGCCGTCGAGCCAGCCGCCGCCCTACGCGGCGGCCGGGAGCTGGTACTGCCAGGAGGTATCGGTCAGCGTGCGCGAGCCTGGCCCCCAGATCGTCCAGCACCGGACCGGGCAGTTCGCGGACCTCATCGTGAGCGCGGTCGGTCGCTGCCCGGAGCGGGCGGGCCAGTTCGCCCCCAGCGTCACGGTCAAGAACATCGGCCCGGTGCCCGCGGGCGCCTTCAACGTGGCCGTCGACGTCGGGGTCTTCGACAGCAGCGGCGGAGCCGCGGTGTCGACCGCGGCGATCGTCCGCGTCCCGGGGCTCGCCGCGAACGCGGACACCACCGTCACCTTCGACCGCATGCAGGGCGTGATGCTGCGGGCCGGGGATCGGCTCACCATCTCGGCGGTCGCCGATCCGCAGCAGGTGCCCGGCGGCCCGCTCAACGTGTTCGGCGAGATCCTCGAGCTGGACGAGACCAACAACAGCGCGGTCCAGAACTGCACGGTCCCGGGCTGAGCCGGAGCCCGGGCCTCCTCACGGGAACTCGGCCCGCAGGGCGGGCATCACGTCCCGCGCGAAGCGCTCCATGCTTTCCATCGTCAGGTCGTGCGGCATGCTGCCCACCTGGAAGATGCCCTGGATGATGCCGCAGCCGGCCGCCTTGATGCCCTCGCGGAGCTTCTGTCGCACCGTCTCCGCGCTGCCCACGATGGCGTAGGTCCCCTCCTCCGCCTCCTGCCACGACGAGAGCAGCGAGATGAACTTGCGCTTGACGTGGCTCGGGCGGAGCTGCGACTCGACCGAGGTGTGGCCGGGCGGGAACATGTACTCGCGCGGCAGGCGGAGGCCCTTCTTGGCCAGGTACCAGAAGTGGGGCTCGAACTCCTCGCGCGCCTGCCGGTCGGTCTCCCCCACGTAGATCATGGCCGGCCAGCCGATCTGGGCCGGCGGCACGTCGTAGCCGCAGTGGGTCGCCGCGTACTCGCGCAGCATCTCGAAGTGCTCCTTCATGACGTCGAACTGCGAGTACGGCAGCGCGATCCACGGGTACCGTCGCTCGGCCACGAAGCGGATGGTCTCCACGCTGCCCGAGCCGGGGATCCAGATCGGCGGGTGCGGCTTCTGGATCGGCCGGGGCCACACGTTCACCCACCGGAAGTCGTAGTGCTTGCCCTCGAAGTGGAACGGGCCCGGCTCGGTCCACGCGCGCACGATCAGCTCGTGGGCCTCGCGGTAGCGCTCGCGGATGAAGGTGGGGTTGATCTCGTAGGTGAAGGCCTCGACCCCGAGCCCCACCACCATGCCGGTGATCAGCCGCCCGTTGGACAGCACGTCGAGCATGGCCAGCTCCTCGGCCACCCGCTGGGGATGATCGTAGAGCGGCAGCGCGTTGCCGAGCACCAGGATCTTGATGCGGCTCGTGCGCTGGATCAGCGAGGCGGCCATGATGTTCGGCGAGGGCATCAGGCCGTAGGCGTTCTGGTGGTGCTCGTTGACGCCGATCACGTCGAAGCCGAGGCGCTCGGCGGCCACCAGCTGGTCGAGGTAGTCGTTGTAGAGTGCGTGCCCGCGGGCCGGATCGTAGAGGGTGTTGGGCAGGTCGAGCCACGCGGACTCGTGCCGCTGCTCGAAGTCGGCGGGCAGGTGGGGCCACGGCATCAGGTGGAAGCAGACGAATTGCATGACCGCGTCTCCTCGGGCCTCAGGTCTGCAGGAAGTCGAGCACGAGACGCGCGAAGCCCTCGGGCTGCTCGAAGGGCGGCAGGTGGCCGCAGCCGTCCAGGGTCTGGAGCCGCGCGCCGGGGATTCCGCGCTGGTAGGCCTGACCGAGCGGCAGCGGCAGCACCCGGTCCTGCGCGCCCCAGATCACCAGGGTGGGCGCCTTGATCCGGCCGAGCCGGCTCGTGAGCCGCTCGGGCGGCGGCGCGTCGGGCACGATCTGGCGCGCCACCACCGACTCGGGATCGGCGAACAGGAGCCCGCGGGCCCGCGCGGGCCCGGCCATGAAGAGATCCTCGCGCTCGATCCCGGGCACCCGCGTGCCCGCCGCGTCCACCAGCACGAGGCGGTTCACCCGGCCCGGGTGCCGCAGGGCCAGCTCCGCGGCGAGCCAGCCGCCGAGGGACAGGCCGACCACGTCCGCCCGCTCGAGCCCGAGCGCGTCCATCACGTCGAGGGTGTGGAAGACCAGGTCGTCGATCCCCTCGATCTCCTCGTACCCCTCCGAGGCCCCGAAGCCCGGGTGCACCGGCGCGTGCACGCGGTGCCGCGCCGCGAGCAGCTCGTGCGCCGGCATCCACCAGTACACGCCGGCACCGTGGAGATAGAGGAGCGGCGCGCCCGCTCCCCCGGTGAAGAGCTGGATGGCCTTGCCACCGATCTTGATGGTCTCTTCCGATCCCGCCATTCGAGAGCCCCCGTGGTGACGCGACCTAGGTCGTCCGGGCGAACAGGCGCGTGAGCCCCTGCGGGAAGCACATCACGCACGCCACGTAGAGCGCGCCGAGGACGACCAGCCAGTTGTCGGTGTAGGTGGAGAGGACCTCGCGGAGACCGATGGCGATGATGGCGCCCACCAGCGAGCCGTAGAGGGTGCCCATGCCGCCCAGCAGCGCGATCACCACCACCTCGCCCGAGAGCGCGAAGAAGAGCAGCTCCGGGGACACGAAGTTCTGGTAGATCGCGAAGAGGCCGCCGGCCAGCCCGGCGAGCGCCCCCGAGAAGACCAGCGCCACGCGCCGGTGCCGGGTGACGTCGATGCCGATCGCGCGCGCCCGCTCCTCGCTCTCCCGTAGCGCGATCAGGGCCTGCCCGAACGGCGAGACCACGATGCGCCGGGCCAGCGCGAACCCCAGCGCGACGAAGGCGAGCACCAGCCAGTACATGTGGCGCTTGTCCGAGAGATCGAGCGCGAGGGCCCCCCACCCGACCCGCGGCCGGCCCACACCCGGCAGCCCGTCGCTGCCCCCGGTGACCGCGACCCACTTGATCGCCACCTCGTAGAGGAGCTGGGCGAAGGCGAACGTGAGCATCGCCATGTACACCCCGCGGGAGTGGACCGCGAAGTAGCCCACGACCACCGCGAGGAGCGCGGCCGCCGCGATCCCCACCGCGAGCGCGGTCCAGAGCGAGAACGAGGTGAGCAGGTTCAGATGGTACGCGGAGTAGAGACGCCCCACCCCGAGGGGGGCCAGGACCAGGGCCACCCCGATCACCACCGCCGCCCAGCGGGTCATCGACGCTCCGCCGCCCCGAAGAGGCCGCTCGGCCGCAGCACCAGCACCACCGCCATGACCAGGAAGACGAGCGGGGTGTGGAACGCGGGCAGCAGGGCCACGCCGAACGACTGGACCTGGCCGAGCAGGAGCGAGCCGACGATGGCGCCGGTGAAGCTGCCAGCCCGCCGATGACGATGGCGATGAACGCGTCGAGCACGATGCCCGCCCCCATCTGGGGCGAGAGGCTCGTCATGGCGCCGAGGATCACGCCGGCCGCGGCGGCCAGCCCCGAGCCCAGCGCGAACACGACGGTGTTGAGCCGCTGGGTGTTGACGCCGAGCACCGCCGCCATCGTCGGATCCTGGGTGGCGGCCCGGATCGACAGGCCGAGCGAGGTGCGCTCGACCACGAGCCACACTCCCACCGCGAGCACCGCGGCCGCGACGAGGGCGAAGACCCAGTAGGTGGGAAACGTGACCCGGCCGAGCGCCAGCGCGCCGCCCAGCCGCGCGGGCTTGTCGAGGGAGACGATGTCCGCGCCCCAGAGGACCTTGGCCGAGCCCTCGAAGAAGAGCGACAGGCCGAACGTGAGCAGCAGCGGCAGTAGGGGCGAGAGCGGATAGCGCTCGCGCAGCGGGCGCAGGAGCCAGCGCTCCACCGCCGCGCCCAGCAGCGCGATCGCGGGCGGCGCGACGGCCAGGCCGAGCCAGAAGCTGCCCAGATGGCTCGAGACCATCAGCGCGGCGTAGGCGCCCAGCATGAAGAGCGCGCTGTGGGCGAAGTTGATGACCCCCATCATCCCGAACACGAGCGTCAGCCCGGTGGCCACCAGCACGAGGTTCGCCCCCACCGTGAGCCCCATCAGGAGCTGGGTCAGGATCGCCTCGAGCGACACGCGCGCGCTCCTCCCCGCGCCTCAGCCGCCGAGCCCGTCGAGGAAGGCCCGGAGGGCGGGCGCCCACTTGCCCGCGTCCGCGTTCGCGGCGAGATGCCCGAAGTCGCTGTCGATCTCCGCGTACTGCGCCTTCACGCCGGCCCGCTCGAGCCCGGCCATCACCTCGGGGGCGATGGACGGCGGAAAGAGCACGTCCGAGCGCGAGAGCACGTAGAGCACCCGCGCGCGGATCTTCGCCAGATCGGGCCGGGCGTCGAAGCGGACCATCGCCCGCCGCAGCGTCACCAGCGAGTTCGGGTCGAACTGGCTCGCCCAGCGCGCGGCCATCTCGCGCATGCGCGCTTCCCGCGCGGCCGGGTCGGGGATCGAGGAGGCCAGGATCTCGCCGGTGCCATAGCGGCGGAGCGTGTCCATCCGGAGCGCGGTCATCGTCTCCGGCCGCCGTGCTCGTAGTGCCGGCCTCCGTTCCAGCGCGGGTCCGCCCCCAGCTTGGCCAGCAGGGCTTGCACCGACTCCTCGCCCCCGCCACCGCGCGGCGCGGTCACGGTGGCCACGATGCCGTCCATGAAGTCGAGATAGCTGATCGCCCACTGGAAGCCCTGGAAGCCGCCGTAGGACTGGCCGGCCACCGCGACCAGGTGTCGCACCCCCAGGCTGTCGAGCATGAGGCGCTGCGCCCGGAGGATGTCGCCGAGCGTGATGTCGGGAAAGTCCGGGCCATAGGGCTTCCCGGTCGCGGGGTCGACGCTGCCCGGCCCCGTCGAGCCGTAGGAGGAGCCGAGCATGTTGGAGGCGACGACGAAGTAGCGGCCGGTATCGATCGCCCGGCCGGGACCGATCAGGTTGTGCCACCAGCCCCCGCCGGGGTTCTCCGCCGATGGCGCGCCGGCGGCGCGCTGGCTGCCGGTGAAGCCATGGGTGACCAGGATCGCATTGGCGCCGTCGGGCGCGAGGCGCCCGTACGTCTCGAAGGCGAGGGTCATCTCGGGCAGGACGCGCCCGCTCTCGAGCGCGAAGTCGTGAGCGGTGAACCGGAGGTCCGTCGCCGCGTCGAGCGGCGGCACGTCTCCGGCCGCGCCCGCGCGACGCCCGAGGATTCCGTCCATCGCGGCCCGCAGGACCCCGCCCGGGTCGGCCGAGCCGCCACGGCTGCGCCACGCCACGTGGCCGTCGGGGCGGACGAGGACCGCCCCGTCGTCGTCGACCTCGTAGGCGGCGGGCCAGGCCCCTTCCGGATCGACGAGACCACCCTCTCCGATCACGTGAGCGGCCAGCTCGGGATATGCCGGCCCGCCCAGCCGCTCCGCGGCCTCGCGCCAGGCGCCGCCTCGGCGACCGGCGAGGACGACGAAGCGCGAGCCGAAGAGGTCGATCGTCGAGATGCGCGCACCGGCGCGCTCGAGCCACACGTGCGGGGCGCGGCGGCCCGGGCGCGCCGACGGCACGTACTGCGTCACCGGGTCCTCGAGCCGCTGGGGCGGGGTGCCGTCCGGGATCACCGCGGCCGACTCGTAGGAGGCGCCGAAGATCAGCCCCTGCTCGTTCAGGAACTCGGAGCGCGGCAGCTTGGCATCGGCCTGGCGCGCGGTGCGGCCCATGGAGAGCGAGTTGGCCAGGCTCTGCTCGGTGATGGCGACCCCGAGCGGCTGGCGCTCCGCGTGATACGTGTCGAGCAGCGAGGGCCGGGCCTGCCCGCGCAGCACCGCGGCCAGCTTCCAGGCCAGGTTCTGCACGTCCTGCACGCCGGTGTTGAGCCCGAAGCCGCCGGTGGGCGGCATCTCGTGGGCCGCGTCGCCGGCCAGGAAGATGCGCCCGTGGCGGTAGCGATCGGCGACCCGCGCGGAGGCCTCCCAGAAGCTCACCCCGAGGATCTGCACGTCGAGATCGGGGACCCCGACGGCCTGGCGGATCAGGGCGATCGAGCGCTCGGGGGTGAAGCTGTCGCGGGTGAACCCGTAGACGCTCAGGCTGTGCACGAGAAAGCCCCAGCGATCGACCGCGTTGATGGTCAGGAACGTGGCCCGGAGATCCGGCTGCTCGACGAAGTACAGCGCGGCCGGCCGGTCGGCCGTCCACGCGCGCAGATCGGCGTTGAACAGGATGTTGACGCTGTCGTAGACCGCTTCCGGACCGTTCATGGTGACGTCGAGCAGGCGCCGGATCGGGCTCTGGGCCCCGTCGGCCGCGATGAGATACCGGGCGCGCACCGCCGAGGCGGCACCCGAGACGCGGTCCACGAGCGTGGCGGTGACCGCATCTCCGTCCTGCTCCACCGCGGTCACCTCCGCGTCGAAGCGCAGCTCGCCCGGCGCGAGCCCCTCCGCGAAGCGCCGCAGCACCGGCTCGAGGTAGTCCTGGGCGCAGAGACAGTTGCGCACCGGGGTCACCGCCATGTTCTTGGCCGTCGCCCGCCCGGGCACCCGGCGCTCGATCTCCTCGCCCGCGAGCGCCTTCGTCCACACGATCAGGCCGGTGCGCTCGACGGGCAGGCCGGCCTCGCGGATGGCCGCCTCCACGACGCACTGCCGGTACATCTCCATGGTGCGGGCGTTGATGCCGCGCGCCTTGGGCAGGATGGCGGTGCCGGGGTGACGCTCCGCGAGCAGCGAGCGGATCCCGTGCTGGGAGAGGAGGATGGAGGCGGTCAGGCCCACCGGGCCGCCACCGACGATCAGGACGGGAACGTCGATCTGGCGAGACGGCTGCGTCACAGCACGCAACCCATGTCCGGGTGCCGCACGTCCTTGAGGACGTCGACCACCACGTGGCGCAGGGGACCTGCCTGCACCGTGCGCAGGTGGACGTCCGAGATCGGGTTGTGGTTCTTGGGGTCGAAGCGGAGCGGGCCGCGCGGGCTGTCGATCCGCATGTCGGTGATGATCTGGATCAGCCGCTCCTTGTTCGCCACGTCCCCCTTGGTCTCGCGCAGGGCGCCGAAGAGGGCCTGGGCCACGTCGTAGCCCGCGCACAGGAAGTGGTCGGCCTCCTTGCCCGCGTCCTTGCACGCCTTCACGAAGGCGCGGTTCTTGGGAATGTCGTAGCTCGGGGTGTAGTAGGAGTTGGAGTAGACGCCGAGCGCGGCGTCGCCCTCGGCGCTCAGCACGTCCTCCGAGACCAGGTTCGACGGCCCGATGACCTTGATCGGGCCCTTCAGCCCGAAGTCGGCGTACTGCTTGATGAACGCGACCGCGTCGGCGCCCGCGAAGTTGGCGAACACGAACTGCGGCTTGGCGTCCTTGATGGCCGGGAAGTAGGGCGCGTAGTTCGTGGTGTTGAACGGGGGGAACGATTCGCCGACCACCGTGCCGCCCGCCTCGGTGAACGCCTTCTTGAAGTGGGCGGCCGACTGCTGGCCGAAGGCGAAGTTGAACACGCAGATGTAGGCGCGATCCCCGAGCTTGGCCTTGGCCCAGGGGCCGAGCGGGGCGGCCGACTGCCACGCGCTGTTCGAGACGCGGAAGTGGTAGCGGGAGCAGCCCTGCTCGGCGCTCGGATCGGCGGTGTCGTCCTCCTTGACGATCGTGTACGGCCGTCCCGCGATGGTGGGCCCCGCCTCCTTGGCCCCGAGCATGAACCCGGCGAAGGTGTTCTCGCCGAGCACCGCGAACGCCTTCGAGAACGGCAACAGCACCCCGATCCGGATGGGATCGGCGGCCCGCAGCGCGTCCGGGAACAGCCCGGCTCCGAGTCCCGCCGCCGCCGTGGTCGTGATGAATCGCCGTCGGTTCATCGTGTCCTCCTCCGAGAGAGTGGGGTCTGGACGTCAGTTGGCGCCGAGGAACCGCGCCTGGATCTCGTGATCGCGGCGCAGGGCCTCGGCCGGGCCCTCGAACTGGATCCGGCCCTGGTCGAGCACGTAGCAGCGGGACGCGAGCGCGAGGGCCACCTCGAGCTCCTGCTCCACGAGCAGGATGGTGACGCCGTCCCGGTTGATCCGCTGGAGGATCTCCATCAGCGCGTCGACCAGCATCGGCATGAGCCCGCCGGACAGCTCGTCGATCAGCATCAGGTCGGGCCGGGTCAGGAAGCCGCGCGCGAGCGCGAGCATCTGCTGCTCGCCGCCGGAGAGGTTCTGCCCCGCCTGATCGAGGCGCTCGCGGAG
>WNFI01358877.1_pt1 | contig 11136 bp, 14 predicted proteins | sample 5400471 | NCBI WGS metagenome assembly WNFI01 (sample SAMN13153348, study PRJNA577476) | soil metagenome | isolation source: 100 cm saprolite on Douglas fir-dominated hillslope | place: USA:California | collected 2013-09-17 | reverse complement strand
GTGTGCAGCGGTCACTTGGTTCTGTCCCGGCGTCGACGTGACTTTGCAGGGTCTCCGCGCCGGGGCGTGTAACCAAGATCGCCATCGACAAGCGGGCACAAGAGAGCGAAAACAAGGTCATGAGGAAAGCTTGTGTGATGTTTTGCCTGCTGCTGGCCGGTTGCGCGGCGAAGAAACAGCCGGTTGCGGCGACCCCGCCTCCCATACGTAGCCAGATGCCGCCGCCCACTGCCGAACTGATCGAACACTGTGTGGTGGTCAAGCAGGAAAATGCCAACACCGTAACGTGCAGTTGTCTGCCGGCGACTACGGTCATCGATTCAAAAACGGGGCATACCACCCTGGTTTGCAAGACAAAAGAAGAGAAGTGAAACCGGGGCCGTTACCGAACTAAGAGTTCATCGCTTGCGAATCTGAAGAGAACCCATCTCATCAGCGGCGCTGATGCTCACTCCACTGCTTCTCCCCATTCCACCGTCCGGCGCTCCTTGCTGCTTTTGTGCGCCAGCATTACCGCCCGCATGGTCCGCAGTGCCTGCTCTGGACCCCACAAACTTTCCGGCTCCACTCCCCAATCCGCCCCCCAATCCGTGCCTTGCGGAGAATTCTCGCCACGCAGTCGCTCTTCCTGCGGATCCATTCCGTACTTCACAAAGGATCCCTTCGTTCCATGAATCAGAAAATGAGGCCCCGGTGCGTATGCAATGATCCGCGCCCGCCCCATCGCGCGCAGCCGAGGATACTCCAGGCAAACATCGAACGAATCGTCCACCTGCGAAGTCTCGCGCTGACAGAATGCAGACGCCGTAATCGTGCGCGGCTCTCCAAACAACACCAGCGCCTGATCGATCACGTGCGGGCCCAGATCGAACAACACCCCAGCGCCAGGCTGATCAGCCTTCTCGCGCCAGGCGTTCGCCTTCGGCTCCAGGCGAAAGCGGTCAAAGCGGCACTCGTACTCCGCCACCGCCCCCAGTTTTCCGGCCGCAACAATTTTCTTGATGGTGCCGAAATCCCCATCCCAGCGCCGGTCTTGATACACCGTGATCAGCCGCCCGCGCTCGGCCGCCAGCCGCACCAGTTCCTCGGATTCCCCCAGCGTCGGCGCAAATGGCTTGTCCACAACCACGTCCCGCCCCGCCAAAAGGCATGCCTTCGCCAGTTCGAAGTGCGAATCGTTCGGAGTCGCGATTACGCATAGCTGGATTTGCTGATCTGCAAGCAATTCCTCCAGCGTTCGCGCCACTTTTACATCGGGACTCTTTTCCCGCGCGCGCGTGCCCCGGCGCTCGAGAATGCAAGCCAGTTCCATTCCCGGCACGCCGCGAATTACCGGCGCGTGAAAAGCCTGCCCTGCCAGCCCAAATCCGATTAACCCTACTCGCACCATTTTGACCCCTTAGTCTTCGCCCTGCCTTCTACGAAGCTCCAGTCCCCGATTTACAGGCTTCTGCTGATACGCCGCCGGCCCTGTCTGCACTATAAATGAGAAGCATTGGTGATCCTGCAAGGGTTGATGTTTCGCGTCGCCAGCCCCTTGGAGAGGCGGAGAATGAAACTCGAACCTTTCCTCAAGATTTCACTGCTGCTGCTGATCGTGTGGGCAGGCAGTTTTCTGGTGTTCCACGTGGCCAGCGTGATGATTCACATGCTGCTGGTGCTGGCTGTGATGTTTTTTGTGGGTCACCTCGTAAGGGACGCGAGCACCACCTGATTCAACGCGACGATTTTGCCGAAGCGATACGCCCTCACCTTCCCGGCTAACCGGCCGGCAAGGTTGAGGGCGGAATCCTTCAATTCTTTTTTGGCCGATCCTTCGCCGGGCGATCCTTTAACCGCCACACGAATTTCAACCCGGACCACACCTCCGTGACCGCGCACACCTTCACGTCCACCACGCCGGCATCGAGTCCAATGTTGCGCACCACATTTTCATCCAAGTCGGTAGGTACGCCAGAACTCTTCTTCGGCCAACTCACCCATAACATTCCCGCCGGAGCCAGAAGCGCCGCCATTCGCGGAAACTCTTTCGCCAGCTCTGCCCGGGATTTGGTAAACAACATCGCGAAATCCAGCCCGTCAGCCTGTTTGACCTCCGAGCATCCCGCCAGCGCCTCGCGCAATTCCACGCGCACATCCGCCGGAGCATTCGCCAACCGCACGCGAAAGCCAGTTTTGATCCCCAATTTTTTCGGAAGTGGTGTTCCCGAATATCCCGGCATTCGTAAGCGCCTGTGAGACAGAGGTTATCCGACACGGCTCAAGCTAGAAGCCAGGAGCTAGCAGCTGCGTTACTGTACTGGCGAGTAGTATCCGCGCCGCGCCCTCACCCGGAAGTTCTTGCGGTCACTCGCCACAATTTCGATGGTGCGAAAGTGGCCGTCCGACTTGAAGTCCGCCGGCTTGTAGGAGACCGCATACTGGCTGCGCAATTCCTCCTGAATCTCAATCGCTTCCTCACGCGTGACATGGCTCAAGTTATCTTCGCCATCGCTCAGCAGGATAATCGCCCGCCGCGTGGGCCCGGCTTGCGCGCGCTTCAGCAACTTGTCCCGGCACGCGTAATAGAGCGCGTCGTAGAGCGCCGTGCCGCCGCCCGGCCGAAGCTCGCGTACCCCATGTCCCAACTTCTCCGTGTCGTCGGTGAAATCCTGCGTCACTTCTGGAGTGGCGTCGAACCCGACTACCATCGCCTGGTCGTAACGCCGCCGTACGGTTTGGTTCAGGAACTCAATCGCCGACTCCTGTTCGAACTTGAAGCGGTCGCGCACCGAGTTGCTGGCATCGATCAGCAATCCCACCTGCAACGGCAAATTCGCTTCCGCGCGAAAACTGCGGATCTCGACTGCCGGCTTGTTGTCATCCACAAAGCGGAAGTCGGCCTGCTTCAGATCGGTCACGCGTTTGCCGTGTTTGTCCGTGACCGTGAAGACCACGTTCACTTCGTTGGTGCCCACCTTGATGCGAGGGATGTCTTTGTCGTCGGTGGCTTGTTCTCCGGGCTTGTCATCCGCGGGTTTTTGATCTGCGGAATTCTGGCCGGGCCGAGTTGTTCCTGTCTGCGCCGTCCCCCGGGCCCCGGCACAGGCGAGCAGCAGTACGACCGCCAGCCATAGTGCCACTCGATTGCTCGGATAAAAGCCTTTCGTGAGAGTGCTCCTGATCGAACGACTCATTATATCCGCAACCAAGCCTCACCACGTCCAATCAAGCGGCCAGACCGCCTTACTCTGTGAACCTCGGTGATCTCTGTGGTAAAGGTTTTGACTCTGTGACGGGGAAAACCTACGCCTCAATCCTCCCCAGGAACTCCCGCAACAACTCCGGCAAGTCGCTCTTCAAAGCAATCACGTCGCCGGTCTGCGGATGCTTAAACTCCAACTCCGCCGCGTGCAGGAAATTTCGCGATAGAGAGATCACCGCATTCTTGCCACGCACCTGCCTGGGAGCGCCATAGGTTGTGTCTCCCACGACCGGATGTCCCATGGCCGAAAGGTGCACGCGAATCTGATGAGTACGGCCAGTCAGCGTTCCCGAGTCTTTCTTCACCCAGCCATGCACCAGCGCCACATATTTCTTTTTCACTTCCCGCGCCGCAAACTGCGCGCTCAGCTTGCGATGCGCAGCGTCGTTTTTGGCCACTAGAATAAGGCCGCTGGTTTCTTTGTCTAGACGATGCACAATCCCCGGCCGCAACTCGCCGCCTACGCCCGACAAACTCCCTAGATGATGGAGCAGCGCATTCACCAGCGTCCCACGATTGCGGGCATCATCGGTCGCGCCCGCACCAGCATGAACCATCATTCCCGCAGGCTTGTTGATCACCGCAAGATCGTCGTCTTCGTAAACAATGTCGAGCGGAATCTCTTCGGCAACAGCCTTGAGCGGCGCCCGCTGCGCCTCACCCAGCACGCTGATGCGCTCCCCGCCGCGCAGCTTCAGCGAAGCCTTTGCTGGAGCGGCGTTTACCAGCACCTTGCCTTCGGCGATCATCTCCTGCACCCGCGCCCGGCTCACGGATTCAAGGCGAGCGGCGAGGAATTGATCTAGGCGTTTGCCGGAGTCTTCTAGGTCAGCGGAAATGAGAATGGGAAATGTTTCGGGCATTTGCTGCGAGGATATTACACGCTATCTTCTAGAATGGCGCGCCAGTTAAGCATTAGACTTGGAACTCGCATGTGGACCGCTTAGAGTGTAAGTATGCGAAACATATCCAAAACGGCATCTCAACTCCGAAGGTTCATGCTCAAACGTCAATTCGTTCGATTCGCACGAAGGTTCGAGCAGGGATTTGTTCGTGGATATGTTCTGGATGTCGGCCCCAAGTTCTTCCTCGTAGCAGCGCTGAGCGACCGAGTTCGATGGGATGGATTCTCTTGCTTTCGCATCGTAGACGTAAAAAATCTCCGGCCTGACCCGTACGCCGCGTTCGCCGAAGCGGCTCTGAAAAAATTCAAGGAACCAGTGCCCAAGAAGCCAAAGGCGAGCGTCGCAAGCATTAAAGACCTGCTCGTGTCCGCTGGTAATTTATTTCCCCTCCTCACAATTCATCGCGAGCAGGTCAAGCCAGACGTATGTTGGATCGGAAGAATTCAAGAGGTAAGTCCCAGACAGGTCTCTGTGCTGGAGATCGGCCCAGATGCGGCATGGGACGAAAAGCCCACCTCATACAAGCTGAACGAAATTACCTCTGTCGAATTCGGCGGCGAGTACGAAAGAGCGCTCATTCTGGTTGGAGGAAGCCCTCCCGCTGGATGGTTGAAGGTGAAATCGCGATTTCACCAATAATTCTCACCTTAGTTTTACCGCGTGGCCCCCACTGTCCGCGCCGTTACGTTCTTCGAGCCCGGCCTCAGCCACCAGATAATCCCGCCGCCGATCACCAGGCCAATCGCGATCAACTGCGTTCCCGACATCGCGCCGCCAAACACCGACCCGCGTCCCGGATCGTCGCGCAGGAATTCCAGAAAGAACCGCGCCACTCCATAGATAAACAGGAATGAGCCAAATATTTGGCCCTCGAATTTTCGCCGCTTCAGCAGCCACATCAGGAAAAAGAAATTCGCCAGCTCGACTGCCGATTCGAACAACTGTGTCGGTTCAAGCGGCTTGTTCAGTGGCGTGCCGGTAATCGCCGCGGCCAGTGGATTCGTAAACGTTACGCTCCACCAATGATGCGTCTCTTTCCCATAGCAGCACCCGGCCGCAAAGCATCCGACGCGCCCAATCGCATGTCCCAGCGCGAGGCCCGGCGCAAACGCATCGCAGGTTCCGAGCGCGGGCATGTGATGCTTGCGCACGTACCACGCTGCGGCAATGAACGCCGCAATCAGGCCGCCGGAAAATACTCCGCCGGCTTGCAGCGTCTCGATGCTAAAAATCTCCGAAGGATGCGCCGAGTACGTGCCCCAATCGTTGATGATGTAGAGCACCTTGGCGCCCACGATGCCGCAGAGCACCACCAAAATACCCAGGTTCCAGGCCTTCTCGCCGTCAATCCCCAGCCGCTCGGAATTGCGCACACTGATCCACAGTCCGATTAGCACTCCCAGAGCAACCAGGAAGCCGTAGGTTGGCAGGAAAAAGCGTCCGAAATGAAGTAATTGCGGATACACAGTTTGTTGGATGCACAAAACTGAGATTTGCTTACCCAGTTTAGCAGGATTGTTCGTGTGGGATTGCGGTGTGGAGCATGCACCCTTGCCCGCTACCACCCCGGCCGGGCGACGGTCGAATCTTACTGCTGGCCTTCCAGCCCGGAGATCCGGTTTTCATGAGCCTGAGCGATCTGCAGAAGGGAAGCGCTGGCATCCCTCAATGCGCCGACCTGCCGGGAGTGCTCGTTAATCTGCCGGGAGTGCTCGTTAATCTGCCGGGAGTGCTCGTTAATCTGCCGGGAGTGCTCGAGAACCGTTCGGCCCTGCTCAATAATCTGCCGCGTTTGCTCCTGACTCTCGCGTAAAAGCAGTTCGACGGATTGCGTTAAGGCTTCATGCCGTTCGGTTAACCGGTCCAGCCGCTCGTCAATCGTCATAAATTCCCCCTGCGTCAGCGCAGGCCCAATCAACGTACATTATAGAAGGGCTGGCACCCATCCAGCAAAAAATCAAGCCGACCCACTGTGCCGTGTGACGGGCCGAGAATGAACCGTCAGGTAGACGTTGGGAACCCGCCGAGACCCTTTAGGCATCTCCGCATGGCGGAGCGTCGCACACCGGATCCTAGTTCGAGTCGAGTCCCCGTTCATTCAGCATTGGTTCAAAAATCGGTTACCGCCATCACCAACCCCGCAGGCCAGCTTTCACTCTGGATGCTAGGAGAACTCCCCCTGAATTAGCAAGAGGGAAAGCGCAAATAGTTGGCAGAGCACTTGCATCCAAAGTAATAACGGAACCAGTTTCCCGCTTGCAATCGATGATTTTTCCTCCGTCGTTTCCCCAACCACTCTATTTCCCTGTCCCCACCGCCCAGTAACTGCTCCTCGCCAGTACCACCCGGTCTCCCGCATCCCTCAGCCGCACCCGCAACTGGTGTAACCCCTCATGCGGATTCCTCGGCTCAATTCATCGCCTGCGCCGCCATCATGATCGGCGCCAGCAAATCCGGCGCAGGATGCATCTCGTTCATGTTGTTCCCCCGCATCGTATCCACAACGTTGGATCGCGAAGGCGAAAACGCCAGCGCATACACCGCCGTGTTGCTCTGCCCAATCGCGGCCACCACGTCTTCCACCTTAGCCTGGCTGCCGTGGTCGCGCGTCTCGCTGATCAGCAGCAGTACCCGCGGACGCTCCTTCGGAGCCTTCTCCAGCAGCTTCACCGAATAATCCACCGCATCCAGAATCGCCGCGCCTCCGTCACCGGCCTGCAAGCCTTTGAGGTTCTGAGCGATGCGCTCCGAATTGCTGCTGAAGTCCTGGACCAACTGCACCTCGCTGTCGAACTCCACAATCGCCACCCTGCCCCGCCCCGATTCAATGATCGGATTAAGCATGGCACTTAACCCGCGAATCCGCGGAAACTCGTAGCTCGCCCGCCGCCCGCGCTGAATCGCCACCACCACCGATATCGCCGACCCTTCCGCCGCTTCATCCAGCCGCACCGCCTGCTCCACCCCATCATCCTCGACCACGAAATCCTTCGCCCGCAGCCCATACACAGCATCACCCTTCGCGCTTTTCACCAGCGCGGGGATCACCACCACATTCGATTGGCTGTGGAAAGTTGCTTCCTGTGAGAATGCGCCGCCGATCAGCAGCGCCAGCAGGAGAAGATGTATCCGGGCCCACCCCAGGCTAGCCCGCCTTGCGCTTTTCGCCCAACACTTCATCCAGCGCATCTGCTAATAGATGCGCCCGCTTCTGGTAATCGGTTGCCCCGCTGTCCTGATTGCGCTTCAATAAATGATATTCATCCGCGATATTAAGGGCCGCCAGCACTGCCAGTCGCACGGTGTCAATGGTGTTCGTTGCCTCGGCCACGGCCCGCATCTTCGCGTCGACATACTCGGCCAGCTTCAAAATGTATTCCGGATCCGACCCCCGCAGGTTATACGCCTGATCAAAAATCTCCACCCGCACGCTGCCGGACTGTGCCTCCTTCAAGGGTGAATCCTTTGTAGCCGTTGCCATAACTGTCGCGCTCCTCTACCCTAGCTCGCCCGCTCCTCCGCGATCGACTCAATCTGTTCCAGCATCTTCTCCACGCGACCGCGAATCTCTTCCCGCTCCTTTTTCAACTGCACCGCCTCGCGCCGCAACGCGACCAACTGTTCGTCCCGCTCCTCCAGTTGCTGGCGCACGCGCTGCACGTCGCGCTCGGCCGCAGCCTGGGCCTGCCGCGCCGCCTTGTACATCTCGATCGTGCGATAAATTTTCTGTTCCAGCGCCTCAAAATCGTCCGCCGGAACCTGCTCCGTCACCTGCTCCACCGCGTTCACAGCCATGATTGCACTTTCCCCCGAAAGAATCTCAAACTTTACCGCAGTATACTCCACCTTCCTGTGGATCGAGCATGGCCCGTTGGTGCCCATGCGACACCGCCTCCACGAAAATTAGCTATAATTCCCGCATGAAACATCTAGGATTCTCTCTCATCGCCCTCACCACCGTTCTCGCCATCACCGCGCTTCCCAGCGCCGCCAAAACAAAAGTCGAACTTAAAGACGCGCAAGGCAAAAGCGTGGGTTCGGTGATCCTCTGGGAGCAGGGAACCGGCACTGGTCTCCAGCTTCAGCTTCACGATCTACCGCCCGGCGACCACGCCATCCACTTTCATCAGACGCCCAAGTGCGATGGCCCCGACTTCAAGTCCGCCGGAGGGCATTTCAATCCCGAAGCCAAGAAGCACGGGTTCGACAATCCCGAAGGCCACCACGCCGGGGACATGAAGAATTTTACCGTCGATGCCCAAGGCAAGGCCGATGTGAAACTCGAGGATAATGAAGTGACTCTCGGCGAAGGCGCCCATTCCCTGTTCAGCAATGGAGGCACTGCAGTCGTCATCCACGCCAAAGCCGATGATTATAAGACCGATCCCTCCGGCGCCTCGGGTGACCGCATCGCCTGCGGCGTGATTACGAAGTAGTCGAATGAAAATTACGTGGGGACAGCCGCCCTCGGCTGTCCTCCGAGCGCAGCGAGGAACCTGCGTCTATCTCCGCGCCCGCAGCTTCCCAAACTTCTCCGCCGCTGCGTCAAGTGTCTCCAGCTTCTTGCAAAATGCAAACCGCACCTGCCGCGCCCCATCCCGCGGATCGCGATAAAAACTCGATCCCGGCACCGCGGCCACGCGAATCTCTTTCACCAGATACTTGGTGAACGAAACATCGTCGTCAAATCCGAACGCCGAAACATCCGTCATCACGTAATAAGCGCCTTGCGGACGAAAGCATTTGAACCCCGCTGCCTCCAGCGCCGGAATCAAATGATCGCGCCGCGCCCGGTATCCTTCTGCTAACTTCGAGTAATATTCCGCTGGCAAACTCAAAGCCGCGGCACCCGCTTCCTGTAGCGGGGCCGGCGCTCCCACAGTTAGAAAATCGTGTACCTTCCGGATCGCATTCGTGATCTTCTCCGGCGCAACCGCCCATCCCACGCGCCATCCCGTCACGCTATAGGTCTTCGACATTCCGTTGATTGTCACTGTCCGCTCTCGCATCCCGTCCAGCGAAGCCATCGAAATGTGCTTGGTACCGTCGTACAAAATGTGTTCGTAAATCTCGTCCGTGATCGCCAGCACATCGAACTCGACGCACAAATCGCGAATCAACTCCAACTCTGCCCGTGTGAACACTTTCCCAGTTGGGTTGTTGGGGGTATTAAGTATGACGGCTTTGGTGGGCTTGCCGAACGCCGCGCGCAACTCTTTCTGGTCAAAAGTCCACTCGCCCTCTTCACTTGTCGGGGGACGCAATTTCACAAAACGCGGCCGCGCCCCGCTCAACACCGAGTCCGGTCCATAGTTCTCATAGAACGGCTCGAAAATCACCACCTCATCGCCCGCGTTGCACACTGCGAGCAAGGTCGAAATCATCGCCTCGGTCGATCCGCAACACACCGTAATCTCTTTTTCCGGATCAACCGCAATCCCCTGCCACACGCCCATCTGCCGCGCAATGGCGTTGCGCAAATTCTTCGCTCCCCAGGTGATCGCATATTGATTCACATCGCCGTCGATAGCCGCTCGCGCCGCCTGCTTGATTTCCGCCGGAGCCGCAAAATCCGGAAACCCCTGCGCCAGATTCACCGCCCCGTAAAGCATCGCCTGCCGAGTCATCTCCCGGATCACCGACTCGGTAAACTGCGAAACCTTGTCGCTAAGAAAATGCTTGGTTGAATTGGATAAAGAAGAAGTCACGTCCGCCATAGCTGGCAGATTAGCACAGGGGGATTGTTGATTGATGATTTCTGATTGTTGATTGATTTGCGGCTGTTCGTAGGAACGGTAGAATTGCTTTACCCTGTGTCCCTCTGTGCCCTCTGTGTTAAGGATTCGGTTTCGGTCAGCGAGCGCGCAGTAGTCAATCAACAGTCAGCAATCACAAATCAACAATGACTTAGACCCGCTGCACTCCGCCCAACCCCCGCAACGCCCCGACGATCTGCGCCGACCACAGTGCAATCTGCTCATCGCGCAGCGTCCCCTCATCCGACTGTAGCTTTACCCGCAGCAGGATCGAGTACTTTCCCGCCCCGATCGACCCGCCCCGAAAAAGTTCCACCGGCATGAATTCACGCAGCGCACTCAACCGCAGTTCCTTCACCGCCTGCCGCATCGCCTCAAACTCCACCTCATCGTCAAACACAAACGAGAAATCCCGCTCCACTGCCGGATATTTCCCGAGCGGAGAAAACCTCACCGCTCTCAGTCCACGCGAATGCAGCAGTTCCAAATCCAGCTCAGCCAGAAAAACATCTTGCCGCAGTTTGCGCTCCGCCTTCGCACTTTCGGCAACCTGCCCGAACTGCGCCACCACAGCTCCATCCATCAAAGCCCGCGCCGACCGTCCGGGATGAAAGTACTCCGCCGTCTCCCGGTCGAAACTCAAATCACGATACTGAAACGGCGCCAGCAGATTCTCCACATCGCCTTTGAACGAGCGAAACGCTTCCGCGGCCGCGGCGTGTTCGCCTTTGCTCACGTCCAGTGCTCCACCCACGGGCAGCGATCCCTTCACCGACGCCAGCGTTGCTCCCAGGCACGCGCGTGCCGGCTCAACCCGCTCCCCGTTCCGCATTTCGTAGACATGCCCCATCTCGAACAGCCGGACGTCTTCAGCATCGCGATTCAAATTCCACGCCAGCATGTCGAGCATCCCCGGTGCCATCGAGGTGCGCATTACACTCGCTTCCTCGCTCAGCGGATTCTCCAGTTCCAGCACCGAAGCGCCAGTCGAAACCGATGCAAACCTCTCAGCGTCCGCATGAGAAATGAACGTCAGCGATATTGCCTCGTTGTACCCCAGTGCCAAAGCCCGTTGCCGCAAAGAGGCATCCATGGCCGCATGTGGCAGATCCACAACAGCTCCGCTATAGGCGGGCAAGGTATTCTCGAACTTGTCGTAGCCGTGCAGCCGCGCGATTTCTTCGATCACGTCAATCTCGCGCTCCACGTCGAGCCGCCAACTCGGAATCTG
>WNFI01074592.1_pt1 | contig 11136 bp, 12 predicted proteins | sample 5400471 | NCBI WGS metagenome assembly WNFI01 (sample SAMN13153348, study PRJNA577476) | soil metagenome | isolation source: 100 cm saprolite on Douglas fir-dominated hillslope | place: USA:California | collected 2013-09-17 | reverse complement strand
AAGCGAGCGCTTCGTCCCCAACGACCTTTATCTGAATGCGAGCACGCACACCATTCTGCTGCTGACCGGTCCGAACATGGGCGGGAAGTCTACCTACCTGCGGCAAACCGCGCTGATCGTGATCCTCGCGCAGATGGGATCCTTCGTTCCAGCGCGCTCGACGCGTCTGAGCGTGGTGGACCGCGTCTTTACTCGCATCGGCGCCAGCGACAATCTGGCGCGTGGGCGATCAACCTTTATGGTCGAGATGACGGAGACCGCAGCGATCCTGCATACCGCGACGGCAAGATCTTTAATTCTGTTGGATGAAGTTGGTCGCGGAACTTCGACTTATGACGGGCTGGCTATAGCCTGGGCCGCGATCGAATATCTCCACGCACGCGTGCGGGCCAAAACTCTGTTCGCGACGCACTACTTCGAGCTCACGGAACTGGCCGAGCAGCTTTCGGGCGTGAAAAATTATCACGTGTCAGTAAAAGAAACCGGGGGCGGCATCGCCTTTCTGCGAAAGGTTGAACCAGGGGCAGCGGATCGTAGCTACGGCATCGAAGTTGCCAAGTTGGCGGGCTTGCCGAATGAGGTCATCGTGCGGGCGCGAGAAGTGCTGGCTGAGCACGAATCTGCGGAGCGCGCATTGACGGAGCATCTTTCGCCCGGCTCAGACCCTCCGACGACTCAGTTGACGATCTTTACACCAATTTCGCAACCCGTGCTGGAGAAACTGCGCGAAGTTGATTTGAACCGGCTCACGCCGCTGGAGGCGCTGAATTTGCTGGCGCAGCTGAAGAAAGAGATCTAACCATAGAGGGCACAGGGAATTACAGGGTAAAGCAGATCGTATCGGATGACCGCTCAACGAACGGCACGCAACGCACCTAACAGCGGCCAACTCCTGATCGTCGGGTTCGACGGCACGGAGATGACGGCGAAGCTCAGTTCCCTACTCACGCGGCTGCAGCCGGCAGGAGTGATCCTGTTCGCGCGGAATATTAAGAGTACCGAGCAGACGTGCCAACTCCTGCACGATTGCCAGAAGTACGTTTCCACGCCGCTGTTTACTTGCGTCGATCTTGAAGGCGGGAGCGTGGATCGCTTTCGCGACGTGCTCGGGCCGGCTCCATCGGCAGTAGACGTGTTCGCTACCGGGGATCGCAAACTCTTTCGCAAACACGGGCAGTTGATTGGAGATAATTGCCGCGCACTGGGATTCAACGTCGATTTTGCCCCCGCGCTCGACTTGGCGCTCGAGGCTTCGCGCAGCGTACTGAGTTCGCGCGCGGTATCGGCGGATCCGAGAGAAGTTGCGAAGTATGCCCGCGAATTTCTCGCCGGCTTAAGCGCAGCGAATGTGCTGGGGTGTGGCAAGCACTTTCCCGGACTCGGGGAAGGCCGGCTCGACAGTCATCATGAGCTACCAGTCATTGGGAAGCCGCTGAAGAAGCTTTGGGCTGAGGACATAGTTCCCTACCGCATGCTTCGTCAGCGGATGCCGTTTGTGATGATTTCGCACGCTGCGTATCCGCAGGTCACGCACGATCGGACTCCGGCGTCGCTGTCGAAGATTTGGATCACTGACATTCTGCGCAAGCGCATTGGATACCGCAATCTGATCGTGTCCGATGATCTTGAGACGCAAGTTCGCTAAACGGGTCGAAGAATCGGCGCGTCGAGTGCTGGGGTTCAAGAAGAAATGCGCGAAGATGCTGCGCCGGGCAAAAGCTCCCTCTCCGACAACGGTGGCAAACCTATCGCGGAAGCTCTGGGAATTCGGCGAGCAGGTGCGGATTGAAGGTATGAGCCGCGCAGGGAAGGCACAGCGGCCGCCGCGAACATGACCAGCAAAAAGACGGACAAAGACATGATCGTTGCCGGGGTGATGAGTGGAACGTCCGCCGATGGGATCAACGTGGCTTTCGTTCGACTGAGCGACCGTCCACGTTCTGGCTCACGCCCGGCATCCGTTTTGGTTTCGGCATTTCGCGGACAGGAGTGTCCGCGCCACATTGAGCTAGTCGGGCATGTTGAATACCCATACCCAACGAAGGTTCGCGCTGCTGTGCTCGCTGCAATGAATGCTTCGCGGGCAAGCGTCGCGGACCTGGCACGGCTCAATTTCCTTTTGGGCGAGCTTTACTCCGACGCGGTGCTGGCGGCGCAGAGGCAGTTCAAAGTGAAGGTCGATCTGATCGCCTGCCATGGGCAAACGCTCTATCACCAGGGAGAGGCCCTGCACTTTCTCGGGCGCAAAGTGGCAGCTACGTGGCAAGCGAGGATCGTTCAGAATATCGGCGGCATTGCCAATCTCACTTCAATTCCGGCACACGCCGCTGCAAATGCTGTGATGGCATTCGATACGGGGCCGGGAAACATGGTGATCGACGCTGTCACAGAAAAACTTTTCGGCAAGCCTCTCGATCGTGGCGGGAAGATTGCGGCTTCGGGGAACGTACTCGAACCAATCGTCGGCAAATTGATGAAGCGGGAGTTCTTCCGCAGAAAACCGCCAAAGACCGCGGGCCGCGAGGAGTTCGGCCGCGAGTTTGTGCGGGAGTTTTTGCGAAGCTGCGGGCGTGCCAGGAAACAAGATATCGTGGCCACGGCAACGGCGCTGACCGCAATTTCGATTGCAGATGCAATCCGGCGATTTGTCCTGAAGAAGCCGAGCGAGCGAAAGCAACCGCTTTGCGAGATGATTCTGTCCGGGGGCGGCGCGAAAAATCCTACGCTCATGACCATGTTAGCCAACGAATTGGCGCCTCTTGATGTCCGCGTGCGATCCTCAGATGAATTTGGCCTTCCCTCGGACGCGAAGGAAGCAGTTGCATTTGCCGTTCTGGGTTACCAGACATGGCACAGAAGGCCTTCAAACGTTCCATCTGCCACGGGAGCGAAACGGGCGGCAGTGTTGGGCAAGATTTCTTTTCCCTAGTCAGGCTTCAGTTTCGAGGGTTACTCGGCGTTCAGGAATTCGATCTGGGTTGTGATCTTCGCGGTCTTCTCCAGCATTGCAGAGACGGAACAATACTTTTCCTTCGAGAGACGAACCGCGTCCTCGACCGCCTTGCGAGACACTTTGCCCCCGACGCGATAGGTAAGCTTGATTTCGGTGTAGACGGATGGCGGATCCGGAGCACGCTCGGCTTGGGCGCGAACCTCGATGCTAGTAAAGGGCTCGCGCTTTTTTCCCAAGATGGAGACGACATCGTAGGCCGTGCAACCGCACAAGCCGATGAGAACCAGTTCCATGGGACTGTTGCCTGCAGCTTTATCTCCGTCGACGACTATGGTGTGTCCGCTGCTGGCAGTGCCATCAAAGCGATGATTTTGAACCCAGCTAGTTTTGGCTTCAGTCATGGTGAACCCCGATTGACGATCTTCGATTAAGGCCTTGGCCTCTTGAGTCTTCGTGAGCACGACATGGAGCACGACGTAGATCGCCCAGATTGCGGGGTAGGCCAAGAGCATCTTCCGCGGTTTCCTTAAGACGTACCAGAGAAGCAAAATGTCCAGAGGAATCGGTGCGGCGACGACCACCCATAAAGGTGCGCCCAAGCTTTCCACGCTGTACCCCAATAGGCAGACGAAGCAACCGATTGCGAGGGAAGCGAAAAGGTGCACTTTCCTGTCCACGAGATACATTCCCAAACCCCACGACAACGCGGTAAAGATGATAGCGATATCAAGCAGAATGGGCGCGGGCAACGTACCGAGCATGTTCTTCTCCTTCGAGTGACAAATCCGCATCCGCGGTTGCGGACAAGTCTGTGACCCGCTATCCCAATCGTGAGCCTTTATTACCGCCGGTTGTCCGTGCTCGGTTCAGGATGAATCAGCACACGAAACAATTCCGGCGCGTCCTGCTTGAATCGGATTTCGAGTTCCGTCTGGATGTCGTGCACGCGCGAAAGTGGAAGATCGTCGGACAAGGTGCAATGGCAGGAGACGTAAAGACGGCCGCGAACGCGCTTGATGATGAAATCGTGAACGTCGAGAATCTCCGGAAACTCCGCAGCCACGGCTCGCAACCGGTGCTCACGCTCGGCATCGCGGACCAACTCGTCAGGAGTCTCGATGGTAGCAGGCTCGCTTTCGATGTGGGTAAGAATGTCGGCAATCTCAGGGACGTCATGCCGGATGTCGGCTTCGAGTTCGGTGACCTGGTTGTGGGCGTCCATGAGGGTCATGCGTTCGTCCAACTCTACGTGCTGCTCCACGTGGAGACGTCCGGCTAGGTCCTGCACGCTGATGTCGTGCACGTTGAGGTTGTGGCGTGTGGCTACTGCCCGAATTCGATCGAAGACGTTTTCGGAGCGCTGGGCCCGGGGCAGAGGTTGCACGGTGACGTCCGCATCGGGAAGGACACGCTGGACCGCGGCGGTCACCGCCCCAGCGAGTTGTCCCGAGCGTTGGAAGGTTACGGTGCGGGCCAGGCCAACCGCGAGATCGGCAAAGTACCGGTTGCCGGCGCGGCGAATGCGCACACGGTCGACTTCGAGCACGCCATCCACCCGTGAGACGGCCTCGGTGATCTGAGAGCGAACTCCGGCGGGGGCAGCGTCGAGCAGGCTGTCGATGGTCCGACGGGCCAGGCGCCAACTTACGGAGACTACCACTCCGGCGACGAAGAGGGCGGCAATCGGATCGGCATCGCGCAACAACTGGATATTGAATTTGCGGCCCAGCATGACCAGCACGAGACCAATGACAACCACGCCGGCAGACCAGATGTCGGTGGAAAAATGCAATGCATCGGCTTCCAGCGCCTGGCTGTCGTATTTGTTTGCGATCCGGCCGAGAGCGCGAGAACGCCACCAGTCGACACCCATAGAAAACAGCATGACGGCAAAGGCGGCGAGTGAAGGTTCGATTTCAACGCGGCGAAAAAACATGCGTTCCACGGCCGCGTAAACTACCCAGACGCAAGTTATAAGAAGCAGACTGGTCTCAACGAAGGCAGAAAAGTTCTCTATCTTGCCATGGCCATATTGGTGGTCGGCATCGGCCGGCTTGTCGGATACGCTTACGGAAAAGAAAGTAATCAGGGCCGCAATCAGATCGAGGCCCGAGTGCGCGGCTTCGGAAAGAATGCCGAGACTGCCGGTGGTGATTCCCACCACGATCTTGAGGCCGGTAATGACGACGGCGGCGAGGACGGAATATCCGGCAGCGGAGCGCTTTTCTGTGCGCATCGATTCCGGTGAATAGACCGCGGAGTTCCCTGCCATGCAGGAATTATCGCTGCTGAGGCACGAATGCGCCAAGGGAATAGACGACCGGCTGTAACGGTTGCGATTAGAGGAGCACCTCAGTCTTAAGGCAATCTAGGCAGACGTCACTCCTCCTGGGCTGCTACGGGCACATCATGTGCTAGGATTTCATGTTTGGGACTTCTGACTTTCTGAACTAAACAATCCTGGAGGAATCTATTTATGCGTAAGAGTTGGCTGCTGTGTGTGTTGCTCGGGGCCTTGGCGTGGGGACAGAATCCGCCGTCGGCGCAACCGAGCCAGGCTCCGGGGAATCCGGCCGCCGTCCAGGCACCGCCGGCAGCCCCGGACAAATCCGCGTCGCTGCCGCCTGACGCAGCCGTGTTAACGATCAAGGGAGTATGCCCACCCGCCAAGACAACTACGGCGGCGAAGACGACATCACCCACGACAACGGCAGCGAAGGCCGCGAAGGAGCCTTCCAAGGCGCCCGCTGCCGATTGCAAAACGGTCATCACGAAGGCCGAGTTCGAGCGGCTGGCGAACGGCCTCGCGCCCAATGTCACGCCCCAGCTAAAACACCAATTGGCGGCGGTTTATCCTCGGTTACTGGCCATGTCGCAGGCCGCAGAAAAAAAAGGATTGGAGAATAGTCCTCGTTTCAAGGAAACCATGAAGTTTGCGAAGATGCAGATTCTGACCAACGAATTGCAGCGCACCATTCAAGAAGAGGCGGCGAAAGTTCCCGAGGAAGACATTGCCGATTACTACAACAAGAATCCTGAGGCCTACGAGCAATACAATCTGGACCGTCTGTTTGTCCCCCGGTTGAAGCAAGCCGAGGCTGACGCGAAGGAGAATGACGCTGATAAGGACGAGAAGCTGACCCCGGAACAGCAGAAGGCAAAGGAAGAGCAGGACAAAGCCAAGGAAGCGCAAGGCGAGCAGGAAATGACTAAGTTGGCGGAAAGCCTGCGGGGCCGTGCTGCCGCCGGCGAAGACTTCATGAAGCTGCAGAAGGAGGCTTTCGAAGCTGGGGGAATGAAGATTGAATCGCCGACGGTGAACTTGCCTAAGATACGGCGCACCGGCCTGCCGCCGGCGCATGCTGCAGTCTTCGATTTGAAGCCGGGCGAGGTGTCACAGGTGATCAGCGACACTGGTGGGCACTACATCTACAAGGTAAACAGCAAGGATCAGGTCCCCCAGGATCAGGTGAAGGACGAAATCAAGGCCAGTTTGCAGAACCAGCGTACGCGCGATGCGATGGATAAATACCAGAACTCGTTCCAGGTGGAAACCAACGAGACATATTTCGGGCCCCCGGGACCGGCCGGACCGGCAGGAATGCGTCCTGGGCCACCGCCTCCGCACTCGGCTCCGCGTCCGAAACTTGCGCCTTCTCCGACCGCGCCCCAGGCACAACCACAGACGACGCCCGATTCGAAACCGAACTGATGAAACCTGTTGTCGTAGTGACCGGCATTTCCGGAAATCTTGGTTCCAGGCTGCTTCCGCTGCTGAAGGGCTTCTCGGTGATTGGGGTGGACGTGAGTCCGCCCCAGACCGATTCCCCGCTGCAGTTTGAGCGTATGGATTTGGGCGAGGAAGCTTCGACACGTACTCTTTATGACTTATTGCGCGACACGCGGGCGTTTTCAGTGGTGCATCTTGCGTTCGTGCTTGATCCGGTGCGCGCTGGCGTGCTCGACGTCGAGCACATGTGGCAAATTAATGTAGCGGGAACGGCTCGAGTGATGGAGGCGATCACGGAAGCCAACCGTATGGCGGATGAAGGCGTAAAACAATTTATCTTCCCCAGCAGTGTGTCTGCGTACGGACCACACCTGCCCGGCCCGGCAACTGAAGAGTCTCCGTTGGCAGCGCACACTCTGCCTTATGCGATTCACAAGAAGCAGGCTGATGAGGTGGTACAGCAACGCTCGCCTGCCCTGCGAGGATGCAGCGCTTACCTTCTGCGGCCGCACATTTTTGCCGGCGCCAGCGTCGAAAACTACATGATAGGAGCCTTTCACGGCACCCCGAACGGCACCGGTGCGCGGGCGGAGAAGATGCGCCGTGAAGGCAAGCGGCTGCCTTGTATGCTCCCACATGGACAACAATACCTGGATAACAAGATTCAGTTCATTCATGTGGACGATATGGCGCGCCTGATTCTTCACATTCTGCAGCGGGAGCCGGAGACGCAACGTCTGACAGTGTTGAACGTTGCCGGACGCGGAGAGCCACTCACCTTCGGGCGGTGCGTGGAGATGGCAGGGGCAAAACTGGTCCGTGTCCCCGGGCGCTGGGCTATGCGGCTGGCACTGCAATTTCTGTGGAAACGGAAAATCTCGGCCATTCCTCCCGACGCTGTTCCCTACATGACGAGTGAGTACGTGATGGATACCGGCCGCCTGCGCCGCTTTCTGGGACCCGAATACGAGCACGTGATCCGCTACACGATCGCCGATGCGTTTGCGGACAGTTTCATGCCACGGGCAGTTGCCGCTCGGAGCCCCGAAGCGGGTTAGACCTTTCTTCGCCTTCACTTCCCTTTCCTGCCCCGGGACTGTTCCAGTAGGCCTTCTCCTCCGTACACTAAGGGTTCGCCCAGGCTTCCTTTGGCTGGTAAATGGCGAATGTAGAGCACCATCTGCCAGATCTCTTCATCGCGAAAAATCTCTTTCGATGCAGGCATGCCCGAGGGAAAGATTCCGTTCCGAATGATCCAGTGAAGTTGACCATCGGTGTAAGCCTGCACTGACGGCGAGTTGAGCTGGGGCACGGGTGGCGACATACTGTCTGCAAAGGGCACGCCGGTATTTTGTCCATCCAGCCCGTGACAGACCATGCAATAGGATCCGAAGTTGCGCTGCCCGGCGTGAATATTCTCTTCGTCGGCGGGGAGTGGGTTCACATCCGAGCGCCCGCCGATAGTGAGGTGCCGCTTTGCGCTCTGCATGAAATTGGTTTCAACTTTGCCAGGGGAGCGCACGCTGCAACCCACAAAAACGAGCAGGATCACCGCAGTGAGAGCGGCGGCGAATCCCTGCCCGACGCGGTGGAGAGTGCCTCGACAAAAATGCATGGCTACTCCACGACAATCGTCATATTCATGTTGCCGTGGTTGGCGCCGCAGAAGTGATCGCAGATGGTCGTAAACGTGCCAGCCGTCTCCGGAGTGACCGTGACTTCCGCAGTCTGGCCTGCGGGAATTTCTTCGTCGAGCTTAAGCGGGCGCAGAAAGAAGCCATGCGTGACGTCTTCACTGTGCAGGCGAATCTTTACGGTTTGTCCTTTCTTCAGTGTGATCTTGTCGGGGCTGAAAGCGAAGCGCTTGGCGGTGATTTCAACCACCGGTACGTCATCCGCTTGCGCGCGTCTGGCCGACGATGCTGTGAGGAATGCGGCGAGCACTAGCGGCAGGGTGGTCGCGCACGCGGTTCGGAGGGAGTTTGTTCTGGTCATAAGTCTTAAGTCCTAAACTGATTCTTGAATCTAAACGTTGGGATTCTTTAGCAGCTGCTGAACGCCGTTGATGCCGGAAAATTCGCGCGCCGTCAGTTCCACGTCGTCTATGGCCACCGAGTTTGCTCCCGGTGCGGCTTTTCCGTTGACAGTTACCGAGCGAATACCAAGGTTCTTAAAAGGATGCTCCTTATCGAACGGAATCGGTTTTCTAGGGCCAGAAGCGCCTGTCGGATCGGGGAAGGCGAAGATCACCGAGCGCGCCGCGTAGTGATGGACCTTACCGATTTCGTGCTCGTCGTCACGATGGATATGGCCGTAGAGAACTGTAACGTTGTCGTAGGGTGCGAAAACGTTCATTACATCGTCCCCGTCGCTGGTGAACCACTCCCAATCGGGTCTCAGATCAAATAGCGGCCGGTGGGTAAAGACCACGATCGGGGCCGACCTCGGGAATCGCGACAGATCCTTTTTCAACCAGGCCAACTGTTCGGCACCGACCTCCGGCTTGGCACGGGAAACATTGTCGAGCGCGATGAAGTGTACGCCGCGATGGTCGAATGAGTAGTGACTGTCGCCGAAGAATTCGCGGTAGAGCGTGCCACCATCAAGGCCGGCATCGTGTTCGCCGGGGACATGCTTGATCAACGGCACATTCAGCTGGGTCTGGCCGCTGGGGCAAAGCATTGACCATATCGACGGCGCGTTCGAAGGCCTTTGTGCCGAGTGGATCCGGCGGGCCATTGAATCCAACGTGGGCGTCGCTGAGTTGCACGAAAGAAAACGGAGTCACCTTTTCGCCATTGCTGCGGCCCAGGGAAGCGAAAATGTTTCCCACCTCGCCCTTAGCCAATGCGGCGGGATAGGCAGAATAGAGCACGCCGATGCCGAGCGACGTACCAGCGATCTTTAGGAATGACCTGCGATCAGGGGCTTTCATGGCTTCTCCTGAGTTGCGTTGTTGGGTTGCTGCAGTGAAAACGGCGGATGCAAGGTTTTATTCCCCGCCTCGCGAGAAAAAGATTTGTCGTTCACGTGGGAATAAAACAGCGGATGCGGAGTTTATGCTATGGAGGTGCCAGACCAGAGCTTGTCCGCCGCCGCATTTGAAGATCTGGCAATGCCTCTGTTCGATCAGCTCTACAACTTCGCCCGATGGCTGACGCAAGACACAGCCGAGGCTGACGATTTGGTGCAGGAGACCTACGCCAAGGCGTTGCGGGGATTTTCCTCGTTCCAGGCTGGAACTAATTTTCGCGCGTGGATGTATCGAATTCTGCGGAATTCGTTTTTAAGCTCACGGACCGGGCTCAAGATCACCGTTGCGCTGGATCCGGATAACGAAGAGGACATTCTTCCGGCGGAAACCACTACGCCAGAGAGCATCCTGGTGGAGGAAGCCGATCGCGAGATGGTGAGGCAAGCTTTGGTAGAACTTCCTGTGCATTTCCGCGAGATTCTGTTGTTATGCGATGTGGAAGAGCTTTCCTACCAGGAAATTTCTGAAACGCTGGCAATTCCCGTAGGTACGGTCATGTCGCGCCTGTTTCGCGCGCGAAAGGCGCTTCGGGAATTGTTGCGCAAGAAAATCCAGGGAGGACGTCATGGCCTGTGAGGAGTGGAGCGGGAAAGTTGAGCTGTACCTGGATGGCGAACTCACACCTGCCGAGGCCAGCGCCCTGAGCGTCCACTTGCGGGGATGCGCGGCATGCGCGGCGCAGACGCTCGAGCGCGTACAGCTAAAACGTACGGTGCATTTTGCCGGCAAGCGTTACGAGCCCAGCGCGCAGTTGCGAAACAAGATTGTGAAGGGCATTGCCGCGAAGTCGCGGACAAGATTCGGTTGGTGGAAACTGGGGGTGGTGGCGGCTGCGATTTTGCTGGTCGCCTCCGGCGTATTATATTTGCATCTTGGCCGCGAGAACGCGCGCCAACAGCGGATTTACAGCGAACTGGCTGATCTGCACGTCGCGACACTTGCCAGCTCTGCGCCCGTCGACGTAATCTCCTCCGACCGGCATACGGTGAAGCCCTGGTTCCAGGGGAAGGTTCCTTTCACCTTTAATCTGCCGGAACTGCAAGGCACGCAGTTTAGTCTGCTGGGGGGACGCGTAACCTATCTGCAGCAGACGCCAGGGGCGCACTTAATCTACCAGGTGAGGAAGCACGAAGTTTCCGTTTTCATTTTTCCCGAGCGCTCAGGCCCGAGTCTTCCTTCCGGGCAGGCGAACGAGCTGACTTTCAACGTCGCGAGCTGGACACAGAATGGGCTGCGCTACTTTGTTCTAGGAGATGCCAGCGGCGACGATATTCAGGCTTTGAGCAAATTGCTGCGGGATGCGGGATGAACATTCGGCGATTCTCCTCACGCGACTTCGATTCATTTCACGTTGGACACTATTTCCTGGCGCGGTAGAGACCCGCAATTCCAAAGGTGTATGGCGTCCAGCTGACTTCA
>WNFI01688978.1_pt1 | contig 11137 bp, 8 predicted proteins | sample 5400471 | NCBI WGS metagenome assembly WNFI01 (sample SAMN13153348, study PRJNA577476) | soil metagenome | isolation source: 100 cm saprolite on Douglas fir-dominated hillslope | place: USA:California | collected 2013-09-17 | reverse complement strand
GGCGCCGCGATCAGCGCGGCGGTGCGGTTCGGCTGGTCGCTGTCCGCAGGACTGGCGGTCGCCTTCGCGATCACCGCCGCCGGCGGCGTGCTGGCGCTTGCCGTCAGCCGGCGCTTGCCGGTCGGGATCGCGGCTGGTGCAACCGCGGCCGGTTCCGCGGGCTCGTCCCAGCGGGCCAGCTCAGCTGCCGTCCCCGGCGTCCCCGGCGGCCCCGGCCCCCCCGGACCGCCCGGCAAACCTGGCGATGGGAGCCACGACCGCGCCGGTCACTCGGACCAGGTCGGCGGGCGCTAGCTGCAGCTGCAGCCCGCGCTGCCCCGCGCTGCAGTAGACCGCGGGCCAGTCGAGCGCCGTCGAGTCGATGACCACGGGCAGCCGCTTGCGCTGCCCGATCGGGGAGATCCCGCCTGCGACGTAGCCGGTCGCCCACTCGGCCGCCGCCGGCTCCGCCATCTCGGCGCGCTTACCGCCGACGGCCTCCGCCAGTGTCTTGAGCTTCAACTGGCCGGCCACCGGCACGACCGCGACCGTCATGCTGCCATCCACATTCGCGATCAGCGTCTTGAACACCTGCCCGGGCGGCAGGCCGAGCGTGACCGCGGCCTCCATGCCGTACGAGCCGCCGGGCGAGCTATCCGGGTCCTGATGGTCGTAGGCGTGCACGGAGTGCGCGATCCCCAGCCTGGTCAGTTCCTGCGTCGCTCGGGTACCGCGGGCAGCCACACGCTGAAGACTAGCGCCGCCTCCGCTAGCTGATGATGGGAGCCTGGTCCATGCCGGTCAGCCACGGCTCAGGCGCCATGGACAGGGCACGCCGGTACACGTCCTCGTAGCCCTCTGCCATCACCTCGACGGTGAAGCCGGACTCGACGTGCTTGCGGCAGACCGCGGGCTCGAGCTCACGTGCCTGCAGGATGGCCGCGGGAAGATCATCGGGATCGTCGACGATAATGCCGGTCTGGCCGTGCACGATCAGCTCAGGCACCGAGCCCCTGCGGAGCGCCACGACCGGCGTACCGCAGGCCATCGCCTCGATCACGACCAGACCGAACGGCTCTTCCCAGCAGATCGGGAACACCATGCATGCCGCGCGCGAGAGCAGCCGCCGCTTGGCTGCGGCATTAGCGATACCATAGATCGTCACGTCGCTGCCGATCCGCGGCTCGATCTCGCGCGAGAAGTAGGCCCGCTCGACCGGCTCAGAGCACTTACCTGCCAGCACGATCGGCAGTCCGGCCGCCCTGGCCGCGTCGATCGCGAGGTGCGGCGCCTTCTCCGGATGGAACCGGCCGAGGAACACCACGTAGTCATCCTTCTCGGCGCGGAACGGGAAAGTATCCGACCGGATAGCGTTGTGCACCGTGGCGGACCAAGCGAGGTCAGGCGCGCTCGACCGCTGTGCCTCGGAGATCGCCACGAGCTGGACGGTGTCCCCGAGCGCGCGGTAGAACTCCCGAAAATCGCCGATGATGGGGCCGTGCGCCGTCACGACGGTCGGCGTGAGCCGTCCCCGCGCCATCAGCGGCCCGGCCATCGTGTGGTCGTGGATCACGTCCACGTCCAGCGCCTCAAGGATGGGTGCGACCTTGGCGGCGTGGATGATCTCAGGCATCGCCTCGCCCAGCTGGTCGGCCGGGCCGACGTCGCAGGTGGCGAGGAATCGCTGCGCCCTGGTCCCGTGATTACCTGTCCCGATGAGCGTTACCTTGTGGCCCCTTGCTACCAGTGCGTCGACCAGATCGGCGACCACGATCTCGATACCGCCGTATGCGGCGGGCGGAACGTTGAAGTAGGGCGGTGCCACCATCGCTATGTGAATCTGCTGGGCTCCTACCGGAGCCTGCTGAGTTCGGGTAAGAGTCGAGCCTGTGGTGCTCACAGCGAACGCCTCCTTGCCTGACGTGATCACGGCGCGGCTCGGGGCGCCGGTCGGGCGCCCCAGTCCGGCCGAAAATGATCATGCCCGCCGACCGAGGCGCCAATGCTGCAAATGCATTAATAAAAAGCCAATGGCTCGGTAAAGAGTTTACCTTTACCGGCGCGGCAATGCGGCGGGAAGTGCTAAGCGGCCTGGGTTTGTGCGCTGTGGCGTGCGCATTCTGAGCTGGCCCCGCTCCCGTCACCTGCGCGTTCAGCTGCCTGTAACCGCGAAATGGTACGAAGATTGTCGCTTATTGTCTTGGTAAGAGGATGATCGGGGCCCAATGCCCGTTCGGAGTCGGCGATCGTTCGCTCGAACATCCTGATCGCGTCGCTCAGCCGGCGCGCCATGTAGTAGGCGTGAGCGAGATTTCCGCGTGAGGTGAGCGTGTCGGGGTGGTCGGTTCCGAGCACGCGCTCGAAGTCCGCGACGGCCTGCTCATAGACCGGCAGCGCGTCGGCCAGCCGGCCGGCTGAGTGGTAGGCGCCAGCCAGGTTGGCCCTGGCGGTAAGGGTGTCCCGGTGATCAGGGCCCTGGACCCGCTCCCGGTCAACGACCAGGCGCTCGTACAGCGGGATGGCGTCCTTCATGCGGTGCGCCGAGTGATAGCCGGACGCCAGGTTGCCGAGCGCCGTCAGCGTGTCGGGATGGTCGGCACCGAGTACCGCCTCGCGGCATCGAGCCGGCTGGACACCTGGAAGGCGCGGCCGAGGTTCATATACTCGGTGAGCACGTCGTGGTGCTCAGGCCCGAGCGCCTGCTCCCAGTCAGCCAGATTCCGCTGGTACGACGCGATCGCCTGATCGGCCTGGCCGGCCATCAGGTAGGTGCTGGCCAGCTGGCTCCGGGCGGCGAGCGTGTCCGCGTGCTCCCGCCCCAGCACCCATTCGCGGTCAGCGACCACCCGCGAGTAGGTGTCAATCGCGGCGTCGTACATGCCGGCCGCCCGGTGGATCCTGGCCAGGGCGGCGCGAGTGGTGAGGGCGTCCGGATGGTCGGGACCCTGCACCTGTTCCCGCTCGGCCAGGCTCATCAAGGTCAGCTCCCTGGCCTCGTCGAGCCGCCCGGCCGTCTCGCACGCGCCAGCCAGCAGGTCGCGGATCTCCAGCGTCCTGGGGTGCTCGGGGCCGAGCGCCCGGCTGCTCGCCGCGAGCATGGACTTCCAGTACGCCACCGAGGCTCCGGCCAAGCCCGCGCTGTCCAGGCTTTGCCCCGCCTTGATCAGCACCGGATGCGGCTCGGGCAGCCACAGCAGATCGCCGGCGATCCCGCCCAGCCAGCCAGCGCAGCCGCGCAGCGCCTGATCGAGCACGGGATCGGCCTCTAGCTGCGGCCAGACCTCGCAGAGCGCGTCGGCGGCCGAGCGCGCAGCGTCGTCGAGCACGCTTGGCGGCACCAGCCGGCGCACCGTCTCCTGGACGACCGGATGCACCGCGATCATCCCGGCGCTGGCCGACCGGTCGATCATGACCAGCCCGGAGCGCGCTAGATTGCCGAGGGCGGCCATGACCTCCTTCGCCTCGACCGGCATGCCACGGCCATGCCGGGACAGGTAGCCGCAGCTCGAGCGGCTGGCCGTAACCTGAACCGGCACTCCCGCCGGATCGAGCAGCCCGGCGAGGGCGAGCAGCGGCCTGGCCAGGCCGGCCGGCGGGTACTGGTCCGCCCGGTCGACAGCGAGCGACCAGGCAACCTCGGCCGGGGACACTTGCCCGCCGGCCGCCCGCCCGAGCAGTTCCTGCCTGCGGCTTGCGAACCTGATCCGGTACTGGCGGCAGTCGAGTGCGGTACTGGCGATCGTGGTCGTCGCGAGCGCCAGTGCCAGCGGCATGTAGCCGAGATCGGCGGCGAGGTCGACCGCCTCGACCCGCTTGCCTGCCTCGTCATAGAGCCGCGCCGTCAGGTAGCCCAGGGCCTCGCGCGGGCTGAACTCGCCGATCCGGCAGATCCTCGGCCCGAGGTCGGTGACCTCGGACATGTCGGCCGACGGGTGGCAGGTGACGATGGTCTGGCCGCTGACGCCGGCCGGCCAGAGCCCGCGCAGCCCGCCGGAGTCCGTCACGTTGTCGAGCACGACCAGCCAACGCTTGTCGGTGCGGCCCAGCCAGTCAAGGAAACGCGCTGCCGCCGCGTCGGGCAGCACGCCGCGATCGGTGAGGCCGATGTCCTCGGCGGCCCTGGCGTAACCCATCACTACGGCGGACGGGCTTGACGCGTTCACCCACACCTGCAGATCGGTCCTGCCCAGGCGCGATGCCGCGCGAAGGACCGCGGCTGCGAGGTGGGTTTTGCCGTACCCGCTGGGCCCGACCAGGACGGTCAGCGCCTGCTGCTCGCCCGGTGATCGCTGAACGATGTCGCCAAGTCCGGCGTCGAGACCGTAGCCGGTTTCGGGCCGCGGGCTAAAGAAATCAGTGATTGCAAGCGGTGACCCGGACCAGACTGGCCAGCTGACAGCAGGCAAGGATCCTGAGCCAGCCCGCCGCCCAGCACTCTGATTGCTCATGACCGCCTGATTGATGGACGTGTGGCAGCCCCATCGCTGCTAGTCGTACTCGGCATCCCAACAGTACGACGATTCGCGGTCCAATAGGCAGGTAACAACACAGACTCAACAGAATCAGACAGGCCGTTACCGGCGCAGTCGGCGCCACAACGGCCTGGGTATCAGCCGCATCACCATGGCCGCAGCGGCGAGGCCGCGCGGAACCCACAGCAGCGACGCCTGGCCGTCAAGCGCCGCGCCCACCGCCCTGCCGACCTCCGCGGGCGTGGACGACATCGGCGCCGGAGGCAGGCCGGCGGTCATCCGGCCGACGACGAAGCCCGGCCGCACAAGCAGCACCCTGACGCCGGTGCCGGCCAGCGCGTCGGTCAGGCCGCGGGCGAAGGCGTCCAGGCCGGCCTTGGCCGCACCATAGACGTAGTTCGCCTTCCTGGGGCGGATCGCGGCTAGCGAGGACAGCACCACGATGGTCCCGTATCGCTGCGAGCGCATCTTTTCTGCCACCGCGAGCAAGGTGGTGACGTGGCTGGTGAAGTTCACCTCGATCATCTCGGCAGCGAGCGCCGGGTCGCGGTCAACTAGCTCCTGCGCGGTCAGCACACCGGTCGCGGCGATCACCAGGTCAACTGGACCGCCGGCGAAGACCCCGGCTATCACCTCCTGGTGCCTGCCGGGCTCCAGCGCATCGAACACGATCATCGTGCACCGGTACGGCAGTTCCTTGCCGGCCGCAGCCATCCGCTGCTCGTCCCGGCCGGCCAGCAGCACCTCGGTGCCGGCCGGCGCCCTGAGCGCGGCGAGGATCGCCAGGCCGATCTCGCTGGTGCCGCCGAGCAGCAGCACCCGCCCGGGCCTGCCAAGATTGTCGAGCATCTCCATCGCTCCTTCGCCGCGCGCCGAGCCCCCCGGTGGCCCCCGATGGCCCTGCCCGGGCCGCCTACAGCCCGGCCGCGAATAGCACCAGCCAGACGACCTCGCAGATCACCATTAGCGGGTCGCGCGCGATCAGGTCCTCGACCGGCTTGCTTGTCGCCCGCGCCGTCAGGCGATCGAACCTTGCCAGCGCGGCAACCAGCGCTATCGAGCTGAGCAGGTGCCACGACCGCCTCTTTGGCGCCGGCTCGGCGGCTGCCCACAGGACATACGAAATCACCATGATGGCCGACGTCGCGCGTTGCCCGAGCCTGAGCACCAGGGCCGAGTAACCCCGCATGGCCGGCCTGTGCTTCGCCGCGTCAGCGCCGAGCACCGTGAGCTCGGTATAGCGCTTGGCTAGCGCCACCATGAGCGCGCCCAGGCTGCAGACGAGCAGGAACCAGCCCGACGGCGGAACGTGGGTGGCGGCCGCACCGCCGACGACCCTGAGCACGAATCCCGATGCCACGCACGCCAGTTCGACTACCGGGACGTGCTTCAGCCCGGCCGAATACAGGAACGAGATTACGAGGTAGGCCGCGACTACCGCCGCGAGCAGCGCCTCGCCGATCACCAGCCCCGAACCGAGCGCGACGACGACGAGGCAGACCGCCAGCACGACGGCATGCGACGCTCGCAGCTGGCCGGACGCGACCGGCCTGAACCTCTTGTACGGGTGCGCACGGTCACGTTCGGCGTCGACGACGTCGTTGACGAGATAGACCGCCGACGATCCGGCGATGAAGGCTCCCGCCGCCACCAGCGCGTACCAGAATCCGTAGGAGCGGCCGAACGTGTCACCGGCCAGCGGTGCCGCGAAGACAAGCAGGTTCTTCGGCCATTGCCGCGGCCGGGCGCTCGCCGCGGCGGCCTTGAGCCACCGGAGCGTCCCGGACAGGCGCGCGGGAGCCTGGCGCTGCGGCTCGGTGACCCGCGCCGCCGGCGTTGGAACAGTCATCTGGTGAAGACCGCCGTGAAGTCTCGGTTCGAGATTGAGTAGTACCGGTTAGCCGGCTGAATTTGACTGTGCAGCAGGTTGACCGGGGTCGGATTGGCTGGATGATTTTTCGCCAGATAGTACATGAACGACATCCAGTCCGGGTTGATATCGAGCTCCATTGCCGTGACGCACCCTGCCCGCTGGAGCAGGTTGGCCAGCGTGCGCACGTCCAGCGCAGGACCGTAGACGTAGATGATCCGGCCATCATTCGTGATGCCGACACCCGACCGCCATACGTTGTATCCGCCACCGAGCGTGGCTCCCCAGCTCGACAGGACGTTCTGGTCAACTGACCCAGGGACGTGCCCGTTTTCCACGATGGGGAGGAGGTTCTGGCGTACCGAGGCGACGTCGGGTCCCATCCGCAGCAGCCCGGTTCCCCACCTGCCGATCAGGAGCTTGCCGTCCTTGAAGTAGACCTCAGAGGCGGCGCCCTTGACGAGCTGGCCGACGTAGTGCCCGTTCATGTAGAAGCCTCCGCCGGAGGAGGCGATCCGGAAACCGCTGTTGAACGTGGAGACTAGGCCGAGCCGCTGCCCAGGCGGGAGGCTCATCGGAGCGCCCCAGTTCCCGTACCCGGGGTCCTCGGTTCCTGGCCGGAGGGAGAACTTCAGCAGCCGCTGGTCCATCGACACGACGCCGGCGTAGTACGAGGAATAGATGCGGCTCTGCCGGACGTAGGTTTTGAATACCGCTGGCACGCCCTTGACGCTGACGGCGACTCTCCACGCGCCCTCGCCAGGCAGCGGCTGGCCGGCCGGCGAGCCAATGCTGGCCGGGATGATCGGCGCGAGCCCGTGGTAGTGCTTCTTCTTGTGCACCACCTTGCCGCCGAGCCTGTCGAACGAGACGTTGGGATTGCCGCCCTTCTTCGGCGGGCTGTACGTCAGCCATTCGCCGAAGGTGACGACCGGCCCGAGAGAGTGATTGCGCGCCCACTCGGCGGCGCGCTGGGAGAAGGTGCCGCCACCGGGAACCGTCAGCGCGTGGCCGATCGACCATCCCGTGAAGAGCACGAATACCGCGAGGGCCGCCGTGATTGCCCGCATGACGACACGGGACCGCCTCCCGTGCATCCAGGCAATCCCGCGTACCCGGCGCCTCCCGCGCCGCCGCCTCGATGCAAGCCGTGGCTGGCGGGCTGGCGCTTCCGGTCGGGCCACGCAAATCCTCCCTCACGCATGCGGAACTGCGATTCTTGAAACAGGCGGGCCAGATGGAACCCGAGCCCCAAATGGCTCACTCTATGCGGGTCTGCCGTCAATCCCGCGCGCCGGGCCCTGCGCAGCTTTCCCCATATGCCCTCATCTCAAGCGAACCTGCGTTCCTTAGGGCACAACGTGTGCCCTGCCGCCGGAGTTTCCGCGCCTCGCCCTGGCATCAGCGGACGGCACCGCCGGTCACCTGCCCGGCGGTCTTGCCATGGCGGCGGCGCAGCTAAGCTTTCCGGCGTCAACACCAGCGGAAGGATCGACATGACCGACGACAGCGCCATGCAGCGGACCCTTGTCCTGCTCAAGCCGGACGCGGTGGCGCGCGGCCTGACCGGCAGGATTCTAGCCCGGTTCGAGGACGCGCTGCTGAAGGTCGTTGCGGCCAAGATGGTGTGGATGGACGCCGAGCTGACCAGGCGGCACTACTTCGACCTGGAAGAGCGATTCGGAGCCGGGGTCTACAACTCGATGGCACGGTTCATGCAGTCGGGCCCGGTTGTCGCGATGGTCCTGGAGGGCGTCGGCGCGGTGGCGTGCGTGCGGAAGCTCGTCGGCCCAACCTACCCCGACCAGGCACCCCCTGGCACCATCCGGGGTGACTTCGCACACGTGAGCAAGGCTTACGCCAACGCGAACGGGCTGCCGGTCGCCAACCTCGTGCATGCGTCGGGCAATACCGAGGAGGCCGAGCACGAGATCGGCGTCTGGTTCACCAAGGTCGAGATGTACGACTACCCTTCGGCAGCTCAGCAGTTCGCTTCTTAGTCCCATCCCACGGGCAGAGTGTGATACCTCCGAGATATGGACGCGATGGGAAACCAGCCAGACGAGGTCACCCGCGCTGCGCTCGACGCAGTCTCTGAGGCGGTCGAGTTGGCTGACCGCGAGGAACGCCAGCATGCTGCCGTGCGCGGCCGCGGAGTACGCGGCCGGGTCAGGCGCCTGCTGGCCAGGCGGCCGGCCCGGGCCGAGAACGCCAAGGGGATCCGGCGGCTCAACGCCACGCTGGCCGCCGCGGCCAGGCGCGGCGCCCACGTCACAGGGCGGGGCGTCTCAGCGGGCGGCCGGTGGCTCAGCGCCCGGGTCCTGGCCATGGCGCCCCGGCTTCCGGTCAGGGACGCCGCGACCTTGCGCGCCCAGTTTCCCGGCCTCTCGCCGGACGAGCTCGCCAGCGCGCTGATTGCGGGCGCATCCCGGGCGTCGGGGGCCATCGGCATGGCCGTCGGCGCCTGGGCCGTGCTGCCGTTCGTACCCGCCGCGGGTGTCGAGATCACGACCGAGACGCTGGCGGTCGTCGGTATCGAGATCAAGCTGGTCGCCGAGCTGCACGAGGTATACGGGCAGGCCGTACAGGGCGGCGTCGTCGACCGGATGACCGCGTACGTGGGCGCCTGGGCGCAGCGCCGCGGCGTGGCGCTGGCACCGGGCGGCGTCGTGCTCGCTGCCGGTTCGCCGTTGGCGCGGCAGCTGCAGCGCAGGCTGGCCGCCAGGGCGGGGCGAAGCATCTTGTCGCTCGGGCCGCTGCTCACCGGCGCCACCGCGGGCGGGATGATCAACCGCAGGGAGACCCGCAAGCTGGGCCGGATTCTCAGCGACGACCTGCGCAAGCGGTCGCCATATGCGAACGGCTGGCCGGACTGATCAGGCGCGCTGGCCGCCATCCAGCCAGCGGTCGAGCCAGCTGAACTGCTCGGCCAGGACATGCAGCACCGACTCCCTGGCCACATAGCCGTGACTCTCCAGCGGCAGGATCACCAGGCGGGCGATCCCGCCGCTGCCGCCAATCGCCTGGAACAGCCGTTCGGATTGGACGGGGAACGTGCCCGAGTTCGCGTCGTCGGCGCCGTGCACCAGCAGGATCGGCGTGCTGATCCGGTTGGCGTACCTGAACGGGGAGACCCGGTCGTAGACTTCCGGCACCTCCCAGTAGCTGCGCCGCTCGGTCTGGAATCCGAATGGCGTCAGCGTCCGGTTGTAGGCACCGCTTCGCGCGATGCCCGCGGCGAACAGGTCCGTGTGCGCGAGCAGATTGGCGGTCATGAAGGCGCCGTAGCTGTGCCCGCCTACGGCTACCCGCGCCGGGTCGGCGATGCCGGCTTCGGTCAGCGCCTTGACCTGCGCCGCCGCAGCCGCGGTGATCTGCTCGATATAGGTGTCGTTCTTCGTTTCAGGATCACCGATCACGGGCATCGTGGCGTCGGCCAGCACCGCGTACCCGCGCAGCACGAACCAGGCCGGGTCGGCGGCGGTCAGCCTGGTGAACCGGGTGGTGCTGCCGCGGACCTGGCCGGCGGTACCCGCGCTGCCGAAGTCGTGCGGGTACGCCCAGATGACCAGTGGCAGGCTGCCGTCGCGAACCGGATCGTACCCGGGCGGAGTGTGCAGCAGGCCGGAGAGCTGGACGCCGTCGCCGCGGTCGGTGCTGATCAGCCGCTTCTGCATGCCCGTGAGCCGCGGATGCGGGTCGGGCCAGGCGGTGAGCTGACGACGCTGGCCCTGGCCAGGGCCGAGCGGGGCAAGCCATAGGTTCGACGGCTCCGCCGGGCTCTCGTGCCAGATCACGGCCTGGTCGGTGCCGCCGCTCGCGAAGCAGGCCATGGTCTCGTGCGCGTCTGCGGGGCTGTGCAGAAGCCTGGTTGTCTCCCCCGTCAGCAGGTCCCGGCGGTCGAGGAACGGCCGGCCGGGGTCGCCATAGGCATCGTCTTCGGCGAGGTCAAACAGGACTCTGTTCCGGCTCGGATCCGCCAGGTCGCAGACCCAGGTGGTGAGCCACCGGCGGTCCCTGTCGTGCTCGGTCAGCAGCAGGGCTCCGGGCTCGTCCAGGTTGGTCCAGCCCAGGCAGCGGTTGGTGACGTTGAAGGCCAGTTCAGGCTCGGATTCATACGGCGCGGCCAGCCGCATGATCGCGTCGCGGTGCTCGGCTGGCTTGACCGGGTCACCGCCGTCGAGCGCCTCGGTCCACATGAGGCTGGCAGGCGCGCGCTCGTCCCAGGACACCTGGCGCGGGCCGTTGGGCACGCCCATTCGCGGCACCTCGTCGCTGACCGGGAGGTCGGCGATCACTCTGACAGGCTCGCCCGCAGCTGACCACACCTCGGCGCGCCGGGCGAAATAAGGATAAGGCACGCGGAACGAAAATGGCCGTTGCAGCCGGTAGACCAGCAGATACCTCCGGTCGGGAGACTGGCTGATGTGTTGATACAGACCTGCCGGCCCGAGCTGGGAAGCTGCCCCGGTAAGCGGGTCAACCCGCAGCGGCACGGTCGTTGCCAGGTTCTCGAAAAGATCCTCGTCTGCCGCGCTGGTCAAGAGGTCCTGGAACGTGGCCATCTGCGAGCGCTTACCCGCAACCTCGGAAATCCGCGGCTCGGCCGGCGCGGGTGACCCGGCGAGTCCGTCCAGCGCCGCCCGCCCGCCGGGCGGCTCGCCCAGCACGAGCAGTGACCTGCCGTCCCTGCACCCCCTGACCGTGCCGCCGAGCCCTGGCGGTTCCGCCCCGAGCACGTCCCTGACGCCCAGCCCTGGCACCTTGACGGGATCAGCTCCGCTGCTCACATCACCGGTCCACACCCCGATGCCGT
>WNFI01468715.1_pt2 | contig 11138 bp, 8 predicted proteins | sample 5400471 | NCBI WGS metagenome assembly WNFI01 (sample SAMN13153348, study PRJNA577476) | soil metagenome | isolation source: 100 cm saprolite on Douglas fir-dominated hillslope | place: USA:California | collected 2013-09-17 | reverse complement strand
GAGCCCCGGCAACGTCGTCGGCATGTACATCAGCGTGCCTTCGTTCAGGCTCGGCATGAACTCGGTTCCGAGCTGCCGGGCCGGCCAGAGGCTCACCGCCAAAGCGGCAAGCGCGAGAAAAATTGTCAGGATCTTGGCCTTCAACACGCCACGGATCAGGGGCCGGTAGACCCAGATCAGGAATCGATTGATGGGGTTCTTGTGCTCCGGCACGATCCGGCCGCGCACGAACAGCACCATGAGAGCAGGGACCAAAGTGATCGACAGGATCGCCGCCGCAGCCATCGAAAACGTCTTGGTAAAGGCCAGCGGGCTGAACAGGCGCCCCTCCTGCGATTCCATGGTGAAGATGGGGAGGAACGACACCGTGATGATCAGCAAACTGAAAAACAGCGCTGGGCCGACCTCGCTCGCGGCCTCGATCAGGACTTCGAGGCGCGGCTTGTCGGGCGGCGCGCGTTCGAGGTGCTTGTGCGCGTTCTCGATCATGACGATCGCGCCGTCGATCATGGCGCCGATCGCGATGGCTATACCACCGAGGCTCATGATGTTCGAGCCGATGGCGAGCGCCTTCATGGCGGCGAACGCCATCAGGATGCCGACCGGCAACATCACGATGGCGACGAGAGCGCTGCGCACGTGCAGCAGGAACACGATGCAGACGAACGCAACGACGATGCTCTCCTCAGTGAGCGTCCGCTTGAGTGTCTCGATTGCGTTGTGGATCAGGTTGGACCGGTCATAGACCGATATGATCTCGACGCCCTTCGGCAGCGCCGACGCCATGTCGGCGAGCCGCGCCTTCACATTGTCGATGACATCCAGGGCATTTTGGCCAAAACGTTGCAACGCAATGCCGCTGGCGACCTCGCCCTCGCCGTTAAGTTCGGTGATCCCGCGGCGCTCGTCCGGCCCAAGTTCGATCCGCGCAACGTCCTTCAGCAGGACCGGCGTACCCTTGTCAACTTTCAGCACGATATTCGAGAGATCGGAGAGGCTTTTGACGTAGCCCCTGCCCCGCACGACGAATTCAAACTCCGACAGTTCCACGGTCCGTCCGCCGACATCCATGTTGCTGCCGCGGACCGCATCGCGCACTTTCGCCAGCGGGATATCCAACGATCTCAGACGGTTCGGATCGACGATGATGTTGTATTGCCTGACGAAACCGCCAACGCTGGCCACTTCGGCCACACCCTCGGCTTTGGAGATGCCGTACCGGATGGTCCAGTCCTGAATGGACCGTAGGTCGGCCAACGATTTGTCTTTGGACTGCAGCGCGTATTGATAGACCCAGCCGACGCCGGTAGCGTCCGGGCCCAGCGTCGGCGTCACGCCGGCAGGTAATTTGCGTGCTGCGGCATTAAGGTATTCGAGGACGCGCGAGCGCGCGACGATCACTTGCGTATCGGAGAGGTCGGGAATGGCGTCCAATGCCGAGTGTTGCAGGGCATAGACTCCGGCTGCCACAGCGAATACCGCGCCGATCAGGACCAGCATCAGGTTGCGGGCCGACCAGTCAATGAGCCGCGCGATCATTGCGATTTCTCCCCGGAATCGAGACCATTGAGCGCGGCCTTGAGATTGCTTTCGGCATCAATCAGGAAGTTCGCGGAGACGACGACCTTGTCGTTTTCAGCGAGCCCTTCCTTGATCTCGACGCGGCCGCCACCACGGCGACCGAGCTTAACCACGCGCGGTTCAAAACGGCCGTCGCCCTTGTCCAGAAGGACGATCTGCCGCTCGCCGCTGTCGATGACCGCGCTACTGGAAACGGTCAGGACCGGAGTCTCCGTCCCGGTGGCGATCTCGACGTCCGCATACATGTCCGGACGGAGCACATCTTCGGGATTTGGCAATTCGATTCTGATCCGTGCGGTCCGTGTCTCGGCCTTCAGATGCGGATAGATCACCGTGACCTCCCCGATAAATGGACGGTCCGGATAGGCCCGCGGACGCACGGTGACCTTTTGGCCAACCGCGATGAGAGCCAGATCGCGCTCGGCGACATCGACCATTACCCAGACGACGCCATGATCGACGATCCGGAACAGCACGTCGCCCGGGGCGGCCCGCATGCCGTTAACCGCCGAGCGCTCCACGATCTCCCCGTCCTGCGGCGCAGGCCAGGTCATATAGACCGGGATTTCGCGGGTACGTTCTATGTCGGCAATAAACGCCTCGGGAGCACCGAGGTTCTCCAGGCGTCGTCGTGCCCCCTTTAACGCCTGATTGGTGATTCCCGCGTCAGGACGAGCATTGAGCGCTGAAAGATATTCAGCCGCGGCGCTCGACAGGTTCGGGCCGTAGATCCGCATCAGCGGCTGGCCCTTGTGGACGTGCGTACCAGTGGTGAAGTTTCCAACGGTATCGATGAAGCCTTCGAAACGCAGTGACACCACCGATTTGCGGCGCTCGTCTTCCTGAACGGTGCCCGGCGCACGGACCATTGTGTTCAGGCTGCGTCGCTCCGCGACCTCGGTTTGAACACCTGCCTTTTGCAACTTGCCGGCGCTGACCTTGACCGACGAGTCGTCTTCCTGTTCACCTTCGTAGACAGGGAGATAGTCCATCCCCATCGAATCCTTCTTTGGCGTCGGCGACGTATCAGGCAGGCCCATTGGATTGCGGTAAAAGCGAATGCGGCCACGCTCACTCCCCTTCGCTGCAGCAACTTCGGGGCCCTTGTCCTCAAAGGTCACATCCTCACTAGCGCGGACCGCCAAATACTCCTTGCCAGCGGAAGTCTTCTTCGGAGTCAGCGAATAGTCTGGAAGACCGTCGGGGTTGCGATAGTAGATAATCGATCCAGTCGCCCCGGGCAGGCCCGGGCTCTGCTTTGCAGCAGCGGGTAAGATACCGTCGAGCCATCCGGGAAGCGGGGCGTCCAGCCGCCCTACAACTAATCCGAGCGCCCCGGACATCAAGACCGCCGATAAGATGAGAGCAGTACCGATTGGCCGCGTCATAGCGAACCTCCTGCCAAGCGTTCCATTTCTGCGTATTTTGTCTGCAGCTCGACCTTGAGTTTCAACAGATCGAGCTGAACGGTTCGGAGCCGGCGTTCCGCTTCGAATACAAAAAACAGATCGGTCGTTCCAGCTTGAAAGGCATTTCGCGTGTTGTCGACAGATGAACGGGCTGGCGGCAGTTGGCGCGACGCGTAGATCTGAACGACCTTCCGAAGGGCATCGACGCCGAACCAGGCGTCGGCAATCTGTCCGTCGATCCGCAGCCGCAGCGCCTCATTGCGGGCTTGCGCAGCGCCAAGCCGCGCGCCTGCCGCACGTTGCTCGGCGTCTTTCACCTCGTAGTGCAGCGGCAGCTTGACGCCCAGCATAAACTCGCCGGTATCTTCCGTGCCGGGCCGCTGCACGTATTTCGCGCCGAGCGTCACGTCGGGGTAGTAGTTGAGATCGGTAAGGGATTTGGTTTGGGCCGCGGAATTGCTCTGTGCCCCGGCCATCGCCAGCATTGGGTTCGCGGAGCGCGCGAGCGCCTGCACTTGCGCGAGGCTGATCACCCTGACCGCCCGAAAGCCGGTCGGCGCCGCCAACGGAGCCAAGGACGGGCGGCCGATCAGAGCATTCAACCTGGCTGCGGCGGATTTCAGTTCGCCCTGCCGACGAACGACGTCGCCCTCGGCGGTAGCCGCTTCGATTTCGGCCCTGATGACGTCCTGCTGATCGACCGATGTTGTGCCGTATCGTGACCGCAACAGGCCGAGCATCTCGTCATATCGCCGTTTGATTTCGACCGAGATTGCAACAGCCTCGTAGGCGGCGTTGTATTCGCCATGCGCGGCAACGACCTGCGCAATCAGTTCGGTAACGGTCGCGCGGCCCTGGAATTTTGCGGCGTCGGCATCTGATTGGGCGATATTGCGCTCCAGACCGTATTTGCCCCACAGCTTGATTTCCTGGTCGATGCCGATACGGCGCTGTCCCACGCCCTGCCGGTTGACGTCCCAAGCTTCGAGAATGAGGGTCGGATCGGCCAAAACGCCGGCCGTCCCGATCTTGTGGATCGCCGCATCGAAGTCGAGCGCGGCCGCCGCCACAGTCGGATTGAGGTGCTTGGCAATAGCGACGACACTTTCCACTGTCGCGCCGGGAAGAGCCTGGTCGGCAGCTTCCGCTGGAGACAACCACAGCAGTGCTGTGGTTGCTCCAATTAAAGCGAGCCGGGTGATTCCGACCGAGCGGATCACGGCGTCGCCTTGATGACTAGTTTGTTCTCGACCGTGCCGGTTTCGCCCTGAACTTTAGCCCCGAGCGAGAGTTGCCAGCCCCCGGCCATGCTCAAGGTCGCCTTGAACTTGTAAACCCCGGGCTCCGTGCTAGGCATGGGCGCAATCTTGGTCGCCATCTCCTGCATACCGTCCGGAGCCATATCCAGACGTGTCGCGAAAATGACCGCGTCCGGCACAGGCTTGCCGTCCGGCCTATGGACGAGTCGGACCGAGATGATCGCGTCGCCCTTCTTGACGGTCTGATCGACCAGTTGGAAATCATAGTCCTTGATGTCGGCGCGGGCGATGTCAGCCGAACCGATCACGGCAACGCCGATCAGTGCCGCCCGAACGGCGCGCGTAAAGTGGAAGCTCTTCATTTTCGCAGTCCTCAATGTCCTGATGTGCCGCAAACAGCGGCGTGCGTTATCCGCGCGGCCAAAAACACCTGCGCGGTAGCAGACGGCGTAACGACGCCGATCAGGTCAAGATTCGAGGGGGATGGTCCGGAGGCGCGCCAATAAGACCATCGGCGACTAGATCGTTTGGGGATCGAAGTATGGTACTTGTCGCGAGCCGAACGAAAACGCCATCGGCGTGAGATGGCTGGCCCTGGACGAGCTGCACCACGCAACTCGAGAGTGGGCACTCCTTGCAGCCATTCTTATTCGGTTGGTCCGGACAGCAGGGCATGTCGGCAGACATTGCAGACACACCGGTCATCTCGACGACAGACAGCCGCTTCGCGGCCGCTGGGGCGGCCAGCGGTTGCGAGACGAGCCCCGCGATCAGAAAGACCGCGAGGAAACGACTGATGAATCGGCAAAAATCCATCGCTTTGCATCGCACATGTCCGCGGATTTGGGAAGGGTCCGCCACTTCACAAGTTCGCCAACGATGACGCTTTTTGACATCCGAAGCCGTTTGAAATCAATAAGTTAACTTAACTTCCGCGCTCATCAAGCGACAGCATGCGCTCCGAGAAAGCGCATAAGAGCTCGGCGAGCCATGGTTACCAACGCGACAACATTGTATTTCCGCGACATACCACTTCCCTATTCGGGTGACCCCGCAGACATCCCAAAAGACGGTCAACCCTCGGGAGTTTGGTACTTTTCAAAAACGCCATACAACTGCTGCAGGAACATCCCCTCAAGGACATGTCTGTTTCCTCGGCAATGTTTATGAGTTCGCGCGCATCAAACAAAAAGTTCGTTGGGGATTTCTCCACGATGAACCACAGGAGCTACGTCCCATTCGGATCGTCTCATACTTCGTCGATCAATCGCCTGACGGCGCGTCAGTGGCATCGCTTTCCGTCATCGCAAACCTGCGCCGCCCACACGGAGAGCTTAACGTTTCCGAGCTTTCACCACCGCGATACGCCCTATTCCAATAGAATAGGACGATTGCCGTCGCACGCCGGCGAGCCCACCCCTCGCGAGAAATTCAGTCCAGGTACCGTTCATGTGGGGTTCGGCCGCGGCTGATCCCGAGATACGCCTCGCAAACTCAAGTATTCCGCCTTCGCCACGATTTTCTGGCTTGTCGAAATCGGCGACGTGCAATGTGCCACCACGCCTCAGGACCTTTGCGATCTCTTTGGCAACGCGAAGTTTTTCCTCCGGCGAACGATCGTGAAATCCGAGCATGCAAACGGCTTTGTCGAATGAACTCGCATCAAATGGAAGCTTTCCCTGAAGTGGCGCGCTCACAATGGAAATGTTCCGGAGTTTCTTTCGTAAGATTGTCCGTCGCGCCTTTTCGACGGCCCGCGCGCTTGGATCCACTCCGACGAAAGTGACTTCCGGATAGCGAAGAGCGAGTGAAACGGCAGTCAACGAACTGCCGGGGCCGAAATCGAGAATCCGATCATCCGCCTTGGGCGCAAGAGACGCGAATACGCCTTCCTGCCAGCCGCCGTCGCGCACCAGAACGACGAAGATAACGTCATAAATGAATTTGGCCACCCAATAGCGAAACCGAATGAACAATCCCGGCGCTTCATACCTCCTTGATGGCTGGACCGTCATTGCTGTTCGTTAGCCTCTCGATTTTCACATCATGGATTTCGTCAACGTTCATTGTTCGTCGGCACATTCTGAAAGCAATAGCGGATTTCCCTTACGCTCACCCTGATTGAATGATTCATTCCCGAGCCATATGCGCGTTCTTGGCGACCTCGTCGACCTGCCGATGTTTCGCGAGCATCCTCCAAATATCGATGAACGTAGGTTTGCACGGAAGCAGTCGGCATTGATCGAAAAGTTCCCTGTCCATCGCAGCCTTCCCGGCGATCTTCCAAGCTACGTAGGCCGGACAAGCGCAGGATTCGATGAAAACCGGATGGAACGAGCTAGTCGTAATGGTGACTGAGACATACAACGACACGCCCGTTACCTCACAAACCACAGGGTTCGAAGCTGCGTTCGGCACTTAATTTCGCGCGGAAGGCCCCGCCCATCTTTGGAGGAGCACAGGCAGAGCCTTCCGGGGCCTAAGCGTCTCTCGAGGAGAAAAGACGCCAGGCCAACGCAAACAAGTATCCGAGAATTTCGAATTGGCGCCTCGCCTTCTTTCGCTGAAACAAGGACATTCGAATCCAGCTTCGCCTCACTCGAAACCATGGCGCTGTGACAACAAAATTTGATTCCATTGCCTAACTCTCAACGCTGTGACAGAGGCGGTTGGCCCACCGGTCGCCGACTATAGAGGCCGTTCCAGGTACAAAGCTTTGACAACTCAAACGTAACCGATTCATGCCATGGTCGATGTTGATCGCTAGGTCGTGCATCGCGTTTCACAATTCTTTCGCGGCAACCATGCTCACCACCGTAGCAGGTTCGGACCGAGCTTCGCCCCGATGGCAGCGCATATGCCAATCGGGAGGCCGTACCAAAGCGCAATGGACGAAAGCGACTGTTCCGCACAAGGGAAGGCGCACGCAAAGGCTCCGAGCCCGCCGGCAGCAAGACCAGCGATTGCGCCTGCGCGGATTCGGTCAGTTGGCGCTCCAACGCGTAAGGCCCAAACAAGAGCCGTGAACGGGAGAATCGCAAGGAGAAGGATAGCAGGAAGGCATCTCACCGAATCTTTTTCGACGATCATGCCAGCCCAAGCGGACGAATGCGCTGTTGCGAGCGCCACGGCCGCGCTGACAGCTAACACGACGAACGGCATGAGAATAAGAGCGGGCGTACGGTGCATCGTCGCCCCAGGACGTGCCAGCTGAGGCAAAAGCACTGCCGTCGTTGCAACAACAGCCGACGCGAAGAGCAGTTTGATCGACAGGAATTCGAGGTTTCTCCCGTCGAGCAATTCGGGGGGAAATGCAAAAGTCGACGTCATGACACCAAGGGCTGCCGCCAGGCCAACGGCCAATGCGATAATCACTGCGTGTAAGACACCTCTCGGATCGACCGGCCTGAGGTCTGCAACTAGAAGGGCAATCAGTTGATCGGTCGTCATGGCGCTCTCCTTCGAACAGCCGCATACGGTTCCGCGTAGTTAACGTTAGTAGTCCGCTGAGTTAACGGTTTTGAAGGAGGCATCGTCCAACTGCCGGGAAAGCGCGAGCGCCGCATCCGCGAATATCCAGGAGGCGATCGCCTGGTTGCCGACAAATTTTGCAACGTGACCATCCTCATCACTTGCGAACATCGAAGCGGTGTGAATGCCGACGATGGCATAGCCTGACCCTTCCCGCAGCAGCAGCGGCGCTCCGGAGGAACCCGGTCGTGCCCTGCAGGTGTGCACGAGGGCATCCCAAACGAGATGGCTAACAGTGCAGGCCGGATCCACGCTGAGAACTTCAGCGTTACCGATATCGTTTGAGTAGGCCGGCAGGACAATCTGTTGCCCAAGCAACTCTGAAGCCTCCAACGAGTTATGGTTCAGGAGAAGCGGGCGGACGCCCGCAGGCGCGCGATCAAGAACGAGCAGCGCCCAATCTCTCGATGCCTCCTGGACAGATTCGCGTGCGAAGCTTTGCCTCGATCCAATGGCCCAGACGGTTGCTTGAAAGCGCCCGAGATCGGTTCCGGTTTGATAGCCAGGTTGGAAGGACAAATTCGACCGTCGTATCGCGCCGTGTTTTTCTGTGATGCAATGACCTGCCGTAACGATGATTCTCGGATTGATAACGATCGCCCCTGTGCAGGTCATTGTTCCGTTGAATTTTCCGATTGCCGAGTACGGCGACCGGTATGCACCGACGATTTGGCGATGATCGGCTTCAGCGATGCTGTGCGGTACTTCGTCGCCGCGAACCAGCGATTGCAAACTGGAGCGGGACGGCAACTCGGTCAAAGTAACGGGAAGCAAAACGACAAGGCCTCCCAGCATGGCCAAACCTCGTGAAACTAACATTTCGTCCTCCCAGCATTTATCTCATCGCAATGCCGACGAATGGGATGTCAGGCTCGGCTGTTAACCGCCGATCTACGCCACTGCGCATCGAGGATTCCGTTCGTCAGCAGGTCGGGATCGTTGACGACCTACCGGGTCGCTCTCGCTGGTCGCGATCAGGCATCAGGCTTCCAGCCTGACGCGCGCAGACCAACGGCAGCTGCTAAAGCGGCCACCTCAACTGATAGTGATAGGTCTCGGGGGATGTGGATCAGGCGGCCCGCGATGATCGCGAGCGGCCGTGGGAACTGATGGTTCTGCCGCCTGGCGGGCGACCGACATCAAAACAACAACAAGCGGAGCGAGGGCACTCGCCGCACCGCAATAAGCCCCGCAAGTAACGGCAGATGCGGCGCAAGCCTTCCAGAGGCAGTGATGGGACTTCATCACCATTCGCTCTGCGTGGGAGGGAGTTGCGGATTGCACGAAGGCAACCGGGGCTGCGATCAGGACTTCTGAGCGCGCGCTCGTCCGCGCGGCCGTAGGAAGCATCAATACTACGGCCAGCAACAGCAAAGTTAACGAGCGGGCCATGACTAGCATGTCGACAGGATAGCAGGGAAGCCTAGCTAAGCGCCACCTAAATTGGTGCTGAAGGGGTGCCAAGATCGGTATCGTTGGTGCACCGCACACACTCGACCCACGGAGCGCTCCACGTTCCTGCTGCCAATGCGCCGGGATTCCGGTCGACGTGAGGGGACGCACAGAACGCAAAAAAATCTTCGTGGATGTTTGGAGCGCCGTGATCCGCGGCGCGCGCAGGAGGGGCTGCTTGTCGCCGTTTACGGTCGAGGTCGCCCTCGCAGGAGCGTGATGGCGACGTGAGCTGGCCTATCCAAGGCCGCCATTCAAGGCCTAAGCAATTGGCTAAATCGGCGCCACAGGAGATAGTCGATCGACAAAACGCCAGCGCCACGGCAGAGCAGGACAAGCAGCATCGCAGCCCATTGGATATGGGTCGGCCAAGCCTGAGGATACACGAACACCTCGATCACCGTGGTCATTCCCAACAGGGCGAGGGCGGCGAGCCTCGTGAACAGCCCGATCACAAGCAGCACAGGGGTCGTCAATTCGATGGTCGCCGCGAGGTAGGCAGCGACCTCTGGGGGAATGATCGGCACCTTGTAATCGTCGATAAAGAGAGAGAGCGTCGTGTCCCAATTCGCGAGCTTCGCCATGGCGGAATTCCAGAACACCGTGGCAACCGCAAACCGCAGCGGAAGCGCAAGCAACGCATAGGGAATACGGTCGAGCCAATAAACGGCCCGCCCAACAATTGCATAGGCCGCCGAATGGAATGGCGTCGAAGCTGTAGAGTGGCTCATGCGACTAACCTCAAGCCGCGACCTCACGCGATGTTGGCTTCGCCCCGTGCGCTGTCAGCTCGAAGGCGACAAAGCGACCAACGGCCAGATGCTCGGCGAGCGCGGTCGCGCAATCAAAGTCCGCGACTCGTTCGAGCGCCGACTGGATGGACCGGCCCGCACAAAGATCGGCTATGAAGCGCCATGCCGGCTCTTCGAAGCGGACGACCTCAACGCCAGTCGTATGGCGGTCCACGAGCAGATAGACCGGCCCGGCATCGACATCAAGATCGGCCAGGGCTTCGTCGCTGCCGGCCAGGACTGCATGCCAAATGTGATCGACTGGATAGTCCGCGCGCAGCAGGCGAACTGACGGATGCGCGACGAACCTCACACAACTTTGATCTTCGGGCTGAATTGCGGCGAGTTTCGATAAGTCGAGGGGCTCGACGTCAAGCGCATGGAGTGCACAACTGACCGCCCATTCCAAACTCGCTACATCGGCGAGATAGGCAATAGATGCAGCTGGCGGAAAGGCCTGCAGAAAGTCTGGAAACTCCCCGCCATATTGATCGAGATAGGCCGTGCGGGGCGGATGCTCGGCGACAAAGATCTGGGCGGCGCCATCAAAGAAATCCTCGCCGACCAGTCGCTGCACCACGGGATAGCAAAGCCGCAGAGCTTTCGTCAGGCCCAAGAAGAATGTATTGCGATAGATATTCAGGCGATCGTTTGCGATACCTTCGGCGAGCATTGCCGAGACTGCCTCGTCATTCCGGTGAATGAGGCTTTCTCGCATCGCATTTTGCAGCTCAAGCAGCGTTGGCATGGACGGATCCGTTCTCAGCGCCGACAATAAGCTGACCAGCATGGTCAGCCTCCAGGAGCAGGACATCCAGCGGCGGCACGTCGTTGTCCCATTCGATCAATGTGGGGACAGGCCCAAAGCGCGCGAGCGCTTGTTCATACAGCGCCCAGACCTCATCGCTGACCCGCGAGGCGTGATCATCGATGCGCAAGGTGCTGCCGTCAGCAAGTGCCTTGACGCTGTGACCCGCGAGATGGATTTCCCCAATTGCAGCCGGCGGCAGTGCGGCAACATACGCAGCGGCATCCCAGTCATGGTTGTATGCGCTGACGTAGATATTATTGACATCGCAAAGGCTGCCGCAGCCCGTTCGTTCTGCAACGGCGGT
>WNFI01365928.1_pt1 | contig 11138 bp, 10 predicted proteins | sample 5400471 | NCBI WGS metagenome assembly WNFI01 (sample SAMN13153348, study PRJNA577476) | soil metagenome | isolation source: 100 cm saprolite on Douglas fir-dominated hillslope | place: USA:California | collected 2013-09-17 | reverse complement strand
GCCGGACCTTGCTGTACTTGCCGGTACGGAACTTGGCGGTAACCGGCGCGGCGAGCAGGCCGCCTCCGGCCGACTGAACCCCGGTAGCGCCAGCAGGAATGTGAACTGTGACGTTTGTGCGCGGGAAGAAGCCGCGGGTCGGAACGAACACCGCGCTAGTGCCCTGGCGCTGCCAGGTGCCGTCGATCGCGGGCGTCAGCGTCGGCATCAGCGAGGTGGCGCTCAGCGGCTCGCTGAAGTCCACGCGAATTCCGGCAGCCCCGTTGACTCCCTTCGTGCCGTCCGCGGGCGTGATCGAGAGCACATGCTCCGGTGCGCTAGCCGCCGGGCTGTGGCTCTTGGTGGCAGGTTCGCCCGCGGCCCTGGCCGGGCTCGACTTCTGCAGGTACAGGTAAGTCCCCGCGACCGCGAGGAGCGCGATGACCGCCGCGGCGATGCCGATGACCGGACTCAGCCTGCGCCGCCTGGCCGGTTCGCTGCCTGGGGTCACCGGACCCCAGGCACCTGTGCCCCCGGTGCCCCCCGCCCCCCCAGGCTCCCCGGGGCCTCCCGCTCCTCCCCCGCTGCCCGACCCGCCGGGTCCGCCCGATCCGCCGGATGCATCAGGCGGGAAGACCGGGCTGGCGGGGATCTGTGCCGCCGGGGGGAAGGCCGCATCACCGAGTGCTAGCTCGGGTTCCCTCGGCAGGACGGCTGGCAAGGTCCCGTCGGCCGCCCCCAATGGGCTGACTGGATCGGCCGTCCAGTTTGATCTGGCCGGTGCGTCGGCCGGCCCAGCGGTGGCCGACGCGTCGGCGTCGGCCGGCCCAGCGGTGGCCGACGCCGGCTCGGACGTCGGGGTGGCCGACGCCGGCTCGGACGCGGGCTCGGACGTCGGCTGGCGCCTGGCCAGTGACGCCTCGGTTGGCCCGCCGGACAGATCGGACGCCGGGGCAGGCACGGCCGTGCTGGCGGGTGCCGTGCTGGCCGGTTCCGGCGGGCTGGCTGGGGTCGGGCTGGGGTGGGCCGGGCTTGCCGGTGCCGGGCTGGCGGAGGTCGGCTTGGGCGGCGTCAGGTCTGCGCTCTTGGTGAACGTCGGCCACGGCCCGCTGAGCGGATCGGCCGACGGTACCGGACGGGCTGCGCTTCGGGTGCTGCCCGGCCCAGACGGGCTCCTGGCAATGACGGTCGGCGCGGAGGCAGGCACGGCTGGCGGGGCCGCTGGCGAGACCGGGCCTTCTGGCCGGAGGAATCCGGATGGGCTGAGTGATCGGGGCTGGTCGGCTGACGCAGGCGACCCCGCTGCGACGGTGCCTTCTGCCGGCAGGGAGTCCTGGCCTGCCCGCTCGTCATGTGCCCCCATCTGTACCATCTCTTCCACACGTGTGAGTGTAGGTACCACGAGTGACGATCGGCGCGCGGATCAGATGAATAAACAGGCACAAAATAAGGCGATGCGCTCGTGGTACGCAATGCGAATAGACGGATCCCGGCGGCGCTGACGAACACCGTCGCTCCGGGTAAACCGTTGATTACGGCGCCGCCGATGGCGACACCCGCGAGGAGTCCCGCAGCCGGCGGGCACCAGGCCCCGGCACGGGAACCACCTCGCGCACCTCGGTGATCTCGTGACCCTCCGAGCAGTGCAGCGCGACGCCGACCTCACCCTGGCAGTGCCTATGGCGGAAGGCTAGAGGCGATCCCTCCGGATCGGCGTAGTACTCCGTGCCCCACTCGTTGAGCGCGACCAGGATCGGGTACAGGTCAAGTCCCTTCTGAGTTAGCCGGTACTCGAAACGCTGGCGCTGGTTGGGCTCCCGGTAGGGCTCTCGCCGCAGCAGGCCCTCGGTCACCAGCATGGCCAGGCGGCCGCTCAGGACCTGCCGCGGGATGTTCGTCCGCACTCTCATATCGTCGAAGCGCCGGATCCCATTGAAGGCCTCCCGCAGAACGACGAAGGTCCACCTGTCGCCGAGAACCGCGAGCGCGCGCTGGACCGTGCAGTTCTCGATCGACCAGTCCAGGGCCTCCGGGCTCGTCGCCCCGGTTGACGCGGCTGCGCTGCTTTGCATTATCCAAGGCTAGATCCACTTGACAGACTCAGCAAGCAGACGCACGCTGAATCCATGACGCAGACTCAGCCCGGATCCCTTGCCCGGACCGATGGTGCCGTGCGGACCAGGACCTATACCTGGGCCGACCCGTCGGTCACCCTGGCGGCGCTGCCCGGCATGTCGGGAATCGAGGTTCTTTCCGCCATAGGACGCGGAGAACTGCCACCACCGCCGGTGATGTGCACGCTGGGCATGGAACCGGTCGATGTCGGCGAGGGCTGGATACGATTCGGCCTGCTGCCGCAGGAGATGCACTACAACCCGCTTGGAACCGTGCATGGCGGTGTCCTCGCGACGATGCTTGACTCCGCGGCCGGCTGCGCCGTCCACTCCGTGCTTCCGGCAGGCATGGGATACACGTCCATGGACCTGACGACCAAGTACTTGCGCCCGGTGACCGCGCGCACCGGGCGCATCATCGCGACCGGGACTGTGCTCTCGCGCGGCTCACGGACCGCGCTGGCTGAGGCCAGGCTCACCGATACGCGAGATCACCTGCTCGCGCATGCGACGTCGAGCTGTCTCATCTTCAGCCTCGAGCAGGCCGGTGCGTGAGTTGGCTAGTCGTCCGGGCCTTACGGCGTGCGCGCGTTGCTCGATGTGCGAAGTTAACCGGGCACGAAGTTAACCGGGCACAGTGGGCGATACTGGGATCGAACCAGTGACCTCCTCGGTGTGAACGAGGCGCTCTCCCGCTGAGCCAATCGCCCGCGCGCCCGCTGGCCGCCAGGCGGTCCGGCGAGGCCATAACAGGGTAGCGCATCCGCTGCGGGACCGGCATCGCCGAAGCCCCCGCGCGCGGCGAAGCGCAGCGCGGCCAGGATTGTGCTCAAACTTTACGCCACGGTGAGTGAGACGAAGGTCACACTGTGTTAGAGCAGGTCACAGGAACAGTTAGCTCGATTTTCGGCGTTCAGTTTCCTGAAGCGTTTGACCAGGTCACAGGCGTTTTGGTGATCAGTGACCGAGGTTACGAGCGGTCGGAATCGCGGAATCTACCCCCCAAGGCAAACAGATCCGCGGAACCAACGCCCATCAAATCTGATGGCAACCGCACCAATCCCGCATGATGGTTTCTCCGTGATGCGACAAGGCAAAGGTCAGAACCCCATGATGAACAGCGTTACGGTCTCCGCTGAGCTGGGCCTCAGCCTGGTGGTTCCCGAGCATGGAGCCGTTCCCCTGGTGGCCAGTCTCGACTACTGCGCCGACGATCCTTATGCGATCAAGATGGCATTCCACGTTGGCACCGATGAGCCGGTCGAGTGGATCTTCGCACGAGAACTGCTAGCTACAGGCCTCGAATCCCTCGTCGGCGAGGGCGATGTGAAGGTCTGGCCCGAGGACGTCGATGGTGCGGACATCCTGAACATCGCGCTCTCCTCCCCGTTCGGCGAGGCACATTTCGAGGCGCCGCTCAGTGCCACTGCCGAATTCCTCCAGAGCACCTACGAAATCATCCCGGCTGGCTCCGAGGGTGACTTCATCGATGTGGACAACGAGCTAGACGAACTGCTCTGGCAGGCCTGAGCCCGCAGAGCCGTGGTTAATGGGGCACCCCATTAACCAGGAATGCTTCGTCAGCAGCTGCGAGCGCGTCTAGCGGCAGGTCCTTTTCCTCTGCTTCTGCCCATTCGATCACCAGCGCCCTAGTGACGCCGGCCAGGCAGCCTGAGGACAGTGGCGGGGTCAGCAGCCTGCCGCCGTGCACCACGAACACGTTCGTCCCGGTGCCCTCACACAGCTGGCCGACGGTGTTGGCGAAGATCGCCTCGCTGCCGCCGCGCTCCGCCGCATAGGCGAGCGCTCGCACGTTCTCGCCGTAGGACGTCGTCTTCAGCCCGGACAGCGCGCCGCGCTCATTCCTCGGCCATGGCACGGTCACCACGTCGACCGCCGGCGCTGGCTTCGGCTGCTCAGCCATCGCGACGATCGCAGTCACCGGCGAGTCGCCTCGCTCCGAACCCAGTGGTGACTTGCCACCGGTCACGGTGACCCGCAGCCGGGCGAGCGGCGGACCGCCCGACGCTGCGATGACGGCCAGAGCTCCGTCGCGAATCTGCTCGATGTCGGGCTCGGGCAGACCTAGGCCGAGCGCTGACCTGCGCAGCCGCGCCAGATGCCTGGTCATAGCGAACGGCACGCCGCCCGCGACCTTGATCGTCTCGAAGACTCCGTCACCGACAACAAGCCCATGGTCGAAGACGGAGACACTCGCGTCATCGTCGGGGAACAGGTCCCCGTTCATCCACACCGCCATGAGTCCAGACGCTATGCGGTCGCGGGCCAGATTGCGACCTCAACGCACCCACTTGGCGCACCGATTCGCTAGCTCAGCCCGCCACTGGCCGCGGCCGCTGCCGCGCACAGGTCGGGCATCAGCGACTCGACAGCCATGATCTGCTCAGAGACCTCCCGGTCGACGTCCATGGCGGGAACCTTGGCTCGGACGACGTCATGGACAGCCGCCACGGGCGCGGCCGGGGTGGCGATGCCCGACCGGAGCCCGATGCCTTGCGTTGCGCACAAAATCTCAACCGCCAGGCAGGTGCGGACGTTCGAGACAATCTCACGCAGCTTGCGGACCGCCGTCCATCCCATTGAGACATGATCTTCCTGCTTGCCCGAGGTCGGGATCGTGTCTACGCTGGCCGGGTGAGCGAGCACCTTGTTCTCGCTGACCAGCGAGGCCGCGGTGTACTGGGCCAGCATGTAGCCGGAGTTGGTGCCAGCGGCCGGGGCCAGGAACGGGGGCAGCCCGCGCGAGAACGCCGGGTCGAGCATCCGGTCGAGGCGGCGCTCGCTGATGCTGGCAAGCTCGGAGATCGCCATCGCGAGCATATCGGCGGCGAAGGCAAGCGGCTCGCCGTGGAAGTTGCCGGTGGTCATCACCTCGCCATCGGGCACAATGACCGGGTTGTCCACGATCGCACCGAGTTCGGTCTCGAGGATGCTCCTGGCGAAGGCGAGCACGTCCCTGACGGCGCCGTGCACCTGCGGAGCGCAGCGCAGGCAGTAGGCATCCTGGACGGCGTGCGCGCTGTCCCGGTGGCTGGCCATCAGCTGTGAGCCCGCTAGCAGGGCGCGCAGGTTGGCCGCGCTGGTCAGCTGCCCGGGATGCGGCCTGATCACCTGCACGCGCTCGTCGTATGGGCGATCAGTGCACAGCAGGGCTTCGACCGACAGCGCGCACGCGACGTCGGCCGCCTTGACCAGCAACTCAGCGTCGTGCACCGAGAAGGCGAGCAGGGCTTGCATCGGCTCCGTGCCGTTGACCAGCGACAGGCCCTCTTTCGGCGCGAGCGTGAGCGCCTTGATCCCGTGCTCGGCGAGTACCTCAGCGGCAGGCCGCCCGCTGCGCTCGTCGCCGGGGCGGCGCAGGCGGCCCTCGCCGATCAGCGGCTGGGCCAGGTGGGCAAGCTGGGCCAGGTCGCCGGACGCGCCGACGGACCCCTTGCCCGGGATCACCGGAAGCAGCCCGAGGCTCAGCAACTCGATCAGCCTGGCGGGCAGATCGGAACGCACGCCCGAGTAACCGGCCGCGAGCGTCCTGGCGCGCAGCAGCAGCATCGCCCGCACCGTCTGGTCGTTCAGCGGCTCGCCAGTGGCCGCGGCGTGTGACATGACGATCGCGCGCTGGAGCGTCGCGAGGTCTTGCTCGCCGACTCTGGTGTCGGCGAGCGCGCCGAAGCCGGTATTGACGCCGTACACGGCGTTCGTGCCATGGATGGCAGACGTCACTACCTCGAGGCTCGCCCGCATCCGCGCGGGCACGTCCGCGCCGAGCTTGACGCTGGCGCGGCCCAGGGCGACATCGACGACATCCTCGACGGTGAGCGGGTCGCCGGTGACGATCACTGTTCGCATGGCTGACAGCCTGCCATCATCGCTGGCTGCCGCATATGCCGACCTCGGGCGGAGTTGAGCCGCGGCGAGGCTGCAGCCGGGCCGGCGCCGGCGATCTGCGGTAGGCTGGTTGCCGCTGATCACCGGGGCGAATTGGCGGGCAGGCGACGATCGGCTACAGTTCTGATCGCGCGTCAGCCCGGCTTCCCGGCTCGGCGCGGCCCGCCCCCGGCGGGTCTAATGTGCGGACGTGGCTCAGCTGGTAGAGCATCACCTTGCCAAGGTGAGGGTCGCGGGTTCGAATCCCGTCGTCCGCTCGGAGGTGCCGGACGCCGTCTGGGTTCGATTCCCGCTTCCGCCTCGCGGGCGGTTAGCTCAGCGGGAGAGCGCTTCCCTGACACGGAAGAGGTCACTGGTTCAATCCCAGTACCGCCCACCACGTTACCGCAGGTAAACTGGCGTTCGACAGTGCCTGTAGATCATCTGCAGTTAGACTGCTAGCCATTCTGCTAGCCATCGGAGCTGAATGTCTCTATGCTCCGCCGTATGGCTCGGCGAGGCTGGGGCGACGACGCAATCTACTGGGTCGCGGGGCGCAGGCGATACGTCGGCGCAGCCAGCCTCGGCTACGGGCCCGACGGCCAAAGAATCCGCAAGGTCGTCAGCGGCAAGACGAAGCAAGAGGTAAAGGACAAGCTAAAGGAGCTGCATGACGACCTGGCCAGCGCCGCCCGCGCACCAGGTGAATACACCCTTAATCAGGCAGTCGATGACTGGCTGAACGAAGGCATGGACGGCCGCTCCGCCGCCACGGTCGCGAAGTACCGGAACGTGCTCAAGCCGGTCCTCCGGTTGCTGGGCACCAAGATCCTTACCCAGCTGACCGCAGCCGATGTCCGCGGCGCACTCGTCTCTTTCGCTGTCACGCACTCGACCGACACGGTCAGCATCGCGCGGCTCGGGCTGGAACGCGCCATCCGGCACGCCGAGGCCAATGACCTCATCGGCCGGAACGTGGCCGCGCTCGTCGACGCACCGCACGGCCAGGCCGGACGGCCCAGCAAATCGCTGAGCCTTGAGCAGGCGACTGCAATCATCAAAGCGTCCCGGCAAGAGCGGACAACACGCGAGTTTCCTGGGTCTCCCCCGCGGCCAGCCTCCCTGATGCACGCCTATATCGTCCTGTGCCTGCTCGCCGGGGTCCGCACCGAAGAGGCCAGGGCACTTCGCTGGGACGACGTCGACCTCAATGGCCAGCCAGATGCCGACCCGCCCGTGCCGCCGAATGTGGCGGTCTGGCGGTCCGTGCGAGCCCACGGTGACACCAAGACTGACAAATCCCGGCGTACGCTGGGGCTGCCCCGGCTGGCCGTGGACGCCTTGCAATACCACCTTGATCGTCAGGCCCGTGACCAGCTGACAGCCGGCGATCTCTGGCAGGAGCGCGGGCTAGTCTTCACCACTCGGATCGGCACGCCACTGGACGCGGGCAACGTGCGACGGATGTTCAAAGACGTCTGCAAGCTCGCAGGCCTGGGAGAGGACTGGACGCCACAAGAGCTTCGTACCTCTTTTGTTTCCCTCATGAGCCACCAGGGCGTCAGCAGCGAGGAAATCGCCAGACTGGTAGGTCACAGCTCGACACGCGTCACGGAGACCGTGTACCGCCGCGAGCTCCGCCCAGTCATCACAACAGGCGCAGAGGTGATGGACGAGATCTTTGGTACCTAGGGTTGTCGTGCTCCAGCCAGCCCGAGCCGCATGCCCCGCCAGTTAGCTCCGAGCCGACCGGCTAAGCCAAGTTCCGCCTCCGCCCCTGCGGCAAGCACTGCGGCACTCCCGCCGAGCCGGCAGCCCCTGGGCTGCGGACCTCTACAGCCGGGCACGCGCCCGAGGCCACGACCACCGCACGCCGTCCGCATCCTGCCGCGCGTGGCTCTTCGTGATCTGGCACTGCTGGCAAGACGGCATCGGCTACGACCCGCCAAGCACCGGGCACTCCAGGCCCTGATCAACCACGATCAGCAAACGGAAGCTTTACACAGGGCTGCTCATTCGCTGACCCACGCCAGAATTTGATCGTTCACTGCCGTCGGCTTCTCGACCTGCGGAAAGTGGCCGGCACCCATGACTACCTGCATCCTCGACCCGGTCGCGAGGTGACGCTCAGCGTCTTCGACGAGCGCGAGATCGATGCAGCCGTCGCGGTTCCCGTGCAATGTTGCGGAGATCTTCGCGCGCATCGTAGCCGGGAGATCAGTCCTGCCACAGCCGGTCGAGAAATGCCATGTCCTCCGCGGCGACCACGGACTCGGCGAAGGGCGTCTTCAGAAAGAACAAGTAGAAGAACCGCTTCAGCTGATCGTAGTCGGCGAAGATCTTCGTATCGAGCGCAAGCGGGGGCACGGCCAGCGTGATCACGCGCCGCCAGCGATCCGGAGCGAACGCGGCCGCGCCGCATGCCGTCTCGGCGCCCCAGTCGTTGCCGATCGGAACGGCCCGATCGTCGCCGCCCAGCACGTCGTGCAGTCCGACTGCGTCGGCGACGAGCGCCCCGAGCTGGAAACAGCCGTCCGCGGGGACGTTGGTCGGCGCATACCCGCGCATGAACGGCGCCACCGCGTGAAAGCCCGCATCGGCCAACGCTGGCAGCAGATACCGCCACGTGTGAGCCGAGTCGGGGAAGCCGTGCAGGCACAGAGCGAGCGGCCCGCTGCCCGCCTCCAGGACACCGAACTGCAACCCGTTCGCCGTCACGGTGCGGGCACGCAACCGACTGGTCATGCGACAGCAGTATCGGCCAGTCCCTGGGACGATTCGCAATTGCTCGACCGAACGTGCGCGCGCTGCTCGGCAGGAGGCGGGCTAAGGGCCCCTGGCGCCGAGGCCAAGAACGCCCCGCTCGAAGTGGTCTCGGCAATGACGGCCCTGTGGCAGACGTGGCTGCTGACGGCCGACCAAACCCTGCGCCTTGACGGCTTGCATGCCATGCGACTCTGACGGGGGTCTGGGCGAGTCTGGATGAAGCTGGCCTAGCCGTTCACCTGCGGTAATCCGGGCTGAAGGAGCCTGGAGGACCGCCGGTGCGCTTGCACGGTGGCTACCAGAATTGTCCCCAGGCGGCTCCCGATCAGCTTCTGTTCGGTAGCTCGAACATCTGAGCGAATACCTGGCGCGCCACATCTACGATGATCAAGAGCCGCCCTCCGAGCGGATGACCACGCGAGAAGGCATGCAAGAGCCGCCAGCCAGGCTGCAACAAATGCCAGCGCGCAGTACACCGCAATATTGAAGCCCGCGCCAGGAACACGATAGTCGGCGCGAGGAAGCTGACCTCGTGCCCGTGGGCAATAAGCGGCCCGGCGAACCAATAAGCCCCAGCGCTGGAGGAGTCTGCAGTATGCCGGTCAATGGCTCCCGTCTGAGGCATCCGCTACGTACAGTGAGCACGGTAGCGGCGCCCAGTGCGCTCACGGCGTGCATATCGCCGATTCCGCGCGGCTGCGGGGTTGGCTCTTGATTGTGGCGTGGGCACCCAGATTCGTCAGTTCTGTGCGTCTGGGTTCGTGCCAGCCAAGTCGTGATCACGACCCGGAGGTGGTTCAGTGGCTGTGTGCCGCGTGCCACTCTGTCTCCCTCGTTCTGGCACGGATCTGGCGCATTCGGTTTATCCGGTCCCGGCCTGGACCCGCGGATTAGTGCCAGACGACTGCGACAGCGACGAGGACGAAGCCGGTGCTGTCGAGGATGACCCGCCCGGTGTGGATCAGGTCCCAGCGCCGCCGCAGCTGCCGCCAGCGCTCGGGGTCGCCGTGTTCTTCGTCCCAGCGGAACACGGCGAGGTTGATGGGCATGTTCAGGGTCACCGTCATCACCAGCATGAGCGTGAAGCAGCCAGCGGCGGTGAAGGTGAGCGCAGCGGCGGTGCCAGGCTCGGCGGCAGCGGCGGCAAAGCAGACGATGACGGTGGCAGTCATCAGGAACGGGTCCACGGAGGCAAACCGGCGGTACATGGCCTTTTCGGCCTTGACCTGCGCGTCGTGCGGCAGCCGCCACAGGGCAGGGTGAACGATCAGCCGCGAGGTCAGCTCGCTCCCGGCCAGCAGCCCGGCCAGCACGAGCGCGGCGAAGCGCAGGCCGATCACGGCTGCGTGCCGTTCCGGCCAGATGACCCGGCTTGCGCACGGCACCAGGCTTCGACCGTGGTCGTGGGTGCGCCGAGCAGCTCGTTGGCCGGGGCTGGGTCGCCGTGCTCGCCGAGCCGGGCGAGCAGGCGCATGATCTGCAGGTTGGGCGCTAGCTTGCCGCCCATGAAGATTCGGTCGATCGCCGCCATGACCGGCAGCGGGATGGTGATCAGCCGCCGGTCGGGCACGACGGTCCGCTGGTAGATGCCCAGCGCGCTACGAAGGGTGAGCGGTTGCGGCCCGTGGATGTAGAAGTCGCGGTTGGCGGCGTCCGGGGTGGCGAGCGCGCGGGAGACCTGGGCGGCGAAGTCCTCGGCGCACACCGGGTGCAGCACCTGGCGCTGGCGGCCGAGCATGACGACGAATCGGCCCTGGACGTGCCGCGGCAGCGTGTTGGTGAAGTAGGTCGGGCGGAAGAAGGTGTAGGGAACGCCTGAGCCTTCGATCGCCTGTTCGGCTGCGAGCTTGGCCCGGTGCTCGGGGATCTTCGGCCCGTAGTCCACCCGGACCAGGCTCCCGGTGAGGTAGCTGATCCGCTCCAGGCCATGCCTGGCCGCTGCCGCGGCGACCGCTGCGGTCCCCCGGTGCTCGACGGTCTCTAGCTGTGCCGGGTCCTCCACGCCCAGGCTGACATGCACGCCGTTCATTCCCTGCATGGCGCGATCCACGGTTTCGGTGTCGGTGACCGAGCCTTCCGCGTACTCGAAACCCTCTCCAAGCCGCTGCCTGGCCCGCCCGGTGTCGCGCACGAGCAGGCGTACTTGGTGGCCGTCGGCTAGCCCGAACTTGCGTGATCTTGAAGTTGGTGGTGGCCTGCTGACCGGGGGTGATGCCGCGCCGGGAGGGGTGCTTGTGGTGCGTTGAGTGGCTACTTGAGTGCCAGCGGGACGGGAGCGCCGAGTATCTCGAAGGCGCGGGCCTGGACTGGGGTGGGGGTAGTGAGTTTCTCGATGTTCTGTCCGGCGAAGCTGATGGTCTGCCGGTCGAGGGTGGCCAGGTGGCCGAGCAGGTC
>WNFI01089543.1_pt1 | contig 11138 bp, 8 predicted proteins | sample 5400471 | NCBI WGS metagenome assembly WNFI01 (sample SAMN13153348, study PRJNA577476) | soil metagenome | isolation source: 100 cm saprolite on Douglas fir-dominated hillslope | place: USA:California | collected 2013-09-17 | reverse complement strand
AGCCGGTGACCCACGCCTGCGGCTACGACGCCCGCGCGACGGCGCGCCGGGCGTCAGAGCCGCCTAAGCGCGCGCGGAATCCCGGGCGCGGCCCGTTCGAGCGGGACCGCGCCCGGGTGCTGCACAGCGCGGCGCTGCGCAGGCTGGCGGCCAAGACGCAGGTCGTCGAGGTGGGCTCGGGAGACTTCCCGCGGACTCGCCTCACGCACTCGCTGGAGTGCGCGCAGATCGGGCGCGAGTTCGGGGCCGTGCTCGGGTGTGATCCGGACCTGGTCGATGCCGCGTGCCTGGCGCACGACCTGGGCCACCCGCCGTTCGGGCACAACGGCGAGTCGGCGCTGGCCGAGTACGCCGTGGCCTGCGGCGGGTTCGAGGGCAACGCGCAGAGCCTGCGACTGCTGACCCGCCTGGAGGCGAAGGTGCCCGGGGCGGGCCTGAACCTGACCCGGGCCACGCTCGACGCCACGCTGAAGTACCCATGGCCGGCCCGCCCCGGCGAGGTCAAGTTCGGCGTCTACGCTGACGACGCCGAGGCGTTCGCCTGGATCAGGGACGGCGCGCCGCCGCGAAAGCTGTGCCTGGAGGCCCAGGTCATGGACTGGTCCGACGACGTGGCCTACTCCGTGCACGACCTCGAGGACGGCCTGCAGGCCGGCCTGATCACGCTCAAGGCGCTGCGTGACCCTTCCGAGCAAAGAGCGGTGGCTCTTCTCACCGCCGCCGAGTATTGCGCCCCGGAGTCGGTCACGCTCGACGAGCTGTGCGAGGTGTTCACCGGGCTGATCACGCTGCCCTGCTGGCCCGCCGGGTTCGACGGTGGGCTGGATTCCCTGGCCGCGCTGAAGAACCTGACCAGCGAGCTGATCGGCAGGTTCTGCCGCTCGGCGCAGGACGCGACCCTGGCGTCCGGGTCCGCGGCGTCCCAGCCGCCGTCCGCGTCCGGGTCGGGGGCGTCGCAGTCGGCGGCCGACCGCGGTCGGCTGACCAGATACGCCGCGGATCTCGTGGTGCCCAGGCGGCAGCGGCTTGAGTGCGCGCTGCTGAAGGGGGTCACCATGCGATACGTGATGAGCCGCGCCGGGGCGGCGGCGTCCCAGGCCCGGGAGCGGGAGCTGATCACCGAGCTGGCCGCCGCCGTCGAGTCCGGGACGCCCGCCACGCTCGACCCGGTGTTCCGGCCCGGCTGGGATACGGCGGGCACCGACACCGCGCGGCGGAGGGTCGTGGTCGACCAGATCGCCTCGCTTACCGACACGTCGGCCAACGCCTGGCACCGCCGGCTGTGTCGCTGAACCCGGCGCGCCGCACCGGCCCGAGGGCTACCCGAGTCAGCCCGGCCGCCCAGGGCCCGCGGTCCCGCGGTCCCGCGGGGCATAGCATGATCCTAAAGACCTAGAGAGGAGCGTTCGGTGCCTGGTCAACCCGCCTACGTGATCGTCGGAGCGAGCCTGGCCGGCGCCAAGGCCGCACAGACCCTGCGCGAGGAGGGATTCGGTGGCGCGGTCGTCCTCATCGGCACCGAGGACGAGCGCCCGTACGAGCGGCCGCCGCTGTCCAAGGGCTACCTGCTGGGCAAGGACTCCAGGGACTCGGTCTTCGTTCACGCCGAGGACTGGTATGCCGCCCACGACGTGGACCTGCGCCGCGGCGTCACCGCCACGTCGATCGACCGGTCCGACAAGCGAGTCGGCCTGCAGGGCGGCGACTTCGTGCCCTACGACCGGCTGCTGATCACCACCGGGGCGTCGCCGCGCCGCCTGAACGTTCCCGGCGCCGGCCTCGACGGCGCGCTCTACCTGCGAACGGTCGGGGACTCCGAGCGCCTGGGCGCCGCACTGCGCGGCGGCGGCTCCGTGGTCATCGCGGGGGCCGGCTGGATCGGCCTGGAGACCGCGGCCGCCGCGCGCGAGTACGGCTGCGAGGTCACGGTCGTGGAGCCGGAGAGCGGCGCGCTCCAGCGCTCGCTGGGGCCCGAGCTCGGCGGGGTCTTCGCCGACCTGCACCGCAGCCACGGCGTGACGTTCCGGTTCGGAGAGGGGCTCAGCGAGGTGACGGGCTCCGGCGGGAAGGTAACCGGCGCGGTCACGTCCTCCGGACAGGAACTGCCCGCCGATATCGTGATCATCGCGATCGGAGCCGTCCCGAACACCGTGATCGCGGCCGAGGCCGGCCTGGAGGTGGACAACGGCATCGTGGTCGACGAGACGCTGCGCACCTCGGACCCGGACATCTTCGCGGCCGGCGATGTCGCGAACGCGTTCAACCCGCTGGTCGGCCGCAGGATCAGGGTCGAGCACTGGGCGAACGCCCTGAACAGCGGCCCGGCCGCGGCCCGGTCGATGCTTGGCCAGCATGTCTCCTACGACCGTGTGCCGTACTTCTACAGCGACCAGTACGACCTCGGCATGGAGACCGCCGGCCTCCCCGAGCCGGGCACTTACGACGAGATCGTCTACCGGGGCGACAAGGAGTCCCTCGAGTTCATCGCGTTCTGGCTCGAGGACGGGGCCGTCGTGGCCGGGATGAACGTCAACGTCTGGGACGTCAACGACGACATCCAGGCCCTGATCCGGTCCGAGACGCTGGTCGACCCCGACCGCCTGGCCGACCCCGACATCCCCCTAACCGACCTCTAGCCGCCCCTCCCGAGATCCGGGACAACTCAGCGCATAGCCCACAGGTATGTGCTGCCGCCCCCCGAGCCTACGGCGGTTACGGACCCTGCGAGCCGAGGATCGCGGCGAGCACCTGGTCGGTGTCGGCGAGATCGGGCAGGACGGCGTGCGCTCCGGCGGCGGCCAGATCCGCGACGCTGAAGTCGCCGGTGGCGACGCCGACCGCCCTGGCCCCGGTGGCCAGCGCCGCGCTGATATCGAACGGCGTATCGCCGACCAGCACGGTGGCCTGGCCGTCGAAACTGCCTCCGTAGGCCAGGGCCGCGTTGCGCCGCGCGACGGGCACGAGCTCGGCCCGGACCTCTTGCGCGTCGCCGTAGGCGCCGACGTCTAGGTCGAGGTGACCGGTCAGGCCGAGCGGGCCGAGCTTCACCTCGGCGAGCGGGCGGATGTTGCCGGTGAGCAGCGACTGCACCACCTCAGGCCCGGCCCGCCCGTCACGCAGGGCGGCCAGGGCCTGCGCTGCGCCGGGCAGCGCCCGGACTCGTTCCCGGGCCAGGCGGGCCAGGCCCGGAGCCCGGGCGGCCATCAGCGCTACAGCTCCCGTCCGGTCCCGCCTGCGTCGATCAGCGTGTAGTCGACATCCCAGAGCACAAGCAGCCGACGCACGCGGTGACCGTATCAGCGGCCGGCCGGCTGCCGGCCAGTCGGCTGCCGGTCAGGCGAGCCGGCCGATGCCCGGATAGTCGACGACCAGGCCCTGGGCGTCGAGCGCAATGTCCGCGGAGAAATCCCCGCTCTGGAAGCGGATCAGGCTGACCGGCCCGTCCACGGCCGCGGCCAGGCCCAGCTCGTCCGCAGTGCCGCGGCGCAGGTAGGTGTACAGCTGCCGGGACGGGGTGACCGCCAGCCAGGGAACGCTGACCCAGGCCATCAGGAGTTCCACCGGCTCGCCGCCGCCGGGCAGGCCGTGCCGGAGCACCGGCATCGTGTTCGTGAGCGGGGACTCTCCGAGATCACAGTCCAGGGCCGCATCGAAGCCCGACGGATCACCGCCGGGCGGCGGAGGGCCCGGTACGCCCGGCACGCCCAGCAGCTCAGCCTCGCCGTCGGAGCCGGCGTCGGCGGACCACCCGGCCCGGGGATCGCGGGTGAGCTCGAGGTGGCGGCCCCATCCGGCGCCCCATGCGCGTACCGAGAGCCGGCGGGTGATCAGGTCGTCGCCGCAGTCCAGCTCGTACTCCAGCCGGTAAGGGACCGGGTCGCCGCTGACGGCCACGCCCGTGGCCCGCAGCCCCGCGCCGGTCAGATCGATCTCGGCGAACTCGGCCCCGCGCTCCTTGATCCACGTAATCGCCTGCATGCGTGGATATCCTACGGGCGCCGGAGAGCCCGAAGTCGGCGCCGCTGACCGGCCAGTCGCCGTTGCCGCGGGGGCACCGAGGACTAGACTCGCGGCAAACCGAGGGGCATGGCAAGCGGCGGAGGGCGGACGTGGCAGGCCGAATCCGCGACGAGGACATCGCGTTGGTCCGCGAGCGCTCCGCGGTCGAGGAGGTTGTGGGGGAGTACCTGCAGCTCCGCAACGCCGGGGGCAGTTCGCTCAAGGGACTGTGCCCGTTCCACGAGGAGAAGACGCCGTCCTTTAACGTCACCCCCGCCAACGGGCTGTGGTACTGCTTCTCCTGCACCGAGGGCGGCGACGTCATCAGGTTCGTGCAGCGCATCGACAACCTGGGCTTCGCCGAGGCGGTGGAACGGCTCGCGGCCCGGGCCGGGATCGAGCTGCGGTACGAGCAGGGCGGGCACGTCCCCGGCCGGGAGCACACCGAGCGCCGGCGGCTCATCGAGGCCCACCGCGCGGCCGCTGATTTTTATTCAGAACGTATGGACGCCAGCGAGGCCGGCGCCGCGCGCGCCTTCCTGGCCTCGCGAGGATTCGAGGAGGCTGACTGGCCGCGCTTCGGGCTCGGCTACGCCCCGGCCGAATGGGACGCGCTCACCCGGCACCTGCGCGGCCGCGGGTTCACCGACGCCGAACTGCTCCGGGGCGGCCTGGCCAGCCAGGGCCGGCGCGGGCCCGTGGACAGGTTCCGCAGGCGCCTGATCTGGCCGATCAGGGACCTGACCGGCGACGTGATCGCCTTCGGGGCCCGCAAGCTCGCCGAGGATGACGACGGCCCCAAGTACCTGAACACCCCCGAGACGCCGCTGTTCACCAAGAGCGCGGTGCTGTACGGCGCCGACCTGGCCAAGCGCGACATCGCACAGCGCCGCCAGGCGGTGATTGTGGAGGGCTACACCGACGTGATGGCCTGCCACCTGTCCGGGATCACCACCGCCGTGGCCACCAGCGGGACCTCGTTCGGCGCCGGCCACATCAAGATCCTGCGGCGGCTGCTGATGGACTCGGACAAGTTCCGGGGCGAGGTCATCTTCACCTTCGACGGCGACGCGGCCGGCCAGCGGGCGCTCGATCGCGCGGATAAATTCGAGGGCGACTTCGTTACGCAGACGATGTTCGCCCTGCAGCCCGACGGGCTCGACCCGTGCGACCTGCGGCTCAAGCAGGGCGACGTGGCCGTCCGGGACCTGATCGCGCAGCGGGTGCCGCTGCATGAGTTCGCGGTCCGCGGCGAGCTGGCCAAGCACAACCTCGACACCAATGAAGGCCGCCTCGCGGCGCTGGACGCCGCCGCGGCGATCATAGGCCGGATCAAGGATTACGGCCTGCGGGACCGGTACGCGATCAGCCTGGACCGGTGGCTCGGCATGATGGACGAGGACTTCGTGCTGGCCAGGGTGCGCGCGCACGCGCCGCCGGGATCGGGGTCACGGCGGTCCGGGCGCGCATCCGCCGGCGGCGAGAACGGTCATCGGCGGGGCCCGGACGGTCAGCCGCAGCGCGGCGCCGGGCAGCCCGGCCAGGAAGATGGTGGCCACGAGGACGCGGGCCGCGGCAATGCCGATGCGCGCCTGCGTCCGCCGGAGTTCCGCTACGACATGGGCGATCCCGTGATCCAGCTCGAGCGCGAGGCGCTCAAGCTCGCGGTGCAGCGGCCGGCGCTCTGCGGGCCGGCGTTCGATGCGATCGGGGCCGAGTCCTTCACCGCCCCGGTGCACGCGTCGGTGTTCGGCCTCATCGCCGGGTGCGGCGGCGCGGGCGGCGCGGCCGGGGGCCGGGAGTGGGCGGAGCGCCTCCGGGCCGCCGCGCCCGACGACCGGGCGCGGGGGTTCGTGACCCGGCTCGCCGTGGAGCCGCTCCGGGCGCCGCGCTCGGACGGGGAGGCGGACGCCCGTTACGCCGACGCGGTCCTCGCGCGCGTCGAGGAGCTGTCCGTTAGCAGGGAGATCGCCATGATCAAGTCGCGGCTGCAGCGCCTGAGCCCGGTGGAGGACGCCGGGTACAACCGGATGTTCGGTGACCTCGTGGCCCTGGAGCAGCGCCGGAAGGTGCTCTCCGAGCGGGCGGCCGGCGCGCTGTAGCCGCGTATACACACTGACGCCGGCAGCGTTACTACCCTCGGGGTAACAATATTAGATCCGCGCAACGCCTGGTTCCTGACGCACACTGGTCTGCATGAGCCTTACGGTTCTGCCGCCCGTGGACCAGGTAACCGATCTGGTCGCCCGGGCCAGGGAACGTGGGACCGTCGCCATGGCCGATCTCACAGCCGCCTTTGATCGCTGCGATCTCCCCGCGGACGCGGTCGACGGAGTGCTCCGCCTGCTCGCCGACGAGGGCGTCGAGATACTCGAAGCGCCCGTCGATGATCCAGATGAGCTGCGGCGCGCCCAGTCGGAGGGTAGCAGGCGGGCCGCTACCGGAGACCTGGTCCGGATTTACCTGCGCGAGATCGGCCGGGTTCCGCTGCTCACCGCGCAGGACGAGGTAGACCTGGCCAAGTCGATCGAGGCGGGGCTGTTCGCGGAGGAGAAGCTGCAGGCCGCGAGCCCGCCGTCGACGCTGGCCGGCAGCTCGGCGGCGCAGAGCTGCGGAGCCGAGCTCGCCGAGCTAGCCATGCTCGCCGCCGACGGGATGCAGGCGAAGCAACGCCTCATCGAGGCCAACCTGCGGCTGGTGGTGTCGATCGCCAAGCGGTACATCGGGCGCGGCCTGGTCTTCCTGGACCTGATCCAGGAGGGAAATCTCGGCCTGATCCGCGCGGTGGAGAAGTTCGACTACACCAAGGGCTACAAGTTCTCGACGTACGCGACTTGGTGGATCAGGCAGGCGATCACCCGCGCGATCGCGGACCAGGCGCGGACAATCCGGATCCCGGTGCACATGGTGGAGACGATCAACAAGATGGCCCGGATCCAGCGTCAGCTCCATCAGGACCTCGGGCGCGAGGCCACTCCCGACGAGATCGCCGCGGAGATGGGGCTGAGCCCGGAGCGGGTGGCTGAGATCCAGCGAATCGCCCAGGAGCCGGTCTCGCTGCAGTCGCCGATCGGCGAGGAAGACTCCGACCTGGGGGACTTCATCGAGGACGCCGACGCGGTCGTGCCCATGGAGGCGGCGGCGTTCATCATGCTCCAGGACCAGCTGGAGCGGGTCCTGGACAACCTCACGATCCGGGAGCAGCGCATCATCCAGCTGCGGTTCGGCCTGACCGACGGCCACCCAAGGACACTGGAGGAGGTCGGCCGCGAATTTGGCGTGACTCGCGAGCGCATCCGCCAGATCGAGTCAAAGACGCTGGCCAAGCTCCGGCACCCGAGCCGCGCGCAGATGCTCCGCGAGTATCTCGCGTAGCCTCGCTGAGGCTCGCCCGGGTATCCCTAGCCGGGCTGGCCGTCCCGCTCGCCAGTCGCAGCGACGGGCCGGTCGTCGGCTGCCTCAGCGCCGCCGTTGCCGTCGGAGTGCCGCGAGCTTCCGTTCCTGTGCCGCAGCCCGGGAACATGATCGCCGAACTTGTTCCTGGCCGTCCCGGCCATCCTGGGTACCCGGTCATGCAGCTCGTTCGTGACCCTCTCGCGCGCCGCTTTCGCGAGCCCGGCGGCCTGGGCCTGAACCGCGCCTGCCGCCTGCTGCGCCGCCGGGCTGTCGGCCACGCGGCGCCCGAGCCGCTTGATCTGCTCATAGCGCTCGCGGCCGGCCCGCGCGCCGAGGACGAACCCCACGGCCAGGCCGCTCAGGAACGTGATTCGATACCGCTGCATCTGGACCTCTCCCGAGCTAGTCATCCCCCCGCGACGCCGGCTTCCTCGATGTGCTGGTCGTCCCGCGCTAGGCTGACTTCCCGATCATGCCCAGCCGAAACGCGGTTATGCGCCGTGATGTGGCCATGAGCGCCGGGAGCGGGCCGCGTATCCTCGCTGGTGCGCTACCCTTATGCCCGCGGCACGGATGCGGCCGGACATCACCGGCTCCGCTCCCTCCGCCGCCGTGCGATCCCGCGTAGCTCAATTGGCAGAGCGTCCGGCTGTTAACCGGCAGGTTATAGGTTCGAGTCCTATCGCGGGAGCTGCTGCTTTCGCGCTCCGCTCGGTTAGTCGTCTTGGTCCAGCCTCGCGGACGATCACCTCGAACCAGCGGCAGGCGAGGCGATCTCGCGACCGACGCGAACCCCGCGGCAAATGCCAGGCTCCGTCCGCAGGACTGCCGGAATCACGAAGCCGATGAATGTGGATTTGCCGCACTCGGGCGGTGTTCAAGAGTTGCCCGTAGGTTTCCGGGGGATAGGACGCCGCGCGTGGGCTCCCGTCTTCCGGGTGGGAGGGGAGCCTGATGGCTTGACTGCGGGCTGCTGGCCGGGGCGGGTGACACCAGTGTGACGGGTGTGACGTATCTGCCGAGCCCGCCAGCCTTCCGGCGCGCTTCCTGCTGGACGAAAGTACCGTTGGGCTCGTTATAGCGTGTCCAACGGTACTTCGGTCACCGGGGTCTGGCCGTCGAGGCCCCCGAGTGGAGATCATTTTCAATTTCGGCCCGGATTGAATTCTCGAACAGCCCCGCGGGAGCGCACCGGACTCACTTTCACGGCGGCCGGCACGCGCCCGGTACTACAGTTCGGGTTTGTGACCTAGCTAGGCCAGCAGCGCCTCCACTATAGTGGAGGGGTGAGCATGCCGCCTGACGGGCTGGACCTGGCCGGCGTGGGCCGCCGGGTCCGGGCGCGGCGAGAGGCGCTGGGGCTGTCCCTTGATGACCTGTCCCGGTTGTGCGGGGTGAGCCGCAGCATGCTGTCGGAGGTCGAGCGCGTGGGCCGCACGCCGACGGTGCTGGTGCTCGACAGGATCGCGACCGGGCTCGGGCGGACGACGATCGCCGCCGGGGTGGACGCCGGGACCTTTCCGGCGCACGCCCAGGGTTCTCGTGAGTACCTCGCGGTCGAGCGCGGCCGCCTGGCGCTGACCCTCGACGGCCAGCAGATCGACCTGAGCGCAGGCGACAGCGTCTACTACGCCGGCGACTGCCGCCACGGCTACCGCAATCCCGGCCGCCGGCCATGCGTGTATTACCTCGCGATGGACGTGCCCGGCCAGTTCGCGCATGCCAGCGAAGCGCCGCCATGACCGGCAGGAGTGTGCCGGCAAGGTGGTGGTGGAGCCCGGAGCAGATCGAGAGCGTCGGCTCAGCCGTGACAGTGCTGCTGCGCGACTATCTCACTGCGCTTCCCGGACGGCCTGTCTTCGGGCCTGTTCCCGATGAGCTCAAGCGCGCGTGGTCGGCCGAGCCCGCGCCGGAAGCCGGCCGCGCTGTCGGGGAGATCCTGGAGCGGTTCGCCGCGGAGATCGCCCCGTATCCGTTCGGCAATGGCCACCCGCGGTTCTACGGATGGGTGAACGCCCCGCCTCAGCCGCTGGGCATATTCGCCGAGGCACTCGCCGCGGCGATGAATCCCAGCGTCGCCGGCGGTGACCACGCCGCGACCCACATCGAACGGCAGATCCTGCGCTGGTTCGCTGACCTGGCGGGGCTGCCCGGCGGCGCCGGCGGGCTGCTCACCAGCGGCGGGTCGACCGCTACGCTGACCGCGCTCGCGGCCGCCCGTCACGCCGCCGCGGCCCGGGCCGGCGTCGACGTCCGCGCCGCCGGCGTCCAGGGAGCCGGCGTACGGTTCCTGCTATATGCGTCGAGCGAGGCTCATAGCTGCGTGCGCAAGGCTGCCGAGCTCCTCGGGCTCGGCAGTGACAACATCCGGACCGTGCCGGCCGACGAGGCGTTCCGGCTACGGCCGGGCGACCTCGACCGGATGCTCGTGGCGGACCAGTCATCCGGGCACGTGCCGGTGGCGGTCGTCGCCTCGGCCGGTACCGTCAACAGCGGTGCCATCGACCCCCTCGGCGAGATCGCCAGGGTATGCGCGGCCCGCGACGTGTGGCTGCACGTGGACGGCGCATACGGCGGTCCGGCGATCCTCCTGCTGGACGACTACGCCGACGCGCGACGAGCGTTCCGGCACGCCGACAGCATCGCCATCGATCCGCACAAGTGGCTCTACATCCCGGTCGACGCCGGGATGATCCTCTTCCGTGATCCGGCCCGCGCCCGCGACGCGTTCAGCCTGGTACCGCCGTACCTGCGCGCCGACGGCGACAGCAGCGGGGTCTGGTTCAGCGAGCTCGGGTTCGACCAGACCCGGCCCTTCCGCGCCCTCAAGATCTGGATGGCGCTCCAGCACCTCGGTCTCGATGGGTATCGCGATCTCATCCGGCATGACCTCCAGCTCGCAGCACACCTGCGGAACCTGGTGAATTCCTCGGCCGACCTCGAGCTCCTCGCGTCGGGGCTGAGCGTCACCTGCCTGCGCTACCGCCCTGACGGCTGGAGCGGCAGCCCAGGCCAGCTCGACGACCTCAACACCAGGATCGTGTCCGCCATCCAGCGCCGCGGAGACGCCTTCATCACCGGGACCACCGTCGCAGGCCAAGCCGCGCTCCGAGCCTGCATCATCAACCCAGGGACGGTATCTGACGACATGGACCTGCTCGTTGACCAGATCCTCACGCACGGATCACGTCTCCGGCCCAGACATTCGCCGCCCGGCGCCTAGGCCTACTGGGCTGAGTAGACGCTTTTCGCGCGGACGGCACCATCGCATCAGCCGGCGGTGTGGGTCGAGCAGAAGCTGCCGCTAGGAGCAGAGACAAGATCAGCAGGTGGCCGCCGGTGCCATCGTAGAAGATGGCACCTGGCTGGACAGACTTCAGGGCGAGCTGCGCGGCCTGCTCGCGCCGGTGTTCGCGCAGGCCAGGTCGCGGCTGACGGCGTTCGCGTACATCGGGGCGCTGCTGGCCGAGCCGGGTGACCGCAGGTCGTGCTGGCAACTGGCGGAGCGGGCTTGGCATGCGACGCCGCGGCGGATGCAGGCGCTGCTGGCCGAGCACGCCTGGGACTGGACGGCCGCGCCGGCCGCGCTGCAGCGGTTCATCCTGGCCCGCTTGGGTGACCCGGGGGCGATCGTGGTGCTGGACGAGACCGCGGAGCTGAAGAAAGGCGACCGGACGGTGGGCGTGGCCCGCCAGCATGCCGGGATCACCGGGCAGGTGGAGAACTGCCAGACCGTCGTGTTC
>WNFI01311966.1_pt1 | contig 11139 bp, 9 predicted proteins | sample 5400471 | NCBI WGS metagenome assembly WNFI01 (sample SAMN13153348, study PRJNA577476) | soil metagenome | isolation source: 100 cm saprolite on Douglas fir-dominated hillslope | place: USA:California | collected 2013-09-17 | reverse complement strand
ACCCCCCTGGTTCGTAGGGGCTCTCTGAAATGTGCTAATTCAGTTACTTACAGCGCTTGCCACCATTCTGTTCCAGCCTCAACCAAGCAGAACAATTTATTTTGCACAGCTAACTGCGCTACTCGGTGAGCGCGGCATCAAAGAATTTCGGTTATTTTGCAGCAACCGTGTCTTACCCCTTCGGAAGCTTCGGCCCCGCGAGGCATGGGCGTTCCCATTTCACGCGGTTCTTCGACAATTCGGAAATCAAAGCATTAACCAATGGCTTCCCGCCGGGAAAAGGAAGATAAATGCCGACTACTCGCGGTGACTTCACGGTCTCATCTGCATAGAGTAAGGCTTTGATCGAGCCGACGGCGACAATCGCATTTTGTGCTGTAGTGCGATTTAGTTCACTCTGTATTGGTAGGGCGGCCGCGATGGACTTGCCATTTACGCCTAGCGTTTGAACTACTAACGAACCCTTCAGCTTTTCAGCCTCGGCCTCCGCGCCAATCACTCCGATTCCCGAGATGTTCGCGTTGGCGCCAACTACATAGACGCTGGCAGAGACTCGAAGACCAACGCCCACATAGACTGGAATATTGAACTGTGGGAGATTGTCCTTCTTCCCTTCCGCTTCCTCCCGAGTCACCCTGAATACTTCTGTTCCTCGCTCAACATTAGCGGGGAGCGGCAAGAAGAGGTCGACCCACACGGTATCGGTCGACCCCTTAGCCGTCATGATTTTTCCAATCCAGACTGGAACGTTGATCGTGTCGGCATTGATGTAGTCCACGGTGACTCGATACGACTCTCCTTTCGCGCCCGCTTTGGATGCGCCGTATGAGACAGCTCCTGATAAGTCAAATCGTTCGACCAGCATTCGCACCGCGTTATCAGGCAGCGCATCAAGCAATTCACCAGGGACTCGTTTGCTTGCATCTTTGCAGCTGTCACCATCAACTATCTGGACGGGAAATGGATCGATTGGAATGTATGTATATCCTGACTCCAATTCGCCTGGGGATTTCGGTAGAGCGCTTCGCCCTTCGTTACCGAACATCTCGTTGGAGAACATAGCGCAACCCGTCAAGCTAACTAACGCAAGGGCACAGCAAGCCATTCTCCACATGAAATTCTCTCCCCTACAGCTCAGATTGCGAGTGTGATGCCCCTGGCCATTTCGCGATGATAGTCAAGTGCACTACTGGATTTCCCCATTTGAGCGCGGCTTCAGTGGCTCGCAATACACTTCCATCGACGCCATCAGGATCGCGGCTAAGCTGAAAGCTTTTGTAAACCCTCCCGCAGTACGCGCATGTGATGCTCCTTGGAATGGCGTAGACAAGAGATGCTCGTCGTTCCGGTGCGAAGCGACTCGCAAAGGCCCGAAATGCTGGCACGCTTAGGACGCATGCGCCCCACCTGGAAAGGTAGGATTTGCGGAGGCCGCCGCTTGGTTCGTAGGGGCAATCGTTACTCATTAGCTTCAATCACTTACAGTGCTTGCCACCAATTTGTCTCAGTCTCAGCCAACCTAGAACAACGTTGATCGGCCCGTGTTTCGCAGATTGCGGGACTTCGAGGTGAGACGCCGAATTTGCCTTGCAACATTCCCAGGTGAGCTCCCAAGGAAAGAAATCATTTGATGGAGGTTGCCAGCCAAAGGGCTCCAGCTAGTATCCCAAGACCAATAACCGATAGCCCGACGACAACGACACGCCATTGCCTGGGACGCCCGACGGTTACCGCAATCTCATCTTCTGCGGACACAAAACTTGAGCGCGCCTTCTTATAGGATCTCCAAAGCAACAAATATGGGAGCCCCACTACGATTGAGAAAACTCCAAGAGAAATGATGACCGCTCTAAACAAATGGGCAGCTGGGTTCCCTAGCGCATGGTAGATCTCCCTTGACCACTCAGATGCCAACAAATAACCGAGCACCAGGATTGACAGCTGAGCGAAGAAAAACATCCGTAAAAAGGATTTGATTTTCAGCTCATCAGCGTCGGACTTTACGAGATAGCCCCGTTTGCGGCGATCCCCAGGGAAAACTACAACGCGGCCAGTCTTGCCATCTCTAAAGCACGAACTCACGATAGCGTTAAGAATTCCCATATCTATGTTCTCCGATGGTGCGTGCATCGCCGAGGCATTCCTCACTGCCGCCTCGATAGTCCCACACTTGCGTCACAAGCCCTGAGAGCTCAGGTGACTTGGTTCGTAGGGGCTCGTTACCCATTAGCTTCAATCACTTACAGCGCTTGCCCCCAATCACTTTCAAGCACAGCCAACGTCAGCATGCGGTCATTCAGGATTAGACTTTCCGGCACGGGTGTCCTAAGACGCACCACTCTTTCAAGGAACGAGTTTCGCCCGCGACGGGCTAGTAGACACCCATGTCGCCATCGTCGGCGCTGGAAGACATACACGATCGTCTTTCTCATGCGGCGCCTATTCTGCGTGGTCTTGGGAAAAGTGACAGACTATTTGTCTCGGGAGGAACCACATGAACACGCGCAAAGTCCTGTGCATCATTTTCGCCTTCGCGGCTGCCGTGATTTCGTCGGCTCCGGCAAACGCGCAGCTTACGCGGGCCTACCTGAGCTCGTCGGGCCGCGATGGCAATCCCTGCACGTTGGCCCGGCCTTGCCGCATGCTGCCCGCGGCGCTCGATGCGATCATGGACGGCGGAGAAATCTGGATGCTCGATTCGGCCGACTACAACACGGCCTCCGTGACCATCAACAAGTCCGCATTGATCCAGGCGGTCCCGGGAGCCGTCGCCAGCCTCGCGTCGTCCGCTGGGCGGCCGGCGATCAGCATTGACGCCTCGGGCCTGACGATCGCGCTTCGGAACCTGCAGATCGTCTCGTCCCCCGGCTCCGGCGGTACGAGCGGGATCGAGATGATCGCGGCGTCCACCCTCACGATCGAAAACAGCCTGATCGCCAACCAGCCAGATGACGGCATCTACGTTCTTGGAGCGTCAAAGCTGAAGGTCACCAATACGATCATCAGGAATAACGGCGTCAACGGGCTCGAGTTGTCCCATGGGGTATCGGCCGAAATTTCCGGGACGCAAATGCTCAACAACGCCAGCGCGGGTGTGCTTCCCAGAGGCGGCGGCAGCGCGACGGTGAGCATCAGTGACTCGGTCATTTCAGGCTCCTTTGACGGAGTCTTAGCGTTCGCCAACACGGGAGACGCAGTGCGCGTGGCCGTCACGCGCTGCACGATCGAGGGAATCACGAACGTCGCGCTGGACAGCGAAGTCCTCGCCGCCGGCGGGTCGGTCGTCATCGCCGTCAGCGGCAGCACCATCGTCAACAACAATTACGCCTGGAGGCAGGTCGGGACCGGCTCGGTCATCCGATCGCTGGGCAATAACCACATCACCGATAACCTCAGCGCCCCAATCGGCGTCCTCACGCCGGCAGCGCTGCAGTAAGGATTTTCACAGCGATTGCGAATCGCATTGCGACCATCCTCGCGCGATTCGGTCGCGGGCATGAACATGCCCGCATAGAGTTCCACAGGCGAGTCGCATGGATTCATCCGGACCAAGCGAAGGCACGGCGGGCCATACCGGTTCCGCTCAATGCCGAAGCCGTGGTCCTGATTCGCGAGCAGCTTGGGACGCATCCGGTGCACGTGTTCACCTGGCGGGGTCAGAAGATTCAACAGGTCAGCACGAAGGCATGGAGGCAAGCCCGAGGACGCGCCAGGATCGAATCGTTTCGCTGGCACGATCTTCGGCATACCTGGGCTAGCTGGCACGTCCAGAGCGGCACGCCATTGAACGTGTTGCAGGAGCTTGGAGGGTGGGAGAGTCCTGAGATGGTGCGGCATTACGCGCACTTTTCTGCGGAGCATCTTGCCCCGTACGCAGAACGCCTCTCGGCTCTGCGGGTTGTGGATGTGGGGACGGTCTCCACACAAATCCCCACAGCCGCCGAATGAAGAAAGGCCTGGATTTCTCCAAGCCTTTGAGATTCTGGCGCGCCCGGCAGGATTTGAACCCACGACCCCCTGGTTCGTAGCCAGGTACTCTATCCAACTGAGCTACGGGCGCGAAGAGGTGGAATTATAACGATTTTCCACCCGAATTCCCACGGGAAACCCGCGCCCGGACAGACCATTTGTTCCGCGAAAGAGAACAAGTGGTCTGTCCCCGGTTTCTAGCGCTAAGTCGCTTGGGCTCGGGTACGCGCCGCCTTTTTGGCGGACGCCGAACGCTCGCTGCGCGTGCGTTTTTTCGCCGCGGCGTGGGCGTGCCGCGAAAGCGCGAGGTGCGACGCCGCGGCGTGCCCTTCGTGCTTGAGCTTCTTGGTCATCGCGCGCGAGCGCGCGGGCGAAGGATGGGCCTTGCCGCTCCGCGCGGCGGCGAGCGCGCGCTTGGCCCCCTCGCGGACGCGCGCCGGAGCCTCGCCTTCCTTCGGCGGCTGCAGCGGCACGCCGGCACGCCGCGCCTTCGACAATCCGATCGCGATCGCCTGCTTGGCGCTCTTCGCGCCGTGCTTGCCTTCGCGGATGTGGTGCATCTCCTCGCGCACGAACTCGCCCGCCTGGGTGCTGGCGGACTTGCCTTCGCGGCGATCCTTCTCGGAGCGCTTCAACGTTTCCTTGTCGGGCATGGGACACTCCTCCTCGGGGGAATGTCAGGAAGACACTACCAGCCGCCAAAGCGTTCCCACGTCTCCCCGGGCGTGCCGTTCCTCAGCACCTGGTACTCGGCATGCTGCGCGGCGGTGGCGCAGGCGTGGTTGGGGAGGATGCGCAGCCGGGAGCCGATCGGATAGCGCGCAGGATCGATGGCGCCGCCGTCCCTGCGCGCGACGATGCCGTGCTCCTGGTTGGCGTCGGCGACGATGAGGTCGTCGACCGGCCGGCCCGCCTCGTCGCAGACCAGTCCATAGCCCTGGTCGACCTTCTGGCTCGCGGTCCCGCGGTCGCGAGACATCGCCATCCAGCCGGCGTCGGTGAGGATCCAGTTCTTCTGGCGCTGGTGACCGATGACGCTCGCGAGCACGGAGATCGCGATGTCCTCGACGCGGCACACGCCGAGCCCCGCCATGACGAGGTCGTGGAAGACGTAGACGCCGGTACGAACCTCGGTCACGCCGGCGAACGATTCGGCAAAAGTTGCCGTCGGCGTCGAACCCACGCTCACCACCGGGCACGCATGGCCGTGGCGGCGAAGCGCGGCGGCGCTGTCCGCGACCGAGGCGCGCTCCCTCTCGGCGACCGCGCGTATCGCCTCGGGAGAGGAGCAGTTGTAGGAGTCCCCCGCGTGGGTCATGACGCCCTGAAGCGAATCGCCCAGGGTCTCGGCCACCGCGACGAGCCGCGGGTCCCCGGGGGGAACGCCGGCGCGATGTCCGTCGCTGTCGATCTCGATCAACGTCGGGATGCGCACGTCCGATTTCGCAGCGGCCGCGAGAACAGCTCGCGCACCCTCGACGCTATCGACGATCGCACTCACCCGAGCGCCCCGCCTGGTGAGCTCGGCGATGCGCGGCACCTTTCCGGGAACGATGCCCACCGCGTAGAGGATGTCGCGGAAGCCGTGGTCGAAGAAGTATTCGGCCTCGCGCAAGGTGGACACCGTGATCGGGCCCGCCGGCGCATCGAGGGCCATCTGTGTGACTTCCACGCTCTTCGCGGTCTTCACATGCGGACGCAGCATCGCGCCCTGCGAATGCACGCGCTCGCGCATGCGCCGGCAGTTGCGCTCGAGCTTCGCGGCGTCGAGAAGCAGGGCCGGGGTGTCGATGGAGTCGAACATGGCCACGACTATAGGCGAGTGGCGACCTGCGCGCGGAATTGTGCGCGAAACAGGCTCTCGCCGCCCTGCGCCGGATGACGCAGGTAACCCGCGCACGCGACTCCCTGCCAGCGCTCGAGCGCCTCCTGCGCCACCTTACCCACCGCGAAGACCGCAAGATCGCGCCTGAAGCAGCGCAGCATCGCTTCCAGCGCCGCGCGGCCGTGCGCGACCTCGGTGAGGCGCGGCTTGCGATTGCTCGAGGGGCCGCAAGGACCCGATAAGTCGCTACCCTCCTCGCGATAGGGATGCCAAGGAAAGGCATTCCACAAGACGATCTCGAAGGGTTTCGCGCTTCTCTCGATCTCGCTCCAGATCACCGCGGCGCTGCGCTCGCGCTGCGGTTTCGTCTCCGCGTCGCGGCTGGTGAGCACCAGCGGCCTGGGCGCGACGAGCTCGGGCTTGCGCACGAGCTCGGTCTCGGAGCAGAACGCGATGCCGGTGAAGCGGCAGCCGCGATGGCTCGGCGCCTCGCCCAGCAGCATCACGCGGGCGTGCGTACGTCGCGCTTCGAGGTACGCCGCCATGTTCTCGCGGCGCATCCCCGGTGTCGCGCTTCGGGGAGAGCGGTCGCGCTCGTCCCAGTCGTGCCACGGGTTGAAGACGCACGCCGAATCCGCGGGGCCTTGCTCCAGCAAATCGAGAAACTCTTTCAATTGAGGTAAATTGGGCTCATGAAGGTTGCGCAATTCCTGGCTGCACTTGCCATGCTGGCGGCAACTTCCGCCGCCGCCGAGCAATATCCCACGAAGCCGGTGAAGATCCTGGTAGCCTTCACCGCGGGCGGGACGACCGATGTCATGGCGCGCATGCTCGCACAGCGGCTCTCGGAGCGCTTGAAGCAGCCCTTCGTGATCGACAACCGTCCGGGTGCCGGTGGCAACCTGGGCACGGAGATGGCCGTGCGCGCAGCGCCCGACGGCTATACGCTCCTCGTGAACACGGTGGGCCCGATGGCGGTGAACCCCTCGCTCTACAAGAACCTGCCGTACAACCCCCTCACGGACCTCGCCCCGATCGCGCAGATCTCCGACGTGCCCAACGTGCTGGTCGTGCATCCCTCGCTCAGGGTCGCCGATCTCGAGGGCTTCGTCGCCTATGCGAAATCGCATCAGGGAGAGCTCAATTACGGTTCGACGGGAATCGGGACCTCGGCGCACCTCTCGAGCTTCATCTTCGCCTCGCGCGCCGGATTCGCCGCGACGCACATTCCATACAAGGGCGCCGAAGCGCTGAAGGACCTCCTCGCGGGGCGCCTGCAGTTCATGTTCGCGACCATCCCCTCGGTCATCGCCCACATCAGGGCGGGCAGCCTTGTCGCCATCGCCGTGAGCAGCACGAAGCGCTCGCGATCGCTTCCGGACGTGCCGACGGTCTCCGAATCGGGATTTCCCGGTTTCGAGGCGGGCTCGTGGACCGCCCTCTTCGCGCCCAGGGGAACGCCGCACGAGATCGTCGCCCTGCTCAACAAGATCACCAACGAGTTCATCTCGGACAAGGTCGTGGAGGCGCGCATGATCGACGAGGGCGGCGATCCCGTCGGCGGTTCGCCGGAAAAGCTGGGCGCCTTCGTGCGCAGCGAATACGAAAAGTGGAAAATCGCGGTGCGCGAATCCGGCGCATTGGTCGAATAATGTAAATTGGATCCCGGACCCCCGGCTTGACGATTGCCGGGGCAAGCATCCGGGATGGCGACTATGACAAAAGCCGAGTATCTGCCGTTGAAGTCGATGAAGGACCGCTGCACCGCCGAGGAGTGGAAGGCGCGCGTGGACCTGGCTGCGTGCTATCGGCTGGTCGCCCACTACGAAATGTCCGACATGCTCGCGAACCACATCTCGGCGCGGGTCCCGGGCGAGGACAACGCATTCCTCATCAACGCATATGGAATGCTCTACGAGGAAGTCACGGCCTCCAGCCTCATCAAGATCGACGTCGACGGCAACATCCTCGCCCGTCCCGACTTCGGCGATCTCGACTACGGCATCAACAAATCCGGCTACGTGATCCACGGAGCGATCCACCGCGCGCGTCACGAGATCGCCTGCGTCATCCACACGCACACCTGGGCGGGCATGGCGGTCTCGGCGCTCGACTGCGGCCTGCTGCCGATCTCGCAGACGGCGATGCGTTTTCTCAAGATCGGGTACCACGACTACCAGGGCGTGGTGCTCGATAGCAAGGAGGAGAAATCGCTGCTGCGGGATCTCGGCGACGGCGAGGCGCTGATCCTGCGCAACCACGGCCTGCTCACCGTCGGCAAGACCGTGGGCGAAGCCTTCAACTGGATGCATCGCCTCGAGCTCTCGTGCCGCTCGCAATTGGCCGCCATGGCGACGGGGGCCAAGCTGCACTTTGTCGGCAAGCCGGTACTGAACGAGACCTACCTCAACTACCAGCCGCAGACCCGGCGTCCGTTCGGCGTGATGGAGTGGCCGGCGCTGCTGCGGAAGCTTGATCGGATGGATCCGAGCTTCCGTTACTGACCGCCTTCGTCTTTTCGACCGCGCCCTTGCCGCGCGCGTCCGCAAGCAGCTTGTCGCAATCGGCATCCTTGCCGGATCCGCGATCGAGGAACGGCACGATGGCGAGCGCCGGGTTCACCGCCGCCAGGGCCGCGCCGACGGCGACTTGCGCCGCGATGGGTCCGCCCCTGGGATGGATCGACGGGCGCTTGAGCGGGCCTTCCATCACCACCTGGGTGCGCAGCACAAGCGGGCTCGGGCCCTTGCCCTTGGCGTGGGTCACGAGGTCGAAACGCTCCTGGTTCAAGTCGATGTTGCCGTCGACCTTCACGAACGTCTCCGTGGTATCGACCACGAACGACTCCGGCGACGCGACGCCGTCCTTCACCGCGAATTGGCCGACCGCGCAGCGCAAATCCACCTGCCGGTTGCGAGAGCCGAGCAGCATCGCCGCCTTCGCGACGTCGATTTCCAACAGCTTCATCAGCAGGTCGCTCACGCGTCCCCCATTGGCGGCGAGGACCACCTTGCCGTTACTCGTGCCGAGCATCTCGGCCACGGATGCGCCGCGGCCCTTCAGCTCCGCGCGGCCATACATCGTGCCGAGCGCTTCGTCCATGGTCTTGAAGGCGGGAAAGAGAGGCGCGAAGTTCAATCCCTGGACATCGGCCTTGATGCTGCCGGTGGGAGGCTTGGTGTGCGAGTCGATCACCACGGTCGAGGTCACGCGGCCGTTGGCAACACCGAAAGTCAATGGATCGACGTGCAGGACCGCATCCTTCAGCACGAGGTGCGTCGACAACGAATCGACGGGAACGGCGTTGGGGCGCTCGATTCGATTCGCGACGAGCTTCACGTCGGCGTCCATCTTGTCCCACTGCTCGGTGCTGAATTTTCCGCGCGGAAGCACGCGCGAGCTCGCAGCGAGTTCGGCCGCCTGGACTCGCTGCTTCGGCGATGCGGTCTCGCCCGGTCCCGTCTTCGGCGGCGCGCCGATGAGCGGCCCCAGGTCATCGAATTCGAGATGCTTCGATTGCAGGTCGGCGCGAAAGAGCGGACGGGCTCCGCCCTTCACATAAGTGACGCTGCCGCGCAGGTCGCTGTCGCCAACCTTGCCCTCGAACGGATCGTAGATCCACTCCTTGCCCTGGTGTCGCAGGCGCCCGGCGAGGCGATACGGCGGCGTCTCGGGCAGCACCAGCCCGAATACCTTCCGCAGGTCCTTCAGGGTCTGGCCCGAGAGCTTCAAGTGCAGGTCGAAGGTCTGGAGCGCGGCGCCGACGCTTCCGTCCGCCGCGATCTGCGTCGTTCCGACGTCGCCCTTGCCGACGAAGCGCACCGGAAAGGCGAGCGAAGGATCGAGCGCCGGAAGCGTGGCCGTGCCTTTCGCGTGCTCGCCGCGCAATTTCCCCGTCCCTGCGAGCTGGAGCTCGCCGGTGGCGCCCAGGCTGCCCTTCACCTTCACGTCGAGCGCGGTGTCTTCATCCTCGTCGCGATAGACGATGTGGCCGTCGCCCAGGAAGACGCGATCGAGGTCGATGCGGCCGGGCTCGCGCGAATCGTCGGCGAATCGCCATGTCGCCTGGCCGCCCTTCAGCTCCAGCCCTGCCTCGGCCCGGCGCGCCTCGAGCAGCGGCACGGCAAGACGCCGCTCGAAGAGCGGCAGGACCTCGACTCTCGCCGTGAGCCCGTGGGCATCGACCAGGTTCGGCGTTTTCGCCCACGGCGGGTTGCCGATGCGCACGTGATCGAGGGTCACGGTCGGCGGCCATCCGAGCCGCAGCCGGATCTTGTTGAGCTCCACCTCGCGATGAATGTGGCTGGCGACCTGCTTTTCGGCCCAGCGCTCCCCCCACTCCGACTGGACCACCAGCACGAGACCCGCCAATAGGACTATCGGCGCGAGGACGGCAATCACTACGATGAGGGCGACGCGGCGGCGCAGGGTCATGCATCTAGGATTCCCCGAGGGCCCGACAGGTTCCTGGGAATCCTCCATCCGCGCGCCTCGCCTTGTAGGATGGCCGGAAGGGGAACAGAATCGCCACAGCATTCGCAGGTCTCGATCGAACAAAACTTCCCGGAGGAGAACCATGAACAAGCCCGATTTCGATCGCTCGCGCCGGCGCGTCCTGAAAGCGGCAGCGGGCGCAGGCGCATTGGCCGGAACGCTCGGCTTTCCCGCGATCGTCCGCGCCCAGCAGGACACCCTGAAGTTCGGCCACCTCACTCCGCGCACCGGATTCCTCGGCCAGCTCGGCGACTACGGCTTCAAGGCGGCTTCGATGGCGGTGGACGAGGTCAACGCGGCGGGCGGCTTGCTGGGAAGGAAGATCGAGCTCATCGCCGAGGACAGCGTCAACCCGCAGACCGCGGTCACCAAGGCGCAAAGGCTCGTCGAGCGCGACAAAGTGCTCTGCCTTATCGGCGAGATCAACTCGGCTTCGGCGCTCGCCATCGGCGAGCAGGTGGCGCGCTACCATATTCCCTTCTTCAACACCGGCGCCAACTCGGATGCGCTGCGCGGCAAGAACTGCAACCGCTTCATGTTCCACGTCGAAGGCTGCAACACGATGTACACGAAGACGATCGGCACCTGGCAAAAGGCCGAGAACAAGATCCGGGGAGCGAAGTGGTACATGCTCACCGCCGACTACGCCTTCGGCCACGACCTCTTCCGCGTCTCCTCGCGCTTCCTCAAGGAAAACGGCGGCGAGCTCATCAACAACGACATGGTGCCGACCAACACGCCCGACTATAGCGCCTATATCCTGAAGATCCGCCAGGCGAAGCCCGACTTCGTCTACATCAACCTGGCGGGCGTCGACCAGACCACGTTCCTCAAGCAGTACAAGGAATACG
>WNFI01128286.1_pt1 | contig 11140 bp, 6 predicted proteins | sample 5400471 | NCBI WGS metagenome assembly WNFI01 (sample SAMN13153348, study PRJNA577476) | soil metagenome | isolation source: 100 cm saprolite on Douglas fir-dominated hillslope | place: USA:California | collected 2013-09-17 | reverse complement strand
CAGATCGGCCAAGGCGAGCGTGTCGCTTTTGAACGACGCGCTGGTGTAAGCCTTGTCATGAGCGCTATCAAGCGTGTGGACGCCGGCTCCATCCCCTCGCAGTGTCGCGATGACAGCGCCGTCGGCGTCGATGACGACCGCGGTTTCCCGGTAGCCCTGGCGTGCGCAGGCTGACACCGCTTCACTCACGGCTTCCGCGGCGAGCGCCGCCGGAACGCGATGCGTCTGCAAAGCTTGCGCAGAACACACCGGCGCGGCGCACGCCGAGCCGGCAAGCGCCAAGACCAATGTCGATATGCGGTACATGCCGAACCTCCTTCCCATGTGGGCTCATGTGTGCAAATCAAGGACAGCGCCTTATGACACGCCTCTCTGTGCCGTGCCGGTTGGGCAAGCGACCCTCGTTATCATCTTTCGAGCGCACAGCCCATCCCGCCGGTGCCGCAGACGCTGGCGCGCCGAAGGCAACCCAGTCACGGTGAGCCGATGCCGTTGCGACTATTTCAGCTCATCCTTTGCAGTTTGTCCGTCCCGCGCCGACGCCCTCGCCTGCTGCCGGCGAGCATCCACGGGTATGCTCACATCGCAGCCGCTCGTCATCTCGCCTCAAATGTTTCTCGGCTACACTTGCGGTCGGAGGGAAAGACAGCGCGCTATAGATACACGCGCCGCTCCTCCCGCTGAAAGCGCGCTGCCCTGGCCTACCTTCGGCATCGGCGCGTGTTCCGCCTTCAGCAGGAACGTAGGCGATGCCGCGAGCGCACGCGTGTCGTTTTCGCGAATTATTGGCCCTTGTATGTGACGCGATAGATCACGCCGTTAGCATCGTCGCTGAACAGCAAAGAGCCATCCTGCGCGAACGCCACATCGACCGGGCGACCCCAGACGTTTTCCTGTCCGGCGGTAAAGCCGACGACGAAGTCCTGGTATTCGCCGGTCGGTTTGCCATCCTTGAAGGGGAGACGGACGATCTTGTAGCCGGTGCGAAGCGCGCGATTCCACGATCCATGCAAAGCGACGAAGGCGTCGCCGTGCCATGGCGCGGGGAATTGGCTGCCCTCATTGAAAGCAAGACCTAACGGCGCCGAATGCGGCTGCAGGAGAACGTCCGGAACGCTCACCTTGTCCTTCAGGTCCGGCCGCGTGCCGCCGCCCGGGCGCGTATCTTCATGTGCGCCGACGTAGTACCAGGGCCAGCCATAAAACCCGCCGGGTTTCACCGATGTCACATAGTCGGGCGGCAGGTTGTCACCGAGCAGATCGCGTTCATTGGTGGCGCAGAACACCACCGCATGTTGCGCCTGATAGGAAACGAGTTCAGGCTTTGCTCCCATATCCTCGGCAACGTTGGTTGCAGAGCCCACAGCGACATACATGACCTTGCCATCCGGCGAGAACACGACATCGCGAGTCCAGTGGCCGCCGCCGACAGCCAAATCGGAGACGATGGTTTCAGCCGCACCGGAGGGTTTCAGGTCGCCCGGATGATAGGGATAGCGCACGATATCCTTGGTGCCGGCGATGTAGACCCATTGAGGGTTCGGACCCGGTGGATAGAACGCGATGCCGTAGGGGTCTCGCAAACCGGAGGCAAAGGTCTCGACGGTGTCCGGCTTGTCGGCGCCGGGTTTGGTGCGGATCACCATGACCATGCCGTCCGGCCGGCTGCGCGAAACGAAGATGTCGCCGTTTGGAGAGACACGAATAACGCGCGCGCCGCGCATCTCCGTAACAAACGGCGCGGCCGAGAAGCCCGGCATGGTCTTGAGCGCGGCGCCCGCGGGTTTGTCGATGATTTTCGAGAAATTCCGCCCCGACGGTGTTTCGAGCGGAGCGCTTAGATCGTTGACGGTGATCTTGCGCGTGACGCCTGGCGCATCTGTTTGCCAATCGCCATAGGCCGCTTTGCCGACGCGAACGTCTTGAGCTAGCGCGGGAAGACTGAGGAGTGCGAGGAGCGAGGTGGCCGTACAGAACGAGAGAGTTTTCATGGTTTCTCCGCTTCGTTTTTGTGACAGGAGGGGCTCGATGGCGATAATTACTGAGGCACGCGGTCGGGTCAATGTTGCCTATGAAAGACGGGCTGACCTGCTCTGATCTCACCGCAGACACGGTCCAAAATGGACCGAAGCTCATTGACGCGTTACCAACCGAAGCGCAACGAGCGTCGTCACCATGAACGCGGTGCTGCCCGGTCCGACACGAACGGAAGGAGTCGAAGCAATGTTCGCAAGCATGGGGAAAGTCGCTCGACGATCCCAAGGCGGAGCGGCAATTCATCGAAAGCGATCGGCCGAGTTCGGTCATCAAGCGACCGGCCCCAAGAAATCGCCGATATCGTGGCTCATAACCTGAAGGTCGTTGGTTCAAATCCAACTCCCGCAACCAACTTTTCTAAATAAAATCAAATGGATAGGCCGCTTCGGCGGCCTTTTCCATTGATTGCAAGCCATTTCCAAACTTTGCAACAAGAATACTTGTATATCCAATTAGTTAGGTGAACTCCGCTCTCGATGACAAAGCACTGGCAAAAATTCCGCGGCACAAAATTGGCACAAAGCGGCACAAAAACCCGACCGAGCGCTCGTGATTTGTTCTTGCCAAAACTTCCGATCTCATCGGGTTCAAACGGGCGCCTCTGATAGCAAGACACCTTGAAACCCTCGGTAGCGCTGCCCAGGTAAGTACAATTCAATAAGGGGGTTACCTGGTGGATTTGAACAACGTCGTGGTTGCCGCCCAGCATGAGTTGGACGATTCGATTTGCGTGAAGGCCGACTACCGCGGCGAGCGCGTATTCGCTGAAATTCCGCGCATCGCGCTGGACGATTACTTTCCGAACCGGACGCTCACCCATGCCCAGCGCCGATCCCTCGTCGAAAGCAACAAGGAAACGAAACCGTCGCCGCGACAATGCTGCGCAAGTGCGAACAGCAGGCATGGCGGCTTGTGACGCGCGCCGGCTCGACGATCAAACAACTTGAGTTCGACAAGGCCGATCTCTTTTCCGGACCCCGGCTCAGTGATGCGCGACTTCGTATGGAAGAAAGCGCGGGCTTCAAGCCAGTGAGGCCGTGAAGCCCCACTGCCTCGATGATCGCGTTACTGCATTCAGGACCTTTGTTCCAGTGATTATCTTCTGCCTTCCTGTTGTAAGCCCGTCCGCGCAGAATAGCCGCAAACGATTCTCAAACCGAGCGCGACGTGAATAGGAAAAGCAAGACTAAGGCGGTCAAACGGGCGAATAGGAAACCCGCGAAGCCTACGAAGAAAAAGCTGCCGAGACCGAGCACGACGCGGTCTACGGCGGGGCCAGGATTCGATTTTGAGGATCGGGTCGGGGCCTGGCTTCTCCTCCAGGCGCTCACCGGTCAGCCGCTGCCTAGCGTTGAGGGCATCGGGACACGGCTCCAGATGCAGACCGAGGCGCTTGGCTGGTCAATCGACGACATCCTGTTGACCACAACGGTGTCGCCGCACGATCCGCGGCACCTCGCCATCTCGTGCAAGAGTAACGTTCAGGTGACTGCGTCGGGTTTGCCCTCCGACTTCGTGACGCGGTGCTGGCAGCAATGGACGAAGGCCGATGCGAACCCGATGCAGCGGGGCAAGGATTACCTGATGCTGGTGACGCGTGGACGGAATAACGCGTTCATGGCCACATGGAGCGATCTGAAGAACGCGGCACCGGGTGCGGACGTCACGCTCGCGCTCGGCCGCATGCGCGCCACGGCCAAGCATCGCACGATATTTGACAGCGTAAGGAATCCGGCCAGGAACGCGGGCGTCACGCCAAGCGACGCCGACGTCGTTGCGATGGTCAACAGCATCGAGGTGGTGCCCGTCGATTTCCACATTGCGAACTCGGAGAACGAGAAACTCGCCATCAAGGAAGCGCGCACGCTGCTAGTGAACGGCAGTTCGACAGAAGTCAGGCGGCTTTGGGTGGAACTCGTCACGCAGGCCAGGAACACGCGCCTAGGCTCGGGAACGCTGGATATTTCCGATTTGTGGCGACAACTTCGGCAGGAATTCGCGCTCAAGGATCCCGACTACGAAGCCTCGTGGCAAAATCTTCGTGCGCTCACGCAAGATTATAAGTCGACGATCGAGACGGCGCTGCCATCCGGCCTGACTCTCGACCGCAAGGGTGAGATCGACACGCTGATCGAGAGGACTACCGCCGATGCGATTTGCGTGGTGTTCGGCGAGTCGGGTAGTGGCAAATCGGCGCTCGTGAAGACGATGCTAGATGAGCGCTTCCCCAATGCTGCGCAGGTCTGGTTCGGCCCTGACAATCTTGACCTCGCGCTCAATAAGGCGACACGCGCGAGCCTCCATATTGACCAGCCCCTGATCGATGTACTTGATGCGACGGCTAGCGCCGAAAATTTTCTTATCATCGACGCGGCCGAACGGCTCAGCCACGGCTGCGCGTTGAAAGCCAAGGCGCTGATCGAGGAATTGAGAAAGCGAAACACGGCAGGCGCGAAGGCCGCGTGGCGCGTGCTGATCGTTGGGCAAACGGAGGCCTGGGTTGGCGGCACGCTCCAGCAGCTGGCCGGTGTAGCGTCGCCGCAGAATTTTGAAGCTGAAGAGTTGCCCGCCGCCGCAGTCCAAGGTGTGTTGCGCTCGGTTCCAGGCTTAGGATGGCTGGCAACTCATGGCGACGCGGTATCGGCGCTCACAAATCTGCGGACCTTGGCCTGGGTTATCCAGGCCACTGCGCGATTCCAGGGACAGGATGACACTGGCGCATTGTCGCTGACCGGGATTGCCGATCGGCTATGGGTTCACTGGACGGACAACAAGCCGAGCGTACAGCGCCTTTTGGTAAGGCTTGCTGAGCGCGAAGCGAATTTCGAGCACAGTTTCGCCGTCAGCGAACTCGAGAGCGGAGAGGCCGCCGTTCTTGATGATCGCCCGACCGCTTGTCCCTTGCGCAGGGATGAGGTAAGCGGCCGGATTCAGTTCCAGCATGATCTCGCGGCCGACTGGGCGCGGTTTCAGCGGCTCAAGGAGATCGCGGCCGACACGGCCCTGTGGGCTCGGTTTGCAAGTAACCCGTTCTGGCACGGCGCGCTTCGCATGCTGGGCCAGCTTCTCTTGAGACAACAGGTCGGATCGCGTAGCGCCTGGGATATCGCGTTTGAGGCGGCGGAACAGAATCGGGAAACGACCCCGCTCGCGGACGATATGCTGCTGGATGCGCTGTTCCTCGATCCGAATGCCGAGGCATTTCTTGATGCCCGCGCCGAAATGCTGCTCGCAAATGGGGGAGCGCGCCTGTTGCGTCTTGTGAAGCGGTTCGAGCATGTCGCGTCCGTTCCTGGCTCCAAGGTCGATATGCAAGGTCGCTTTCGCGATCTTAGCCTCTATATCGAGGCGCATTTCCGCACCCCGATCTTCGGTCGCTGGCCCGCAATGGCGCGATTTCTGGCCAAGCATCGCGACCGCATCGCGAAAATGACATCTCCCGCGATTGCGAGCCTGTGCGATCGCTGGCTTACGAGCACACCGGCGGTCTTACGGGGCGGCGCGATGATGCCGTTTCGCCGTGAGTTTGCTGAGCTGGCGCTGGCCAGCGCACGTGAAATGCAGCTCGGGCATGCAAAAGGCATCATGTATGTCGGCGACTCCGAGACGCGCATCTATCAAGCCGCGTTGGCGGGTGCTCCCGACCTGCCCGCTGACGTATCGGAATGGGCGCTTGAAATGGCGCAGCGTCGTCCGTATCGGGCTGACATTATCGAGCGGGTCAGAGCGCATCGTGCCGAACAGGCCGCGGAACATAAGCGGCGCCTGGAGACCGATCCCGCCTATCGCGAGCGACACGAGCGAGCCCGCAGCTTCGCGCCGGCGATCTTTTCGGCACGGAAGCTTCCGCCCTGGCCACTGGGCGCCAAGCGCCGCGTCGAAGGCCGCTTTCGTGAAGCTGTCGTACGCTCGGCAGGATTTCAGGCGCTCATGCACACCAACGCCGCCGTGGCAGGCGAAGTCCTGCTTGCGTGCGTTATCGAGGACGAGCCAAAAGACGAATTTGGTTCCCATCGCGGCGTCGACGATGAACTCGGCATCGAGTTCGACGATGAGGGGTATCCGACGGCTCCGTGGAAGAGTCCGTTTTTAGCATTCCTTCACATCAATTCGAGCGCGGCACTCCGCTATCTGCATGAGCTTATCAATTTCGGCACGGGCCGATGGGTGCACGCGGTTCGCAAGCATAACCGATCGGACCCAGCGACGGTGTCACTTCGCCTGGCCGACGGCCCTGTGCGCGAGTATGCTGGCAACTACTGGGTATTTACGTGGTCGCATCAGGATTCGCTCTTCATCGGCCAGCTTCATTGCGCACTCGCTGCGCTGGAACGGTGGCTCTGCGATCTGATTGATGCGGGCATTGACGTTGAGCCGCACATCGACACCCTCCTGCAGACCACGAATTCGATGGCAGTGCTGGGCGTGCTCGTCAATGTGGGAAAGTATCGCGTCCAGCTGTTCAAAGGACCGCTGCGCCCATTGCTCGGCCTTCAGCAAATCTACGAGTGGGATTTTCAACGCGCCAAAGATAATGCGTACGCCTTTGATGCGGTGACCTGGGCTCGAAAGGGAGAAGTCGTTTTCGATATGGCGAAGAATTGGGTTACGGCGCCGTACCGAAAAAGAAAACTGAGCGACATCGTTCCCGAGATAATTGTGGCCGACAGGGCTATGGGCGATTTTGTCGTGGCCGGCAGCAGCCAATGGGTATCGCCGAAGTCGGAGAAGGAAGCACTCGAATTCAGAATCCTAGTGGCAGAGCTCAACTATAGAAATTACTCGCCCGCGGTGGATCCTGCAACCGGAAAGCAAGCGTTCGCGTTCGCCTATCCATTGGACGTCGCTGCGACCATTGCGGCGTTCCAGCAGGACAACGCGCGGCTGACGCAGGCGCTGACGTTCCCGCAAAGGTGCCGCGCCGTTCTCAACGAAACCCGCATGCTGAATGCACAGGAAGCTGGAGCGGTGGCATCGCTCATGGCGGCTGTCGATGGCGATGAACGTATTGATGTAGACGAAGAGATGACGCGCGCGCCGCGCGTTGCGGCGGCGGCCCTGCTTCTGTTGCGCGCGCCCGACTGGCTAGCCGAGAATACGGCAGTTCAACAACGGGCGCAGTCGATCGTTGATGCCGCGATCGCGGGTATTGCAGATGCATCCGAAGCGCGGGGCCCACGGATATTGATGGCGCCCAGCCGCCTGGAGTTTGCCGCCTATTTCGCGGTCGAGCGTTGGTTCGCTGAACCCTCGAAGGAAAATGACGAACGAGTGTTGCGGCTGCTTACAAGCGGCGATGATGAAGCCGTGCGGGTCTTGGTCTGGTCGGCCTACCGGAACCGCGAGGCGCTTGGCCAGCGACGGTGGCGGCTTCTTTATCTCGCGCTGTTATGGTCAGGTCTTTTAATGCTCACGCCACGCTATGGCGACGAGGAAGGCGAAGAGGCTCGCTGGCAGCGACGGTGCCGTTGGCTTCGAACGCGCAGTCTTTCGGTCGGAAACACGACCGCAGCGTCGATCAACCCCCTGGCCGTTGCGGAGCGGATAGAACAGCTTGAATTCGAGCGATGGCAGCGGCGCTACGCGCGGGATGGCCGTAGGTTCACCATGGAGCCAGGACGCCGGTTGTCGGGCAGCCTTGAAACTCATTTCTTGCAGAACGCGTTTGGCTGGCTCTTCCGCAATCAGACCGGTCGGACGATTCCAGCCCAGGAGCTGGAGACGCACCGGCAGCTCGTGGCGGCGTTTTGGGCGCATCAGGCCTGGTGGCAATCGGGCAGCGGCAAGGATGAGGATGACGACTATCAGCCCATGCACCAATTCGGCTACGCGATCCTTGATGAAATCGCCCACCTCACAGTTGATAGTCCGACTACCGGTGGTCCGGCCCTCTGGCGTCCGGTTTTTGCGTTGGGCCCCAAAGGTCACTACGCCGTCGGCCATTTCCTGACCTGTTGGTTCAGCCAGATAACCGAAACCACTGTCGCAGCAGAGTTCGCACAACGATGGCGCCCGATGATTGAGTTTATGCTGCTGGGTGAGGAATGGGCTAAGGGAGGGCCGTGTATTACGGCCAGCAATTGGAACGGCAGGTTCTGGGATTCGGCGCGTCGACGCCTTTCAAGCGGGCTCCAGATCATGCCGCGCTTATCGGTATGGTGCGAGAGTTGTTTGAGGTCTGGGCCAAAAAACGCCTCACGAGCAATGAAGATAATCTCGCAGGGTTCTGCGCGTTCCTTAGCACCGAGGTCGGAAAGCCGTTGCGCATGGATGGCTCGCAATGGATCGCCGATGCGATGAAGGCTGATCCCGACCTCGGCAAATGGTTTAGAGACTGGACCTCGAACGCCTTTATGGAATTCCTGGATGTGCTGGTAACAGAGCACGCGGCCCAGCTGTCACGGGATGATAAGGCCCGCCAGGCGCTGCTTGACCTTGCGGCGCACGCCGTGTCTCGCCAGCTGACGGCAGCACTGGCGTTGCAGGAGCGTATTCGGCGACTCTAGCGCCGCTCTGTATAAATCTCACACGACCGCCGGTCCATCGTTCGTCAGAGCGCTATGAATGACGGTTTGGCGGGCGGCCGAACGATCGCAGCCCTTGGCCGCGAGTGGCATCCGTGCCATGGGTAGTGGCGGGAGCGAGTGATGCATATGAAGCCTCTCACAGGCCTGTTTCTCGGGGCCGGCGCTTCTTACGAAGCCGGGTTACCGCTCGTTTGGGAACTGACCGCCGAAATAAAGAATTGGTTGACCGCCAAGAAGATTCGGGAACTTAACGCCTGCTGGCGGATCCAGGACAACGGGTATTCGGATGGCGTTGTGGATGATCTTATCTCGATGCTGGAACGCCCGGATGCGCATTACGAGGCGATTCTGGGATATATGGAAACCCAATTTCGGCGCCAATGCTTTATGCCGCAAGAGTATTACGGACTTTATTCTTGGCTCGTTGAGCTGGTGTACCACCTGCTTTATTATCGCCAGGTCAATAACAATGCTTTTTTAAATCGACAACTGCCGCGCTACGACGGTATCCGCACGCTGGCCGAGGCCAACGCGCCGCTGTGGGTCTTCTCGCTCAATCATGATGTAGTAATTGAAGCGATCGCCGCGCGATTGTCAATTCCACTGCATACCGGATTCAGTACATCTACAGTCACATTGCCGCGCCGGGATGCATCCGGAAGCAAGAGGGGGGAAATCCGCGCCGTACTTCTTACGAAGCAGGATCTCGAGCATGGCGCCATGCATTTTCCGAATCCTTTTCAACCAGGCATCTATCTACTGAAGATCCATGGGGCGTTGGACGGTTTTACATTCAACGACGGTCAAGACTTGCTCAAGCTCGTTCCAACCGCACCGGGACAGGACGGGGTCATCGACGTTCTTCGCGCCGCTAACGAAGACCTGTTCTATCCGCACCCTGGGGCACCCGGCGGCAAAGTCAAAGCCGTCAACGAGATTGCCTATGCGGACGAGCAGGGGGAGATGCAGTTTCTCCGGAGGACCCTTCTCGCGGGCGCATTCAAATTCGATGAAAGAGTGATGCAGGTCCTTCCCAAAAGCATGTTAAGACATTTCCAGGCTAACCTAAATTTCGTATCAACCCTCGTCTGTATTGGTTATGGCTTCGGCGATCTCCATATTAATGCATTGCTGCGGAGCTGGCTGGAACTTTCCCCAGAGCGACGGCTCGAAATCGTCAGCCCGCACGCCCAGCACGTACCTGCATTCCTACTACATTTGGGTCCGCAGGTTGCGATCACTAAAAGTGGTGCAACGGATTATCTAGACAGTCAGGCGGGTATTGTTCGATCTTCGCACGAAAAGCTTGAAAAGCGTCTTCTCTCCGTCGTTCGTCCATTGGGAAAGGGGCGTACCGCAAGAGAGGTTGCCTTGTTCATCAGCCAACATCAGGAGAGGATGTCCCGGGAACTTTTGGCGAAGCTCAAAAGTCAACCGCTGAGCGCGAAATGGCGTTCGGCCGAGCCTTCCGGCAAGTCCGCCAGGGCGTTGGTGATACGGACCAGCAGATCGGCAGTTCCATATGCCTCTGGCGCAAATAAGCACCCCCAAACGCGGTTGAGCTGCGATCACTGCGTTTATTCGAGCTCGAATAAACGGAAGGAGAGCTCTGGCTGACCCACGCGAGCTAGTGTGAAAGCCACTCCGCGTAGGCTTGAACGTCGATCATTGGCACGGTGCCGCTGAATTGAAGTTGAGCAATCAGCTTGAATAAGAACGCGGTCGCCGGCTTCCCGCCGGGAAACGCCTCATACGATCCGCTTCGCGTATTGCGGCTGAAATACCCATGCCCCGCGATGCAGCCAAGATCGAGCTGGCCTTCCCCGCGCTCAGCATCGAGAGCGTCATTGAACGGCTGACCGAATGCCGGACTCCAGTCGCTCTCGAACGTAAGGATGCCGCCCAAAATGGGGATCAACTGTTTTGGCGGATAGGTGCCGCCGGCATGAGGAATAGGAAGGCTTGTGCGATGCAGTCGCCTCACGCTCGCGGCTTTCTTTTGCGCGTAAGCGACCTGTGCAGCGTTGATGGTCTGCTTCGCCTCGAACACCGCATACACGCTCTCCGCGGGGATAATCGTCTGTCCCTGATAGTGAAAAATAAAAGGAGAGTACTGGCGGTCGAATACGACCACGTCGATCTGGTCGCTGAACACTCCTTTGCAATCGACGACATGCGCTGTCGCTGACTGGTACCGCTTGGGCAGATAGGTTTCCAGCAGTTCGAGCCACACCTTTTCGCTGGCGTCGCCCTTGGCTCCAGGATGACCAAAACTTTTGCGGACGGTTTCCAGCTTCTGCTGGATATCATCGTGCAACCCTGCAAGGAGCATCGAAAGGGACCAGTCGGTCATGCTGCGCTCTCCCGGAACGGCGGGGTCGGGACCATTCGCCGCGCGATGTCCAGTGCGCGGGCCGCGTTCACCGCACTCGTCGGATAAGCATCCAGCACGATGGTCGGCAGCAGGCGCTGGGTTAAGTCGGAGAAGGTAAAGCCGTAAGCGCGTCCGTTCTGCGCGCCGGTGGCAGCCACGACGGCGTCAATCTGCGGGTTGGTCAATCCGAGTTGCCTGAGCG
>WNFI01034876.1_pt1 | contig 11140 bp, 14 predicted proteins | sample 5400471 | NCBI WGS metagenome assembly WNFI01 (sample SAMN13153348, study PRJNA577476) | soil metagenome | isolation source: 100 cm saprolite on Douglas fir-dominated hillslope | place: USA:California | collected 2013-09-17 | reverse complement strand
CGAGGGAACTATTTGGGAGAGAATCATCCCTTCACACGTTGGTCCCGCCGCCTTGATGAGCATATGAGCCGAAATCGTGGACAGAGTGCAGAATCTGGTGTGGCGTAGGTCGCTCGATTTGGCGCGCTCGAGGAGCGAGACGATCGGGCGGAGAGTTCCCAAAATTATGACCGCATCAGGACGAGTAGACACGATCTGGTCGAGCGCTGGTTGCATATCGACCGAATTGCGGACGAACTTACAGTCGGTGACCGGCTGAAGGTGACGACTCTGCAGCGAACGAGTCAAGCTCTTGAAGCCATCATCGCCAAAGCTGTCATTCTGGCGGACGACGGCAATCTTTTTGATCCCTAAGTCAGTTACCAGATAGCCTAAGAGCGATTCTATCTCTTCTGCGTAGCTGGCCCGTACGTTGAATACGAGAGGTAAAACGGGATGTCTTAGACTTTCGGCTCCGGTCATCGGCCCAAGGAAAATCAGGCGCGCCTCATTGATCATGGACAGGGCGGTCATCGAGTTGGCGGTTCCAACATAACCAACCAGAGCAAATACCCGGTTTGTATTTATAAGCCTTTCCGTATAAAAGATGGTTTCTAACGGCTCAAAGTGATCATCGAAGTCAACGGACCGAATCTGCCGTCCGAAGATTCCTCCCTCTCGATTCACTCGAAGAAAATAGGCGAGATATCCTTCCTTGATCTCCAAACCGATGTGGTTGGAAATGCCAGTCTGCGCATTAACCATCCCGATCCGGATTTCATTCTGATCAACCGGATGGTCCTGGGTTAGAAATTGACCTTTGGCCGAAAAAGAGGGGAGGCTGAGAGCCAAGGCTGCGATTAGGGCGCGGCGAAAGCCGGGACAGCTGATGTTTCTTGGACAATTCACTGAAATGATGCGGCGCCCCGGTGGTAAAGCTTTCGGGGATCGCAAAACCGTTTCTTACCACACGGTCGCAGAAAATCGAACCAAATTGCAGCTTGCAAGTCGGATCCGCTTGGCTCGACCACTGTTTCCTCGGTCTGGACCTGGCGAAAATCGGCTTGGCGAACCGAGAAGATGGGCTAGGATAGGGGCTCGCTTAATTGCGGTGGCCGTAGCTCAATGGTAGAGCCCCGGATTGTGGTTCCGGCTGTTGCGGGTTCGAGCCCCGTCGGCCACCCCCCGTTGCTTTTCTTGACCTCAAAATGCCTGGGATGTCAGGAATTGATTTTCTGCGCGAGGCAAAGCTCACGCTGACCGTTGGATATATGCAGTCACCTCGGAATAGGAAATTGCTCTCGGGCGAGCGGCCGAACTAGAAGTACGGGACATGGAGCATGATCAGCTACGAATCGCGCGACGTGTCCGACCGATTTAGGCCCAATTGCGTGTCTACCACCGTAGCCGGCGCGAGGGCAAATAATCACCAGGTCTGCTGGCCATTCGGCTGCAGTGTTAACGATTTCACGCTCTGGCCGTCCCTGCCGTTGTAACGCTTCCGCAGCCGGGATGTAGCGGAGCCCTTCATTCAGGATATCTTGGGCAGACGCTTTCTCGGCCTGCAGCATCTCTTCCTCTCGCGGTGACGGGTGGCCTGGTGGCCGCAAGAGACGCTCGCGAAGGTGCTCGATATCGTGTCGCGGGCCGGTATCGGTGACGTAGAGTATAGCTAAGGTGAGCGGCTGCGATGTCGAGAGCATTTTTGTTGCCTTACTGACTTGCTCAACGTTCGTACCGTCAAGACAACATAGGACACGCATAGATCTGCTCCTTCACTATATCATTTTAAAGAAGTAACCATATAGTCAAAGCTCCGGCCAGTAACATCAGCGGTGTCACCACCACACCAACCTTAAAGTAATCGAGGCCTGACACATCAACGTCCCGTTGCCGCAGGATCAGCAGCCATAACACCGTTGCTAGCGAACCGACGATCGTGAGATTCGGGCCGAGATCGCAGCCAAAGATAGTGGCCGCCACGAAACCGTGCTGGAGAGAGGGCGCGGCGTGTTGGATACCGCCCAATGCAGAGATCATCACGACAGCCATCGACACGTTATTAATCAGGTTTGTCCCCAAGGCGGCCCCGACTGTCCCTACCATGACGGCCCCAAAATTTGTGCCTCCGGAGAGGTGGATGAGCCAGTTTCCGAACCTGGTAGTGAGTCCCGTATCCTCGATCGCTGTGGCAATTGGACGGCGGACGCCATCACATAGGCAAAGGCGACCACGGCAAGCACGCAACAAGTGTACCGAAAATACGCCTGGTGTTTTATTGCCTGCTTGGCCGAGGGCAATCGCTCAATATCAAAACCTCCTTTGAGCTGGTTACGATAGAGCAGGAAAAATAGGCCAATATTAAAACCAATCACCACCAGGCTTGGTAGAAACAGGAGACGCACAAAGGTCCATAGGTCGAGTGGGAACCGCGAAATAATGATGACATTGATCGGATTGCTGACCGGCAGCAGGAAAGAGGCAGTGTCGGCAATAAAGGTGCAAGCGAACAGATAAGGAAGAACAGGTAATCGAAGCTTGGTAACAAGAACGTAAACAATTGGCGTTAAAATCAGAGCGGTCGCGTCGTTGGAGAGTATCATCGAAATAAGACTCCCCAGTAGAAACACATTGAGAAAAAGACGGGCCGCGCTTCTTCCGGCTAGCCGAGCAGCCTGCACTGCTAACCAATCAAACAAGCTGGCCGCCTCGGCCAGGGCGGAAAGCATCATCATGCCTAAAAAGAACAGAAACGTGTTCCAATCCCGAACTAAGGTTAAGAATGCGTCGGCGGGGCTGATAAGCCCGAGGAGAAGCAGGACGGCGGCACCGCCGATCGCGATCATTGCTTCATTCCACCGAAAAGGGCGCGTCATGATGCCGATAAGCGTCAGGACTCCAACCAGCGACGTGAGTACAGCCTTGGCTAGTTCTGGTATGGGAAAGTATTGGAACACGGTACCGGTTGGTTCTAGTTGAAGAGGTTGGTAGAGGGCGGGTTTAACGGCAGATCAAAGCGCGAGGCTCAATCTTGTCGACTTAACCGTCGATCTGTCCAGGCGCACGATGGCGAGCAGTCATTCGAGCAGGTCGTCCAGCTGACCAATATTTTGCAGCGTTCCTCGACATGCGTTTTGATAGGCTTCAACCGCGTTATTGGCCAGTGCGTTCTTCGCCTGGAGCCGCATCGCCCCTGATGACTTTAATCCGAGTAGGCGCAGGTGGATGATGGTTTCAATGTTGTCAAAAGGCCGGAAGAATGAGAGCAAGCGCGAGACGTCCGGCAACTGGCCGCAGCGGTTAATCTATTTTTAAAACATTCGACTCCAGAGTTTACAGTTGATACCTGCTGCGATGCCTTCATCAGAACGCTGGCCAATTTTATTGAGGGTCGCGTTTTTTTCGGCTATTGCTGGCAACCGGATCGGCAGCTCCACGAAAGAAATCCGATCTTGTTCGTAGATGGTGTCATTACGCGAGGAGCGATGATCCCCGAAGGTGAATCCAAACTCGACGACATCTTGGCCTCGTCCACCGATAACCTCCGCCTTACGCTGCATCGGTCGCTCCGATCATTTAACTCCGACGCGGCGGCGCGGGGCGAGTTGAAGGGGGCAGATTGTCGTGGCGCGATCGAGATCTATTTCGCTTATTACGGCAAACCGATTCTCTGGATCGTTGTGGGTCTGGCCAATGCCCGAGCTTTGACCAACACGGAGACTCAGGAATTTCTTTTACTCTTTTGCCGGTGCTGCATGGTTTCTCTCCATGGTGCTTTCGTCGCCAAGGTCGAGCGATTGGAGAAAGCGGACAATTTGGCGCCGGCTGAGCAATTCAATCTGGCGCTGCAGTGGTTCCACTCAGTTATCCGCCATCTCAATCTAGGAATCTCGCGATTACAGAGCGGCCAGCCGGCGGCGGCAACCGACGCACTTGATCGAGCTTCGATTGTAGCCGGGCTTTGCCTGGCCGAGATGTTATCTTTGCGGACTAAAATTTCGGAGCCTGCGCGGGAAGAAAAATCAGTGCTCGAAAGAAAATTAATCGCATCGACGACGGACCGGAGTTGAATACTTTCTGCCAACGAAAACATGAAAATCATTCGATACGAGGATCCGTCCGGCGCATTCCGATTTGGCAACGAACAATCAGACGGAAACGTACTTGAACTCAGCGGTGACATTTTTGGTTCTTTGCAATCGACCGGAAAGACCGCCGAAGTGAAGAGGAGAGTCGCACCCATAGCTCCGACCAATTTGATTGGCATCGGTCTTAACTATCGGCGCCACGCCGAAGAAAGCGGTGCCAAGATTCCGGAACGACCAATTGTTTTCATCAAATTACTGAACAGTTTGCAGAATCCCGGAGACCCGATCGAGCTTCCCCGGTCCAGTCAAGAAGTCGATTACGAATGTGAATTGGGCGTCGTGATCGGCCAGCGTTGTCGGAACGTTTCGCCAGAAAAATCGCTGGAGTATGTACTTGGTTACACCTGCGCAAACGACGTCAGTGCAAGAGACTGGCAACTGAAATGGGGCGGCGGTCAATGGTGCCGCGGCAAGAGTTTCGATACTTTTTGTCCGCTGGGCCCGGTACTGGTCACTGCCGACGAAATTCCCAATCCGAATGACTTGAAGATCCAGACGATTTTGAATAGCGACATTGTTCAGGATTGGAATACCGACGACATGATCTTTGATGTTCCAACCCTTATTTCGTTTCTCAGCCAGGATACCACGTTGATCCCAGGAACAGTAATTCTTACCGGCACACCCCATGGAGTTGGCATGGCGGCTAAGCCGCCACGTTATCTGCGGCCAGGAGATACCGTCTCGATCTCGGTGGCGAAGATTGGCACGCTGACGAATCCGGTTGTCGCTGCGAGTTAGCGCCGTAACCTGTAACCCGCAACCGGTAACCCTCACACCAGGTCTACGTCCAGTCGACCTATGATGAGGAAAAAATCGGGATGCTGCACCAGGTTGACCCCTTTGTCCGCGGTGATCTTTGCCTTGGTCTCTTTTCTGCCGAAGAGAGCAAAGTTTTTCAGATCCGGATTCTTTCGAGAATGATAAAGAATGCCTTCCGGAGCCATTGGATGTTGCATAAGAGCGATTCCCCAAGCTTGGCTTTCGGCGTAATCGGTAGTCGCAAGTAGGTTTGAATCGGTGCCCAGTGGGACAAGCTGCGCGCCGGTGGAATCCGCAACCTTAGCTGCCGACCTGACCGCTAATCGAGAATTCTCCGCAGATTGTTGGCCTTCAGCGGGTGACACCTCGTCGCGACGCGGTTCCTCCGTCGAAGCGATCCCGGCAATGTTCGACCAAACGTTGTAAAGTCGGATTCCATCCCATTTGGTTGCTGAGCAGATGGATTTGGACCCAGCGCCGGGGTCCCAAGGGCGTTAGCGGTACGATCCGGATTCGACGGCCAAAGCGACTGTTCAGACTACGTGGCGCAATCGCAAACCCAAGGCCTTGTTCGACCAGGCCCAGAAGCGCTTCGATTGATGCCTGGCGCTGGACGATCAACGGCAAATCGGAGTTTGGGCGCCAGCGCTTGAGATCAAACTTATGCTCTCCGTTTTTGGGAGCGAATAAAACGAGTTCCTCTTTGAATGTTAGTTCTGTTCGCAGGGGTTCGGCCGAAGCCGGGTAGGAGACAAACGCAATATCTAACTCGTTCCCCTGCAACATCTGGATGAGAGAATGCGAGCTTCGGCTAGTGATCGCAAATGCCGGTTGCGGATCAATTTTGCGGTAACTAGCCATCAGGCTGGCCAGATGAGTCGCAGCGAACGTTTCCAAACTTCCGACGCGAATGAGTACAGGCGAGTGGACGCTAGACTTTGGAAAGATTTGCCCGAGATCGCCAAGCAATGAATCGAGCCGCCGCGCGACCGGAAGCAACGCCTCACCGGCCGTGGTCAGATCGATTCCGCGAGCTGTTCGCGTCAATAGTGTACTGCCCAGCGCTGCTTCGAGTTTTTGCATGCGGGCCGAAACATTGGTTTGAACTGTATGCAGTCGGCGCGCTGCCTTCGAGATGCTGCCCGATCGAGCAACCTCCAGGAACATGAGCAGATCGGGCAGGAGCCTCGGATTCATCTGGCCATCATTACGAATGATAGCTCCCCTGACAATAAATCGTTACCGATCTTATCGGAATCGCTCCTATCGTGAGCATCTTTCCCAAGATATGTCTAACTCACCGAATCCACCGAAGCTAATCCTGGTTGCCGGGCCTTATCGTTCCAATACCAACGACGATCCTTTACTCATTCACGCGAACTATCGACGCATGAACGAGGTCGCCTTGGAGATCTTTCGAATGGGACATCTGCCACTTACTGGCGAGGCCATGGCTCTGCCGCTGATTGAAGTGGCCGGCTCTCAGACACTCGGTGATGCGGTCTGGAATGAGATCTTTCATCCGGTTGGGCGAAGGCTGGTGGCGCGGGTTGATGCGGTGTTGAGGATTGGCGGTCCGTCCATCGGGGCGGACGAAATGGTGAGCTTAGCGCGTTCTACCGGCAAGCCGGTCTATCTCTCCACTGCTGAAATAGGTTCGGCAACCACCTGGCAATCTGATGAGAAACAGCAAGCGAGTTAGGATCCGCGAGGTCAACACACTTTCGGACGATTGGTATCTACTTCGAAAGACCACGTTCGATTATCTGATGGGAGACGGATCGTGGAAAACCGTAACGCGAGAAACCTACGATCGCGGCAATGGAGCAACCTGCGCCGGATTGCTGGACAATCAGTCACCCGAAGAAGCGATCCGGCGCGAAGCCGAAGAGGAGCTTGGGGTCAAAGTGGGAGAGGTTCACAAGGTTCTCGAGACTTATATGAGCCCCGGATCAGTAACGGAAAAACTCCTCTTTTTTGTTGCGGACTACGATTCGCCAGCCGGTGAGGTTGCCGGCAATAGTGAGGAGGGTGAGGATATTGAAGTGGTAGAGCTTGGATTGGACGAAGCTCTTGACTGGATTGATAACGGACGCATCCAGGACGCGAAAACGATTATCCTGCTTTTGTTAGCACAGACCAAGAATTGGTTTGGAAGGTCCGGCTGAAGCACGGGAAGGATTGCCAGCTTGTCTGACAGATCTTTTGGCCCCATTGTGTTCGACGGCTTTGCATCTTGCCCGCTCGGATCCTCGCCATCCGTTTTACGCAGAAATCTTAAACTTTGCTAACTTTGCTTCCTTCTGTTTAAAAATGTCTTCTTTTGTTTACTCTGTGTAGCCTGTTTTTCCGCGACCTCATCGTTTGGTATCGAGCGGTTTCTCACGCTCCGGCAAAGCCCAAGCCGCGCCTGACCGTTCATCGTCAGTTGCTGGTATTTGCTTCTGCTATTTGTCTTTCCCTTCGATTGGCCAACTCTTGGCAATCAACTCGTACGAGCGCATCCGTTGGGCGTGCTCATAAATTGTTGTAATGATCATGAGTTCGTCCGCTCCGGCTCGATTTACATGTTGCAACAAGTTTTCTCGGAGCGTCGCAGGTCCGCCGGCAAAATAGTGGAGACGCGCGTATTTCAACATTTCCTGTTCGCCCGCCGAATATTGGTAAGCGGATGCCTCGTACGGCGGCGATAATGGGGCCGGTCGACCGCTCCGCAAGCGGATCCAGGCCAATGCAAATGTGGACGCAAGGTGTTCTGCTTCTTCGTCGGTTTCACCGCAGATGGCCTGGGCGGTGAGAATCGTGCGCGGTCGATCAAGCCACCGCGATGCGCGAAAGCTCGATCGATAGACGTCGAGCGCCAACGGCGCTCCACCGGGATTGATATGATGTGCGAAGGCAAACCCGAGCCCGAAGTCGGCGGCGATCGCCGCTCCGTCCTCGGTCGAGCCGAGCACCCAAATCGGTGGCAACGTGACATCGGCCGGAATGACTTTAATACCGGCAAAGGGATGGCTCTCCGGTAATTGTCCGCTACTGAGGCCAATGAGCTCAGAGAGCTGCGCCGGAAAATCCGCGGCCCCAAGTCTCTCCTTGCTCCGGCGTAATGCCAGCGCGGTTAGTTGATCGGTGCCCGGCGCGCGACCGATCCCGAGGTGCCCGATCATGATCTCCGGAGCGGTACTCGCGACGCTCGGAATATTATGATGCTCGGCTACCCAGTACCGGTGATAACCAAGGCGCTCGGCCAACTGCGCTAGCTCGACCGTATCGCGAACAGCTCGTGCGTCCCCTTGTCCGGCCGAAATCGGAGACAAATCCAACGCCGAAAGTGGAATATTCATAGTAATTTACCTAAACGGTTCCTAAACGCTTCGTCCTCATCTCGACACGAAACCAGAGGGACTGCGACAACGAAAGGAGTCGAACATCTTCGCCGGAAAATAAACACAGGTTATGTCGAGCACGTGCTACGATATGATCTCGCGGGCGAGCACCAAATGTCAGCGCGGCGGCGTCTCCAGAAAAATGGTTTCGGCGGCCAACTCCTCAAACAAGAGGTTGACGGTGCGAATCTCGGCGCGAGTTCGATGAACGATATTCGCCGGGATAGTGATGCTTTGCCTTGGCTCGAGACGAAGTTCGCGGCCATCGGCGAGATCAATAAACAAACATCCTTCCAGTACAACAAACAGTTCGTCTGAACCTGGATGGTAATGCCAAGGATATTCACCTTGGATTACGCCGAGTCGAAGGCAGCTGTTATTCATTTGGTTAAGCACGATATTCTGGTATTGCCATTCGATGGCCGACGCTTCGGCGTTAAGGTCTATTACCTTGAGAGCAGGATATCGGACCGGCTCGTTTTGGTACTCGGCGGCTGTAAGAAAAGCGTGCTTAGGCATTTCAACGAAACGTAATCTTAGAAGCCGACAGGCGCGAAACAATAAGTGTCCCGATTACGCGGCTTCATTCGTCGTGTATTTGAGCAAAGGTAAGCTGGCCCACCTGCAACGCATGCAGACGGCTATGAGCCCGTCGATAAACCTTGAGATGGATGGCACAAAATTGTTTCGAGAAATCAATGGCTGGCGGTGCAACCAAAACCTCCCGTTCGAAAGAATTTTTCAAGATTCCATTTTTCACTTGCTCGACTGCTCGGTCGACGGAATCGTTTGCCGTCGTGCGCGGTCGATTCGCCATTGCTCTCGCCTTTCTCGCTTTTTTCCTTCTTGCTGGCGGGCATTGGGCGATTCTGCAAACCGGCGCCTGGATGGGAATGATTGTTGCCTACTCAAGGGATGGAGACGTTTCTACCGCAATCTCCAGGACTTTTGACGGGAAGCATCCGTGTAGGCTCTGCTGTGCGGTGCAGGATGGCCGTAAACAGGAAGAGAAAAAGGCCCCGGTGTTGCAGTTGGAACTCAAAAAAGACTTTATCATTCGAAGTTTCCTCTTCGAAGTGGTGCGCGATTTTATCTGGCGTGACTACGCGCAGTATAGTCGCGAGCTCGTTGGCGTTACGCTCGAGCCGCTAATCCCACCTCCGCGAATCGGGTAAGCTAGGAACGGAGCGAGGAAGTATTCGCGATCGTTTGTCGGCCTGCGCGCCTCTGTGCGGAAAGCCTAGGCACCTCGCGTTCCGGGACTACTGCTTCAACCCCCCTTTTCTTTTAACCATGAGGCGGCCATTAGCCGCCTCAACCATCCACAGATATCGCACTCAAGCTAACGCCGAGCATAGGGATTGAGGTTGCCGATGGATACATGCTGCAAAAGTCACCCGGTTCGCGCCTCCGAACGGGTTTCGACAATGTCGTAGTCGGCGGGAAGTATCAGTTTCTGCTTAATGCCGAACACGAAATGATCGTCTCTGTCGGCGCCAACGCCGAAATTGGCGGGACGGGACGGGCGTCAATTGGCGCCGACCGGTTCAGCACAATTACGCCCGGTCTTTTTTTCGGCAAGGGTCTCGGCGACCTGCCGGACTCGGTCTGGGCGCTCCGGCCGTTCGCCTTAACTGGGCAGGTTGGCGTGTCGTTTCCAACCTGCTCAAGTGTCGAAGGCACACGAATATCTAACGACCTCCGGTGGGGGCTCGCGCTTGAGTACAGTCTAATCTACTTGGAGGAACACGTGAAAGACATTGGTCTATGTGCGCCTTTCAAGCGGCTCATTCCGCTGGTTGAGTTTGCGATGCAAACACCGCTTAATCGAATATCCGGTCCAACTACTGGAACCGTAAATCCAGGAGTCATTTGGTCCGGGCAATATTTTCAGCTCGGCGTCGAAGCTATCATCCCGATTAACTCTCATACCGGGAACAACGTGGGAGTCGTCGCCCAGCTTCACTTCTATTTAGACGACATCTTACCGAAGATTTTCGGCAAACCGTTGATCAATCCGTGACCCATGAAAACATTACTAAGCTTGGCAGTAACGTTAGTCTTCTTGCCGTCTGCCTGGGCCCACGCGTTTATCGACCACGCCGAACCAGCGGTAGGTAGTAAACTCGCTGCACCACCCGGTGCGGTGAAGATTTGGTTTACTGAGCGATTGGAACCCGCGTTGAGTAGAATCCAAGTTTTCGATAGCCAAGGAACCGAGGTTGATAAACTAGACACAAAAGTAGATCCGAAGAATGGACAACTCTTAGTGGTCTCGTTGCCTGCTATTAAAACCGGGAAATATCGAGTCACCTGGCGAGCGGTGTCGGTTGATACTCATGTAACCAATGGCAGCTTCGAATTCGAAATAACCGGATAACCAGCCCCGCGCTTTGATTCCGCCAGCCGAAGCCGCTTACTGTCAAGTTTATGTTGGGTCTCTTACTTGGACGATGGGCAAACATTTACTTATCTTCCCTCTTGCTAAGCCTGCTTGCTTTTCAGCGCTTGTATGTAATTCCGGTCTTGGATCGTGAGAAGCGCAGCAACCGTTGGGCGGAGGGACGATATTTAGATGTTCTGACCTGGATTTGCTGGTCTGCCTTGTTGATCTCTGGGATCATCTGGTTGTTGGCGGTTGTCGCGTCAATTACTGGCTCCGGAATTGCGTTAGCCACGGTAGGAGAGGTAGTCGGGGTTACGCAATTTGGTCGTCTCTGGCTGTTTCGTTCGCTGCTCGTTTTGGCTATTGCGGGCGGTTGGTTGTACGACACACTGAGAAAAACATCGCGTGCGCATTCGGATTTGCTCTGGATCGCATTGGCGGCCGTCAATCTGGCGTCACTAGCATGGGCGAGTCATGCT